>ERZ773162.81-NODE-81-length-116545-cov-9.971912_pt1 | contig 116545 bp, 110 predicted proteins | sample MGYA00511113_ERZ773162 | MGnify/ENA primary metagenome ERZ773162 (study PRJEB29015, sample SAMEA2737807) | human gut metagenome | biome: human gut; feature: human-associated habitat; material: faeces | place: China | collected 2012 ... | reverse complement strand
TTTCTTTTGCAAGAAAACCGGGTGCAGATACACAGTTAAAAAAAGAAGAACTGGATCAGACATTAATTTCAGGTTGTAGAATTTTTCATTTTGGATCATTATCGTTGACAGATGAACCGGCAGAAAGTACAACGATTGAAGCGGTAAAAATGGCAAAAGCAGCGGGTGCACTTATTTCCTATGATCCAAATTATCGCCCGTCTCTTTGGAAAAGCAAAGAGTATGCAGTGAAAAAAATGAGATCTGTTATAGAAATGGTAGATGTCATGAAGGTATCGGATGAAGAGAGTACTCTGTTGACAGAGGCGAAAAGTTATGAGCAGGCTGCAGATCAACTCCTTGCCATGGGACCAAAGCTGGTTGCCATTACATTGGGAGAACAGGGCGTTCTTATGGCAACAAAAAGCAGAAAAGAAATCATCAAAGCATTTCAGATACATGTGGTCGACACGACTGGGGCAGGTGATTCATTTTGGGGAGGCGTATTATGCAGTCTCCTTTCTATGAATAAGAATGTTGAAAAAATGGAATGGGAAGAAATCAAAAAGTGTGCTGTTTTGGGAAATGCAGTTGCTGGATTGTGTGTGCAAAAGAGAGGTGGAATCCCTGCGATTCCGACGAAAGAAGCAGTGTTTGAATTTATGTTCAAAAAGCTTATCAGATGTTTGTAGACAATTTGAAGAAAAGTGCAACAACAAGAGCGTGCATATTTGCAAGCTTTTTTGAAAACTGTCGTTTGGTAAAATCTATTCTATTTTTAAAAGCTTTGCGATAAAATATGTTCTGTGAATCATTCACAGTATTGTATTTTGAGGAGACTTCATTCATGGTGAGTGAAGTCTCTTTTATTTTGCACTGTATAATGGAAAAAGTTTTGGTTGAACAGCAGTTGGAATAGTGAACGCATGCGTTCACATTTTATAACTAAGAAGTAATGGATTGGAAAGAAAATAATCAAGAACTTATTGTAGTATTATTAACCTTTGATACAGACGAAAAAGGTGGAGATGGTGGGTTCAATCCTAATGCTACATATACCAACTGGCAGTGGCATTTAGTGAAAACAAAAGATAAAAAGAATTGGGAAATAATCAGTTGGGGTTATTAATCGATTCCGGTTTGATGAATTCATGTGGCTTTTGAAATGGTAAAGTGATTTTATTTTACTTATTCCGGAGCGTGGTATATACTAATAGGTAGAGTAAGTAACGCACAGATGTGACAAAATTGTCTTTTTAAATATAGACAGCCTTGTGAGGGAACGCTGTACGGTTAGGATACTGCATAAAAAGCAGGAAAGAATAACGAAAAACGGAGGAATTAAAATGAAATTTCAAAAGCTTGGCAACACGGACATCGATGTTTCTGTGGTTGCATTAGGTACTTGGGGGCTTGGCGGCGGAAGTGTCTGGACAGACGGAGATTCTACAGTTGAGGATACGAAGCGCCTGCTTGATATTTGTCATGAACATGGCGTGAATTACATCGATACCGCACCGGTATATGGTACAGGAGTAAGTGAGGAACTGCTTGGTAAGGCACTGAAAGGCAGAAGAAATGATTTTGTTTTGCAGACCAAATGCTCACTGAACTGGAGAAATGAGGGCGGTAATTTCCATTACGAACGAGACGGTTATACCGTTAACAATGACACCCGCGCATCAGCAGTGAAAAAGGACGTGGAAGACTCTCTGCGAAGAATGGGAACCGATTATCTGGATTCTGTTATCGTACATTATGTCTGCGGCAGCTTTCCGGTGGAGGAAACGGTTGGAGCTTTGGAGAATCTGGTTCGTGAAGGAAAGATTCGCACCTATGGACTTTCTAACAGTCAACCCGCAGATTTAGCTGCATATCAGGAAGCCGGCGGAAACGTATCTGTTGTACAGGAATTTTTCAGTATTCTCTCTCCTTTCCATGGCAGAGAATATTTTGATCTGTGTAAAAAGTATAACACGGTATTTCAGACCTATGGTGTGTTGGAGGAAGGATTTTTAACTTCTCCTGCCTTTATGGAACGTGAATTTGCAAAAACCGATATCCGATCCAGAATACCTTGGACAGATCCGGAGAAAAAAGAAGGACTTCGCAGGGCTTTTGAAATCTGGAAACCACTTTGTGAGGAATATCATTGCAGTTTTGCAACTCTGGTAGAAGCCTGGGCATTATCTCAGTACGACCGGATGAGTCTTCTGGTTGGAATGCGAAAAGCTTCCAGTGTAGAAGATACTGTAAAGTGCTTGGATATTAGGTTGCGTGCCGAGGACATCAAATGTATGGAGGAAGCAGTAAAGACAATTCAGGTTGCGGTTCTGGACAAATAGAAAACTGAAAAGGTGGAAAGGATCGGGAGCTCGTATCCGATCCTTTCTTTATCCGAGAATAGATAGCATGAAAGGAAAATAAGTATGAAAGAACCTATGATGGCAGACAGCCATGAAATCACAGTTAGAAACTATAAGCAACCGATGCGAAATCGTCTGATCATGATGCTGATCTGCATTGGGATTGCTCTTGCATCATTTTTTGTTGTTTCCAAATGGGCAACTTCTGTCGAATCGTACCGTTGGGTTATCAAAACGCTGAATGGATTGCAGAAAAAAGCACTTGGGCTTTCCGGAACAGCAACCGCTCTTGCAACAGGTGCTGCAGCAATACCGGGAGAAGCCGCAACTCCGATCGCCAATAAGCTGGCAGATGTCGCAGGCTATATGGTGATCGTTTATGCAGTGATCATTGTTGAAAAATATTTACTGACTATCACCGGGTATATTGCATTTAAAATCTTATTTCCTATCGGATGCGTGCTTCTGGCAGCAGGCAACTTTTTGAAAAACGGATGGAAAGAATTTATCTACAGAATCGGAATCAAGAGTATCATTCTGGGTGTTCTTTTGTGGGGACTGGTTCCTACCAGTGCATGGGTGACGAATATGGTAAATGAAACCTATGCAAAGTCCTATGAAGCTGATTTTACACTGGAAGATACGGAAGAATTATCAGATGAGGGAGATACCTCTGCAAACGCAGACAAGAAGGATGAAGCACAAGAAACGAAAGATAAAAAGTTTTCTTTCAGTGGATTTCTTAATAATGCGAAGGATAAGGTTGATGATGCGATTGATGCGGCAGGTGAAGTCGCTACAGAAAAACTCTCTGCTTTTGAGGATGGATTGAACAGAATTATAGAGGGCGTGGCAGTGCTGCTTGTGACAACCTGTGCAATTCCGGTTCTGGTCATGTTATCATTTACCTGGATTCTGAAGGGAATAATGGGTTTAAAAATTCCATCTATTACTCTTCAGTCAGTGCCCAGGGTTTCTGAAAGGAAAAGAAAGAAAACGGAAGAGAATTAATTTTAAATTTTACCGAAGGAGAGGAATGAGATGACAAAAGATCTGACAACCGGGAAAATCATGCCGATTCTTGTGAATTTCACTGTGCCGCTTGTTTTGGGAAATCTGTTTCAGCTGACTTATAATGCGGTGGACAGCATCATCGTAGGGCATTTTGTGGGGAAAGAAGCGCTGGCGGCAGTCGGTATCTGTAATCCGATCAGTACGCTTATGATACTGTTTTTAAATGGATTATGTATGGGGGCAAGTATCCTCATGGGAATTCAGTATGGGGCAAAGGATTATAAGACTTTGCACAGGCAGATCAGTACAACCATGTTGTCGGGAGTAGTTTTTTCATTTTTTCTGACTTTACTTTGCGTGGTATTTGCTGTACCGATCCTGCATCTGCTGCAGGTAGATGCATCGATTATGGAGATGACGCGGCAGTATTTACGGATTATTTTTCTGGGATTAATGTTCACCTTTTTGTATAACTTTTTTTCCAGTACCTTAAGAGCTTTGGGAGACAGTGCATCGCCTTTGTATTTCTTAATTATCAGTGCAGTCCTGAATATATTCGGAGATCTGTTTTTTGTCATTGTACTAAAGGCAGGAAGCAATGGATGCGCCATTTCAACAGTGCTTAGTGAGGCACTGTGCTGCCTGTTCTGTATTATTTATATACAGAAAAAAGTACCGATTCTTCGTCTGGGTAAGAAATGGCTGGTATTCGATTCACGTTTGCTGAAGAAAACAATTGCTTACGGATGGGCATCCGCCATGCAGCAGGCCACCGTGCAAATGGGAAAAATTGCGATCCAGGCGCTGGTTAATACGATGGGAGTTTCCGTGGCTGCAGCTTTTGCGGTGGTCAATCGGATTGATGACTTTGCAATTACACCGGAACAGAATATTGCCCATGCCATGACGGCACTTATGGCGCAGAATAAGGGAGCCGGAAAAAATGACCGCATGCGAGAGGGATTTCGTTGTGGGATGATTCTGGAAATTGTTTATGGAGCAGCTGTTATGGTGATCGGCCAGGTATTTGCCGGAGAACTAATGGCACTTTTCGTAGAAGATGAGGAAGTAATAGGACATGGTGTCATTTATCTGCATCTGATTGCTGTGATGTATATTCTTCCGGCCGTTACGAATGCAATTCAAGGATTCTTCCGTGGAATCGGAGACCTGAAGGTGACACTGATGAGCAGTTTTACCAATATGGCAGTCCGAGTCATTGCAGCAGCACCTATGATTTTGTTGTGGAACTTTGGAATTGAAGCGTTGCCATATTCCTATCTGGCAGGCTGGGTTGCCATGCTTTTGGTAGAAACGCCTTTGATGATTCGGATTTATCGTAAAAAATAACAGGATTTAAAGAAAATATAAAATCGCTCAGGGAATGAGCTTATACAGAATCCAGTTCTAATCTTTTTATAAAAGTCAGCGGTGTCATATGGTATTTTGCTTTGAATGCTCTGTAAAAATAAGAAAGATTATGAAAGCCAACAGATAAAGACACCTCTAATATGGAGGTGTTACCGTGTTCAAATAACTCTACCGCTTTTTCCAGTCTGATATTGTTAATATACTGAATGCAGGTCATATTCATGTGTTTTTTGAAAAAGCGCATAAAATGATACTCGCTGAAATAACATAGCTTTGCAAGTTCAGAAACCGACAGAGCTTCTGCATAATGCAGATCAATATGATCAAGTACAATTTTTAATTTGTCGGAAGAGTCTGATTCCGTGGAGAATCTTGTGCTACTGTACTGGAGCAGAAGAAAAAGTGTCTGCAGCAGATAAGATTTTATGGCGAGTTCATATCCAAACATCCGGGTATCGTAAAGGGAGGCAAGCTGTGCAAAAGACTTGCAAAGAGAATCATATGCAGGATGATCCGCGGTAATGAGACAGGGTAAAGATAATTCGTGGTTTACCATGGGCGTAAGGTAGCGGGTAGAACAGATGTCTGCAGTATTTCCTCCTAAAAGATTCATATGGAATACATAGGTTTCCGAACAGAAGTCCTGACTGCTTTTCAGGATAATGGAATGCAGAAGCAGGGGAGGAATAAACAGGATATCCCCGGTACTTGCCTCATATTCAACTAAATCGATCTGGTAGACACAGGAACCTTTTGTTATAAGGGTAAGCTCTGCTTCCTCGTGCCAGTGCATTGTTATGACAGGTGCTTCTTTTGTCAGCTTTGTAATATACTTCTGGATTGGAAAATAAACTTCTCCATGTTTGATATTTTCTTTTTGCTCCGGTATAAGTGAATGTGGCGTTTTCATTTTTTGTCCTCTCCATAATAGCAGTATTGTGTTATATAATGAAAAAATAATGCAAGATTTGTCAAGAATAAGATCTTATAATAGCAGTATAATACAGCTAAAGCAATAACGCAATGGCGAACAAATATTATGATTATATATGAAAGAGGTTGATAAAAATGGGAAAAAAGTGGTGGCATGACAAAGTAGCGTATCAGATTTACCCAAAGAGTTTTCTGGATACAAATGGAGACGGAATCGGAGATCTGAGAGGAATTATTTCTAAACTGGATTATCTGAAAAAATTAGGAATCGATATTATTTGGTTATCACCTATTTATAAATCACCATTTGTAGATCAGGGATATGATATTGCGGATTACTATGCAATTGCAGAAGAATTCGGAACAATGGAAGAATTTGATGAACTGCTGGCGGAAGCAAAAAAACGAGACATGCATATTATTATGGATCTGGTTATTAATCATTGCTCCGATAAACATGAGTGGTTTCAGAAAGCTTTGGCTGATCCAGAGGGAGAGTTTGCGGATTATTTTTATTTCCGAAAGGGAAAAAACGGTAATCCACCGAGCAATTACCGTTCCTATTTTGGAGGAAGCTGTTGGGAAAAGGTACCGGGAACGGACAAATATTATTTTCACATGTTTGCAAAGGAACAGCCGGATCTGAATTGGGAAAATCCGAAGTTACGGCAGGAACTGTACAAAATGATCAACTGGTGGCTGGAAAAAGGTCTCTCCGGTTTTCGAATCGATGCGATCATAAACATTAAGAAGGATCTGAACTTTCCTGATTTTGCACCGGATGGGAAAGATGGTCTGGCAAGCTGCTGGAAGATGGTTGAAAGTGTAGACGGAGTAGGGGAGCTGTTGGAAGATCTGAAAAAATCAACTTTTGAAAAGTATGATGCCTTTACAGTCGGAGAAGTATTTAACATGAAACCGGATGAATTACCGGAATTTATTGGAGAAACCGGTCATTTTTCAACGATATTTGATTTTAGCGCCCATACACTCACTGATGGAGAACATGGATGGTATGATGCTCCGAAGCTGGAATTTGCGAAATGGAGAGCTGCGATCATTCAGGCACAATTAGAAACACAGAAGTATGGCTTTAAGGCGAATATCATTGAAAATCACGATGAGCCAAGAGGGGCATCCAGATTTTTGCCATCTTATGCTCAGACACCGGACGGAATCAAGATGCTTGGTACCATAAGCCTTCTCCTCAGAGGAATTCCTTTCATTTACCAGGGGCAGGAAATCGGTATGAGAAATGCCAAATGGAACAGCATGGAGGAATTTGATGATATCAGTACAAAAGACCAGTATCATACTGCCCGTGAAGCGGGATTATCTGATCAGGAAGCATTGGAAGTATGCTGCCGTATGAGCCGTGACAATGCAAGAACACCAATGCAATGGACGAACGGGGAAAATGGCGGTTTTACAAAAGGAACTCCATGGTTAAAGGTAAATCCTTTATTTAAAGACGTGAATGTGGAAGCTCAGGAACAGGATCCGGATTCAGTTTTGAATTATTATCGCAAACTGGTTGCACTGCGTAAATCGGATGAACTGAAAGAAGTATTTACCTATGGAGAATTTCTTCCGGAATATGAAAATGTGGACGGAGTCATGGCATTTTACCGTAAAGATGAATCCAAGTGCATTCTTGTGGCTGCTAATTTCGGAAAGAATGCTGCAACAATCAAACTGAAGAGCGAAATCGAAAAAGTATGGTTATCGAACCGTATAGATGGAACGGTAGATTGTGAAAAGGATTCATTGAATTTACGGAGCTGTGAAGTGGTTGTTCTGGAGCTGGAAAACCACAAGTAACTAACTATATAACTCCCGGATCTCTTTTTGAATCAGACGTCCAGCTGCTTTTGAAAGCTGATCAATCTGGCGGATCCTGGTAAATTCTTTTCCGTAAATCTGTTTAGCATTTGTCACTTCGCCATCGTTTCCCATAAAGACGGCGGATACATGAATTCCGTTTTTGCGAAGCGCTCTTACCTTTGCTGCAGTATCCTTGATGGCAGTATGTTCTTCGTAAGCAGATCCGAAAGGAGCATTTGATGTCGGATATTTGATTTTTGATTTGATTGCCGCTATCATTATCCCCTTTGGATGCTACACTCCGGTAACACTATTCAGTAAAACAAAACCAAAAGTAGATTACTGATGATTCTGAAGACATGTGCGTATATGTGGATCATTGCTATGGGGCTTCAGCTTTTATTTTAGAAATATGATAAATCAGGGATTGACCTTGCTGGATTATATGCAGCAGATCAATCCCTGCTTCTATTTAACAAAACGGTATCCAATCCAGCCAGATTCTGCTATACTGTATAAGAAAATCAAATAGAAAGGGTGGAACGTATGATCACATTAAATGACTATTTATATTCAGGTGATACGATTTTTCGGATTTTAAGAAATTATACAGTGGATCTGAAGAAAGAAGCAAAGAAGAATCACAATGAAATAGATCTCATCCATTCCAATTTCCTGATCCAGTTCAGGGAACTGCTTGAACACAATGATTTCCTTACTGCACAGTCGCAGAAAATCAGGGATTTTTATAAATACATGGTACAGGAATATCCTCTGCTTGCTTTTACTTTTAAAGGAAGGATCAAGTCCCTGATCCGCGCAGAGGAAAAATTCAACGGGTATATTGTAGAATATATTTATGATTATTATGAAAAACATCATACCTATCCGCCGGTGCCTGACCTAAGGGAAAAACTGAGCTGCTTTCGGGATATTATCGCATACCGTCTGGTAATTTCTCTTCCAAAATGCCATATCAGGGATGACAAACTGCGAGAAGAAGAGGAAATCAAGTATTTATACAGGATCGCGAATGTTCTTCCGGGGTTTCTGGAGGAAAGAGGATTTACGGCAGAACCTGCAAAAGGGGTGCTTGAAAGTACATCTCCTTTTATGGATGAGGCGGTGAAACCTTATTATCGGGATTATATTTCCAATGGAAGCGGAGGCAGCTATCAATCACTCCACATCACGTTTTATGATAACTGTTCGAGAAGTTACATGGAAGTACAACTGCGGACAAAGAAGATGGATGATATAGCGGAGATTGGAGCGGCAAATCACCAGGCCTACGAGAAGGAACAGGAAAGAGTCAGGGCAAGAAGAGAAGCTATTCCGGAAGGAGAATGCATTTATTTTGATGAGGCATACGAAAGAGGAATGCGGCTTCTGGGGTTGGAACTGAAGGATCTGGAAGTCAATATGTTTGCTGCGGTAAATAACAGTCTCATCAATGACGGATGCGGATTATACAGGGGGAGACTGATCCTGCCGTATGAACATTTATCAAGATTCCAGACGGATCTGAATGATTAAAAGGATTATAAGAATGAATACATCAGATACAAAAAAGCATATTACCATCTCCAGGTCAGAGAAGAGTTGTATCTGGATAATATGCCGGATCTCTTTTGAGAAAAGAATAAAAAAAGAAGAGAGGGTAAAAAATGGAAGAAAAGAAAAAACAGACAGAACCGGAAGCCTGTAAAGTGGCAAAAAAATGCGGAGGATGCCAGTATCAGGGAGTGCCATATAAGGAGCAGCTGAAAAAGAAGCAGAAAATGGTGAACGCTCTGTTGTCAAAATACGGAAAAGTAGAACCGATCATCGGAATGGAGAATCCGTATTATTACAGAAATAAAGTACACGCCGTATTCGACAGAGACCGAAAGGGAAATATCGTATCCGGAACCTATGAAGCGAAGACACACCGGGTCGTTCCTGTTGAAAACTGTCTGATCGAAGACAAAAAGAGTCAGGAGATCATCCGGACGATCCGGGGACTTTTGAAATCTTTTAAGATCAAAACCTACGATGAAGATACAGGATATGGCTTGTTCCGTCATGTGCTGATCAGAAGAGGGTTTAAAAGCGGAGAGATTATGGTGGTTCTGGTGCTTGGATCACCAATCCTTCCATCGTCTAATAATTTCGTAAAAGCACTCAGAAAAGAGCATCCGGAGATTACAACGGTTGTCCTTAATATCAACGACAGAAAGACCAGTATGATCCTTGGGGAGAGAGAAAAAGTGTTATATGGGAAAGGATTTATCCGGGATGAAATTTGCGGGTGTACTTTCCGGATTTCACCAAAGTCCTTCTATCAAGTAAATCCGGTGCAGACGGAGATCCTTTATCAGAAAGCGATTGAATTTGCACATCTGACAGGGAAAGAAAGCGTGATCGATGCCTATTGCGGAATCGGAACGATCGGTCTGATCGCATCGGGACATGCAAAAGAAGTAGTCGGTGTGGAACTTAATAAGGATGCCGTGAAGGATGCAATATTAAATGCAAAAGAGAATCAGATCCGGAATGTGAGATTTTTCCAGGGAGATGCCGGGGAGTTTATGGAGGCGATGGCAGCAGAGGGAAATAGTATGGATGTGCTGTTTATGGATCCGCCGAGAGCCGGAAGTGATGAAAAATTTATGGCATCTGCAGTGAAGATGGGACCGGAGAAGATCGTGTACATTTCCTGCAATCCGGAGACATTGGCAAGAGATCTGAAGTATCTGACAAAAAAAGGATATCAGGTAAAAAAGATACAGCCGGTGGAAATGTTTGCGTTTACGGAGCACGTTGAAACAGTTTGTCTCCTTTCAAAGAAATGCCCAGTTTAAGCGGGGTTGAAGGCACTATTTTAATAAAAATATCCACAAAATAGTGCGGAAAAATATGTGCGTGTGATGAAAAATTGAAAATGATTTAACACCAGAAAGCCTTTTGGCGTACTTGTTCCAGTGGTACGCCAGAAGGTTATTTTTGTTAGGCCAAGGGCCTGTTTTCAAAGTTCCGTTTTTCGTTGATCCGAAAAACGGAACTTTGAAAAAACCCACATTTGTGTTGTTGCAAGTAGCTTCATTTAGTTGCATATATTAAGTAAATGAAGTGATGAGTTGCGCCTTTTGAATATTTGTTGCAAAAACACACCTTTTCGTTGTGAAAAATGCAACGATGTATATAATGAGAGTATGTGATAAAGCCAATAATCAAATTACATATATCAGTGACCGAATTGGTGTTATGTACCTTGGAAACATCGTAGAGCTTGCAGAGTCACAGGAAATGTTTGATCACCCTACACATCCATATACAGAAGCGCTGTTATCAGCAATTCCGACGACAGACGTAGATTCTAACAGAGAGATGATCCCGCTTGAAGGAGATATCCCAAGTCCGGTTCATCCGCCGAAAGGATGTAAGTTCCATACAAGATGTAAATACTGTACAGAAATCTGTAAGCATATTACACCGGAACTTGTGGAAATGAGACCGGGACATTTTGTAGCCTGTCATAATCCACTCGGAGTAGAAAAGGATTCATAAAATCAGAAAGGAATTAGCATGAGCTTTTTTGGAGGATACAGCAAACGAGGAAGACAGTTGGAAGAACAGGATAAAAAGTTCCTGGAATTTAAAAAGCAGATGAGTGACCAGAACATTGTTTTTGAAAAGGGAGATTATCTGGCAATGGTTCTGGGGGCATTCTGGGCACTCTGGCCGGCACTCGCCATTACACTGGCAGTAATTGTGGGGATCAGCCTGTTCTTTTTATAAAAAACTGCAAAAATCTGAAAGGAAAAATGAATGGATTATAACAGGAAGGCATCAATACAAAGAAAAACTCTTTGGCAGCAAATCGCTGATGTATTAAGAGAAGACATCATTCAGGGAAAGATCAAACCGGGGGAACGAATTGTAGAAGAAGATATTGCGGAGAAGTTTCATGTAAGCCGGGGACCGGTCAGAGAAGCCCTGCGTCATATCGGGGAGGAAGGATTTGTTGTTTATGAGTCTCATAAAGGCAGTACAGTAAAGACGATTTCCTATGAAGAAATGCAGGAAAAATATCTTGTCCGCTCTACCCTGGAAGTTCTGGCAATCAGGATCATTGCCGGAAAACTTCCGGAAGAAATCGAACGGGAAATGGATGAGTGTCTGGACCAGATGGAAGAAGCTGCGAAAGAAAAAGATGTGTACCACATTATGTGTTATGATGAACAGTTTCATTCATGCATTGTTCGAGCAGCAAAGTGCGAAACCTTATATAAAATATGGGCAATGCTCCGGGAAAGCAATTTGTGCGGATATTATACAATGGGTGTTGAATCCATCATCCCCTTTGATGTACTTCGCTGCAATCATGAGATCCTTTTAAAAGGAATAAAAGAATTGCCTGTTGAAAAGACAGCAAAATTGATTGAGGAGCATTATATGATCGTTCCGGAAGTTCTGCATGAAAAACAGTGTAAGAAATCCGAATAGAACGAAGGATAATGTGATTTCAGTTGTTTTAGATCAGGTGGCTAAAAAGACCACCTGACAGCGGCGTTCTACTTCAAAGCTTCGTCACAAAACAGTCTGTGTAAATACTTGCAATTACAAGAAAAAACGAATACAATATAGAAAAAGAGGCAGGTATCAAGCGGAAATGAGACAGATGGAATTTAAAATGGAGCGTCCGGGACTGGTTGAACCCGGACAGATTGTTGATGTGACAGAGGGCGTTGTAGCTGCGTATTTTTATTATACGATTGAGCCGGCTGTGGCAATGAGCGCCAATTATCGTTCATGGCAGAGACTTAAGTCAGGACAGGGAAAGGTGATTGACGTAAAGCAGACACCGCAGGGGTATTATGTGGTGTGTGAATTTGATGAAGAGGATGTGGAATAAAGAAAAGGAAAAATCCACTGGAAAGAATTCAATATAAAAAGATCAGAGAATGATAAAAAATGTGATTATCAGACTCTGATCTTTTTATATTGTCATGTGTATGGAAGGAAACTACCGGTGGCAGACTCTGCAGATGCTGAATGATGGAAAAAACTGCTATATAATCCTGAACCAGGAACATAAACAGAGAAAATCTACAGTCCAAGAAGAGCAGGAAGTTCCCCGATTGCGCCAATCTGTCTTGGTGGATCCGGAATATCACCAAATCCATACGAAGCATAAATAAAAGGAACGTCTGCTTTCTGGCAGGCATCAAAATCACCTGAAGTATCTCCGACATAAACCACATCCTGCAGATGATTGCGCTCCATCAGAAGACGGATGGATTCATTTTTTGGAAGCTGTGTCTGACCAAAGCATAAAAAATCTTTGATATATTTTCCGAGTCCCATCGTTTTTAGAAAAACTTCGATATATCCACACTGGCAGTTGCTGACGATATAAAGGTCGGTTTTCTGAGAAAGGCTTTCCAGTGTCCGCGCAACATCCGGGTAAAGAACACCGTGATCGGTTTCAAGCAGCCGATTTTCATAGTTAAAGCAAAGATAGCCGATCCGGTCACGTTCTTCTTTTGGGCAGGAAGGAAAGAGTGCAAGCGTAATCTCATCCATTGTTTTTCCAAAAAGTGACTTAAGCCAATCTGCTGTAAGTGAGAGGGAAAAATCTGTATTTTCCTCTATCGCCTGATTCCAGGATCTGGCAACTGCTTCGGTTGAGTCCCAGAGTGTGCCGTCTACGTCAAATATAATACCATCCATGATTCAATCTCCTGTATCTGAAAAATTATTTAACAGATTAAGGATAGCACAAGGTGAATATCCGGGCAATGATCTGCAAAATATTTTATCGAAAAGTTACAGGTGATGTCGAAAAAATGCGAATTAGTAAGAAAGAAGAAAAGAAGTGTAAGATAGTAGAAACAGAAAAAACAAAAGAAATAAGTGGGGGAAAGAAATGGCTGAGGGGAAAATCAGGATCAAAGATATTGCAAAAATAGCCGGAGTGAGTGCAACAACTGTATCGAATGTGATCCATGGAAGAACGGAAAAAGTATCAAGAAAGACGAGAAAAAGGATAGAGGAGATCCTGGATGAACAGGAATATGCCCCAAGCATGGGAGCACGTATCCTTTCTGGAAAATCTTCCGGGATGATTGCTGTAGTTGTTGGAAAAAGGCAGGAATGGGAGCAGGAGAGTGAAAAATTAGAAGAAATACTGCGTGAGATTGAGAAGAGTCTGGATGAGAGAGAATACTATATGCTGCTGCATTTTGTAAAAACAGCAGAAGAATTTGTACGATATGCGGCGGTATGGAAACTGGATGGGGTTATCTGTATCTGGCTCAGTGAAGAGGAGTGTACAAGAATCCGGCAGATGTGTGCAGTTCCGGTGGCTGCGATATACAGAACAGACCGGATTTACGGAAAAGCCGGTGAGGAAGTCGCAAGGTTTCTGTTTAAAAGAGAGGAACGGAGAATCTGGTTTCTGGATGGAACGGAAGAGTACGGAAAAGCGGTATGGCAGGGAATGCAGAAAATATTTTCAAAAAAAGGCTGCTGTCTTGAAGAAGAACAATATCTGGAAATTCCAAAAGACAGGGATCTGCGGAGAATGTTCTATAAAATCCGGCTGGCAGGGCTTGCTTTATCCGCAGATATGCTCGTATTTGCATCTGCCGTACAGGGAGCAGAAGCTGTCGGTTATCTGCATGATCTGGAAATCAAGGTGCCGGAGGAAATTGAAGTGATAGCGGTCGGAAAAGAAGAAACAGCACTTATTTGCCGCCCACAGCTGACAACAGTCGAGTTTGACAAAAAACGATTAGTCCGGCAGGCAATCGAAGAATTATATGTGCAGATAATAAAAGGATATATTTTAACAAAATCCGGAAAAATCAGTGTGAAAACGATAATTAGAGGTTCCTGTAATTGATAAAATCGAATTAAAGTGATAAAATTTTAGAAAGCTACTTGACAAAGGTAGTGGCAATTGCTACAATAAAAAAACAGAACGCACTCTGTTTTGTAAAGTAAAGGAGTATGTTATGAGAAAACAAGCTTATTCAATTTTGGTTTATAACAATCCGGGACTATTAAGCCGTATGGCAGGATTGTTCAGCAGACGTGGGTACAATATTGAAAGTATTACCGCAGGTACAACTGCAGATCCGAGATTTACAAGGATCACGATCGTAGCAAGTGGAGATGAACAGATTCTTTCACAGATCGAGAAGCAGGTTCGCAAGATGGAAGATGTGATTGAGGTGAAGCCGTTAAACGACAGCAATTCAGTATGCAGAGAACTGGTTATGATCAAGGTTCGTGCAAATGCATCTGAAAGAGCAGACGTTATTTCACTGGCAGATATTTTCCGTGCGAAGATCGTTGATGTTGAAAAAGACTGTCTGATGATTGAACTGACGGGAACCGAATCAAAGCTGAAAGCGTTTATGGAGCTTCTGGATGGATATGAGATCCTGGAGCTGGCAAGAACCGGTATTACCGGGCTGAAGCGTGGAAGCGATGATGTGATCATGTTTGATTAAAGCAGAGAGACGTTTTGAAAAGGGCGACGAGCTCGAAAGCGGCACCTTCAGGGATGCAGCAGTAGTTACATAAGAAAGCTAGGGGCATGGAGCCTTTAACTCTATAGAATTCAATAAGTCATAGGAGGAAATTAAAAATGGCAGCAAGAATTTTTTATCAGGAAGACTGTAATTTATCAGTATTAGAAGGACAGACAATCGCTATCATCGGATATGGTAGCCAGGGACATGCACATGCACTGAACCTGAAAGATTCAGGATGCAATGTCATTATTGGTCTTTACGAAGGAAGCAAATCATGGGCAAAAGCAGAAGCTCAGGGATTTGAAGTATATACAGCAGCAGAAGCTGCAAAGAAAGCTGATATCATCATGATCCTTATCAACGATGAACTTCAGGCTGATATGTATAAGAAAGACATCGAACCAAACCTTGAGGAAGGTAACATGCTGATGTTCGCACACGGATTCAACATCCACTTCGGATGCATCACACCTCCGGCATATGTAGATGTAACAATGATCGCTCCAAAAGCACCAGGACATACAGTAAGAAGCGAATATCAGGCAGGAAAAGGAACACCATGTCTGATCGCAGTAGAACAGGATTACACAGGAAAAGCTTGGGACAGAGCACTTGCTTACGGTCTTGCAATCGGTGGAGCAAGAGCAGGACTTCTTGAAACAACATACAGAGTAGAGACAGAAACAGACCTCTTCGGAGAACAGGCTGTACTTTGCGGTGGTGTATGTGCCCTTATGCAGACAGGTTTCGAAACACTTTGCGAAGCAGGATACGATCCAAGAAACGCATACTTCGAATGCATCCATGAAATGAAACTTATCGTAGACCTGATCTACCAGAGCGGATTCGCCGGAATGAGATACTCAATCTCCAACACAGCAGAATACGGTGATTACATCACAGGACCAAAGATCATCACAGAAGATACAAAGAAAGCAATGAAGAAGATCCTCTCAGACATCCAGGATGGAACATTCGCAAAAGAATTCCTTCTCGACATGTCACCGGCAGGACGTCAGGTACACTTCAAAGCAATGAGAAAGAAAGCCGCAGAACATCCATCAGAAGTAGTAGGAGAAGAAATCAGAAAACTCTACAGCTGGAATGGTGAAGATAAACTGATCAATAACTAAGCGATAGGCAACAAGCCGGTCAGCTAAGCGGAAATAGAAGGAGTCCCGGAAAAACATGCTCGCATGCTTTTCCGGGACTCCTTCTATTTCTGATTAGTTAGTTGGCGCCGCCAACGGTCGAACAAGCTCTGCTTGTGAGACTCTGACCGGCTTGTATGTAAATCATTCGACCCACAAACTCACAAACACACCCAGCGGAATCGCGCTATGCGCCAATTCCGCGTCCCCCCAAAACAAAAGTCCCGTCCTTCCACAAACACATCCCAGCCAAACCGCGCTATGCGCCAGTTTGGCGTCCCCTCTAAACACCCATCCCATCCCTCCACCATACTCCCCCACAATATACATATTGCACAACCTATTCCTCTGTGCTATACTAAAACCAGTCAAAACCACCAAAACAACTTAAAGGAGGAACTAGAAATGGATGAAAGACTGGAAGACCTTCGCTCCGCTAAAAACCCAAAGGCGCGAATTAAAATTTTAAAAGGACACTTTGCAACAAGTCATTCCCACATCAACACCTACATCGACATGTCAACGGTCAAATCCCGTCACAACAACGCCCGTGAAACTGCAAAAGTTCTTGCAGCAGCTTACCTTTCTAACACAACGGTAGATACCATCGTTTGCATGGAAGAGACAGAAGTGATCGGAACCTTCCTTGCCGAGCAGCTTGCCGATGAGAACCAGTACTCACTCAGCAAAGGAAACAACATTTCCATTATTACCCCGGAGATGTATCAGGACGGACAGATCCTGTTCCGTGACAACAAACAGAGAATGGTTGAGAACAAACAGGTTCTGATCCTTGCAGCGTCCATCACAACCGGTAAATCTGTCAAACAGGCAATCGAGTCTGTTCTCTACTACGGTGGAAGAGTCTGCGGAATCAGCGCAATTTTCAGTTCGGTCAACAAGATTGCAGGAATGGAAGTCAATACGATCTTCACAAGCAGTGATCTTCCACATTACAGAGCATATTCTCCGGAAGATTGCCCGAAGTGCAGAGAAGGACAGCGGATCGAAGCTATCGTGAACAGCTACGGTTATTCTAAATTATAAGAGAAAATCATAAGACAAAAAAAGTCTGTACCGAATACAAGCAGCATTTCAGTACAGACTTTTTTTGAAAGATTTATGAAAACAAAAAAGACAGCCACTGACGGGATGGCTGCCTTTTTATCATTCATTATTTATCTCGAAACCGGAATTAAGCAATTTCGTTAACAGCTTTTGTTAAACGAGAGATCTTTCTTGCGCAAGTATTTTTGTGGTAAACACCCTTGCTTCCTGCTTTGTTGATTACAGAGATTGCTTCTTTTAATGCAACCTTTGCAGCTTCAACGTCTTTCTTTTCAACAGCAGTTTCAACTTTCTTTACATAAGTTTTCACTTTAGATTTGATTGCTTTATTTCTAGCTGTCTTTGTCTCAGTTACTAAAATTCTCTTTTTTGCGGATTTAATATTAGCCATTTCCGACACCTCCAAATTATCATTTCATAAATTATATAATCATAATATTGAATTCGACGAAAAGTGACACGGAACATCCGTCGAACACACTTATTTATTTTAGGCGAAGAAAGATTGCTTGTCAATACATAATTCCAATTTTTTGCGAAAAACTAAGTGAATAAGACAGAAAATACAGAAATGGGAGAGGACTATGGTTGAAAAGTATAATATCAGGACGGATCTGGCGCTGGAAGAGAAGGAACGGTTTGAATCTGACCATGTTGAGGTTCAGGGTGTGATCTTGACGGAAGAGTATGATGAGGAAAATGAGATCCGCATCACGACCGTGAGGATTGAGACCGAAAACGGAGCAAAAGTGATGGGGAAACCGGTTGGCAGCTATATCACGATCGAGGCACCGGAAATGGCAGTTCCCGATGAAGGATATCATGAGGAGATTTCACAGCAGCTCCGGAAATTCATTGGAGAACTGCTTCCTAAAAGAAAGATGGAAAAGATCCTGGTGGTCGGTCTTGGCAACCGCCAGGTGACACCGGATGCACTTGGTCCTTATGTGGTAGACAACCTGCATATCACAAGGCATATCATTGAGGAGTACGGAAAGTATGCAACAGGGGAAGATGAGGTCTGGTCGGTCAGCGCGATCGTGCCGGGGGTTATGGGGCAGACCGGAATGGAGACTGTGGAGGTGATCCGGGGGGTGGTGGCAGAGACAAAACCGGATATCCTTCTGGTGATCGATGCGTTGGCAGCGAGAAATTCAAAAAGGCTGAACCGGACGATCCAGATTGCGGATACGGGAATCAATCCGGGATCCGGGGTGGGAAATCACCGAAATGCAATCACGGAAAAGACAGTCGGGATCCCGGTGATTGCAATCGGTGTGCCGACTGTAGTGGATGCGGCAACCATTGTAGGCGATACGATGGATAATCTGCTCAGTGCAGTGGAAGTATCTGAATCTTTAAAAGGCATGGCAAGTGTGATCAAAGGATACAGTCCGGCAGAAAAATATGAGCTGATCAAAGAACTGATCGCGCCACATTTAAATGGAATGTTTGTAACACCAAAAGATATTGATGAGACCGTCAGGCGAATCAGTTATACGATTTCGGAGGCACTGAATATGCTTTTTGCAGCTTCAGCGACATAATCAGGCAGTGAGCTGCATATATTATGTCAATATGACACAAAAGGTCCGGGGCAGGATCCAGTCTGGAAAGATATGGTTTTGCTACAGCGATCTTCAGAAACTGGCAGGGAGGCGCGCAGATGAAAAAAGAACAGAGAATTTGTGTGCTTCTTGCCATTATGATTTTGGGAATCTGGGGACTGGAAGCAAAAAGCAGCGGTTCACTGATCCCGAAGTCCTGGAAGATCAGGATGATCCAGAGTGTTCAGGAGAATGCGGAGCGACTTTATATGCCGGGAGTTACATATACGGAAAAAAAACAAGGGGAAATCCGGGTGACGGAGGCTGTTGTCCACATGGCATCTGCTCTGATTCCTCTTGGCAATTATGTGACTGAACGGGAGGCGGCAGAGCTTCTGACAGAAGATGAGGCTACCTATGCGATTCTTGCAAAAAAGCAGGCAGAAGAAGAGAATTCGGTGGATGAAAATGGACAGCTTATCGGGAAAGACAAAAGTGAAGAGACAAGGCAGGCGTCCGTACCGACGATGGATCTTTCGATGGAGCGGCTAAATGATTTTGAATATCTTGTGAGCAATTTTTATACGGTGGACAGCGTGACTTATATCAATCCTTCGGAATTGAACGCTTCGGAGCTGCTTGGAAAGGATTTGAGGATCGATCTGAGTACGGGCGGTTCGAAAATCCTGATCTATCACACCCATTCCCAGGAGACATTCGTAGATTCGGACAATGATCCGTCCACCTCAATTGTAGGGATCGGGCGTTATCTGACGGAGATTTTAAATAACAAATACAAGATTCCGACCATGCATCATGAGGGTGTATACGATCTGATCAATGGGAAACTGGACCGGAGCGAGGCCTATGAATTTGCCAAACCTGAGGTGGAACAGATCCTTGCGGAAAATCCGAGTATCGAAGTGGTGATCGATCTGCATAGAGACGGCGTGGCGGATACTACGCATCTGGTGACAGAGATAAATGGGAAACCGACGGCACAGATCATGTTTTTTAACGGACTGAGCCGGACACGGGTAAACGGAGACCTTGTCGGAATGGCCAATCCATATTTGCAGGATAATCTTGCATTTTCCCTGCAGATGAAGATTGCGGCAGAAACAAAATATCCGGGATTTGCAAGGAGAAACTATCTTCGCGGCTATAAATACAATATGGATCTGATGCCGCGGATGCTTCTTATTGAGGCGGGCGCGCAGACCAACACGGTAGAGGAAATGCGAAATGCCATGGAGGTGCTGGCAGACCTTTTAAATAGTGTGCTGACCGGACGATAGAGGGAGTATTCTTATGACAGAATGGAAACTACAGAAGTTTAATGATATAAAATATGTTATAATGGCAGGGAGGGTCAATTTGGCTTGACAAGAGGATTGAAATTGAGATAGAATTTTTCTTACTGAATTGAAGAAACAGATCAGGGAATCCGGGAAATTGTAAGGAGGCTGCTGCCGCAGGATTTTACCTGGATATTTTAGGATAGATCATAAGAGGAGAGAAAGAAAATGGCAAAAAAGACTACATATGACGCGGAGAGTATTACCATTCTGGAAGGACTTGAAGCCGTCCGGAAAAGACCGGGAATGTATATTGGAAGCGTCAGTACCAAGGGGCTTAACCACCTGGTGTACGAAATTGTAGATAATGCGGTAGATGAGCATCTGGCAGGATTTTGTTCACAGATAGAGGTGACACTGGAAAAGGACGGTTCTGCAACGGTAACAGATAATGGACGCGGTGTGCCGGTAGGTATGCATGCAAAAGGAGTATCGGCGGCCAGAATCGTATATACCACTCTACATGCGGGAGGTAAGTTCGATGATTCGGCATACAAGACAAGTGGCGGTCTGCACGGAGTAGGTTCTTCGGTTGTTAATGCACTATCTACTTATATGGATGTAAAGATCAGCCGTGACGGTGCGGTCCACCACGACCGTTATGAGAGAGGAATTCCGGTGGTAGAACTGGAGGATGGGCTTCTTCCGGTGATCGGAAAGACCAAAAAGACCGGAACCTGTGTCAATTTTCTTCCGGATCCGACAATTTTCGAGAAGACGAGATTTAAAGAGGAAGAGATCAAGAGCCGACTGCATGAGACAGCCTACCTGAATCCGGAACTGACGATTATATTTACAGATAAAAGAAAGACACAGGAAGAGAGGATCGAGTATCATGAACCGGATGGGATCATTGGATTTATCAAGGATCTGAATTCCAAAAAAGAAGTGATCCACGATCCGGTTTACTATAAAGGAGAAGCAGAAGGTATCGAAGTGGAAGTTGCATTCCAGTATGTGAATGAATTTCATGAAAATGTACTAGGTTTCTGCAACAATATTTATAATGCGGAAGGGGGAACCCATCTGACCGGGTTCAAGACGACATTTACGACGATCATGAACCAGTATGCCCGTGAAATTGGTGTGTTAAAGGATAAGGATGCCAACTTTACCGGTGCGGATGTACGGAACGGAATGACGGCGATCGTATCGATCAAGCACCCGGATCCGAGATTTGAGGGACAGACCAAGACAAAGCTGGACAACCAGGATGCGGCAAAAGCGACCGGAAAGGTGACCAGTGATGAGATCCCGCGTTTCTTTGACCGGAATCTGGAGACACTGAAAAAGGTTCTTTCTTGTGCGGAAAAAGCAGCAAAGATCCGTAAGACTGAGGAAAAAGCAAAGACGAATCTTCTGACCAGGCAGAAATATTCTTTTGACAGTAACGGTAAGCTTGCTAACTGTGAGAGCAGGGATGCATCCAAATGTGAAATCTTCATCGTTGAGGGAGATTCTGCGGGAGGAAGCGCAAAGACTGCCCGCGACAGAATGTATCAGGCAATCCTGCCGATCCGTGGAAAGATCCTGAACGTGGAAAAAGCAAGCATCGATAAGGTTCTGGCAAATGCCGAGATCAAGACCATGATCAATGCATTCGGATGTGGATTTTCAGAGGGATACGGTAATGACTTTGATATCACAAAGCTGCGGTATGACAAGATTATCATCATGGCGGATGCGGATGTGGATGGAGCGCATATTTCCACACTGTTGCTGACCTTATTCTACCGGTTTATGCCGGAACTGATATACGAAGGTCATGTCTACGTGGCAATGCCGCCGCTTTATAAGGCAATGCCGAAAAAGGGAGAAGAAGAGTACCTTTACGATGATAAGGCACTGGAGAGATATAGAAAGACACATTCCGACTTTACCCTGCAGCGATACAAAGGTCTGGGTGAAATGGATGCAGAGCAGCTCTGGGAGACAACCCTCAACCCGGAAACTCGAATGATGAAACGGATCGAGATCGAGGATGCACGTATGGCATCCGGTGTAACAGAGATGCTGATGGGAACAGAAGTTCCGCCGCGCCGCGCATTTATTTATGAAAATGCGACAGAGGCAGAACTGGATATTTAAAAACAGATCGGAAAGGCATGGATTTTCAAAAGGGGAAAGTCTGTGCATCAGAAAACATAAACTAGAAGAGGTAAGAGAAAATGGAAGAGTCACAGATCATCCGGACGGAATATTCGGAGCTGATGAAAAAATCATATATTGACTATGCCATGAGTGTTATCATTTCCAGAGCCCTCCCGGATGTCAGGGATGGTTTGAAACCGGTACAGAGAAGAACACTCTATGACATGTATGAGCTGGGAATCCGTTATGACAGACCATATCGTAAATGTGCGCGTATTGTCGGGGATACCATGGGTAAATATCATCCACATGGAGACAGCTCGATCTATGAAGCGCTGGTTGTTATGGCACAGGAATTCAAAAAAGGAATGAGCCTGGTAGATGGTCATGGAAACTTCGGCTCCATTGAAGGAGACGGGGCTGCGGCCATGCGTTATACTGAAGCAAGACTGGCGAAAATCACACAGGAGGCATATCTTGCCGATCTGGACAAAGATATCATTGATTTTGTACCGAATTTTGATGAGACAGAAAAAGAGCCGGCAGTTCTTCCGGTAAGAATTCCGAACCTTCTGCTGAACGGTGCGGAAGGAATCGCAGTTGGTATGGCAACCAGTATTCCGACACATAACCTGGGCGAAATTGTGGATGCGGTTAAGGCATACATGAAGAACAATGACATCACGACAAAACAGCTGATGAAGTACATCAAAGGACCGGATTTCCCGACAGGCGGGATTGTCGTCAATAAAGATGATCTGGCAGAAATTTATGAGACTGGAACCGGAAAGATCAAGATTCGTGGAAAAGTAGATGTGGAAGAGATAAAAGGCGGACGGAAGAAGATCGTCATTTCCGAAATCCCGTACACCATGATCGGGGCCGGAATCGGTAAATTTCTGAACGATGTCTGCAATCTGGTGGAGACAAAGAAGACCAGTGACATCGTAGACATTTCCAATCAGTCTTCCAAGGAAGGAATCCGTATTGTAATTGAAGTGAAGCGTGATGCAGATGTGGACAATCTGATCAACATGCTTTATAAAAAGACCAGACTGGAGGATACCTTTGGTGTCAATATGCTCGCGGTAGCCGATGGCAGACCGGAAGTACTGGGACTCAAACGTATCATCGAACATCATGTAGATTTCCAGTTTGAACTTGCAACCAGAAAATACAAGACGCTGCTGAAAAAAGAGCAGGATAAAAAAGAAATCCAGGAGGGTCTGATCAAGGCGTGTGACGTGATCGACCTGATCATTGAGATCCTGCGTGGAAGCTCGTCCATCAGGGATGCAAAAGAATGTCTGACAACAGGTGCGACAGAGAAGATCAAGTTTAAGTCGAAAAGATCTGAGAAGATGGCATCCATGCTCCGGTTTACCGACCGGCAGGCACAGGCAATTCTGGAGATGCGTCTGTACAAGCTGATCGGTCTGGAAATCGAGGCGCTGATGAAGGAGCATGAGACAACGCTTGCAAATATTGCAAAATATGAGGATATTCTGAATAATTATGATTCTATGGCGCAGGTGATCATTGATGATCTGGATGCGCTGAAAAAAGAATATGCCGTGAAGCGTAAAACGAAGATCGAGAATGCAGAAGAAGCTGTGTTTGAGGAAAATAAAGTACAGGAGCAGGAGGTTGTCCTTCTGATGGACCGCTTTGGTTATGCAAAGACGGTGGATGGATCTGTCTATGAACGTAACCGGGAAGCGGCAGATAAGGAGAATAAGTATATTCTGCGCTGTATGAATACCGGCAAGTTGTGTCTTTTTACAGCGGATGGCAAGATGCATCAGATCAAAGTGATGGATCTCCCTTATGGAAAATTCAGGGACAAAGGATTTCCAATCGACAATGTAAGTAATTTTGACAGTACAAAAGAAGAAATCGTATATCTATGTGATGACAGAGAACTCTTTTTCTCAAAATTTCTGTTTGTCACGAAGCAGGGAATGATCAAAAAGGTGGCAGGAAGTGAATTCCAGGTAACTAAGCGGACAATCGCGGCAACGAAACTGCAGGATGAAGATGCACTGGTAAGTATCCGGCCAATCCGGGATGTGCAGGATGTAGTTCTGATGACGGAGAATGGATTTGTGCTCCGTTTCCCGGCGGAAGAAGTTTCGGAGAAGAAAAAGGGTGCAGTTGGTGTGCGCGGTATGAAATTACAGAAAAATGACAGCGTGGAAGAGGTATATCTGTTTGAAGAAGGAACGGAGAGCAAGGTGATCTTCCATGAAAAAGAAGTGACACTGAACCGTTTGAAACGGGCGAAAAGAGATGGAACAGGAACACGAATGAGAAAGTAGGTCGGTCATATGGCAACGGTAGGAATTGATCTTGGAACAACAAACAGTCTGGTAAGCGTATGGCAGGATGATAAATGCACGTTGATTCCAAATAATTTGGGAGAATATTTAACACCGTCGGTAGTAGGAATTGATGAGGACGGTGAGATGCTGGTAGGGAGAACGGCGAAAGAGCGGCTGATCTCCCATCCGGAAAGTACAGTGGCAAGCTTCAAGCGTTTTATGGGGACGGAGAAGACATTTATGCTTGGAAACAGGCGGTTTACAGCGGCAGATCTGTCGTCCATGGTCCTGCGGCAGCTGAAAGAAGATGCGGAAAAATACCTGGGTGAGCCGGTTGAAGAGGCAGTCATCAGTGTTCCGGCGTATTTTAATGATTTTCAGAGAAATGCGACGAAGATGGCAGGAGAGCTTGCCGGACTTACTGTGGAGCGTCTGGTCAATGAGCCGTCGGCGGCAGCACTTGCCTATCGTTTTGGAAAGACTAAGGAGGATCAGACCTTTCTGGTGTTTGATTTTGGCGGAGGAACTCTGGATATCTCGATCGTAGATGCATTTGACAGTGTGATCGAGATTGTGGCAGTTGCCGGAGACAGTCATCTCGGTGGGGATGATGTGAACCGTGCAATTGCGGAAAAATTTCTAAGTGTCAATCGGATTGATGAAGGAAAGATCACTAATGAAGAAAGAGCCAGCCTGATCCGGGAGAGTGAGAAGCTGAAACGTACACTGACTGATGCGCCGGAGGGCGAGATGGAGGTTGTGATCGGCGGACAGATTTACCAGATGAAACTGGATGCGAAAGGACTTCTGGAGGTGTCTGCAAAGCTGCTGGAAGGAATCGGGATTCCGCTGAAACGGGCGATGAACGACAGTGGTTATGGATGGGAGGATATTGACGAGATCATTATGATCGGTGGATCCGGTAAGATGAAGATCGTGCAGAATTATCTGCAGTTTTTGAGCGGCAAAAGACCGCGGTGTGAGATCGATCCGGATGTTGCGGTTGCGGTCGGCGCCGGAATGTATGCCGGGATTAAGGAACGACAGCAGGCAGTGCGGGATGTACTTCTTACAGATATATGTCCGTTTACACTCGGAACCGAGATCATTCACGGGGATCCGAAAGGACCGGCGATCATGTCTCCGATCATTGAGCGAAATTCGGTTCTTCCGATCAGCCGGGTGGAGCGATACTGGACGGTACATCAGTTCCAGGAATACTGTGATATCACGATTTTACAGGGCGAGCACCGCTATGCAGACCAGAATCTGGAGCTCGGGCGGATCCGTGTGCCGGTGCCACTGGCAAGAAGAGAGGATCAGAGGAAAGCGGTGGATGTCCGATTTACCTATGACATTAACGGAATTCTGGAAGTGGATGTGACCGTGGTGAGCACCAAGGAGCATTTCAGTAAGGTGATCGTCAACAAAAATATCCATCTGACACCAGAGCAGATTGAGGAAAGAAGAAAAGAGCTGCAGAAGATTAAGATCCATCCGAGAGAGCAGGAAAAGAACCGGCTTCTGCTGGAAAGAGGCGACCGTCTTTACGAAGAAAACACCGGAGAAATCCGAAAATATCTGGACAAGATCCTGGCAGATTTTTCAGTTGCATTAAATGCACAGGATCTGCGGACGATCGAGAAGGCGTATATAAGGACAAGTGAGCTTCTGGATATTGTGGAGAATACACCGAAGAGATCGGTGCCGGTCAAGATAGAAGCTTATCTGTATGATGAGTGGAGGAGGCAGCAGTGATGAACTGTTTTACGGTACTTGGGATTGAACCAACAACGGAAAAGAAAAAGATAAAGAGAGCATATGCGGCAATGTCCAGGGAATTCCACCCGGAAGAACATCCGGAGGAATTCCAGAGGATCCACGATGCCTATGAAGAGGCGCTTGCGTGGGCGGAGCGCAATGCGGGAAGAGGGGAAGAGCCACAGATGCCGGAAGAGCCGCGGCGAATGGAGATGGGAGCAGCGGAGCAGGAAAAAGCAGCGGAATCTGAAACATGGAATTATGCAGAGCCGGAGAAAAATCCGGAAGAGGCTTACATGGAAAATCCTCAGAAAGAAGATGCACAGTCAGAAGAATCTTCTGCGCAGTATGAAGAACTTCCTGTGCATTCTGACGAAGATTCTGAGGAAAGTTTCCGGGAAGAAGAGGCAGGAGAGCCACCTGTACAGTTAGAGGAAGATTCCCAGACATGGGACAGTGACTGGACCCGTCAGTTCCAGAATATGGCGGATGCTTCTGAGCGACAAGGCGCGGATGACCGTGAGGTCCGGAAAATCATGGAGCAGTGCATCAGTCTGTATTTGAATGAAAAGGAACGGAATAAGCTGTATCACTGGAAGGATATTCTGGAGGAACCGGCGTATAGAGAATATTTCCGAACAAAAACCTTTGTGGAATCCTGGTATCATTTTCTGGACACCCACCGGATGTTTGATGCGGCGATCTGGCAGTATTTTCAGTGGATTGATGGAAAATTATTTTCAGCTCTTGAAGCAGATGTGATGCCGTTTGCCTATCCGACACAAGAAGAAATCGAAAGAATGCCGCGGCAGGAGACACCGGAACAGACGCAGGAGAGGCGAACACCGGAGCCTGGTCCGGCACTTCCAAAGGTGAAAAAGGAGAAATCCAAAGCGGTGAAGGTACTCTTATATCTTGCGGCGCTTGCGGGAACCGGGATCGGCGGAATGATCCTTGGAATTATAGCAGGTACGATATTAGGGTAAGGAGGACGGAAGATGAAAAAGAAAAAATCCGGAAAAAGAATTTTTGCAATCGTTCTTCTTGTTGTGATTGGAATTGGCGGTTTTTACTTTGGATATGATATCGGAAGAATGGATCACGATGAGGAGAGGATTCGGGCAGAGCTGAAAAAGACGACTGCTGATTCAGAAATATCCATCCGCCCGGTTGCAAAGGGTGGTACTGGAAAAACGGAGATCGAAATCCTGACAGAATGTCTGGAGGATGCGAAGGACAGCCTGGAGAATCTGGGAAAATATAATGAACAGCTGCAGGCGCTCGATGGAAAGACACCGGATACAGAAACCGTTGTTTTGATACAGGATCTGGATGATAAGAACGAAAAAGCATATGAAGTACTGAAAGATCTTACGGAAGACCCGGCGGGATACATCGCAGAAAAAGCGGCGGCGCGTGGCGAAGGTGATGAAGTCTGGGCAGATGACTGGGCAGCAGATATCCAGGTTGTAAAATGGCTGAAGGAGAACGACGGAAAGCGTCTTTACAAAGAGAATCAGGCATATATTTTAAAAATCCTTGCATTTCAGGAAAAGTAGTGCTATACTGTATGCAGTTACATAAGAAATCTGGCAGAAGAGTGGACGAAAGTTCACTCTTCTTTTTGCCAGTCATACAACCAAAATCGGACAGATTTTTGGAGCCTGATTAAGAAAGGAAGTTGCAGATTGTCAAAAAAAGAAGTATATGAACAGAAAACAGAAGAGATTCTGAACCCAATCGTGGAAAAGCATGGATTTGATCTCTGGGATGTAGAATATGTAAAAGAGGGCGGAAACTGGTACCTGCGTGCTTATATTGATAAGCCGGGAGGAATTATGGTCGATGACTGTGAGGTTGTAAGCCGGGAACTTTCAGACATTCTGGATGAGAAGGATTTTATCGATGAAGCGTATATTCTGGAAGTGAGTTCGCCGGGACTTGGCAGACCGCTGAAGAAAGAAAAAGACTTTGCAAGAAGCCTGGGAGAAGAAGTAGAGGTTCGTACTTACCGGGCAATCGACAGACAGAAAGAGTTTATTGGAATCTTAAAAGATTATGATAAAGATACAGTTACCATTGAATATGAAGACGGCGAGATGATGACATTTGATAAAGCAGACATCGCACTGATCCGTCTGGCGTTCGATTTCTAGTGACAGGAGGAAGAAGGAAATGAATACCGAATTATTAGAAGCACTTACAATTCTTGAAGAGGAAAAAGATATCAGCAGAGATACTCTGATGGATGCCATTGAGAATTCACTGATCAATGCATGTAAGAATCATTTCGGAAAAGCAGACAATATCAAAGTAATTATGGATAAGGAGACATGCGATTACACTCTGATCCAGGAGAAGACCGTTGTAGAAGAAGTAGAGGACAAAGTAGAACAGATCAGTCTTGCAGATGCGAAGATGATCGATCCTTCTTATGAGATCGGCGACATCGTACAGATCCCGGTTGAGTCCAAATCTTTCGGACGTATCGCAACACAGAATGCAAAGAATCTGATTCTTCAGAAGATCCGCGAAGAAGAAAGAAAAGTTGTATATGATCAGTACTTTGAAAAAGAAAAAGATATCGTGACAGGTGTGGTTCAGAGATATATTGGCAAGAATGTCAGTGTAAACCTTGGAAAAGCAGATGCGATCCTTACTGAGAATGAGCAGGTAAAAGGTGAGAAATTCGAGCCGACAGAGCGTATCAAACTTTACGTTGTAGAGGTGAAGAACACGACAAAAGGACCAAAGATCCTTGTATCAAGAACACATCCGGAACTGGTTAAGCGTCTTTTTGAGGCGGAAGTAACCGAGGTGCGTGATGGTATTGTAGAGATCAAGAGCATTGCAAGAGAAGCAGGTTCCCGTACCAAGATCGCAGTATGGTCTAACGACCCGGATGTAGATCCGGTTGGAGCATGCGTTGGTATGAACGGTGCCAGAGTCGGAGCCGTTGTAAATGAACTCCGTGGTGAAAAGATTGATATCATCAACTGGAGTGATAACCCGGCAATCCTGATCGAGAATGCACTCAGCCCGGCGAAGGTTATTTCTGTAATGGCTGATCCGGATGAGAGAACAGCAAGTGTAATTGTACCGGATTACCAGCTTTCACTTGCAATCGGTAAAGAAGGTCAGAATGCACGTCTTGCAGCAAGACTGACCGGATATAAGATCGATATCAAGAACGAAACACAGGCGATCGAGTCTGGCGAACTTCCGGCAGATTATATGAATATGGCTGAGAATTATGAAGATGATTATCAGGAGGAAGAGTATTCAGACGAAGAATATTCTGCTGATGAAGAATCAGAGGAAGAAGTAGCAGATGATCTTGATCTGTATGAAGAATAGACAGAGGTGATTATTTGAGTACGACCAAAAAGATTCCGATGCGTAAATGCGTGGGATGTCAGGAAATGAAGAATAAAAAAGAAATGCTGCGTGTTCTGAAAACAGCAGAAGGCGAATTCATTCTGGACGCAACCGGACGTAAGAACGGGCGCGGGGCATATCTGTGCTTTTCCGGAAAATGTTTGCAGGAAGCAATAAAGAATAAAGGACTGGAACGTTCTTTCAAACAGGCGATACCAAAAGAGATATACGAAAATCTGGAAAAGGAGCTGGAGCAGCTTGAACATAAATAGAGCATTATCGATGATCAGTCTGGCGACCAAAGCCGGCAAGACAAAGAGCGGGGAATTCATGACAGAAAAAGAAGTCAAGGAAGGACGCGCGCATCTGGTGATTGTGGCAGACGACGCATCGGACAATACAAAAAAGAAATTTCAGAACATGTGTGATTTTTATAAAGTGCCAATATACTTTTTTGAAGATAAAGATACCCTGGGCCATGCGATGGGAAAAGAGTTCCGCGCTTCGCTTGCAGTAACAGATGCAGGGTTTGCAAAAGGAATCAGAAAACATCTGGATATGGAAGAAGGATAATAGGAACTGTATACAGGAGGTAGATTTATGGCAAAATTAAGAGTATATGAACTGGCAGAACAGATGAATAAGACAAACAAAGAAATACTCTCTATATTAAAAGACAAAGGAATTGAGGTGGCAAGTCATATGAGTACACTTTCAGATGAACAGATTGATGCAGTAAAAAGTGAAAAAACTTCTGAAGATACCCCGAAGAAGAAAAATATCGTTCAGGTTTTCAGACCGCAGAACTCACAGGGCGGCGGAAGAGGCCGTAATGGTCAGGGACGCCCGCAGGGCAGTCGGAACGGACAGCGCCCGCAAGGCAATGGAAATGGTCAGGGACGCCCACAGGGCAATGGAAACAGACAGGAACGTCCACAGAATGGTAACAGCCAGGGACGCCCTCAGGGAAATGGCCAGGGACGTCCGCAGAACGGAAACAGACAGGAACGCCCGCAGGGTAATGGAAATGGCCAGGGACGCCCACAGAACGGAAACAGACAGGATCGTCCGCAGGGAGAAAACCGTGATAACAGACAGCGCAGAAATCCAAACGGACCAAGAAACGGTCAGGATCAGAGACAGGGACGCCCGGGTGATGGAAGAAGAGATGGCGGATTCCAGAACCGCGGAGACAGAAGAGATAATCGAGATAACCGTGATAACAGAGACGGAAGAGAGATGCGTGATGGCGGACGCCGTGACGACAGAAGAAAATCCAGCCCGTCTATTCCGGCACCTGCAATCGCAGAACAGAAACCAAGCCGCAACAAACCAAAAGATGCGCACAAGAAGAAAGAATATAACAGAAATGAAGAGAACGAAGACAGACTGCAGAAAGGCAAAAAGGGCAAAAACAATAACGCTCAGCCGAAAATGGTAAAACCACAGCCGAAGAAAGAGGTTGTGGAGGAGCAGATCAAGCAGATCACAATTCCGGAAGTACTTACAATCCAGGAACTTGCAGATGCAATGAAGATCCAGCCATCCGTAATCGTTAAGAAACTCTTCATGCAGGGCAAGATTGTAACAGTCAACCAGGAAATTGATTACGAGACAGCTGAAGAAATCGCTCTGGAATTCGATGTGCTTTGTGAAAAAGAAGAAGTAGTCGATGTGATCGAAGAACTTCTGAAAGAAGACGAAGAAGACGAAAAGAAAATGAAGAAACGTCCGCCGGTAGTCTGCGTTATGGGACACGTTGACCACGGTAAAACCTCTCTTCTTGACAAGATCCGTGATACTCATGTCATCGCAGGAGAAGCAGGTGGAATCACACAGCATATCGGTGCTTCAGTTGTGGAAATCAACGGTGAGAAAATCACCTTCCTCGATACACCGGGACATGAAGCGTTTACCGCAATGCGTATGCGTGGTGCAAATTCTACCGATATTGCAATCCTGGTTGTTGCAGCAGATGACGGTGTCATGCCGCAGACTGTAGAAGCGATCAACCATGCAAAGGCAGCAGGGATCGAGATCGTAGTTGCGATCAACAAGATTGACAAGCCAAGTGCCAATATCGACCGTGTAAAACAGGAACTGACCGAATATGAACTGATTCCGGAAGACTGGGGCGGAAGCACCATTTGTGTACCGGTATCTGCTCATACAGGAGAAGGAATCAAAGAGCTTCTGGAAATGGTTCTTCTTACCGCAGAAGTGATGGAACTGAAAGCAAATCCGAACCGCCGCGCAAGAGGTCTTGTAATTGAGGCTGAGCTTGACAAAGGAAAAGGACCGGTTGCAACCGTTCTTGTACAGAAGGGTACACTCCGTGTCGGAGATCCGATCGCAGCAGGTTCTGCATATGGTAAAGTACGTGCCATGATGGATGACCAGGGACGCCGTGTAAAAGAAGCAGGTCCTTCTATGCCGGTTGAGATCCTCGGCCTTAATGATGTGCCGAATGCAGGTGAAGTATTTGTTGGCTGCAAGAATGATAAAGATGCAAGAAGCTTTGCAGAGACATTCATCAGTCAGAACAAGATCAAGAAACTGGAAGAAACCAAGTCCAAGATGTCTCTGGATGATTTGTTCAACCAGATCCAGGAAGGCAACTTAAAAGAACTTGGAATCGTTGTAAAAGCAGACGTACAGGGATCTGTAGAAGCGATCAAGCAGAGCCTTGTTAAACTTTCCAATGAAGAGGTCGTTGTCAAGATCATCCATGGTGGTGTTGGTGCGATCAATGAATCTGACGTTACGCTTGCAGCAGCATCCAATGCGATCATTATCGGATTCAATGTACGTCCGGACGCAACTGCAAAGGAAACGGCAGAACGTGAAGGCGTTGATGTGAGACTGTACCGTGTCATCTACAATGCGATCGAAGACGTTGAAGCAGCCATGAAGGGTATGCTTGAGCCTGTATTTGAAGAAAAGGTACTTGGCCATGCCGAAGTACGTCAGACATTCAAGGCTTCCGGAGTCGGAACAATTGCAGGATCTTATGTCCTTGACGGTACATTTGAACGTGACTGCCAGGCAAGAATCGTTCGTGACGGCGTTGTGATCTATGATGGAAAGCTTGCTTCATTAAAGCGTTTCAAAGATGATGTGAAGGAAGTTAAAGCCGGATATGAATGTGGTTTCGTATTTGAACGTTTCAACGATGTCAAAGAAGGAGACCAGGTAGAAGCATTCAAGATGGTGGAAGTTCCTAGATAAAGAAGGGTAGAAAATGAGAAAAAACAGCATTAAGAATACAAGAGTAAACGCAGAGGTACAGCGTGAACTGAGTACTATTCTGCGTGGAGGAATCAAGGATCCGCGTGTTGCACCGATGACTTCGGTTGTAGCGGTAGAGGTTGCTCCGGATCTTAAAACCTGCAAAGCATATATCAGTGTCCTGGGCGATGAAAAAGCCCAGGCTGATACCCTGAAGGGATTACAGAGCGCAGAAGGCTATATCCGCCGTGAACTTGCTCATACACTGAATATGCGTAACACACCGGAGATCAAGTTCGTACTGGATCAGTCCATTGAATATGGTGTCCGGATGTCAAAGAAAATTGATGATGTAACAAGAGATTTACGGGAAGAGGATGATTAGTATGTTATTAGATGCAATTTCTAAAGCCGGGACGATCGCACTTGGCGGACATGTCCGCCCGGATGGGGACTGTGCAGGTTCCTGCATGGGATTGTATAACTATGTCAGAGAGAATTTTCCTGAAAAAGAGATCGATGTTTATCTGGAAGAGCTTCCGAATACACTGAAGTTCATGAAAAATACAGATAAGATCCGGCATGAAGTGACGGAAGAAAAAACCTATGATCTGTTTATCGCACTGGATTGCGGGGATATGGGAAGACTTGGATTTTCGGCAGTCCTTTTCAAAAAAGCGGCAGTAAGATTCTGTGTAGATCATCATGTGAGCAACCAGAGTTTTGCAGATCAGAACTATATCATGCCAGATGCAAGCTCGACAAGTGAGCTGATCTACGATCTGCTGGATTATGGGAAGATGTCTGTGGAGACTGCCGAGTGCCTTTACACAGGAATGGTGCATGATACCGGTGTGTTCCGTTATTCCTGTACCCATCCGTCGACCATGCGCGCAGCAGCAGCACTGATGGAAAAAGGAATCGATTTTACAAAAATAATTACAGAGACTTTTGATGAAAAGACCTATGCACAGAACCAGGTTCTGGGGCGTGCATTGTTGGAAAGCTTTCTTTTTATGGACGGAAGATGTATTGTATCTTATGTTACAAAAGAAGAGATGGATTTCTACCAGGTAAAAGCGAAACATCTGGATGGAATCGTAAGCCAGCTGAAACTCACAAAAGGGATCGATGTTGCAATTTTTATGTATGAGCTTGAACATGGAACCTTTAAGGTAAGTCTGCGATCCAGTGAAAAGATAGATGTAAGTGTAGTTGCAAGCTATTTTGGCGGCGGCGGACACGCAAGGGCAGCCGGATTCTCCATGACTGCCACACCACATGATATCATCAACAATCTGGCAAGAAGACTGGAACTTCAGTTTAACAGTGGGAGCGAAGCGGAATGATACATGGCGTACTGAATGTATATAAAGAAAAAGGCTATACGTCCCATGATGTGGTCGCAAAGCTGCGCGGGATCGTAAAGCAGAAAAAGATCGGGCATACCGGAACCCTTGATCCGGATGCCGAAGGAGTACTTCCGGTCTGCTTTGGAAAAGCAACAAAGCTTTGTGACCTGCTGACAGATAAAGATAAAACCTATCAGGCGGTTCTTCTTCTCGGTCAGGTGACGGATACACAGGATACTTCCGGTCAGGTTCTGGAAAAACATAGCACAGAAGATCTGACCAATGAAAAAGTGGAAAATGTGATCCGCAGCTTTGAGGGAGAATACGATCAGATTCCGCCGATGTATTCGGCACTCAAAGTTAACGGGAAAAAGCTTTATGAGCTTGCCAGAGAGGGCCAAGAAGTAGAGCGGAAAGCACGAAGAATCACGATTCATGAGATCCGGATCCTGGAGATCAATCTTCCGGAGGTAAAACTGGAAGTGACCTGTTCAAAGGGAACGTATATCCGTACACTGTGTCATGATATCGGTCAGAAGCTTGGCTGTGGCGGATGCATGAAAGAGCTTTTGAGAACACGTGTAGAGCGGTTTGGACTTGAAGACAGTATCCGGCTCGGTGAAATTGCACAGCTTCAGAAAGAAGGGATTCTGGAGGAGAAGATCATCGCGATAGATGAAATGTTTCCAACGTATGCACAGGTCGTACTGCCACCGAAAACGGCCGCGGCAGTACGGAACGGGAATAGTTTCAGAAAAAGAGATATTTCACAGGAAACAGCATTAAAGGAGTATGAGAACGATGAGAGAGTCCGCGTGTACGATGAATCGCATCAGTTTATTGCGATTTACTGTTACTGCAGGAAAGACGATCTCTTCAAGATTGTAAAAATGTTTTTTGATGGAAATGAAAAAAAGTAATTAAAGAGGAAAGAACATGGACTATATCAGAGGGCTGGAAGCCTATCAGGATTCCAGAGAGGCAGCAATCACACTCGGCAAATTTGATGGAGTTCACAGAGGACATCAGAAGCTGATCAAAAAAGTATGTCAGCTGAAGGCGAAAAAAGGCGTTCGTTCTGTTGTGTTTGCATTTGATATGAATCCGCTTTATGAAAAGCTTGGAAAATCAAGAGAAGGGATCATGTCCAATGAGGAGCGCAGATGTCTTTTGGACAAGAAAGTAGATGTACTGCTGGAATGCCCGTTTTCCGAAGATGTCACAAGTATGTCGGCAGAGGATTTCATCCGGAAGATCCTGATTGAGAAAATTCATGCCCGGTATATTGTGATCGGAACGGATTTCCACTTTGGGCATGACAAGCGTGGTGATGCAAAAATGCTTGCAGAATATGCCGATGTGTATGGATATGAACTTTTTGTGATTGAAAAAGAGATGTACGGAAAACGGGAGATCAGCAGCAGCTATGTCAGGGAAGAGCTTCGGAAGGGAAATATGGAAGCTGTGAATGATATGCTGGGGTATGCATATACTGTACGGGGAAAAGTAGAGCATGGCAGGCAGCTGGGCAGAAAACTGGGATTTCCGACACTTAATGTACATCCGTCAAGGGATAAACTTCTTCCACCGAACGGAGTTTATCTGGATAGTGTGAGGATTGATGGAATCTGGTACAACGGAATCGGTAATGTCGGGTTTAAGCCAACGGTATCCGATGAGAACCGGATGCTGATCGAGAGCAATCTGCTGGATTACAGTGGTGATGCCTACGGAAAAGAGGTAGAGATCCAGCTTTATCATTTTAAGAGACCGGAGCAGAAGTTTGAATCGATAGAAATGATGAAGGCTCAGATCGATCAGGATATTGCTTACGCAAAAGAATTTTTCCGTTATCATCATAAGAAATAACAGAGCCGGTGAACAGGAATATGAAAACCTGCCAGATGCGGGAAAGATAAAATCCTTCTTGACAGGATTCGGGGCATATGGTACACTAGGCAAGTATGAAAAACCGATGTTCGGCAGATGGAATCTCCAACCACTGCTTAATATCAGGCAATTAACAGTATATTTAGGAGGTAGTGACAAATGATCACAAAAGAAATGAAAGAACAGATTATCAAAGAATACGAAAGAACAGAAGGAGATACAGGATCTCCGGAAGTACAGGTAGCTCTTCTTACAGCAAGAATCAATGATCTTACAGATCACTTCAAAGCTAATCCGAAGGATCACCACTCAAGAAGAGGACTTCTTAAGATGGTTGGACAGAGAAGAGGACTTCTTGCATACCTTAAGAAGAATGACATTGAAAGATATCGTTCACTGATCGAAAGATTAGGTTTAAGAAAGTAAGACGTATTTTACAGGGAGCGAAAGGCATCAGCTGGATGTCTTCGCTCCCTGTTTGTTTACGCAAACAATGAGCCGAACCGGTACAACATGCATCATCCATGCCAATCAGCATAGTGATTGACATGGGAGTAACCAATAACCGTGTTTTGCCACATTTTAAAGTTAGTTATATAGAATCTTGCAAGAGATGTAAGGATATGATATAATACAAAAGATTGTGGGTAGAGATTGCGTCCGAGACCACTGAAAAGTATATTTTGAGAAGTGTATTTTTCAGTAGTTTCGGAGATTTTACCCGTCAGATAAACAGATAAAAAAGGAGAACATTTATGTACAAAAAGTTTGAAATGGAACTTGCAGGCCGTACACTCCGCGTAGATGTTGGAAGAGTTGCCAAACAGGCGAACGGCGCAGTACTTATGCATTATGGTGATACAGTTGTGCTTTCAACAGCAACTGCATCCGACAAACCAAGAGAAGGAATTGACTTCTTCCCGCTCAGCGTTGAATACAATGAGAAGCTTTATGCAGTAGGAAAGATCCCGGGAGGATTTAACAAGAGAGAAGGAAAGGCATCAGAAAATGCTGTTCTTACCTGCCGTGTGATCGACCGTCCGATGAGACCGCTTTTCCCGAAGGATTACAGAAATGATGTAACTTTGGAGAACCTGGTTCTCTCTGTTGAACAGGACTGCTCACCGGAGCTTACCGCTATGCTTGGATCAGCAATTGCAACTGCTATTTCTGATATCCCGTTCGATGGTCCGACAGCTTCTACCCAGGTAGGACTTGTTGACGGAGAACTGGTATTCAATCCAACCGCAGAGCAGAAAGAAAAGTCCGACCTTGCACTGACTGTTGCATCTACAAGAGAAAAGGTAATCATGATTGAAGCCGGAGCAAATGAAGTACCGGAAGCTAAGATGCTCGAAGCCATCTTCGCGGCGCATGAAGTGAATCAGAAAGTCATCGCATTCATCGACCAGATCGTTGCAGAATGTGGAAAACCAAAACATGATTATGTAAGCTTTGCAGTACCGGAAGAACTCTTTGAAGCGATTCAGAAGATCGTAACACCGGAAGAGATGGAAGTTGCAGTATTCACAGATGACAAGCAGACAAGAGAAGAAAATATCCGTAAGATCACAGAAAAGCTGGAAGAAGCTTTTGCTGATAACGAAGAATGGCTTGCCAAACTTGGTGAAGCTGTATATCAGTACCAGAAGAAGGTTGTCCGCAAGATGATCCTCAAAGACCACAAGCGTCCGGACGGTCGTGCAATCGAAGAAATCCGTCCACTTGCCGCAGAAATTGACCTGATCCCGAGAGTACATGGTTCTGCTATGTTTACACGTGGACAGACACAGATCTGTACCATCACCACACTGGCTCCGCTTTCAGAAGCACAGAAGGTAGACGGACTGGATGAATCTGAGACATCCAAGAGATATATGCATCACTATAACTTCCCGTCATACTCTGTAGGTGAGACAAGACCTTCCAGAGGACCGGGACGTCGTGAGATCGGACATGGAGCCCTTGCTGAGAGAGCACTGGTACCGGTACTTCCGTCAGAGGAAGAATTCCCGTATGCGATCCGTACCGTATCTGAGACATTTGAATCTAACGGTTCTACTTCTCAGGCAAGTGTATGTGCATCTTCTATGTCACTTATGGCAGCCGGTGTACCAATCAAATCTGCAGTTGCAGGTATCTCATGTGGTCTGGTAACAGGTGCTACTGACGATGATTATCTGGTACTTACAGATATTCAGGGGCTGGAAGATTTCTTCGGAGATATGGACTTCAAGGTAGCAGGTACACATAAAGGTATCACAGCGATCCAGATGGATATTAAGATCCATGGACTGACAAGACCGATCATCGAAGAAGCAATTGCACGTACAAGAAAAGCAAGAGTTTACATTCTGGATGAAGTTATGGCTAAGACAATCGCTGAGCCAAGAGCACAGGTTGGCAAGTATGCACCGAAGATCATTCAGATGAATATTGATCCGGCTAAGATTGGTGAAGTTGTAGGTCAGAGAGGAAAGACCATCAACGCAATCATCGAAAAGACAGGCGTTAAGATTGATATCACAGATGAAGGAAGCGTATCTATCTGTGGCGTAGATGCAGACAGCATGGAACAGGCAAGAAAGATGATCGCTACCATCGTAACAGACTTCGAGGCAGGAATGGTTCTTGAAGGTGATGTTGTAAGCATCAAAGAATTCGGCGCATTCATCGAATTTGCACCGGGCAAAGAAGGAATGGTACACATTTCCAAAATCGCTAAGCAGAGAATCGATCATGTAGAAGATGTTCTTTCTATCGGAGATCACGTCAAAGTGGTTTGCCTTGGAAAAGACAAGATGGGACGTTTGAGCTTCAGCATCAAAGATGTTGCAGAATAAAGTTTTATAAAATCAGAAGGACTTTACCAGTATCGGTAGAGTCCTTTTTTAGTTCTATTTTTCTCCTGCCTTCCATATACATTCTTTAAAGAGAGGTGGACAAGATGAGAAGAGAAAAGAAAGATCAAATTCTGGCGGTGCTTCCGGAGAAAATCCGAGGGATCCTGTTGAATCATGGACTGGATTTTGAGAAGATTCAGGAGATCCGGCTTCGGGAAGAGCAGCCGCTTGCAGTGAAAAAAGAGGGAAAGGAAGAACTTTTTACCCATCGGGTGACAAAAGAAGAACTGCGTGAAACGATGGAATATGTATCCAATTATTCCCTGTATGCCTATGAAAATGAACTGCGCCAGGGGTTTCTGACGATTGAAGGAGGGCATCGGGTCGGAATTTCCGGGAAAATTATTTCGGAAAAGGAACAGATCCGGAATTTTCAGTATATTACATCGATCAATATCCGAATCTGCCATGAGATTACAGGTTGTGCGAATAAACTGTTTCCTGTGATCCTTGAAAAAGGAAGACTTTGCCATACCATGATCATTTCCCCACCAGGTGGAGGAAAGACTACACTTTTGCGGGATCTGGTGCGGCAGATTTCGGATGGGAACCGCTGGGTGGAAGGAAGAAATGTGGGTGTGGTGGATGAACGTTCAGAGATTGGAGGATGCTATCGTGGCGTGCCACAGAACCAGCTTGGGATGCGAACAGATATTCTGGACAACTGCCCGAAAGCAGAAGGAATGATGATGCTGGTGCGGTCTATGGCGCCGGAGGTGATCGCGGCAGATGAGATCGGGACAGCGAAGGATGTAGAGGCGATCGAGTACGCCATGCACTGTGGGGCAACCATGCTGACGACGGTGCATGGTTCCGGTATGGATGAGATCCGTGAAAAGCCACTGGTCAGCAATCTGGTAAAGGAAAGATGCTTTGCCAGATATGTTGTGATGAAATCTGGGAAACATGTAGGAAAAATTGAAGGGATTTATAACGAACGGGGAGAAAAACTGTGTATCTGAAAATGGTCGGATGCCTGGGAATTGTGGCGGCGACATCCGGCTATGGATACAGCAGGGGAATGGAATATCAGAGGCAGATCACGGATACCGGAGAGCTGCAAAGAGTGATAAGGCAGCTTGCGGGAGAAATGGAGTATACTTATGCACCACTCGCCCAGGTATGCGCTTCTGTTTCCCGAAGATGCAGTCAGAACTACAGGATCTGGTTGGAACATCTGGCAAAAGAATTGGAGATGCCGTCAAGAAGTCTTGCAATAATCTGGGAGAGGTGCTGTGAAAGTGATCTTGAATGTCTGCTCCTTGGCAGGGAGGAAAGGGTACGTCTGCATGAGCTTGGGAGGCAGCTTGGCAGCCTGGATAAGAAGCAGGAAATGCAGATTTTCTTGCAGTATGCAGAATTTCTGGAAGAAAAAAGAGGCGGTCTTTTAAAAGAAATTCAGGAAAAACGGAGGCTTTGCAATCTGCTGGGTGTTACAGCAGGGCTTTTCCTGACAATTTTGATTCTGTAAATAGGAGCGAAACATGAGTGTAAATCTGATATTTAAAATTGCGGCAGTCGGGATTCTGGTTTCTGTCCTGGGACAGGTGCTGAAACACAGCGGAAGAGAAGAACAGGCATTTCTCACAAGCCTTGCAGGACTGCTCCTGGTTTTATTCTGGATCCTTCCTTATATTTCAGATCTGTTTGACGATATCAGACGGCTCTTTGCTCTGTAAAGGAGGGAAAAGATGAGTATCCTTAAGGCAGCCTGCATCGGGATTGCAGGAACTTTCCTGGCATTACAATTTCAAAATACCAGAAAAGAGTATGGGATCTATCTGGGGATTGCGGTCAGCATTTTCCTTTTTCTCGGAATGAGCCGGAATCTGTCGGTGATCCGGGAAACTTTGGAACTGGTTGGCAGCTTTGTAAAGATCGATGCGGTATATCTGACGGCAATGCTGAAAATCCTGGGTGTGACCTATCTGGCGGAATTTGCGGCAGCAATCTGCAAGGATGCCGGTTATCAGACGATCGCCGGGCAGATCGAGGTCTTTGCAAGGCTCAGTATACTTGCAATAGGAATGCCGATATTAAAAGCACTGCTTCTTGCAATCCGCGAACTTGGATAGTAAAAGGGAAGAAAAATGAAACATTATTTTCAGAAATATGGCATAGCATGCATGATCGGACTTGTAATCTTCGTACTGATACTGCCGGTACAGGTATTTGCGGCAGGGGAAGATTCCTCTTCGGAAAACAGCCGGACAGAAGATAATATGACAGAAACGGATCTGGAAAAAACGCAGGAGGAAACAGAGCAGAAAATCTGGGAGCTGACAGAGGTAAAGGATCTGGATACGGCAATCCGGAAACTGTTCCCGGAAGAAAAACTGCATTTTCAGGATCTTGTTGAGTCTGTGATCCGGCAGGATGAGAACCTGTCTGCCGGACAGATCAGAAACTTTGTGACGGATCAGTTTTTCTATGTGCTGAAGGTCAATAAACCGGTGCTTGCATCTATCATTTTTCTGGTGCTGATCGCAGCGGTTTTTTCCAACTTTTCGGAAGTGTTTCAGAACTGCCAGATCTCACAGACCGCCTTTTTTCTGGTATACCTGTCTGTGATTACAGTCGGCATACGGAATTTTCAGGCAGCAGCCGTAGAGGTACAGCATGGACTCGAAAATCTGATCCTCTTTATGCGAGTACTCTGTCCTGTCTACTTTGTCTGTATGGCAGTCGCAGTGGGAAGTATTTCTGCGATCGCATTTTATAATCTGGCGATTTTCCTGATCTTTCTTGTGGAACTTGTGATTTTGAAATGGATCGTTCCGCTGATCCAGATCGCACTACTGATGGAAATCTTGAACAATCTGACGGAGGAGGAATTTCTTTCTAAGGCAGCGGAACTTTTGCGACTTGTAATCGGATGGAGTCTGAAAAGTCTGCTTGCCCTGGTGACGGGGATCGGGTTTATCGAGCGGATAATCAGTCCGGCGGCAGATCAGGTGAAAAGGAGTGTCTGGACAAAGGGCGTGGGAATGATTCCGGGAATCGGTGATGTAGTCAGCGGGACAAGCGAAGTCGTGCTTGGAAGTGCGGTCCTTTTAAAAAATGGAGTTGGAATTGCAGGGGCACTGCTTGTAACGGGAGTTGTGATGATCCCGGTCATCAATATGGGAATTCTGACGCTTCTTTACAAAGGAACGGCGGCACTTATCCAGCCGGTGTCTGATAAACGGATCGTGGAGGCCATCAGTTTTACCGGGGAAGGTTATCATATGCTGCTAAAGACGGTGCTTGTGACGGCGGTCCTGTTTCTGGTGACACTTGCAGTTGCGGCATCGGCAGCTTCGTAGGAGGTATAAAATGATACAGCTGGTTTACAGGTGGATGCAGAATCTCGCCGTTTATATGATTCTTGTAACCGCATTTTTGCAGGCACTTCCAGAGAATAGCTACCGGAAATATGTCCGTTTTTTCTGCGGACTTCTTCTGACCGTTCTGCTTGCCCAGCCGGTTCTGGACCTTATGGGGGAAGCCGGACAGGTAACGGAGCTGTATCGGACGGCGGAGTATGAGCAGATGATAAAAGAGATGGAGTATGCGGCGGATTTGCTCGAAAAGGGCGGTGAATGAAGATGTTTGAAATCCGTAAAATAAAAAAAGACAAGTGGCTGATCATATTGCTTGTCGGACTGCTTCTGGTTGTAATCGCGATGCCTGCCTCCGATATAAAATCAGATCAGACACAGGATGAACAGCAGATGCAGAAGGTGGGAAATGCATCGGAGGATACCTATACAGATGCACTGGAAACACGGCTGGAAAATGCACTGGCAAAAGTAAAAGGCGTTGGAAATGTCAAGGTGATGATCACCCTGGCTTCTTCCTCGGAAAAGGTAGTGGAAAAGGATCAGGAGATGACAAGTGAGGTGCAGGAAGGGGAGAGCGGAGGAAAAAATACCAGTTCTTCAGAGACGGCAGTTTATGCAAACGGAAATGGAGAAGAAACGCCATATGTGAAACAGGAATTAAGTCCCCGGATAGAAGGTGTTCTCGTAATTGCAGATGGCGGAGATAATGCCATCGTGATTGAAAATATCACAGAGGCTGTGCAGGCATTATTCGGAGTAGACACGCATAAGATAAAAGTAATGAAGCATAACTAAAAAAGAATCTTATAGGAGGAAGGCTAGTGAAAAAAGTATTTAAGAAAAATCAGATTGTGATTGCGGTTCTTGCGGTGATGATCGCTGCGGCAGGATATCTGAACTATTCCGGAAAAATTTTTGGCTCGAAAAACAAAACAGCAGAGACGGGAAGCGAGATGGCAAATAAGGAACTTCTGGATATTTCGGATCAGGACACAGGAGGTGACAGCTCCCTCCAGACAGCGGATAACGATCAGGTGGACGGAAATCCGGGAGAGGCGGTGCTGACAAATGGATCGGTCAGTGCGCTTGTAGCACAGGCAAAAGTGAACCGGGAGCAGGTGCGGGCAAAAAACAAAGAAACCCTGCAGGCGATCATTGATAATGCAGATATCGCAGAAGACCAGAAAGCAGATGCAGTTGCGCAGATGGTGGAGATGACACAGCGCGCCGAACAGGAGGTCGCAATTGAGACTCTGCTTGCCAGCAAAGGCTTTCAGGATGCGGTGGTAAGTCTTACCGAAGAATCCGCAGATGTGGTCGTTGATGTGGCGGATCTGTCGGATGCAAAACGGGCACAGATCGAGGATATTGTCACACGTAAGGCAGAGGTAAATGCTGCAAATGTGGTGATCACACCGATCCATGAAAGTACAAATACGAGTGAATCAGGGGATTGATATTATGGCAAAAATACCATATAATAAGAGTTTGAGTGACATTGAGAAAATAGTAGGAGTAGAATAACATGGCAGATTTTACGAATGAGATAAAGAAAAGAAGAACATTTGCGATCATTTCCCATCCGGATGCAGGTAAGACTACCCTGACAGAGAAGTTTCTGTTATATGGTGGGGCAATCAATCAGGCAGGTTCTGTAAAAGGAAAGGCAACAGCGAAACATGCGGTATCAGACTGGATGGAGATTGAAAAAGAAAGAGGTATTTCGGTAACATCTTCTGTCCTGCAGTTCCAGTATGACGGTTATTGCATCAATATTCTGGATACACCGGGACATCAGGATTTCTCGGAAGATACTTATCGTACTCTTATGGCGGCCGATTCGGCGGTTATGGTGATCGATGGATCAAAAGGTGTGGAGGCACAGACAAGAAAGCTGTTCAAAGTCTGCGTCATGCGTCATATTCCGATTTTTACATTTATCAATAAAATGGACCGTGAAGCGATGGATACCTTTGAATTACTGGATGATATTGAAAAGGAACTGGGGATCGCTACCTGTCCGATCAACTGGCCGATCGGTTCCGGAAAAGAATTCCGCGGCGTATTTGACCGGAACAGCAGAGAACTGGAGATTTTCTCAGATACCAAGAAAGGAACCTCGATCGGGGAAGTTGAGAAGGTTTCCATCGACAGTGAGGAAGCAAAGAGCATCGTAAGTGAAGCACAGTTCGCACAGCTGGAAGAAGAGATTGAGCTTCTGGACGGAGCAAGTGCGGAATTTGACCAGGAGATGGTCAGCAAAGGAGAACTCTCTCCGGTATTTTTCGGATCAGCTCTGACCAACTTCGGTGTGGAGACCTTTCTTCAGCATTTCCTTAAAATGACGACTTCGCCGCTTCCGAGAATGTCCGACAAAGGATTGATCGATCCGATGAAAGAAGAAGATTTCTCCGCATTTGTGTTTAAGATTCAGGCAAATATGAATAAGGCACACCGGGACAGAATCGCATTTATGCGTATCTGTTCCGGTGAGTTCAAGGCAGGCATGGATGTCTTCCATATCCAGGGAGGCAGGAAAGTCCGTCTGTCACAGCCACAGCAGATGATGGCGAGTGAACGTCACATGATCGATACCGCTTATGGTGGAGACATCATCGGTGTATTTGATCCTGGTATCTTCTCCATTGGAGATACACTGACCAATTCAGCGGAAAAATTTGCATACGAAGGAATTCCGACTTTCGCACCGGAACATTTTGCCAGAGTACGCCAGGTGGATACGATGAAGAGAAAGCAGTTCATCAAGGGAATCAACGAGATCGCGCAGGAAGGCGCGATCCAGATTTTCCAGGAATTCAACACAGGTATGGAAGAGATCATCGTCGGTGTAGTCGGTGTCCTGCAGTTTGATGTATTAAAATACCGTCTGGAAAATGAATATAACGTGGAGATCCGTCTGGAACCACTTCCATACGAACATATCCGTTGGATCGAGAATGAAGAAATCAATATGGACAAGCTGGTCGGCACATCCGATATGAAGAAGATCAAGGACCTGAAAGACAGACCGCTTCTCCTGTTTGTCAACAGCTGGAGCATCCGTATGGTGCTGGAACGAAACGAAGGACTGAAACTTTCCGAATTCGGACGTTCCTAAAAAACTTTCCAATAAGGATCTTTTATGTTACAATGAACGCATAGCGACGAGCGCAGTGCTGGGTGGAAAATGATCGGCTGCTCGCAGACGAATCACTTTCAGCCCAGACCTATGTGAGTGCAACGAACATCGAGGAAGCGAAAGGTTCCGAGATGAGCGCGAGGAGCGGAAGAACCGCAGACAGGAGGACTTATAATGAGTAAAGAAGAGAGAAATACCTATAAGATAGAATCAGATGAAAACCTCGGAGAAGTACAGATTGCTGATGAAGTAGTTGCAATTATCGCAGGGCTTGCAGCAATGGAGGTAGAAGGGGTATCTTCCATGGCAGGAAATGCAACCAGAGAACTGATCGCAAAGCTTGGAATGAAGAGCCTTTCCAAAGGAGTAAAGGTAGACGTGCTGGAAGGTATCGTTACCGTATCCCTTGCCCTGAACCTCAAATATGGTAGCAGTATCAAAGATACTACTTTAAAGGTACAGGAAAAAGTAAAGGCAGCAATCGAGAATATGACAGGTCTTACCGTTGCAGACGTAAACATCCGTGTTGCAGGTGTGGACATGCCGGAAGAAGAATAATTGGAGAGAGAACATGCGAAGAAGTAAAGTCAGAGAACATATATTTAAAATGCTCTTCAGCATCGGATTTGATGCGGCTGATGCAGACGAACAGATCGAACTGTATCTGGAACAGGTAGAAGAAGCAAGTGAGGAAGAACGCGGATATATGCGCAAAAAGGTCAAAGATATCGCAGCACACGAAGAAGAAATCGATGCGATGATCAATGAACATACAACCGGTTGGAAAACCGGACGTATGAATAAAGTGGATCTTTCTGTTCTTCGTCTTGCCGTATATGAGATGAAGTGGGATGACGAAGTGCCGGTCAAAGTAGCGATCAATGAAGCAGTTGAGCTGGCAAAGAATTTTTCAGGAGATGAGGGACCGGCATTTGTCAACGGTGTACTCGGAAAGCTTGCATAAGAATCAGAAATCATGCGAAATGTATATACTGTAAAACAGGTCAATGCGTACATTAAGAATATGTTTACGCAAGACTTTATGTTGAATCGAATTTATATCAAAGGGGAAGTGTCAAACTGTAAGTACCATACTTCAGGACATCTGTACTTTTCACTGAAAGATGAGTCCGGAACGATTGCCTGTGTTATGTTTGCCGGGCAGCGCAGCGGGCTTTCTTTTCGTATGCAGGAAGGGCAGCAGGTAATCGTGCTTGGAAGCGTCAGCGTCTATGAAAGAGATGGCAGATATCAGGTTTATGCAAAGGAGATCGTACTGGATGGTGCGGGACTTCTCTATGAAAAATTTATAAAGCTCAAAAAAGAGCTGGAAGAAATGGGAATGTTTGCGCCGGAATATAAAAAGCCGATTCCGAAATATGTGCGGACAGTTGGTGTTGTAACGGCACCAACCGGAGCGGCAGTGCGCGATATTATCAACATTACCAGGCGGAGAAATCCATATGTGCAGATTCTTCTGTATCCGGCACTGGTACAGGGGGATGGCGCGTCTGAAAGTGTGGTACGGGGAATCCGTGCACTGGAGGAAGCAAAGGTTGATGTAATGATCGTTGGCAGAGGCGGGGGGTCTATTGAAGATCTGTGGGCATTTAACGAGGAAAAGGTAGCGCGCGCAGTTTTTGAATGCAGTGTACCGGTTATTTCGGCAGTAGGACATGAGACGGACACGACGATCATAGATTATGTAGCGGATCTTCGTGCACCGACGCCTTCTGCTGCGGCAGAGCTTGCAATCTGTAATTACCGGGAACTTCTGGAAACGATCCGGACAGAACGGGAAAGGATGCACCGAAGTATGAGGAGAAAGCTGGAGATTGCATCACTTCATACAGCGCGGTATGCAGAAAAATTCCGTTACTTAAGTCCGTCAGGGAAACTTAAGTCCATGCGCCAGCAGCTTGCAGGCTATGAGGAGCAGATCCCAAAAGCCATGCATCAGCGGTTGGAACAGGAACAGGAGAGGACCCGGAAAGTGCAGGAGATGCTGCCGCTTCTGATGGAGCGGAATCTGCGGGAAAACCGTCAGCAGCTTGCAATCCGGATCGAACGGATGAAGGGACTTTCTCCGCTTGCCAAGCTGAACCAGGGTTTTTCCTATGTACAGGGATCGGAAGGGACCGTAAAGAAAGTAGCGGATGTAAAAAAAGGAGACTGGCTTCGGATTTATGTGACAGACGGGCAGATCGAGGCACAGGTAACAGATACCAAGAAGGAGTAGGAAAATGGCAGATAAGAAAAACGAGATTGCAGAAGAAATGCCGGAAGAATCTCTGGAAGAGCTTTTTGCAAAGCTGGATCAGGTGGCAAAAGAGCTGGAATCGGGAGATACTTCGCTGGAAGAGTCCTTCGGACTGTATCAGAAGGGTATGGAAATGCTGAAGCTTTGTAATGAGAAGATTGATACAGTAGAGAAAAAAGTGCAGGTGCTGGAAGAGAATGGAGAAATACATGACTTTTAAAGAAGAAATGAAAGAAAGAACAGAAGTGATTGAAAAGCTTCTTGTAAAATATCTGCCGAAAGCAGAAGGTTACCAGAGCCAGATCATGGAGGCGATGGAGTACAGTGTGATGGCAGGCGGAAAGAGACTCCGCCCAATGCTGATGCAGGAGACATACCGCCTTTTCGGAGGAGAAGGAAAAGAAATCGAGCCGTTTATGGCAGCAATGGAGATGATCCATACTTATTCCCTGGTGCACGATGATCTGCCGGCAATGGACAATGACGAGTACCGTAGAGGAAGAAAGACAACGCATATTGTATACGGGGAAGCAATGGGAATTCTTGCCGGGGATGCACTTCTGAACTATGCGTTTGAGACGGCGGTAAAGGCATTTGAAATCGCACCTGAAAAGAGTCTTCTGATTGGAAAAGCTTTAAAAATCCTTGCAGAAAAAGCCGGTATTTACGGGATGATAGGCGGTCAGGTCGTGGATGTGGCTTCCTGCGGTGTGGGACTTGATGAAGGCATGCTGAACTTTATCTATGAACTGAAAACAGGAGCGCTGATCGAAAGTTCGATGATGATCGGGGCACTTCTTGCAGGTGCAGAGGATGCAGAGCTTGAGAAAGTGCAGAAGATCGCATCGGATGTGGGGATTGCTTTCCAGATCCAGGATGACATCCTGGATGTGACAAGTACTACAGAAGAGCTTGGCAAACCGGTCCACAGCGATGAAAAAAATGAAAAAACAACCTATGTTACATTAAAAGGTCTGGAAAAAGCAACCAGAGATGTGGAAGTTATTTCACAGGAAGCACTGGAGCTGCTTTCCGGGTTGGACAGAGAAAATACGTATCTGACACAGCTGATACAGGAACTGATACACAGGAAAAAATAAGCGGGGTGGATGAAGTGTATCTGGAGCAGATTCACGAAGCGAATGATATCAAAAAATTAAATGAACAGGAACTGGCAGGGCTTGCAGAAGAAATCCGTACCTTTCTTGTTGAGAAGATCAGCAAGACAGGAGGGCATCTTGCGTCCAATCTGGGTGTGGTAGAGCTTACCATGGCAATGCATCTCAGTTTTCAGCTTCCGGAGGATAAGATGATCTGGGATGTAGGGCATCAGTCTTATACGCATAAAATTCTGACCGGAAGGAAAGAAGGATTTGATGATCTGAGAAAATATGGTGGGATGAGCGGTTTCCCGAAACGAAAAGAAAGTGACTGTGATGCCTTTGATACCGGTCATAGCTCCACTTCAATTTCGGCCGGACTTGGCTATGCCAGAGGAAGGGATATCCTGGGGCAGGATTATTCCGTGATCTCTGTTATCGGTGACGGATCTCTGACCGGAGGAATGGCATATGAAGCACTGAATAATGCTGCGGAGATGAAGACGAATTTCATCATCGTGCTTAACGATAACCATATGTCTATTTCCAAAAATGTCGGTGGAATGTCCAGTTATCTCGGAGAGCTGCGCACTGCCCGGGCCTATACCGACCTGAAGGATACCGTGGAAAATGTACTTGGCAGTATTCCATTTGGCGGTGAAAAGATGGTGCGGCATATTAAGCGCACCAAGAGCAGCATCAAGCAGCTTTTGGTTCCGGGAATGTTCTTTGAAGATATGGGAATCAAGTATTTAGGACCGGTGGACGGGCATGACCTGAAGGCACTGTGCCGTGCATTTACCGAGGCAAAAAGGGTAAAAGGACCGGTGCTTGTCCATGTACTGACGAAAAAGGGGAAAGGGTATCTCCCGGCAGAAGAAAACCCTTCCCGTTTCCATGGAACAGGTCCGTTTGATATCCAGACAGGAGAGCCGATTTCCAAAAGTGGAAAGGATTCCTGTACAGATGTGTTTTCCAAGGTTATGCTGGATCTGGCAAAAAAAGATGACAGACTGGTAGCGATCACGGCGGCAATGGAAGACGGTACCGGCCTGGCAGCATTTCACAGATACTATCCGGACCGCTTTTTTGATGTGGGGATCGCAGAGGGACATGGCGTGACCTTTGCGGCAGGACTTGCTGCGGCAGGACTGCATCCGGCATTTGCTGTATATTCTTCGTTTTTACAGAGAGGATTTGACCAGATGATCCATGATGTCTGTCTGCAGAAGCTTCCGGTCGTATTTGCCGTGGACAGGGCAGGACTTGTGGGAAGCGACGGGGAGACCCATCAGGGGATCTTTGATCTTTCTTATCTGTCAATGATTCCGAATATGACCGTCCTTTCTCCGAAAAATAAATGGGAACTGGCGGACATGGTGCGGTTTGCGGTGAGACTTGGAGCACCGGCAGCAGTGCGCTATCCAAGAGGCAGCGCATTTGACGGATTCCGTGAATACAGAGCACCGATTGAGTATGGAAAGAGTGAGCCGGTCTATGAAGAAGAGGATATTGCGATCATCAGTGTCGGACATATGTTTGAGCAGGCAGTTCAGGTTCGGAAGCGTTTGAAAGAGATTGGATATAACTGTACCCTGATCAATGCCCGGTTTGTAAAGCCGGTGGATGAGGAGATGCTCCGGAAACTGACGGTGGAACACCGGCTGATCGTGACACTGGAAGAGAATATTCGCAGAGGCGGATTCGGAGAATTTGTGATTGCTTATCTGGCAGGTCTTGAGACAGACGCAGAGGTTCTGAATCTGGCACTGCCGGATGACTATATCGAACACGGAAGTGTAGACCTACTTCGCAGTGAGGTGATGCTGGATATTGAATCCTGCGTGGCCAGGATTATCACTGCATATATAGCAGAAGAGAGCAGGAGGGATTGATAGAGAATGAAAGAACGGTTGGATGTATTACTTGTAAAGAGAAATCTGGCATCCTCCAGAGAAAAGGCAAAAGCGATCATCATGTCCGGCAATGTATTTGTGGACGGGCAGAGAGAGGATAAAGCGGGAACTTCCTTTCCGGAAGAGGTTCAGATCGAAGTCCGTGGACATGCACTTCCGTATGTCAGCCGCGGAGGACTTAAGCTGGAAAAGGCGATGAAGAATTTTGATGTATCCATGGAAGGAAAGGTATGTACCGATGTGGGATCTTCGACAGGAGGATTTACAGACTGCATGCTGCAAAATGGAGCAGTCAAGGTGTTTGCCATCGATGTGGGACATGGTCAGCTGGACTGGAAATTACGTCAGGATGAAAGAGTGGTCTGCATGGAAAAGACCAACATCCGTTATGTACAGCCGGAAGATCTGGGAGAACCGATTGATTTTTCATCAATTGATGTTTCTTTTATTTCGCTGACGAAGGTACTTCTCCCAATCCGCAATTACCTGAAAGAGAACGGAGAGATCGTTGCATTGATCAAGCCGCAGTTTGAAGCCGGACGTGAAAAGGTTGGGAAAAAAGGTGTGGTAAGGGAAAAGAGTACCCATATCGAGGTCATCGAAAAAGTAACCGATTATGCAGTATCGATCGGTTTTGAAGTAGCAGCACTTGAATTTTCACCGATCAAAGGACCGGAAGGGAATATCGAGTATCTGGTACATCTGAAAAAAAGGCCGGAGGAAGAGGCAAGGATTGTGGAGAGCGTAGACATTCGGGGGACTGTCGATGCTGCTTTTGACACACTTGCGAAAAAGGATCCGGCTGAGGAGAAGAAATAAAAAGACATGGAAAAGTTTTACATTATCACGAATGATATGAAGGATGCAAATCGGAAGATCACCGTGAAAATAAAAAAATGCATTGAATCCTACGGGAAGAAATGTTATCTGGAAGAGCAGCCGGAAGAAGGAAATTTTTCAAAGATCAAGATTCCAAAGGATATTGATTGTGTGTTGACGGTAGGCGGAGACGGAACCTTTATCCAGGCATCCAGACGTCTGTTCGGGCGGGAGCTTCCGATGCTTGGAATCAATATGGGCACCCTTGGCTATCTGACCGAGGTAGAGGTGCAGAATGTAGAAGAGGCTGTAAAACAGCTCGTGGAGGGCAATTATACGATTGAAGAGAGGATGATGCTGTATGGATCCGCTGCATACCGCAATGTAAGGGATGTGGCACTCAATGATATTGTCATGACGAGATCCGGCAGCATGAAGATTGTTCATTTTAATCTCTATGTTAACGGAGAGTTTCTGAACTCCTATGATGCGGACGGATTGATCGTGTCCACACCAACGGGTTCTACTGCGTACAATCTGTCTGCAGGAGGACCGATCGTGGAGCCGACAGCGTCATTGATCGTTGTGACACCGATCTGCTCGCATGCACTCAATTCCCGCAGTATTGTTTTCGCGGACAAAGATGAGATCGTGATCGAGATTGGTGCAAAACGGGAAAATCAGATCGAGGAAGCAGTGATTGCATATGATGGTGCGGATGAAGTCCCGCTTCATACCGGTGACCGGATCCGGATCAAAAAGGCGTGGGAGACAGCGAAAATCGTAAAACTCAGCAAAGTGAGCTTTCTGGAAACATTACGTGAAAAGATGAAAGGAAACTAGAAGATGAAAGTAAACCGACATGCCAAAATTGTAGAATTGATCAACAAATATCAGATTGAGACACAGGATGAGCTTGCCGAGTATCTGAATGAAGCGGGATTTAAAGTGACGCAGGCAACGGTATCCAGAGACATCCGCGACTTAAAGCTCACCAAGGTTCCGGCAGAAAACGGCAGGCAGAAATATGCGGTACTCCAGAGTGCACAGAACGGAATGACTGAAAAATATGTGCGCATTTTGCGGGATGGATTCAGCTCTATGGATATGGCTCAGAACATTCTGGTACTGAAAACGGTATCCGGTATGGCGATGGCGGTGGCTGCGGCACTGGATGCGATGAACTGGAATGAGATCGTTGGCTGTATTGCCGGGGATGATACGATCATGTGCGCTGTGCGGACCGTGGATGATACGATTCTACTGATGGAAAAGATCAAGAAACTACTGGAACAATAGACAGGAGAAAGAATGTTACAAAATTTGCATGTAAAAAATCTGGCGCTGATCGATGAGGCGGAAGTGGATTTCTCTGGTGGACTCAATATCCTGACCGGAGAAACCGGTGCCGGAAAATCAATTATCCTGGGGAGTGTCAGTCTTGCCCTGGGCGGAAGATATTCAGCAGATATGCTTCGTAAGGGAGCCGATAAGGGACTTGTAGAACTGACCTTTTATGTGGAAAATCCGGAAACGGTACGGAAGCTGGAAGAGATGGATCTTTCGCCGGACGGAGGGCAGATCATTATCACCAGACGGTTTAACGGAAACCGAAGTGTGAGCCGGATCAATGGAGAGACTGTGACACTGGGGCGGCTAAAGGAAGCAGCCCAGGTTCTGATCGATATTCACGGACAGCATGAGCATCAGTCACTGTTATATAAAAAAAATCATCTGGCAATTCTGGATGCATTTGCAAAAGAAGCCGGAGAATGGAAGAAAAAAGTGGCGGATTCATATAGGGAATACCGCCGGCTGGAAAAAGAACTTAAGGAAGCCGATAAAGACGAGGCTGAGAGAGCCAAAGAGATTTCTTTTCTTGAATTTGAGATTGATGAGATTGAAAATGCAGGAATCACTGCGGCAGAATGCCAGTCGGTAGAAGAAGATTACCGGCGGATGATGCAGGGGAAAAGAATCGCAGAGAATCTGGAAGAGGCGTATCTGTATACAGCAGGAGAAGGCGGTATAAGTGCGGCAGAAGCGATCGGACGGGCAGTACGTGCGGCAGCTGTGGCGGCAGAACATGATGACAAATCGGGAGAACTGTATGAACAGCTGGTCGAAGTGGAGAATCTGATCGGGGATTCCGGGCGCGAGCTTCGCTGTTATCTGGACAGTCTTTCCTTTGAACCGGAACAGTTCTATGAGACGGAGAGCCGGCTGAACCAGATCAATCATCTGAAGGTCAAATACGGAGATTCGGCAGAGGCAATCCTGCAGCATAAGGCGGATGACGAGGAGCGCCTCCTGATTTTAAAAAATTATGATGAATATTTAAATGAATTAAAGGGAAAACTGAAAAAATCAGAGGAACGTCTGCAAAAAGAATGCGAGGGTCTGTCGAAGATCCGTAAAAAAGAGGCAAAGCTTTTGCAGGCAAAGATCGCAGAAGGACTTCAGGATCTGAATTTCCTGGATGTCTGCTTTGAAATTCGGTTTTCAAAAACCTCCGGGTACACAGTAGAAGGAACGGATGAGGTGGAATTTATGATCTCCATGAATCCGGGTGAACCGACAAGACCGCTTGCAACTGTGGCATCCGGCGGTGAACTTTCCCGCATCATGCTTGCGATCAAGGCAGTCATGGCGGATAAAGATGAGATCGAGACACTGATCTTTGATGAGATCGATGTGGGGATCAGCGGTCGTACCGCACAGAAGGTTTCCGAGAAGATGTGCCTGATCGGCAGGAAACATCAGGTGATCTGCATTACGCATCTGGCACAGATCGCTGCAATGGCAGATACTCATTACCTGATTGAAAAACGGGTGGAAGATCAGATGACAAAGACCAAGATCCGGCAGCTTGACGGGGAAGAATCTGTGCAGGAGCTGGGAAGGATCCTTGGAGGCGCAAAGATTACGGATGCGGTGCTGAAAAACGCACGGGAGATGAAAATTCTGGCATCCGGTTTGAAAAAATAAGATTGAGCACATACTAGAGGCAGGAGAAAAAATCCTGCCTTATTTTTTGCGGAATTTTAGGGAGGAAAAAGGGGTGTGCAATGTCGGTTAGAAGTTATCGGAAAATGTTAAGTGTGTTATTAGCGGTAATCGTGGTTATAGGAGGCGGCTATTGCTACAGGGAATGGCGGGCTGAGAAAGCGGAGAGGGAGGCTTCGGTCAGTGAACTTTCGGGAAACCTTCTGATTCCGGGAGGGATGCCGGTTGGGATCTATATGGAGACGGATGGCGTGATGGTGCTGGGGACGCAGGAAATTAAGGGAAAAGATGGGATCGGTGTGAATCCGGCGAAGCATCTGGTGAAGGAGGGAGATTATATTGTCGGAGTTGATTCTGACAGTATTTATAATAAATCTGAGCTTATCGAACGGGTTAAAAAATTATCGAATAAGTCCGTTGTCTTACACATTCGTCGAAAAAAAGTGTATATTGATGTACAACTTCATCCGACAAAAGATGAAGGCGGGGCATATAAACTTGGAATCTGGGTGCGTGATAACGCGCAGGGACTCGGCACAATCACTTTTCTGAATGCAGATAGTGAATACGGTGCGTTGGGACATGGAATACATGATGTAGATACCGGCAAACTGATCGAAATGTCAACGGGAAGATTATATGATACCAGCATTCAGAATATTAAAAAAGGTGAGAACGGAAATCCCGGAGGGATGGAAGGGATCATTGTCTACAATCATTACAATATTTTAGGTTCGATTACTACAAACACAGAGACAGGGATTTATGGGAAATTAGACAGGATTGAGAGAATATTTGACAGCAAAGAAGCTTATCCGGCTGTGGCAAAGGAAGAAATTCAGGTCGGAAAGGCGTATATCCGCTGTGCGGTAAGCGGAAAGACAGAAGATTATACAGTCAGAATCACAAAAGTTGACCTGGATGCCAGGGAGGTGAATAAGGGGATTGAAATTCAGGTTACTGACAAACGGTTACTTAAACTGACCGGTGGGATTGTGCAGGGAATGAGTGGAAGCCCCATTATGCAGAATGGAAAGATTATAGGCGCAGTAACACATGTTTTCGTACAGGATGCGACAAAAGGATACGGAATATTTATCGAAAACATGCTGGAAAATCTGAAAAAAGATTGAAATATGCGAACCTTGTCAGATTTCTGCGACACCATTTGCTTGTATTCGCAGAATACAGAAGGTTATAATAGGTTCCATTCCAGTGCAAATTGTCACTTTAAGGAGGGGAAAGGCTTTATGGAAAAACTGAATGTAGCGATTGCTGACGATAACGAAAGAATGTTGAATTTACTAGGAGAAATTGTAGAAAGTGATAAAGATCTCAAACTGGTGGGAAAAGCCAGGAACGGAGAAGATATTTATCACATTATAAGAGATAAACAGCCTGACGTTGTACTTCTTGACCTAATTATGCCGAAAATGGATGGAATCAGTGTGATGGAAATGATAGGCGCAGATAAAACAGTAAAGAAACAGCCGAATTTTATTATTGTAACTGCGATTGGACAGGAGAGGATCACGGAAGATGCCTTCGAAAAAGGAGCAGCCTACTACATCCTGAAACCATTTCGCAATGAAACAATCCTTCAGCGGATCAAAAGCTCCGGACATGCGGAAAAGAGTGTAGCGCCTTACACAGATTATACCGTATATGCGGAACCTTCTGAGGAGGACCTGGAAACACAGGTGACAGAACTGCTCCATGAAATCGGAATCCCGGCACATATAAAAGGGTATCATTATTTGAGGGATTCCATTCTGATGGCGGTTGACGATATGGAAGTTTTAAATGCGATCACAAAGATCCTGTATCCGACAGTCGCGAAAAAGAACCAGACCACATCGAGCCGTGTTGAACGGGCGATCCGCCATGCGATCGAGGTTGCATGGAGCAGGGGAAAGCTGGATACCTTAGAAGCTCTTTTCGGTTACACAGTAAGTAACGGGAAAGGAAAACCGACCAATTCTGAATTTATTGCTCTGGTCGCAGACACGATCAGACTGAAATCAAAGCGCAGATAATTCTTTTCAAACGGATGAAATTGCGGTATAATTATAAATAAGCCGCGAGAGTAAGGAGGGTGTTAAATGAAAAAAGTATTATTTGTGTCATCTGAATCAGTTCCGTTTATCAAAACAGGAGGATTAGCCGATGTAGTGGGATCACTACCAAAATATTTTGATAAGAACAAATACGATGTACGTGTTATGCTTCCAAAGTATATGTGCATGAAAGACGAATGGAAAGATAAACTTTCTTACAGACTTCATTTCTATATGGATCTGAACTGGAGACAGCAGTATGTAGGGCTTCTTGAACTTCAGTACGAAGGAATCACTTTTTATTTCATAGACAATGAATATTATTTTAATGGTTCGCAGCCATATGGTGATATTGCATACGATATTGAGAAGTTTGCATTCTTTTCAAAAGCAGCCTTAAGTGCACTGCCACTTCTGGATTTCAGACCGGATATCATTCACTGTCATGACTGGCAGACCGGGCTTGTTCCGATTTATCTGGATAATTTCCGCTATAACAATGAGTTTTTCCGTGGAATCAAGACTGTGATCACCATACATAACCTCAAATTCCAGGGTATCTGGGATAAGAAGACGGTTATGGATATCACCGGACTTCCGGCATACTATTTCTCACCGGATAAGCTGGAAGCATATGACGATGCCAACTATCTGAAAGGCGGAATTGTCTACGCTGACCGTGTGACAACGGTAAGTAGCAGTTACGCGGAAGAGATCAAGACACCGTTTTACGGGGAGAAGCTGGAAGGACTGATGCAGGCAAGATCAAACTGCCTGTCAGGAATTGTCAATGGTATTGATTACGGTGATTTTAATCCGGCAACAGATACCAACATTGCAAGAACTTACTCTGTCGAAAACTTCCGCAAGGAGAAAGTGAAAAATAAAATGGCGCTGCAGGAAGAACTCGGACTGGAGAGAGATCCGCACCGTATGATGATCGGTATCGTATCCAGACTGACCGACCAGAAGGGGTTTGACCTGATCGACTGTGTGATGGATGAACTTTGCCAGGATGCGGTTCAGATCGTCGTACTCGGTACCGGAGATGAGAGATACGAGAACATGTTCCGTCATTTCGCATGGAAGTATCCGGATAAGGTATCTGCACAGATCTATTATTCAGAGCCGATGTCTCACAAGATCTATGCATCCTGTGATGCATTCTTGATGCCGTCATTATTTGAACCATGTGGACTGAGCCAGCTGATGAGTCTGAGATATGGTACGGTGCCGATCGTAAGAGAGACAGGCGGACTCAAAGATACTGTAGAAGCTTACAATGAGTACGAGAAGACCGGAACCGGATTCAGCTTCACCAATTACAATGCGCATGAGATGCTTGCAACTGTAAGATATGCAGAACAGATTTACTATGACAAGAAGCGTGACTGGAACAAGATTGTAGAGCGTGGTATGGAAAAAGACTTTTCATGGAAGAATTCAGCCAAGCTTTACGAAGAACTTTACGAAAATATGTAAAATGCATTCTGGTAATTTACCGGAAAATATGGTATCATGAAATGAAAATTTTACAGAGGAGAAACATTCATTATGAGGATTATAGACAAAATTAAAGCAGACGGAGTACATATTTCCTTTGAAGTGTTTCCACCGAAGACGGATGCGGGCTTTGAATCCGTGTTAAAAGCAACGGATGGGATCGCAGAACTTACCCCGTCATTTATCAGTGTTACCTATGGAGCCGGTGGTGGAACCAGTAAGAATACGGTTAAGATTGCAAGTCATATCAAGAATGACCTGAAGATTCCGGCACTTGCACATCTGACCTGTGTGTCCTCAACCAAGGAAGAGGTACATAAGGTTATCGGACAGCTTCAGAAAGAAGGGATTGAGAATATCCTTGCACTCAGAGGAGATATCCCGCAGGATGGACAGTTCCCGCTTCCGGGACAGTATTCTCATGCCTGTGAACTGATCGAAGACATCAAAAAAATGGGAGACTTCTGCATCGGAGCTGCATGCTATCCGGAAGGACATGTAGAGATGGAACACAAGAAAGATGATATCCGTTATCTCAAAGAAAAGGTAGATTGTGGAGTGGATTTTATTACCACACAGATGTTTTTCAATAATGATATTTTCTATAATTTTCTGTATCGTATCCGTGAACAGGGAATCATGATACCGGTGCTTCCGGGAATCATGCCGATCACAACGAAAAAGCAGCTCGCAAGAAGCTGTGCCCTTTCAGGAACTGCTGTTCCGCAGAGATTCCGTGCGATCGTAGACTATTTTGGAGATGATCCGGCAGCGATGAAGCAGGCGGGAATTGTATATGCGACCGACCAGATCATTGACCTGATCGCAAATGGAGTCCGCAATATCCACGTATATTCGATGAATAAACCGGAAGTAGCTGCTGCAATCATGCAGAACCTTTCAGAAATCGTAAAATAAAGGAACATAAGAAAGATGACAGATGCCAGAACGAAAGAAGCAATTCGTTATCTGGGATATGGAAGACATGCGGTAGATGAACAGACGCTTGCGCTGATCGATGTTTCCTTCGGGGAGCTCGATCAGACTACGCAGGCAAAATCCGTCTATCGCATTTTTGACTGTAAAGTTACAGGAGAAGACCAGGTGACGATCGGAAAAATGAATATTAAAAGCAGAAGTCTCGGAAAGAATCTCAGAGGTTGCAAAGAGGCAGTTGTATTTGGCGCAACACTCGGTACCAGTGTCGATATACTGATGAAACGTTATTCACTGACAGATATGGCGAAATCTGTCGTATTGCAGGCATGTGCAGCTGCATATCTGGAGGAGTACTGTGACGATCTGCAGCTTTCGATCGGAGAAGAGTTAAAAGCACAGAATAAATGGCTCAGACCGAGATTCAGTCCGGGATACGGTGATTTTGATATCCATCATCAGGACGATATCCTACGGATGCTGGATACGGCAAAGAAGATCGGACTTACCATGACAGACAGCTATATGCTCACACCGACAAAATCGGTGACTGCAATCATTGGGATCAGTGATACGCAGGAAAAATGTCACATCAAAGGCTGCGAAGTGTGTGAGAAGAAGGACTGCATTTACAGAAGAAATTAAGGAGCGTAGGGTATGAATATCAGAGAACGTTTGGGAAAAGAACTTTTATTTTTAGATGGAGGAATGGGAACTCTTCTGCAGGCAGAAGGACTTGCACCGGGAGAACTTCCGGAGACCTGGAACATCGAACATCCGGAAAAGGTGGAAGCGATTCACCGCAGATATTACGAAGCAGGAAGTGATGTGGTTCTTGCAAATACCTTTGGCGCTAATGTCTGCAAATTTCATGATGACAGATATACGGTTGAAGAAGTGATCCGTGCAGGGATTGCAAATGCAAAAAGAGCAGGAGAGCAGATTGGAAAAGAGACTTATGTGGCACTGGATATGGGACCGACCGGAAAGCTATTGAAACCAATGGGAGATCTGGATTTTGATGATGCTTATGAAGCATTTGCAGAAGCCGTCCGCTATGGAGAAAAGTACGGTGCAGACCTGATCCATATCGAGACCATGAGTGACACCTATGAAGTAAAGGCAGCCATTCTTGCAGCAAAAGAAAATTCTTCTCTTCCGGTATTTGTAACCATGATCTTTGATGAAAGAGGAAAGCTTCTGACAGGCGGGGATGTCCCTTCTGTTGTGGCAATGCTGGAAGGACTCCGCGTAGATGCACTGGGGCTGAACTGTGGACTTGGGCCGAAACAGATGCTTCCAATCCTGAACGATTTAAGAAGATATACCTCCCTTCCGATCATTGTGAAGCCAAATGCCGGACTTCCGAAGCAGAAGAACGGGGAAACGTATTACGATGTAGAGCCGGATGAGTTTGCCCGGATCATGCAGGAGGTTGTAAAAGAAGGAGCCTGTGTGATCGGCGGATGCTGCGGAACGACACCGGAGCATATTAAAAAGCTGGTGGAAGAATGCAAAGATCTTCCGCTGCGCGAGATCGAGAAAAAGCATGATACGATCGTATCTTCTTATGGACAGGCTGTGATCCTGGATGATATGCCGCGTATCATCGGGGAAAGAATCAACCCGACTGGAAAGAAAAAATTCAAAGAAGCACTGAAAAATGAAGATATGGACTACATTTTGAAAGAAGCGATCACGCAGCAGGATAAGGGCGCGCACATTCTGGATGTCAATGTAGGACTTCCGGATATTGACGAAGTTGCCATGATGGAAAAAGTTGTAAAAGAACTGCAGAGCGTGACCAGTCTTCCACTTCAGATTGACACAGTAGATGGAAAGGCTATGGAACGTGCAATGCGTATCTACAATGGAAAGCCGATGATCAACTCTGTAAATGGAAAGCAGGTTTCTATGGACGAAGTCTTTCCTCTGATCCGGAAATATGGCGGTGTGGTTGTCGGACTGACCATTGATGAAGAGGGGATTCCGAAGGATGCAGAAGACCGTGTGCGTGTTGCAGGTAAGATCATCAACGAAGCAGCCAAATACGGAATCGACAAGAAAGATATCGTGATCGATGTGCTGACCATGACCATCAGTTCGGAAAAGGACGGGGCAAAGGTTACCTTGGAAGCATTGAAGAGAGTACGGGAAGAATTCGGGGTCAGAACCGTTCTTGGAGTATCGAATATTTCTTTTGGACTTCCAAGGCGCCCGATTGTCAACAGCTATTTCTATGCGATGGCAATGCAGAACGGACTGACGGCAGGAATCATCAATCCATCCTCAGAAGATATGATGAAAGCTTATCGTTCTTATAATGCACTGATGGGCTTTGATGAAAACTGTACGAATTATATCAGTACTTATGCGGGAACCACAGAGACGGTGACAGTCCAGGCATCGCAGGCAGCTGCAGCAGCCGGAAATGCACCAAAAGCTGCAGGCGTTGAGATGACACTCAAATATGCAATCGAGAGAGGGCTGAAAGAAGAGGCGCATCATATCACCCGTGACCTGATCGGTACGAGGGAACCGCTGGATATCATCCAGGAGGAACTGATCCCGGCACTCAATGTAGTCGGTGAAGGTTTTGAAAAGGGAACCGTCTTCCTTCCGCAGCTTCTGATGAGTGCGGATGCTGCGAAGATTGCCTTTGCGGTTATCAAGGATGTGCTTGCTTCATCCGGACAGGAAGAAGAAAAGAAGGAGAAGATCATCCTTGCTACTGTAAAAGGTGATATCCATGATATCGGAAAGAATATAGTGAAAGTTCTTCTTGAAAATTATGGTTTTGATGTGATCGATCTCGGAAAGGATGTGCCGCCGGAGGCAATCGTAGAAAAAGCAGTTGAGGAGAATGTCACTTTGGTAGGCTTAAGTGCGCTGATGACCACAACTGTAGTCAGCATGGAAGAGACGATCAAACTCTTAAGAGAGAAAAAACCGGACTGCAAAGTCATGGTAGGCGGGGCTGTTCTGAACCAGGATTACGCGGATATGATCGGGGCAGATTTCTATGGAAAAGATGCCATGCAGTCCGTACACTATGCGCAGAAATTTTTTGGCATGGTGGAGTAGGAACTGCAAGGCAGATACAAAAGGTCGAAATTGTATGTGAAAATGCTAAAAAAGTTTGGAAAATTTTTTTGTATATGCTATAATATGCATAAATCAAGGAGAAAAGAAAATGATAGCATGGGAGGCATGACAAGATGGCATTTTTTTCAACACTGATCTCTACGGTATTGAAGATGCTCTTTATCGGAGTGTTTGCAGTCGGAGGGGTTTTTGCAGGCAAGAAGCTTCGCGAAAGAAAAGACGCAAAGAATTCAGAGACTAAGTAGAATGGAAAAAAGAAGGAATCGCAGAAAATGCGGTTCCTTTTTAAATTTCATTATATTGACAAGCCATCAAAATCTCTTTATAATTAGAATTTAGCTGATAGAAGCGAGGAGGATAAAGATGAAAGCTTACGGAGTTAACGAACTTAGACGCATGTTTCTTGACTTTTTTGAGAGCAAAGGTCATTTAAAAATGAAAAGCTTTTCGCTGGTGCCGCACAATGATAACAGCCTTCTGCTGATCAATTCAGGAATGGCACCGCTGAAACCATATTTTACAGGACAGGAGATCCCACCGAGACGCCGTGTGACAACCTGTCAGAAATGTATCCGTACAGGAGATATCGAGAACGTAGGAAAGACTGCACGTCACGGTACATTCTTTGAAATGCTTGGTAACTTCTCATTCGGTGATTACTTTAAGACAGAAGCGATCCACTGGTCATGGGAATTCCTGACAGAAGTGGTTGGACTGGATCCGGATCGTCTGTACCCGTCCGTATATGAAGACGATGATGAGGCATGGAAGATCTGGAACGAAGAGATTGGTATTGCACCGGAGAGAATTTTCCGTTTCGGAAAAGAAGACAACTTCTGGGAGCATGGATCAGGTCCGTGCGGTCCGTGTTCAGAGATTTACTATGACCGTGGAGAAAAATACGGATGTGGTAAACCGGGATGTACAGTAGGCTGCGAATGTGACCGTTATATGGAGATCTGGAACAACGTATTTTCACAGTTCGACAATGATGGACATGGAAACTACAGCGAACTGAAGCAGAAGAATATTGATACCGGTATGGGACTTGAGAGACTTGCATGTATCGTACAGGATGTAGACTCTATGTTCGATATTGATACTTTAAAAGCACTGCGTGACCAGGTATGTGAGATCGCAGGAGTATCTTATGGAGATAATGAAAGCACAGACGTATCTCTGCGTGTAATCACAGACCATGTGCGTTCTGTATCTTTCATGATCTCTGATGGTATTATGCCGTCTAATGAAGGAAGAGGATATGTTCTTCGCCGTCTTCTCCGCCGTGCATGCCGTCACGGAAGACTTCTGAACGTTGCACCGGGATTCCTTACAGATCTTGCTGCAACTGTGATCGAAGGCTCTAAAGACGGATATCCGGAGCTGGAAGAAAAGAAAGACTTTATCATGAATGTCATCCGCAAGGAAGAAGAGCAGTTTGAGAAGACCATCGACCAGGGGCTTGTCATTCTGAATGAGATGAAAGAAAAGATGGCAGAAGAAGGAACAAAGACTCTGTCCGGAGAAGATGCGTTCAAATTATATGATACCTATGGATTCCCGATCGATCTTACCAAAGAGATCCTGGAAGAAGAAGGTATGGATATTGATGAAGAGGGATTTAAAGCCGCAATGGAAGTTCAGCGCCAGACTGCAAGAAAAGCACGTAAGGCAACGAACTACATGGGAGCAGATGCAACCGTATACGAATCCATTGATCCGTCTGTAACCTCTAAGTTTGTCGGATACGAGCATCTGGAATATGAATCGAAGATTACGGTACTTACCACAGAAGATGAGATCGTAGACGCTCTTTCTGACGGTGAGAGAGGAACCATCTTTGTAGATGAGACTCCGTTCTACGCAACAAGCGGTGGACAGGAAGCCGACCACGGTGTGATCAAATGCGGTGACGGTGAATTTGTTGTGGAAGATGTGAAGAAGATGCTTGGTGGCAAGATCGGTCATATCGGTTATATGGCAAAGGGTATGATGAAGGTTGGAGATCAGGTTACTCTGACCGTTGATTCGCAGAGACGTGTGCTTTGTGCAAGAAACCACAGTGCGACCCATCTGCTTCAGAAAGCACTCCGTACCGTACTTGGTACACATGTAGAACAGTCCGGATCTTATGTAGACGACAAGAGACTTCGTTTCGACTTCTCTCATTTCTCTGCAATGACACCGGAAGAACTGCAGAAAGTAGAAGATATGGTAAATGAAAGCATTTCCAGATCTCTGCCGGTTGTCATTAAGAACATGCCGATCGAAGAAGCAAGAAAGACCGGAGCACAGGCTCTGTTCGGTGAGAAATACGGCGACATCGTCCGTGTTGTAAATATGGGAGATTACTCTATTGAGTTCTGCGGTGGTACACATGTTGCCAATACAAGCGAGATCGGAGCATTCAAGATCCTGTCTGAAAGTGGTGTGGCAGCAGGGGTACGCCGTATCGAAGCACTTACATCCAAAGGACTGATGGATTATTATGGAGAACTGGAACAGTTGCTTCATGAAGCAGCTAGGCTCCTGAAAGCAACTCCGGATACTGTGTCTGAGAAGATCGCACACCTTCAGGCTGAGAACAAAGAACTTCACAGTGAAGTAGAAAGCCTGAAGAGCAAGCTCGCAAAAGATGCCATGGGTGATGTGATGGATCAGGTAGAAGAAGTAGCCGGCGTAAAAGTGATTGCTGTCAGCGTAGAAGATATGGACATGAACGGACTGCGTGACCTTGGAGACCAGCTCAAGGAGAAAATCGGAGAAGGCGTGGTCGTGATCGCATCCAGTGCGAACGGCAAGGTAAGCCTGATGGCTACAGCAACAGATGAAGCAATGAAGAAGGGTGCTCACGCAGGCAACCTGATCAAGGCAATCGCTTCCTGTGTAGGTGGCGGCGGCGGTGGACGTCCGAACATGGCACAGGCTGGCGGAAAGAACCCGGCTGGAATCCCGGATGCCCTTGCAAAAGTCAAAGAGGTACTGGCAGAACAGATAAAATAATGCCGGAAAATGACAGATTTATGCATATTTTTCCTATTTTTCAAAAAATTCTTGACTGAGATGAAAAATATGATATAATCTAATGTAGTGCAATAAATATACCCGAACAGTCGTATGATGCACAATACCAGGCTGGAGGGGAGGTTAGGTGTGAGACTATGTCAAATGTAATCGTTAAAGAAAACGAAACGTTAGATAGCGCCTTACGCAGATTCAAGAGAAACTGTGCAAAGGCTGGTATTCAGCAGGAGATTCGTAAGAGAGAGCACTACGAGAAACCAAGCGTTAGACGTAAAAAGAAATCTGAAGCTGCTAGAAAACGTAAATATAACTAATATGTGCAGAACAATAATGGAGGGTTTATGATTCATAAACCCTCCATTTTTACAGGAAAATTTTATGTGGTGGAATAGGATAATATTTGGAATAGATGGATATGAGGTTGTGATGTGGTTTCTGACTTACAGCATGATGGGATGGCTGGTGGAATCCATCTATATGTCATTTTGTAATCATAAGATTACGAACAGGGGATTTGCAAAAGGTCCGTTTTGCCCGATCTACGGGTTTGGTGCTCTTACGGTGTTTTTTATATTACGTCCGTATAGCGACAATAGTATACTGCTGTTTTTCCTGGGATCGTTTCTTGCAACGACGTTGGAATTTCTGACGGCACTTGTGATGAAGCGCATTTTCGGTGAGATCTGGTGGGATTACCATGAGAAGCCATTTAACTACAGGGGGATCATCTGTCTGGAGAGTTCGATTGCATGGGGATTCTATACGTTGTTCCTTTTTATGTTCCTGCAGAACATAGTTGCAGCGTTTGTTGCCATGATACCGGTTCGTGCAGGACGTGCAATTGGCAATCTGATCCTGATTGGATACATTATGGATTTTTCCGCGACAATTTATCGCCAGAAGAAAGAAAATCTTCAGGAAAGCACGGATGAGGAACAAATACAGCAGATTGAACAAGCAAAAGACAAAATGAAAGATAATTTTTTGACATAATTGTTGTTGACAAAACCATAGACTGTGGTCTATACTGTGTCTTGTAAACGACAAGGACGTCATGTACAGTTAGTACATGGCGTCTTTTTGTTTAGCGGTAAATTCCGAAGGGATTTCCTGCTAAACAAAAGGCACATTCTTTTACACATTTTTATTCGAAGTCCGGAACGAATAGCATGAAGTAGTATATGATCAAAAGAAGGAAAGCGAGGAGATTCTTATGAAACTCAAAGACACAGGACTCACAGCAGAAGAATTAAAGGACATTGTAAAAAAATATATGGTAGAAACCTATGCAAGATATGATTTTATCGCAGAACGTGCAGAAGGTATGTATCTCTACGATGAAAAAGGGGTAGCTTACCTCGACTTTTATGGTGGAGTTGCCGTAAATACACCAGGTAACAGAAATCCGAAGGTTGTCGCAGCAGTAAAAGACCAGCTTGATGACATCATGCATACATTCAATTACCCATACACAATTCCACAGGCACTTCTCGCAAAGAAGATCTGTGACACGATCGGAATGGATAAGATTTTCTTCCAGAACTCAGGAACAGAAGCCAACGAATGTATGATCAAGATGGCAAGAAAATACGGCGTTGAAAAATATGGCCCGGAACATTACCATATCGTAACAGCAATCAATGGTTTCCACGGAAGAACATACGGAGCACTTTCCGCAACAGGACAGCCGGATAATGCATGCCAGCTTGGATTCAAACCGATGCTTCCGGGATTCTCCTACGCAGAATATAACAACCTTGAAGATTTCAAGTCAAAAGTAACAGATAACACGATCGCGATCATGATCGAGCCGGTACAGGGCGAAGGTGGTGTACATCCGGCAACACAGGAATTTATCGAAGGACTTCGTAAACTCTGTGATGAAAGAGGTATGCTTCTCCTTCTCGATGAAGTACAGACCGGATGGGGACGTACAGGATCTCCAATGGCATTCATGGGATATGGTGTAAAACCTGACTGTGTAACGATGGCAAAAGCTATGGGAGGCGGAATGCCGATCGGTGCATGCTGCGCAAGCGAAGAAGTAGCTGCAGTATTTACATCAGGAACACATGGCTCTACATACGGTGGACATCCACTTGCATGTGCCGCATCTCTTGCTTCCATTTCTGAAATCCTCGACAGAGATTTAAGTGGAAATGCAAAAGTAATGGGTGAATACATGAAAGAAAAACTTGCAGAGCTTCCACATGTAAAAGAAGCAAGAGGAAAAGGACTTCTGGTAGGATGCGAATACGATATTCCGATCGCTCTTGAAGTAAAATGGGCATGCTTCAGAAGAAGACTTCTGATCACAGCGATTGGCGACAGCGTAAACCGTATGATCCCACCGCTGATCCTTGCAAAAGAACACGTAGATCAGGCAATCGAGATCATGAGAGATGCAATCAACGAAGTTGCTACAAAATATGAGGCAGATCAGAAGACTGCATAGTATAGACATTCCTCCGACTTATTGATATAATTGTATAAAAAATAGAGTACCGGCACAGAAATTCCCAAGTTTCTGTGCCGGTTTTTGAGGTGAAAAATATGTTAGAAAGAATGCAGCTTTTTCCGCTGAATTTTTATAAAAAAGCGAAATTTAACGGAAGTATGGGAAAAATGAACTATCGCCTGGCGAAAGAAGAAAAAAAGACCGATGAGGAAAATTCAGAAACGATTCTTGTCGGAAGTATCTGGGAAGGACCGTTTATTTATGATAAGATTCCACAGGAAAAGATCACAAAGAGAGAATTCCCATTTGCAGAAGAAGGAATCTGTCAGGCAATGGACTGGTTCAATGAGGAAGGCGAAAAAATGAACCGGGAAGTGTAAAGAAAGGTTCTATTTTCCTGTCAGAAGGCTTATTTATATAGTATCGATGGATGGAAAAAAGGAGTCTTATGATGCGCAAATTTCTGGCAGGTCTGCTTGGCATGGTTCTGTGCGTGCAGACCGTATATGGGATCCCGGTCCGGGCGGCAGATGTTTTCGAGCCGGGAGAAAGACCGAAAGCTATGCAGGATGTGATCCGGCAGGAGGATCCGGAGCAGACGAACAGAGACAATTCGGACAATCTGACCGGTCTGGAACTATCTGCTGAGTCCGCAGTTATTATGGAAGCTTCCGGAGGTCAGGTTCTCTTAGAAAAAAATGCGGATGAGAAAAAGCCCCCGGCGAGTGTGACAAAGGTTATGACGCTGCTTCTGATCTTTGATGCACTGGCAGACGGAACGATCACGCCGGATACCGAAGTCACAACTTCTGAGTACGCTGCATCGATGGGCGGATCCCAGGTATTTCTGGAAGCTGGTGAGAAGCAGACTGTGGATACAATGATCAAGTGCATTGCTGTGGCAAGTGCCAATGATGCCTGCGTGGCGATGGCAGAAAAGATTGCCGGGAGTGAACCGGCTTTTGTGGAAAAGATGAATCAGAGATCGGCAGGACTTGGAATGACGAATACCCATTTTGTCAACTGTAATGGACTGGACACGGAAGGGCATCTGACGACAGCGAGAGACATTGCACTGATGTCACGGGAACTGATCACGAAGTATCCACAGGTCGAGGACTACTCAACGATCTGGATGGAAAATATTACCCACACTACGGCAAAGGGCAGCAGTGAATTTGGACTGAGTAATACCAACAAACTGATCCGGCAGTATGAATACGCAACCGGACTGAAGACCGGATCCACAAGCGGTGCGAAGTTCTGCCTGTCTGCAACGGCAAGAAAAGACGGGGTCAATATGATTGCGGTTGTGATGGCAGAGCCGGATTCTAAGACACGGATAAAGGATGCCATTGCCATGTTAAACTATGGCTTTGGGAAATGCAGTATTTACCAGGATGAAAAGGCACTGGAAAAAATTGTGTATGCCGAAGTGAAACATGGAATGCAGGAGAAGGCAAAGGGAGAGACGCTGGAGGGCTTCCGGTATGTGGATACCAGTGGATCAGATCTGTCTGCCGTGGAAAAAGAGGTACAGATACAGAAACAGACTGCCCCGGTAAAGAAAGGCGACCAGATCGGAGAAGTCATTTACCGGCTGAATGAGAAAACCATCGGAAGCGTTCCGGTTTATGCGACAGAAGGTGTCGGGGAGTTGACATTTGGGGGCGCATTCCTTAAAATTCTGGAAGAAATGATGGTATAACGAAAGAGGGAAGAGATGAAGACAACAGGGATTATCGTATTGATACTGGTGATTTTTGCAGCAGCAGTTCTTGCAGAAGTATGGCGGGAGCTGCACTGCTTCAAGATTACAAGATACCGGATCAGAACCAGTAAAATAAAGGGAGATGCCGGAAAAGTACGGATTGCTTTCTTAAGTGATCTGCATAATCATGTCTATGGAAAAGAGAATGAGGAGCTGCTTTTGGCGATCAGGGAAGCAAAGCCGGATCTGATCCTGGCAGGCGGCGATATGCTGGTCGGGAAAGCCGGAAGAGACTGGACAGTGGCAGCGGATTTGATGAAAAAACTTCCACAGATCGCACCGGTCTGGTGCTGTAATGGCAATCATGAGCAGAGAATGCATGAGCAGCCGGAGATTTACGGCAAAGAATATGGATATTATGAGAATGAACTGAAAAAGGCAGGGATTCATGTCCTGGTGAATGGATCAGAAGAGATCCCGGTAAACGGGATGAAGCTGCGCTTATATGGGATGGAGCTTCCATTTGGATGCTATAAAAAAGGATGGAAGGTGTGTCCGCTTACGACAGGCGAGATGGAAGAACGGATTGGCAGTGCAGAGACGGACGCATACTGCATTTTAATGGCACATCATCCGCTTTACGCAGAAACCTATTGGAAGTGGGGAGCAGATCTGGTGCTGTCCGGACATTTACATGGCGGGATTGCCAGACTTCCACTGCTTGGCGGTGTGATCAGTCCGCAGTTCCGTCTGTTTCCACGCTACAGCGGGGACTGTTATGAAAAAGACGGGAAATATATTGTGGTCAGCAAAGGGCTCGGAACCCACACGATCAATTTCCGCTTCTGGAATCCGGCAGAGTTAGTCGTACTTGATATCATCCCGGCTTTCCTGTATAATAAATAAGGTTATCGACAATTTGACTGGAAAGGATATCTATGGGAAAAGGAATACCGGTAAAGCTGCAGGTTTTTGAGGGACCTCTGGATCTGCTCTTACATTTGATCGATAAAAATAAAATAGACATCTACGATATTCCGATCGTAGAGATCACCAACCAGTATATGGAATATATCCAGGCGATGGACAGAGCAGACCTGAATGTCATGAGTGAATTTCTGGTCATGGCGGCGACACTTCTGGACATCAAATGCAAGATGCTTCTTCCAAAGGAAGTCAATGAAGAGGGCGAGGAAGAAGATCCGCGTCAGGAACTGGTAGAGCAGCTTTTGCAGTACAAGATGTATAAATACATGTCTTATGAACTGCGTGACCGCCAGGTGGACGGAGAAAAGCTGTTCTATAAGGGAGCGACTATTCCGGATGAAGTAAAGAAATACGAAGAACCGGTAGATCTGGATACGCTTCTTGACGGGCTGACCCTGACGAAGCTGAATGATATTTTTCAGGATATCCTGAAAAGACAGGCAGATAAGACGGATCCGATCCGAAGTAAGTTCGGCAAGATCGAGAAAGAAGAGGTTACGCTTCCGGAGAAACTGGAATATGTTTATGAGTATGCAAAGGTACATCACAGATTCAGTTTTCGGGATCTCCTGAAAAAGCAGGCATCCAAGGTACAGATCATTGTCACCTTCCTAGCGGTGCTGGAGCTGATGAAGACAGGAGAGATCCAGGTATATCAGGAACATACGTTCGATGATATCATCATTACATCGGACGAGGGACTGCGGCAAGGAGTATAGAAGAAAATGAGAACAAAACAGTTGGAGAGTATCATAGAGGCAATCCTGTTCACTATGGGAGATTCGGTCGAGGTGAGTAAGATCGCATCCGCGATCGAGCAGGATGTGCCGACGACGGAGAAACTTATCCATAATATGATGGACAAGTATCAGAAAGAGGAGCGTGGCATCCGGATCATCGAACTGGATCATGCATATCAGCTCTGTAGCAAACCGGAGATGTATGAGTATCTGATCCGGATCGCAAAGCAGCCGAAAAAGTATGTCCTGACAGATGTCATGCTGGAGACGCTTTCAATCATTGCTTACCGTCAGCCGATCACCAAGCTGGAGATTGAGAAGATTCGCGGAGTCAAATCGGATCATGCGGTAAACAAGCTGATCGAGTACAATCTGGTCTGCGAGCTTGGGCGCCTTGATGCACCGGGACGTCCGCTGCTTTTTGGAACAACCGAAGAATTTCTGCGCAGATTCAGTGTGCAGTCTTTAGATGATCTCCCGGGCATTGAACCGGAGAAGCTGGAGACATTCAAAGAAGAAGCGGAAGATGAGGCACAGATCCGGCTGAATATTTAAAATGGAATCCATAGTATAAACGCCCGTCCCTGTTCATAAAATGGAACAGAAAAGAGCAGGAGGGAGACCGGGGCGCATGAAAAAGAAAGAAAAGAAGAGGAATGGAATACCGGCACGGACCAGAAGAGGGATTCTGGCAGCGTGCATGGTATTCTTTTTTAGTTTGCAGATTTTTCAAGGAAAGGTGCTATGGAGAGAATCCACAGGAGAAAGTCCGGGTAAGGTCTTATCCGGGAAAGTGCCTGCGGAAGAAAATGAACGGACACAGATAATGGAGACTACGCAGCAAAAGGAACCGGTCTCGGATGCGCAGACTGCACAGGAAAAAGAAACCCGTGAGCAGGAAAGGGAGCAGCTTCTTACCCGGCTCTATGCCTGTTCCGCTGCGCTGGTGGATGCGGACAGCGGCAGGGTTCTGCTCGGAAAAGAAGAGCATGTAATGCGCCCGATGGCAAGTACAACGAAGATCATGACCTGCATTCTTGCGCTGGAAAAGGGAAATCCGCAGGACCTGGTGACAGCCTCTGCAAATGCGGTCGCGCAGCCGAAGGTTCATCTGGGAATGCACGAAGGGGAAGCGTTTTATCTGGGGGATCTTCTATATTCCCTGATGCTGGAATCCCATAATGATTCTGCAGTGGCGATCGCGGAACACCTTGCAGGATCCGTTCCGCAATTTGCCGGGTGGATGAATGAAAAGGCGGAAGAGATCGGATGCACTGAGGCACATTTTGTTACGCCAAACGGATTGGATGGAGAGGATGTGGGCGGTGTGCACAGCATTTCAGCTGCAGATCTGGCAAAAATCATGAGCTACTGTGTCCTGCGTTCTCCCAAAGCTGCAGAATTTCTTGCGATCACGCAAATGCCGGCATACAGCTTTTCTGATGCTGAGGGAAAGGAGAATTTTAGCTGCAGCAACCACAATGCATTTCTTCAGATGATGGATGGCGCGATTTCCGGGAAAACAGGGTTTACCGGGGATGCCGGATATTGCTATGTAGGGGCTTTACAGAGTGAGGATCGTACATTTGTAGTGGCACTGCTTGCCTGTGGCTGGCCAAACAACAAGAATTATAAATGGACAGATACCAGAAAACTGATGGAGTACGGAATGGCACACTATCGTTACGATGAGGTGTGGAAAATACCGGAGCTTTCGAAAATACCCGTGGAAAACGGTGTTTCCCAAAATGGTTTGTTTGGAAAAGCAGCAGTGGAAGTGGAAATCAAAGGAAAAGAAAGTCCGGGTAAGATTCTGGTCGGAGATGATGATGTGGCAGAAGAAAAGACAGAAGTACCGGAAAAACTGGATGCGCCGGTGAAAAGCGGAACACCGGTCGGACAGATCACGTATCTCTTAAACGGGGAGAAATGGGGGAGCTGCCAGGCTGTTGTAAAAGAAACAGTCAGACGGAGAACATTTACCTGGATAGCCATGAAAATGTGTGAAATGTTTTACCAATTTAATTTTTAAAACACGAGAAGAATAAAATAGATCAAGAAAATTGCTTAAATTCATCAATGGACTTTCGCGATAAGATATGTTAGCATTAGCTAGACAACAAAATAAGACAAGAAAGTTGACGGATATTTGTGAAAAGTCAGGAATTAGACAAATTGTGTGATTTTTATGAAAAATTTCTTGTTTTTTCATATGAACAAAAGAAAAAGCAGATGCCGCCCTTTCCAATTAAATAAAAGGAGAGAAACAAAATGGAAAACTGTAAAAAATACGAGAGACAATATTTTATGCCTCCGAAATTTGAATATGATTGGGTGAAAAAAGATTATGTAGACGCACCGCCGATCTGGTGCAGCGTTGACCTGCGTGATGGAAACCAGGCACTGATCGAGCCGATGAGTCTGGATGAAAAGCTGGAATTCTTCCAGTTATTGGTCGATGTGGGATTCAAAGAGATCGAAGTCGGATTCCCGGCAGCATCTGAGACAGAGTACCAGTTCATGCGTACCCTGATCGAAAAAGACATGATCCCGGATGACGTGACTGTTCAGGTACTGACACAGGCAAGAGAGCACATCATCAAACGTACCTTCGAAGCCGTACAGGGAGCACCACATGCTGTGATCCACGTGTACAACTCAACCTCTGTTGCACAGAGAGAACAGGTTTTCAAAAAAGACAAAGAACAGGTAAAACAAATCGCCATCGACGGAGCAAAGCTGTTGAAACAGCTTGCTGATCAGACAGAAGGAAACTTTACTTTCGAGTACAGTCCGGAAAGCTTTTCAGGAACAGAGGTGGACTATGCAGTGGATGTCTGCAATGCAGTACTGGATGTATGGCAGCCGACAAAAGATAAAAAAGTAATCATCAATATTCCGACAACCGTAGAAAACGCAATGCCGCATGTATTTGCAGGACAGGTAGAATATGTAGATAAGAATCTGAAATACCGTGATGGCGTGGTACTCAGCCTTCACCCACACAACGACCGTGGATGCGGCGTGGCAACTGCTGAAATGGGTATTCTTGCAGGTGCAGACCGTATCGAAGGAACCTTATTTGGAAATGGAGAACGTACCGGTAACGTGGATATCGTGACACTGGCACTCAATATGTTCTCACAGGGTGTAGATCCGGGACTGGATTTCACTGACATTCCAAAGATCCGTGAAATCTACGAACGCCTGACCAGAATGCATGTCTATGAAAGACAGCCATATGCAGGAGATCTGGTATTTACCGCATTTTCCGGTTCCCATCAGGATGCCATCGCAAAAGGTATGGCATGGCGTGAAGCGGAAGAAAGAGATCACTGGACCGTACCGTATCTGCCGATCGATCCGAAGGACATCGGAAGAACTTACGATAAAGATGTTATCCGTATCAACAGCCAGTCAGGAAAAGGCGGTGTAAGCTACATTCTGAAACAGAACTTTGGCATCAGCGTTCCGAAAGAAATGCGTGAAGAAGTCGGCTACATGGTAAAAGATGTATCCGATAAAGCACACAAGGAGCTGACTCCGGACTGGGTATACCACATTTTTGAAGATCATTATGTAAATTACAAAGGAATCTTCTCTATCGATGAATGCCACTTCAAACAGGAAGATGGTATTATAGCAGATGCAACCATTTCCCATGCAAATGGAAAACGTGTGGTAACAGCAGGCGGTAACGGACGTCTCGACGCAGTCAGCAATGCGATCAAACAGTACTTTGGTATCAGCTATGAACTGAGCTTCTACGAAGAACATTCCCTGACACGTGGTTCTTCTTCCAAGGCATGTGCTTATGTAGGTGTCATCTGCAATGGAAAGACCTACTGGGGAGTTGGAATTGATGCCGATATCATCAAAGCTTCTATTGAGGCATTGACAGTTGCTGTCAATAAGATCGATGAACTGAAGAATGTGAATGAATGTAAAGATGAAAGAATGGTAGAGATCATGAACTATATCCAGGCAAATTATCTGGATGTATCTTTAGATGATCTGGCAGAAAAATTCTTCCTGTCCAAACCGTATCTTTCTAAATATATCAAAGAAAAATCCGGAATGACTTTCGGGGATATTGTCAAAAAAGTCAGAATGAAAAAGGCACGTGCCCTGTTAAAGAGCAGCAGCATGACCGTTGAAAATATTGCACTGACCGTTGGATATCAGAATGTAGAGCATTTCAACAGACTTTTCAAGAAGGCGTACAATATCACACCGGTACAGTTCCGCAACCAGAAATAAATAATACATAAAAATGACGAAAAAAGGGCGCAAAAAACGGGGAAAAGACGTTTTTTGCGTTCTTTTTTCGTCAATGTTTATGAATGTGAACAAAAATTCATATTTACAGACGAAAATATTGACAAAGTGAACAAAAAAAAGTAAGATACTTGTATGTTCAAAATAAAAAACAAAAGTTAAAAATTATGAAACAAGGAGGAGTGAAGACATCTGAGGATGGGGAAAAATTAACGATTGTTTTTTGTTGAATGAATTGAATACAAAAGGTTATTTTGGAGGGAAAAATAATGAACGAACATGATGAGGCGTTAAGAAAACAAACCGCCTTTTTAGGACAGCCAAAGGGTGTGGGAACCCTGAGCTTTATGCAGCTTTGTAACTCTTTTGCAAACTATGCGATGAGCGCGGTACTGATTTACTACTTATACGCAAATGCACCGGAAGGACTTGGATTCAGCAAGGCAAATGCAGCACAGCTGATCTCTTTATATTCAACAGTTGTCGTACTGACAGGTATTGTCGGAAGCTTTGTCTGCGACCGTATCTTAGGATGCCGGAAGTCTTTATTTATAGCAAGATCACTTTCATTTATTGGATATGTATGCCTTGCATTACCACTTGGCGTTCCTGGCTATGGAATCGCTATGGGATGTCTGGCAATCGGACCGATGTTCGGTGGCAGATGTCTGGATGCTCTTCTTGGAAAATTCTATGATGAATCCGATGGAAGACGTGACAGCGCTTACACGATTTCTTACGTAATTTCCAACATTGGTGCAGCAGCTCCGGTACTTTCCGGTGCAATCGCAGCAGCACTCGGATACCATGTAGCATTCGCGGCATGTGCAGTCCTTGCATTCCTGGGTATCGTTGTATATGCAGTTACATACAAACCGTTCTTCGGTAATATCGGTATTGAACCGGATGATCCGCTTCCGGATGATAAGAAACGTTCTTTCATCACAAAGATGATCATTGTACTTGTTATCTGCGCAGTTGTTCTTGCAACGCTTTTTGCAACAGGAACATTAAGTATTTCTGTATTCTCAAATGTAATCAGTACTGTATCGATCATTATCCCGATCGTATACCTGGTAGTTATTTACAAAAGTAAAAAGACAGAGCCACATGAGAAGAAGAAAATCCTCTGCCTGGTTCCGCCGTTCATCTGTAACGCAGTTACCCTGCTGATCTGGACACAGACAATTTCAATCCTTGCAATCTTCTATGAAGAAAAGGTTAACCGTGTACTGTTCGGAATTGAAGTGCCTGCAGCATCTATGCAGACAATTCCAGCAGTATTTGCAGTTATCATCGGAAGTATTCTGACAGCAGTATGGACAAAACTCGGAAAGAAACAGCCATACGGAACCACAAAGATGGGTATCGGAACAATCTTCTGGGGATTTGGAGCTTTAATCATTGCACTCCTCTATGTAATCTATCCTGGAGATGCAAAAGTCAGCGCATGGTGGATCGTATTATTTTATGCAATCCTGATGCTTGGTGAAGGATTTACCTGCCCGATCGGTTACTCAATCACGGCTGTTGCAGCACCGAAGGCATTCATGACACAGATGATGACAATCTGGTCAATGTCACAGTCTACAGGAGCTGCTCTTAACACGCTGCTCACTAATTTCTATAAAGAAGGAAGCGAAATTCCGTTCTTCGTAGCAATCGGTTTGGGTGTATGTGCAGTCGGTGCGGTTGTAGCAATCTTCAGTAAAAAGCTTGCAGTCGGAATGGGACTGGACAAGAACGCAGAAGCATAAAAGATCAGAAAATAAGTTTATGTTTCAGGAGGATGAAAAATAAATGTCAGAGAATTGTAATTATGCACCGGTCGAAAAAGTCATTCTGATCGATGACAGAAGAATTGAGATTTATTGGGGCGAACAGATGCGCCGTGCTGATAATGAAAACGATTATCTGGTAAAATACAAAGGGGAAGTACAGGAACTGGTACACTGGACCAGTGATATGACATGGGATTATGGTACGGTATACCAGAAAGAATCCATGCGTACCACACTTTCCCTGGTTCATCCGGTTGATCCGGAATGTGCAGGAGAGGTTACCGTACAGGTTGTCGGAAAGCTGACTGATGTAAAAGACAGACCGGCAGACAATGAAAAGGTCTACCAGACCGTGTATCAGCCATACTATGTAGTCCGCAAAAAAGGAACCTCCGGCATTGTAGTAAAAGCCGGAGAAAAAACAACACCGGCTGTAGTGGATAAAGCACTTGCAATTATTGATATGATGCTTGAAAAGATTCCGGAAGTAGCAGAAGAGCTTGTCCGCAGAGGTGCAGAGGTATCTGTGTTCGGACTGCTTGAGAATGCATATGATGTCCCGGAACACAGAATGGGATATCTGCTTGCAACCCGTCACGTGGCAGGTTACGGCGGTGAGATGACGAATCCGGCATCCTCTATTTCAGAGGCAAATGTGATCCGTCTCAGAACCGGAAGATATGCAACCAGTTATCCAAATGAGATGATCCTTGTGCATGAATTTGGACATGCGATCCATCTGGTTGGAATGAATGGTCTGAAAGACCAGACGCTTGCAGACATGATCCGGAAAGCATATCAGCATGCCAGCGACAATGGTTTGTGGCCGGACACTTATGCGATCAGCAATTACGAAGAGTATTTTGCAACCTTAAGTACTGTCTGGTTCAATGTCATGCAGGAAGGTGTTGACGGACGATGGGATGGTATCCGCGGACCGGTCAACACAAGAGAGGAATTGAAGGTCTATGATCCGGAAGGATATGAGCTGATGAAGCACATTTATCCGGAGAAGACACTTCCGGAACCTTGGCATTATAATGTAAACATCTATGATATTGATGGAAAACCATACAAATCATATGATGAAAATATGAAATTCAACTGGGATTTCATTCAGTAGGAGATGGAACAATGAATACACGCATACAGAAAATTGTAGATGCTGTAAAGAAAAATGGTCATGACGGAATTGTGATCAGCAAAGGCAGCGACATTAAGTATCTGACCGGCTTTACCGGAGAATATGGAGTTGCGGTCCTGCTTTTGACAGAAAAGAAAAACTATTTTGTAACCGACGGACGGTTTGAATTCCAGGCCGCACAGGAAACAGAAGGATTTGAAGTTGTTGTCTACGGTGAAGGACTGAATTACTTCAGCCAGACCGGTAAATTGGCGGCAGAAGCAGGGGTAAAACAGTGTGCAATCTGTGGAGCAGATCTTACGTTTGATGATTATCAGGATCTGGTAAGTCAGGCGCCTGATACCAAATTCGTTTCCGAAGGGTCTTATGTAGAACCTTTACGTGCGATCAAGACACCGGAAGAAATCGAAACGATCGAACAGGCATGCCGGATTTCAGAGAGATCTTTCTATGCACTGCTTGATGTAATCAAACCGGGTGTTACAGAGATCGATATTGCAAATGAACTGGAATATCAGTTCAGAAGCCGTGGCGGCTCCGGATTCTGCTTCGAGACGATCGTAGCATCTGGTCCGGATAACGGAGCAAACTGTCATGCGACAGCATCCGATAGAAAAATCCAGCTTGGTGATTTTGTGACGATTGATTTCGGAACTTATTATCACGGATACTGCTCGGATATTACCCGTACTGTTGCAGTAGGGAAAGCCAAAAATCCGGAGCTTTACAAGATGTTTGACGTAGTCAGAAAAGCAAAGGATGCTGGTCAGAACAGCCTGAAACCGGGAATGGTTATGGGCGAGCTCAGAGATATCATCGTGAAGGTAGTAGAAGATGCAGGCTATCATATTCCACATGGTCCGGGACACAACTTCGGACTGGATATTCATGAACAGCCGTATATCTGTACCGGCAGTAAAGTGACCCTTCAGCCGGGAATGGTTCATACGATCGAACCTGGAATTTACATTCCGGGAATCGGCGGCGTCCGTCAGGAAGATGATTTCCTGATCACAGAAGATGGATACCGCAGAATTACAAATATTACAGATGCTCTGATCACACTGTAATAAAAATGTTGTCATCCTAAAAAAGTATAAAGAATTGAGGAAATCCTTATCTGGTGGTTTGCCGGATAAGGGTTTTCTTTTTTTGGCGGGGACGGTCTGCGAGGGGGAGGTAGTGGGGCAGATTTAGAAAAATATGGGGGTGAAGTCCATTGTGCAAAACATTGCGATGAGCCTCTGAAAGCGAAAATTGTGTCAGCAGAGGCTTCCACAATTTTTGAGTCTCATCTCCATTGCACAATAAGTGCCTTCACCCCTATATTTTTTTAAATCTGCCGCTGTAATCTTTGGACGCAGACCTGGGAATCGCAAAAATTTTAACAGATTCTGTGGAAAACGGTTGCGTCGGTTTGAAAAAACAAGTATAATACACTTCAAAATGGTTGCACTTTAAAATATTAAAGAATGAATGCGACGAGAGAGAGGCAGCATGAAAGGGCTGCGTGTATTTGAAAAATAAAGGGATAAAAGAGGGACCAAGGGATGATTATCAGTACGAAATATCTGATTACAGGAGATGGAAAGACCGTTCTTACGGATAAGGCAGTCTATATTGGAGAGGACGGCAAGATCAGAAAAATCGCACCAAAAGAAGAGCTGCTGAAAGAATTTCCGCAGGAGGAAGTTAAGGAATATGGTGATGCGACACTTCTTCCGGGACTTATGGATATGCATGCGCATCTTGCATACGGCTATTCCCAGCCGGACAGCTTTAATTATGGGGCACAGCTGATTATGTTATATGCGTTGCAGCATGCGCAGGCTGCATTTGAAAGAGGGATCACCACGGTGCGGGATATGTCTTCAGCACATGGTGTATGCAAGAATCTGAAACTGGCAGAAAAGAAGGGATTTATCGTGATCCCGAGAATCGTGCATACGGATACTGGAATCTGCATGACAGGCGGACATGCCTGGGATGAAGTCGAGGAAGCGGACGGTCCGTGGGCAATCCGTAAAGAAATCCGTAAGCAGGTTCGCGACGGTGCGGAATGGGTGAAGATCCTGACCACCAACCGGGAACCATATCCGGAGCTTACCCAGGAAGAACTGAATGCGGCGGTGGATGAGTGCCACAGAAGAGGAATCAAGTGTGGCGTGCATGCCGGAACCAATCCGGGGATCCAGATGTGCATTGATGCCGGATTTGACACGATCGAACATGGAACCTTTATGACGCTGGATCATGCAAAGCAGATGGCAGAAAAAGGTATTGCCTGGACACCGACTATCATGGCATATACTTATCTCTATGAACTGTGCAAGGAAAATATCGAAAAGAATGGTGATGCACCGGTCAGTGATCCGGTCATGCAAAAAGAGATGGCAAATTATGAATTCTTTGAACCTGCATACAAAGCGTACCGGGATCATTTTAAAGAATTTTATGATACGGGTGTGACAGTTCTTGCCGGCACCGATATGGTGATGTATCATTCTCCGCTCTTACCGCTTCCGAGAGAACTGCAATATATGGTGGAATACGGAATTACACCGGTGCAGGCAGTACAGGTGGCAACTTCCAATCCGGCAAAGGTTCTGGGTGTGGAAAAAGAACGCGGACTTGTTGCCGAAGGACTGGATGCAGATCTTCTGGTAGTTGGCGGTGACTTAAGCCGGGATATCACCAGATTAAAAGATGTAAAATTTGTTACACTTGGCGGAAAAAGAGTCTTTGAAGACGGCATCCGTTATGTCGGAACAGGGAATATGTTTATGTAAAAAAAAGGCTTCTGCGTTGCAGAGGCTTTTTTTACACGTGAAAATTACTTGTCGAAAATTTAACAAAATAAGAGAAAACTTATCAAAAACAGTTGCGTATTGCATAGAAAGCAAGTATAATATACACGGCAGAAAATTTGATTTAATTATTAAATTTATAAAAATGGAGGGCTAGATTTATGAGCAACACAACATCATCAAACCCGGCGAGCTTAAGAATTGCCAATTTGCTCGATGAGGGAAGCTTTGTTGAAATCGGTGGACAGGTAACTGCAAGAGCAACAGATTTCAACATGCAGGAGAAAAAAGCTCCGACAGATGGCGTCATCACAGGTTACGGTGTGATCGATGGAAACCTGGTATATGTATACAGCCAGGACGCATCTGTACTGAACGGAACCATCGGTGAGATGCACGCAAAGAAGATTGCGAACATTTATGATATGGCAATGAAGATGGGCGCACCGGTGATCGGTCTGATTGACTGCGCAGGACTTCGTCTTCAGGAAGCAACTGACGCACTGAACGCATTCGGAAGCTTCTATTACAAACAGGCTATGGCTTCTGGCGTAATTCCACAGATCACAGCAGTATTCGGCAATTGCGGTGGTGGACTGGCAGCGGCAGCAGCACTTTCTGATTTTACATTCATGGCAGAGAACGGAAAATTATTCGTAAACTCTCCGAACACCATTCCGGGCAACACCGCGGACAAATGCGATACAGCAAGCGCAAAATTCCAGAGTGAAGAATCCGGAATCGTTGACGGCGTAGGAAGCGAAGAAGAAATTCTTGACGAGATCCGCTCACTCGTAGCAATTCTTCCGGCTAACAACGAAGACAACGATGCATATGATGAATGCACAGATGATCTGAACAGAGTATGTGCAGATCTTGAGAATGCAGCAGAAGATGCAGCACTTGCTCTTTCTATGATCTCTGACAATGGTGTATTCATTGAGACAAAGAAAGCTTATGCAAAAGATATGGTAACAGGATTCATCCGCCTGAACGGAATGACAGTAGGTGCTGTTGCCAACCGCTCAAAAGTATACGATGAAGAAGGCAACACAGCAGAAGAATTCGACGGCACACTCTCAGCAATGGGATGCAAGAAAGCAGCAGCTTTCGTTAAATTCTGTGATGCATTCGGAATTCCGGTACTCACACTTACAAATGTAAAGGGACTCAAGGCAACTGCATGCTCAGAAAAGAACCTTGCAAGAGAGATGGCAGCTCTCACTTATGCATTTGCAGATGCAACTGTACCAAAAGTCAATGTGATCACAGGTAAAGCATTCGGAAGTGCATATGTGACAATGAACAGCAAAGCAATCGGAGCAGACATGGTATACGCATGGCCGGAAGCTGAGATCGGAATGATGGCAGCAGACATGGCAGCGAAGATCATGTACACAGATGCAGATGCAGATACATTAAAAGCAAAGACAGAAGAATACAAAACACTTCAGTCAAGCCCGCTTTCCGCAGCTGGAAGAGGATATGTAGATACCATCATCGAACCGGCAGATACCAGAAAATATGTGATCGGTGCATTTGAGATGTTATTTACAAAAAGGGAAGAAAGACCATCCAAAAAACACGGAACAATTTAGCGAGGTGAAGCAAAGTGAAGAAAAAGATTAGTTTAGTAGTCGCAGTTCTGGTACTTGTGCTCGGCCTTGCAGGCTGCGGAAATGCCAAGACCGTCAGCTATGACAAAGATACACTGAGCCAGTCTTGTGATGCTGTTTTTGATATCATTGAGAGCGGATCCATCACAAGCGACCAGATCACAGAGATGTCAGACTGGAATCAGGGATATCTGATGGCACAGTTTGAAAACCAGACCGGTGTGCAGATGGAAGCAGACACTTTTGCAACTGCACTGGAAGGATGGAAAGCATCCCTGGAAGAATGCGGCGATTATGAAAGCCATAAAGACTATGAATTCGAGGCATCTTCTACAGGTGTTACGGTAACTGCACCGGCAACATTTTCTGACAGAAGTGCAGACCTGGAATTCGTATTCGATGAGAATATGACTCTGGAATCATTTACAGTCAATGCTCATTACGGCATGAGCGAAATCCTTGAAAAAGCGGGACTTAACACATTACTTGGTATGGGAACTGTATTCGTAATGCTTATTTTCATGAGCTTTATCATTTCCCTGATCAAATACGTTCCTGCATTACTTAACGGTACATCCAAGAAGAAAAAAGCAGAAGCTCCGAAGGCAGCACCGGCTCCGGCAGTGGCAGCAGCTGTAGAAGAAGCAGAAGAAATGGATGATACCGAACTTGTTGCAGTTATCGCAGCAGCGATCGCAGCAGCAGAAGGAACTACTACAGACGGATTTGTAGTACGTTCTATCAAGAGAAGAAAATCAAACAAATGGAATGCATAGTGCGAATAGAATCAGGAGGATTTAAAGATGAAAAACTATACAATCACAGTTAACGGCAACGTATATGATGTTACAGTAGAAGAAAACGGAAACGGAGCAGCTGCAGCACCAGTAGCAGCACCAAAGGCAGCTCCGAAAGCAGCACCGAAGGCAGCTCCAAAAGCAGCAGCCGGAGCTGGAAGCATCAAGGTAGAAGCAGGTGCAGCCGGAAAAGTATTTAAGATCGAAGCAAGCGTAGGACAGAAAGTATCCCGCGGTGATGCAGTTCTTATCGTAGAAGCAATGAAGATGGAAATTCCTGTTGTAGCTCCGGAAGACGGAACAGTTGCAAGTATCGATGTAGCAGTAGGTGATGCAGTAGAAGCAGGACAGACACTGGCTACATTGAACTAAGGAGCAACATCCTTTTGAAAAACAGGAGGTTATAACATGGAATATATCACTAACACACTGGGAAACCTCGTGCAGCAGACTGCGTTCCTCAACCTGACTTGGGGTAACTACATTATGATCGCAGTTGCATGTTTTTTCCTTTATCTTGCAATCAAGCATGGGTTTGAACCGCTTCTGCTTGTACCGATTGCATTTGGTATGCTCCTGGTAAATATTTACCCGGATATCATGCTTCATGCAGAAGATTCGGCTAACGGAACGGGCGGACTTTTGTATTACTTCTTCCAGCTGGATGAGTGGTCTATTCTCCCGTCACTTATTTTCATGGGTGTCGGTGCGATGACTGACTTCGGACCGCTCATTGCCAACCCGGCGAGCTTCCTCCTCGGTGCGGCAGCACAGTTTGGTATTTTCGCAGCTTATCTTGGCGCGATGGCTCTTGGTTTCTCTGATAAGGCAGCAGCTGCTATCTCCATCATCGGTGGAGCAGACGGACCGACATCCATCTTCCTTGCAGGTAAGCTCCAGCAGACGGCTCTGATGGGACCGATCGCCGTGGCGGCATACTCGTACATGTCACTGGTTCCGATCATCCAGCCGCCGATCATGAAGCTTCTCACAACAGAGAAGGAAAGAAAGATCAAAATGGGACAGCTTCGTCCGGTTACACAGCTTGAGAAAATTCTGTTCCCGATCATCGTAACCATCGTTGTATGTATGATTCTTCCGACAACAGCTCCTCTGGTAGGTATGCTGATGCTTGGTAACCTGTTCAAAGAATCCGGTGTTGTAAGACAGCTGACAGAGACCGCATCCAACGCAATGATGTACATCGTAGTTATCCTGCTTGGTACATCTGTAGGTGCTACTACAAGTGCAGAGGCATTCTTAAATGTCAGCACATTGAAGATCGTACTACTTGGTCTGATCGCATTCGCATTCGGTACCGCAGCAGGTGTCCTGTTTGGAAAACTGATGTGCGTAGCCACACATGGCAAGGTAAATCCGCTGATTGGTTCAGCCGGAGTATCTGCCGTACCTATGGCAGCCCGTGTATCTCAGAAAGTAGGAGCGGAAGCAGATCCGACCAACTTCCTTCTGATGCATGCAATGGGACCGAACGTAGCCGGAGTTATCGGAACAGCCGTAGCAGCCGGAACATTTATGGCTATTTTCGGAGTAATGTAGCAACAGGAAGCGATTTGCTTGCTTGCAAGGGCAAATCGCGGTTGCTATCGAAATGTCAGACTGTGCCATCAGGCACAGAAGGAAACCGTCAGGTTTCCTTAGCGCTGCGAGCAGCGCGTATCTGACAGTGAGATAACAATCCTGGAGCTTAATAAACCTTATAATAATTGGAGGAAGATATAATGGCAGCAATTGAAAAGAAACCGATTAAGATTACGGAAACAGTTCTGCGTGATGCGCATCAGTCCCTGATCGCAACAAGACTTACCACAGAACAGATGCTTCCGATCGTAGATAAAATGGACAAAGTCGGATATCATTCCGTAGAGTGCTGGGGCGGAGCTACATTTGATGCATCCCTTCGTTTCCTGCATGAAGATCCATGGTCAAGACTTCGTAAATTTCGTGACGGATTCAAGAATACCAAACTTCAGATGCTCTTCCGTGGACAGAACATCCTTGGATACCGTCCATACGCAGATGATGTAGTAGAATACTTCGTTAAAAAATCTGTTGCAAACGGAATCGATATCATTCGTATTTTTGACTGTCTGAATGACCTTAGAAACCTTCAGACAGCAGTAAAAGCAGCTAACGCTGAGAAAGCAGAAGCACAGATCGCGCTTTCTTACACACTTGGAGATGCTTACACCTTGGATTACTGGGTAGATATTGCAAAGAGAATCGAAGATATGGGTGCAAACTCTATCTGTATCAAAGATATGGCAGGTCTTCTTCTTCCGTACAAGGCAACAGAACTTGTCGGAGCATTAAAAGAAGCTGTTGATATCCCGATCCAGCTGCATACACATTACACATCAGGTGTTGCTTCAATGACATACTTAAAAGCAGTTGAAGCCGGTGTAGACGTGATCGATACCGCTATTTCACCGTTCGCACTTGGAACTTCTCAGCCGGCAACAGAAGTTATGGTTGAGACATTCAAGGGAACACCTTATGATACAGGATTTGACCAGAGTCTTCTGGCTGAGATCGCTGATTACTTCCGTCCGATCCGTGACGAAGCACTTGACAGCGGACTGCTCAATCCGAAGAACCTTGGTGTTAACATCAAGACTCTTCTGTACCAGGTACCGGGTGGAATGCTTTCCAATCTTACTTCCCAGCTCAAAGAGCAGGGAGCAGAAGACAAGTTCTACGACGTACTTGAAGAAGTACCGAGAGTTCGTAAAGACCTTGGTGAACCACCGCTGGTTACTCCGTCATCACAGATCGTTGGTACACAGGCAGTATTCAATGTCCTGATGGGCGAACGCTACAAGATGGCAACAAAAGAGACGAAAGACATCCTGAGCGGAAAATACGGTGCAACTGTTAAACCGTTCAACCCGGATGTTGTTCAGAAAGTACTCGGAGACAATCCGGAAGTTATCACATGCCGTCCGGCAGACCTGATCCCGGATGAACTCGGAACTCTTGAAAAAGAGATGGAACAGTACAAAGAGCAGGATGAAGACGTACTCAGCTACGCACTCTTCCCGCAGGTAGCTACAGACTTCTTCAAATACCGCGAGGCACAGGAGAAGAAAGTAGATGCTACAATTGCAAAAGACGGAAGTTATCCGGTATAATAACGACGAACTGACGAAAGCTGTTACAGACAGTATTTTGTGAGCAAAACGTAACCTCAGGAGCCATAAAATTCGAGTTGAATTTTATGGCTCTTTTGCTTATAATAAAAAGGGTTGTGACCTTATTTATAATAGAAGTAAATGATTTTATAAAAAGGCACGTTTCTTATTTGGAGGCAAATTGTGAGCACAAAAAATGAGTTACTGATTAGAATTGATGAGAAATATCCGAAGTTCAGCAAGGGACAGAAGCGGCTTGCGGATTACATCAAAGAAAATTATGATAAAGCAGCCTTCCTGACGGCTGCAAAGATGGGAGAGGCAGTCGGTGTCAGCGAATCAACGGTTGTCCGTTTCGCAACACAGCTTGGATATAAAGGCTATCCCGAATTCCAGAAAGCACTGGGAGAACTGGTGCGTACCAAGCTGAATTCTATCCAGCGTATGGAAGTGACCTACGGACGGATCGACCGGAGCGAGATCCTGGCGACGGTTCTGCAGTCTGATATCGAGAAGATCAAGCAGACATTGGAATCCGTGGACAATCATGCATTTGAACTGGCGGTGGATACGATCCTTGCGGCAAAAAAGGTTTATGTGATCGGAATCCGAAGCTGTGCACCGCTGGCAAAATTCCTGACTTTCTATCTGAATCTGATCTGTGAGGATGTGGTAGAGGTCGATACCAACAGTTCCAGCGAGATTTTTGAGCAGCTGATCCGGATCGGGGAAGAAGATGTGATCATCGGGATCAGTTTTCCGCGATATTCCATGCGTACTTTAAAAGCACTGGAATTTGCCAGCAACCGGAAAGCAAAGGTAATCACCTTGACCGACAGTGTGAATTCACCGATGAATCTCTATTCCTCCTGCAATCTGATCGCCAAGAGTGATATGGCATCTATCGTAGATTCCCTGGTTGCACCGCTCAGTGTGATCAATGCACTGGTGGTTGCACTCTGTATGAAGAAGCAGGATGATGTCATCGAGACGCTGGAGACACTGGAGGACATCTGGGACGAATATCAGGTTTATTCCAGAGATGAGCTGGAGCCTGTAGAAGATGAGGTAAGGATCAAATGAGTAAAGTACTGATCGTAGGGGGCGGAGCTGCCGGTATGTTCGCATCGATTTTTGCGGCGAAAAATGGCAATGAAGTCCACGTGTTTGAGAAAAATGAAAAACTTGGAAAGAAGCTTTTCATCACGGGAAAAGGCAGATGCAACGTCACCAATGCCTGTGACGTGGATGAACTTTTCCAGAATATGGTATCCAATGAGAAATTTATGTACAGCAGTTTTTACGGATTTACCAATCAGGATGTGATGGATTTCTTTGAAAATGCAGGATTGCGTCTGAAGACAGAGCGTGGCAACCGTGTATTTCCGCAGTCGGATCATTCTTCAGATGTCATTCGCACGCTGGAGATGGAAATGAAACGAAATGGAGTGCACATCCATCTTTATTCCAATGTAGAAAAGGTTGTGGCAGAGGATGGAAGATTTTCCTATCTTGTCATGGCAGATGGAAGCAAAGAAGAAGGGGATGCCTGCATTATTGCAACCGGTGGTGTCAGCTATCAGACAACAGGTTCCACCGGAGATGGCTATCGCTTTGCAGAAGCGATGGGACACAAGATCACCGAACCTGCACCTTCCCTGGTTCCGATGAATGTCAGAGAAGAGTACATTCCGGCACTGATGGGGCTTTCCCTCCGGAATGTCCAGGCAACGGTCTATGACGGAAAGAAAGAGCTGTACAGTGATTTTGGAGAAATGTTATTCACCCACTTTGGAGTAAGCGGACCACTGATCATCAGTGCGAGTGCCTATGTAGGTAAAATCCTGCAGAAAAAGCATGAGTTAAAGCTGGTCATCGACCTAAAGCCGGCACTTTCCGAAGAGCAGCTGGATGCGAGAGTGCTGCGGGAATTTGATGCGAACCATAATAAACAGTTTAAAAATGCAGTTACCGGACTGTTTCCGGCAAAATTACTTCCGGTCATGATCCACTTAAGCGGCATTGATCCGGAGAAGAAGGTCAATGTGATCACAAAAGAAGAGCGGATGAATTTCGTCCATCTGATCAAGCATTTTACTGTGACATTGACCGGGCTTCGAGATTTCAAAGAGGCAATTATTACACGGGGCGGCGTAAAAGTCAAAGAAGTCAATCCGTCTACGATGGAGTCAAAGCTGGTACAGGGACTGTATTTTGCAGGGGAAGTGCTGGATTTGGATGCACTGACCGGTGGATTCAATCTGCAGATCGCGTGGTCGACTGCATATGCGGCAGGAAGTAATATCTGGTAGTTTTTGGATTATAGATATCGCACAGCAATCCAGAGATGGCGTAAACAGGAAATGTGAGTGAAACAGGGAGGATATAAAATGGGATATAATATCGCAATTGACGGACCGGCAGGTGCCGGAAAGAGCACGATCGCAAAACTGGTTGCAAAGGAACTGGGATTCATCTATGTAGATACCGGGGCAATGTACCGCGGACTTGCCGTACATTTTCTGAAAAAAGGGATCGTACCGGGAGAAGTAGAGAAGATCGAGGCAGCATGCGAGGATGTAAAGGTAGAGCTTGGTTATGAAAATGGTGTGCAGCAAGTCTATTTGAATGGAGAAAACATCACTTCACAGCTTCGTGAGGAAGCGGTTGGAAATATGGCATCCGTAAGCTCGGCAGTACCGGCAGTCCGTGCAAAGCTTCTGGATCTGCAGAGAAATCTTGCAAAAGAAAAAGATGTCGTTATGGATGGAAGAGATATCGGAACCAATGTACTTCCGAATGCGGACGTTAAAGTGTATCTGACTGCAAGTGTAGAATGCCGCGCAATGCGCCGGTTCAAAGAACTGGAAGGAAAAGGAGAAGCCTGTGATTTTGAACAGATCAGGCAGGATATCCAGGAAAGAGACGAGCGCGATATGACAAGAGAGATCGCACCGCTTAAGCAGGCTGAAGATGCAACGCTGATCGACAGCTCTGAGATGGGAATTGACGATGTGGTGAAGGCGATTATTGCACTGACAAAGTAGAAAATCTGTCAGAAATCAGATTGCAGCAGCAAAAAAGGTGATTATTGTATGGAAAGGGTAAAAATCTATAATTGAAAATACAATAATTGATAAATAATTAAAAAGTCATTAGTTTTCAGGAAAAAGTAGATAAAACTAATGGCTTTTTTGTGCGGAAAGTCGATAAAATGTCGAAAAAGAGAATTGTACATGGAGATTGCTTTACCTTTTATACGAAATATGTTATAAATGTTAGAGAAGAAAAATTACGAAAGTAATGTTTAAGAGGGTTGGGTTCACTTATGTACAGAAAGAAAACTTCCAGTTGGTTAAAACACTGGGATTTTATTTTGTTAGATTTAATATTGTTGGAAGTATCTTATTTACTTGCTCAGTGGTTACGTCATGGGACTGCACATTACAGAGAAGCACCGCTTTACCGGAATGTGTTTTTTGCGATAGCGGCGATCGATCTGGTTGTGGGACTGATGATGGGAAGTTACAAGGGCATCTTAAGAAGAGGGTACTGGTTGGAGACTAAGGCAGTCGCAAAGCACGCAATCATCGTGACCGTGTGTGTGATTGCTTATTTGTTTGCAATGAAAGAGTCGAGCAATTACTCACGAGTTGTTATATTTGCATTCCCAATCATATCGATCTGCGTATTATATATAGGAAGGATTTTGTTGAAAAAATGGCTTTCCAAGCACAGAGGCCCTGCATCAGGGAAAAGAGCGATCCTTCTGATCGGTGGAAAAAAGAATTATAGAGAAATTGTGGAGGCATTTACCAGCAATTCCTACAGTGAGTTTCATGTAATGGGAATTGGAATTATTGATGCAAAAGAAAATGAAATTCCAAATTATCATGGATTCCCGGTATTTTGTGGAGAGAGTGCGATTGAAGATTTTGCACAGTTGAACTGGGTGGATGAAGCACTTTTCAGCATTCCGACAGAGCTTGCGCTTCCGGATAAAATGATCAAAAATTTCGGTATCATGGGAATTACCATACATATCAAGCTGGCAAGAGTTGCGGATGATTCTTCCAATCAGATTGTGGAAAAGCTGGAAGGATATACGGTGCTTTCGACCAGCATCAATATGGTAAGCGCCGGTCAGCTGATCTTCAAAAGGACGATGGATATCTGCGGAGGACTGGTTGGAATGTTACTGACAGGTATCATTTTTATCTTTGTAGCACCAATCATTTATATTAAGTCACCGGGACCGATTTTCTTCAAACAGGTGCGAATCGGAAAAAATGGCAAAAAATTCAACATTTACAAATTCCGAAGCATGTATATGGATGCAGAAGAGCGGAAGAAAGAACTGATGGCGCAGAACGATATCAAAGATGGTATGATGTTCAAGATGGATAATGATCCACGTATCATCAAGGGAATCGGAAATTTTATCCGTGATTACTCTCTGGATGAATTCCCACAGTTCTGGAATGTGCTCATAGGTGACATGAGCCTTGTAGGAACCAGACCGCCAACAGTGGACGAGTGGGAGAAATACGAGATGCATCACCGCTCCAGACTGGCATTCAAGCCGGGACTTACCGGTATGTGGCAAGTCAGCGGAAGAAGTAATATCACAGACTTTGAAGAAGTTGTAAGACTGGATACCGAGTATATTAAAAAGTGGAGTCCGGGGTTGGATATTATGATTCTGTTTAAGACCGTGGCTGTTGTGCTGGGGAAGGTTGGATCGAAGTAGGATTGTTGTAAAAGGTCAATAAAAAGCATACGAAATGCTGAAAAGGCTACTTCTTTTAAGTATGTAGAGTGCAGAAATGTCTACTCAACAAAAGTACATAGATATAAAGGAGCAGAGGGGACAATATTGGTTGGAGAACATTATGAAAGATAAATTTGCAGTGTCCATGTTCGGACAAAAAAGACTGTCCCGTGAGGGCGGGATAGAGATTGTTGTAAAAGAACTGTGCACCAGAATGGCACGAGATGGATGTCGGGTTACCTGTTACAACAGATCTGGTCATCACGTGAGTGGTGCAGAGTATGACAATAAAATTGAATATGATGGAATCCGACAGAAATTTGTTCCAACTATTGAAGGAAAAGGTCTTGCAGCGGTGAGTTCCTCTTTCTTTGCGGCTCTGTACAGTGCTTTTGGAAAATATGATGTGGTACATATCCATGCAGAAGGTCCAGCTTTTTTTTCATGGCTTCCAAAGATGTTTGGAAAGAGGGTTGTGGTTACCATTCATGGTATAGACTGGCAACGGGAAAAATGGAAGTCAGGATTTGGCTCTAAATTCATCCGTCAGGGTGAAAAGAATGCTGTAAAATATGCAGATGAAATCATCGTTTTGAGTAAAGGTGTTCAGGATTATTTCAGAGATACCTATGGCAGGGAGACACATTTCGTTCCGAATGGAGTGAACAGACCAGAAACCCGAGAAGCTGGTTTAATAACAGAAAAATTTGGACTGACGAAAGATTCCTACATATTATTTCTTGGTCGACTGGTACCGGAAAAAGGTATCCGGTATTTGGTTGAAGCGTTCAAGGATGTCAAAACAGATAAAAAGCTGGTCATCGCAGGCGGTTCCAGTGATACAGATTCCTTTATGAAGGAATTGAAAGAACTGGCGAAGGGTGACGATCGGATTCTCTTTACCGGATTTGTGCAGGGAGCGATGTTGGATGAACTATACAGCAACGCTTACATCTACACGCTGCCGTCTGATCTGGAAGGAATGCCATTAAGTCTTCTGGAGGCAATGAGCTATGGCAATTGCTGTCTGGTTTCCGATATTCCAGAGTGCGCAGAGGTTGTGGAAGATAAGGCGTTAATTTTCCAAAAGACGAATGTAGAGGATTTACAAGAAAAATTGCAAGATGCCTGTGACCATCCCGAAATGGTTATGAACATGAAGAATCAGGCAGCCGACTTTATCTGTGCAAAATACAACTGGGATGAAGTGGTGGATAAGACGCTTGCATTGTATGGGGAGAAGAGCCGATGAGAGTATTAATAATAAATAATCTCCTCTAACCGAACGCAGGTAGTGAGATGTACATAGTGAAAATGTCTGAAAAATGGCGATAATACGCTATAATTTATACTTTCCAAACTGCAAGACCTCCATTTTCGGTATCACTACCTGCCTTTGTATAGAGCAGACGATGTTATCATCAGCCTTTTTAAGTATCACACCCTGTATTATGATATAGCACCTCGGTAATCATTAAGATTCGGAAACGACTATGACTTTATCATACGAACGCAGGGTGGGAAACAGAGCGAGGAACACGGAGAAAAAATTAAAGATACCTGCATTATGAGAAAACACAGTGATTCAGGGGTAAAGCCTGATTTTTTATATAAGCGAATAGGTAAAAATAGCGTAATAAGGTGTGGAGAGGAAAATGAATAGAAAAGTTAAAAACATTTTGATTTATCTTAATTATTGGAGAACAATACCGGCTTATCTATTAGCTAGAGGTAGCCGCTTTTGGGATAGATGTGAACAGGATATTAGCGAGTTTGACAGGCATTTGTATGGGGGGGGGTACACGAATTTATTTACTTTTAGCAGAATACTGATTGAAGAACCGTGTAGCAGAAATGTTGTTGAAAATAGATTACATCGTAATCCGATTAGGTGTGTGATATTTAGAATGCTATTTAAACAACTGGAGTCTTTATATATTAACACACCACCTGAACGGATAGAAGGTGGCTTGTCTTTTCAGCATGGATTTTCTACGGTGGTGGCGGCAAAACATATTGGCAAAAATTGCCGAATTTTTCAGCAGGTTACAATTGGCTTTAATGGTGCTGAGCAGCCGATATTGGAAGATCGAGTTGAAGTAAGTGCGGGAGCAATAGTAATTGGAAAAGTTTGTTTACATTCGGATTGTGTGGTGGGAGCAGGTTCAGTAGTTGTGAAAGATGTGCCTGAGAATACGGTAGTTGTGGGTGTTCCTGCAAAGATAATTCGATTAAATAAGGAGTGCGTTGATTGAATTTACTGTGTGAGTAGATAGGTTTGGAAATATTTATGACTGCATTTTATTACATTGAATATAAAATCGACAAATAATTAAAAGCGGTTGTTTTCAAAAATGGCAATGCGGAAATCTGTATTGCAAGCAAATGAATATATAGGAGAAGAAAAATGATAAGAATCCTTCATTCTGTCAGCAATATGGATCGTGCCGGCATCGAAACAATGCTGATGAACTATTATCGCCATATTGACAGATCGAAAATACAATTTGACTTTTTATGCAATAAGAAAAAGCCCGGCGCGTACGATGACGAAATAAAGAGAATGGGTGGCAGAATCTATCACACACCTGGTTTGAATCCGGCAAAATATCCTTCTTATTTGAAATGCATGAAGAAGATTTTTGAAGAGAATCCGGAGTACAAAATTGTAGAAGCTCACAATGGAGCACTTGGAGTATATGCACTTCATGCTGCAAAAGTCAATCACATCCCAGTGCGTATTTTTCACGCACATGGCGCAAGCATTACGAGAGACTGGAAGCTACCAATCAAACTTGTTTGCAAAGCGTTGTTGCCGTCCAATATGAATCAGCATTTTTCTTGCGGAATCGAAGCAGCTAGATGCTATTTCGGAGAAAAGGTTGTAGAAAGAAACGATTATGAATTGATTCCTAATGCAATCGAGGTGAATCGGTTCGTTTTCGACCCAACGATAAGAAATAGAATCCGACATGACAATCATTTGGAAAACAAACATGTCGTTGGTCATGTCGGACGCTTTATGTCTCAGAAGAATCACACGTTTTTACTGGACGTTTTTGCTGAGGTTTCAAAAAGAGATTCATTAGCACATCTTGTGCTGCTGGGTGACGGTGAGCTGATGGATGCCATGAAAGAGAAAGCAAGCAATCTTGGAATAAAAGATCGAGTGACGTTTGTCGGAAATGTAGGTAATGCGAACGAATGGTATCAGGCATTTGACTGCTTTGTACTGCCATCGGTATGGGAGGGCCTCCCCGTTGTTGGCGTTGAGGCTCAGGCGGCAGACCTGCCATGCATTTTTTCTTCCGCTGTAACACGCGAGATTGGTCTGTCAGAACGTGCAAAATTTATCTCGCTTACAGAAGAAATCTCGACTTGGGCAGCTGAGATTTGTAATGCCCTAAAGCAGAGTGTACGCAATGATAACACGAAGTTGATAACGGAACATCACTACAACATTGAAATTGAAGCAAAGAAATTGCAGGAGCGATATTTACAGCTGGCTGGAGAAGTGAAATGAAAATAGGAATTTTAACACATCAATACATCAATAATTACGGCGCATTTCTACAGGCGTGGGCATTGCGGGAAGCAATCGCAGAATTATTTCCGAATGATGAAGTGCAGATCATAGATTATGTTAATCTGAAGCATTTTATCATCAATGCAGGTGGATGGTTCCGATTTTATAAAAATAAAGAGTCATTATCCGATTGGGTACAGAAAATCAGGCTACCTATAACATTTGCAAAAGCTCGAAAGAAATATATGAATCTCACGCCTATATGTTATAAGGCAAAAGATATCGAAAAGCTTGGATTGGACTACGTTGTGGTCGGCAGTGACGAGGTGTGGAATTATCGAGAAACCAAGGGCAACGCAAGGGTTAAGTTTGGCATTGGATTAAATAACGAGAGATTGGTTGCCTATGCACCAAGTGTGGGGCAAACGCATGAATTAAATGTCCCGGAATATGTAAAAGAGGGAATCTTACAGTTTAAAGCGGTTTCCGCAAGAGATCAACTAACAGAACAATTAGCAGAAGAAATTCGAAACGAAGAAATTGAGCGAGTTACAGACCCAACATTTCTTGTACATATTCCAGATGAGAAAGTTTCAAGTGTGTCGCAACCGTATATGCTGTTTTATTATTGTGATGGTTTGCCTGAGGCAGAAAAGCAGAAACTTATTGACTATGCTCATCAAAATGGAATGGCTGTGTATGGAGCAGGTGAATGTGATAAACGGTATTCTGATATAACCGTAAATCTCACACCTTTCCAATGGGTCTGGATGTTCCGAAACGCTGCTTGTGTGGTAACCGGAACTTTTCACGGAGCCGTGTTCTCTATGTTGAATCATCGTCAGTTCGCTTGTTATTTGACTAATCCGAGCAGAATACGAAAAGTATCATCGCTTCTGGAAGAATTTGGTTTGATGGATAGGCGATGTGAAGGAAAAGCGTCTGAGATTATTAAAACACTTGTTAATGAGATAGACTATATTACGGTTGAAGAAAAATTTGAAGAGCGAAGAAATAAGAGCAAAGAGTTTCTTAGGAGAGCGATTCAGTAGGTAACTAAGAAAAAAATATACAGGCTGGATGAAATTATGGGAATAGAGCTTTTTGAAAATAAAAAATCGTGTTGCGGCTGTGGTGCGTGTGCAAATATATGTCCCAAAGGGGCAATTACAATGAAACCGGATAAATGGGGATATTCCTATCCAGTTGTCGATTCGAGTCGTTGCGTTTCATGTGGGGCATGCAAAAAAGTGTGCTCTTATCAAAATGGCATTTCATTGCATGAACCGATTCGTGCTTATGCGGTAGTAAATAAAACGCAGCAGCAGCTTGAAAAATCAGCTTCTGGCGGTGTCTTTTCTGCGGTTGCAACATACTTCTTGAAAAACGAAGGCGTAGTATACGGCGCAGCACTTGATTTTGAAGGAGGGCATCCAATAGCTCACTTGGTTGGGATTGATGATGCAAGTCAATTATGGCGACTTCAAGGATCAAAGTATGTCCAAAGCGCTGTCGAGCAAACATATAAGCAGGCAAAACAAAATTTGGATGCAGGGAAAAAGGTCCTTTTTTCAGGGACACCGTGTCAAATTGCGGGGCTGTATGGATATCTGAAAAAAGAATATACCAATCTTTGGACAATTGATGTGATATGCCATGGTGTTCCAAATTTAAAATTTTTTGATGATTATCTCAGTATAGAAGGAAAAAAACGAGGTGGAGTCCCGACTGGTTATTCTTTCCGTGATAAAAAACGTGGCTGGGGAATGAACGCAAGACTGGACCTGAGATATTTATCGGGCAAAGAAAAAAGTACTTATATCCCGGCAAGACTAACATCATATAACACATTGTTCTTAGATGGTGATGTCTACAGAGAAAATTGTTATGCATGCCCGTATGCACGCAAAGAGCGCGTATCTGATATGACGATTGGGGATTTCTGGGGAATTGAACGAGAGCACCCTGAGCTGCTAAAACAGAGCGAGTTTGATGAAAAAAAGGGGATCTCCTGCATTCTAGTAAATACCCAAAAAGCTGCTGAATTGTGTGAAAAGCTGTCAGATAGGATGTATTTATATGAAAGCTCGTTCATGAAGATTGCAAAGAAGAATGGGCAGCTCGATCATCCATCAACTGAATCTGAACGTCGGAATACTGTTATGGAAATATATGAAAAATCCGGATATGATGGTGTGGAAAAATGGTTTCGTAAAAAATACAAGAAGCAAATCATTATGCACAGAGTTTATAATGCGATTCCGAGAAAATTGAGGATGACATTGAAAAATGCGATAAAAAAATAGAAAGGATAAATAGGATTATGTCGGCGAATCATATGAATCTAAAAAGAATATCACATCGTATAAAAGAAGAACTTGGATCAACGATAGAGGTTGCAAAAGTCGTGGGAATTAAGGGGGCATTTGCAACTTTTAGAGGCAAGGTAGATATTCAGATTATGGTTCATAATGGACATATAGAATATCCTAGGATAAAAAAGCACCTGATGCAAAAGCATGAGGCTATGAATGCTTATTTTGAAAAGATGTTTACAGAGATGACCGCTGAACGTATTGGAGCACTCGACATTCCCAAACAGGATGAAAATTATAAGGATTGCATATGGATTTGCTGGTGGCAAGGACTGGAAAATGCACCTGAGATTGTAAAAAGGTGCGTGGCATCTATTCAAAAACACGCCGGGAACCATAAAATTATCATGATTACCGATGAAAACTATAAGGAGTTTATCAGTTTTCCGATGTGGATTGAAGAAAAATACAAGAGAGGAATTATCACCAAAACTCATCTTTCGGATTTGTTGAGAATTTCTCTCTTAGCACGGTATGGTGGAGTTTGGTTGGATTCCACATTCTTTTGCACAGGGGACTTGGAACCTTGTTTTAAGACACCAATATGGTCTATTAAGCGTCCGGATTATCGCCACGTTTCCGTTTCTTGTGGAGAGTTCGCAAATTACTCATTCGGATGTACATCTGAATATCGAAAGGTTTTTGCCATTCTGCGGGAATATCTTTTGGATTACTGGAAGCAGTATGACTATATGATAGATTATCTGTTTTTAGATTATCTGATTGTTCTTGCGAGAAAACAAAATTCTTGTGTAGATCAGGCATTTGCTAAAATCCCGTCCAACAATAAAAACTGTGACGAACTTTTGAAAGTGCTGGGGATAGTATACAATTCTGAAGACTGGGAAAACCTTAAAGAAAATACGACACTATTTAAGTTAACATGGAAGACGGATTTTCAAAAAGTTATAGACGGTAAAAGTACATATTTGGGGAAAATGTTAGGTGGAGAACTTTTCTAATAGGTTGTGCTTAACAGTATAATCTGAAAATTATAGATAAGATAAATTAGAAAACTGGAGGGGAGATTGATGATTCCAAAGGTTAGCATTGTTGTACCAATGTATGGCGTGGAGCCATTTTTAAACAAATGTGTCGATAGTTTGTTGGCTCAATCATTACACGATATTGAAATTATTTTAGTTGATGATGGATCGCCAGATAGATGTGGAGAAATTGCTGAAGAATATGCGATAAAAGATAATCGTGTTAAAGTGATTCATCAAAAAAATAGTGGCCTTGGTCCAGCACGAAATACAGGAATGGCGGCTGCAACAGGTGAGTATATAGGATTTGTTGATTCAGATGATTGGGCGAACAATTGTATGTTCGAAAGACTTTATAATGCGGCAAAAAAAAATAATGCTGACATTGCTGTAGGTGGTCATTGTGATTGGAGAGAGGGAAAAGTAATTAGATCAAAACGCCATCCACTAGCAGGAAAAACTGTAATGGACAGATCCGAAATAGATGAAATAAGGAGAAATTTATATGGTCGTAGTATTGATGATAAGGTGACAGAAGCTTTTCCAATGTCTGTTTGGATTGCAGTCTATAGAAAAACATTGATTGATAATAATCAGTTGAAATTTAAAAATATAATTTCGGAAGATGTGATATTCAATATTTCAGCATATAAATTTGCAAATAAAATTACATTTACAGGCGATACAGATTATTGCTATCGGAATGAGAATCAAACATCTATAATGCGTAGCTTTTCTGAGGAGAAACTGAAAAAATACGAAGACTATCTGAAAATGCTTGGTAATATCGCAGAAGAAGAAAATAATCCCGAATGTTTGATGAGAGTTAAAAGAGCAGCAATCAATTGCTGCAGATTGTATGTGGGGCAGATCGCAGATTCAGCAGGGCTCACCTTTAAGGAAAAAAGAAAATTCATGGATATGTTTGCAAAGTCGGAAATCATATGCTCTTGTTGGGCTGATTATCCAGTTGAGAAATTGCCTTTCCAGCAAAGGCTATTCCAACAGTGTATGCAACGTGGACATTACAGAAGCGCACTGCTTTTGATTGCTATGAGGAAGACAGTGAAAAGAATAAAAGAAGCTTAAATCACTTTAGTTCATTTAAGATATTGGAAGTTCTTGTATTTCACTAGGTGAGAAATAAGATTACTATGATAATATATATAAAGCATGGGAGAAGAAAATGAATTTAAAAGATTTTCTAAAACGAGTGGTGTATAGAGAAAAAGCCACATCAGAATCATATATTAGATATTTGCGTAAAATGGGGGTGAATATTGGGGAGGATTGTATATTTTATGCTCCTTCACAGTCCCCAATAGACATTCAATATCCGTGGATGATTTCCATAGGAAATCATGTGAGAATTACAGCGGGAGTCAAAATATTGACACATGATTACTCATGGTCAGTTTTGAAACTTGCAAGTGGGCACGAGGGTGAAATACTTGGTGCGTGCGGGCATGTTGTGATAGGAGATAATGTTTTTATTGGTCGAGGCACGATTATTACAAGAAATGTGGTCATTGGGGATAATGTCATAATTGGTGCTGGGAGTGTTGTGACTAAGGATTGCGGGTCGGATGGAGTATATGCAGGCAATCCAGCACGAAAAATCACCGATATAGAATCTTTTTATAAAAAAAGAAAAGCAGCTCAGTTACAAGAAGCAAAAGAATTGGCGCGCACTTATGTTGAACGATATGGTAGAAAACCAAAGCCGGAAGTGTTTCATGAGTACTTTATGTTATTTTGTGACGATAAGGAAATTCAAAGAAATGTTGCTTTTAGTAAAAAAATTGAACTCTGTGGTAATGCAGAGCAATCATTGAATTATATGTCATCAAATTCGCCGTTGTTTAATAGTTACGAAGAATTTATAAATTATTGTCTTAAGGACTAGTGAGCCATGTAGAAAAGGAAAAATCGTAAATGAGAAACAGGTTGATAGTATCAAAAACATCTATAATTGCAGTAATCCTCTTTTTGACACAATTTGTTACGTTGCCATATTTTGCTTGGTATAATGTGTTAAAGTATATGTCTATAATTATTGTTGGAGGATATATTATCACAAAGTACAAGTGTGTTATTAGACGCAAATATGCTCTAATCAATGTTCTAGCATTTGTGTTTGGTGGGATGCTTTTGTGGACTTCCTTCCAAAATCGAAATCAAATCACAAGTAGAAATCCATTTCTTGCTGCGATAGTTTTTGTGGCGCTGCTTTTGGCGTTTTTATTTTTCATGGAGATAACAATCGAAGAAAAAAAGGTGCCACAAATTTTGAATATATTCTATAGAATGAATCTAATTGTTTTACTTGTTAATGACATTTTGATATTGGCATTTCCTGATTTGTATTTGTCTTTTGGAGAAAACTATTTCATCGGCACCAAATTTGAAGTTGTGTATTTACACTTTCTGCTTGTTTGCCTTTATATAATAAAATCTAAAGATACTGCACATAAAAATTTTACAGTTCTTGGAATGTTGCTATGGACTTTTTTTATTGGAGTTCAAGTTAAATGCTCTACAGGACTTGTGGGTACCGCGATTATGATAATTCTTATAATCGCAATAAATAAAAAAGAAGATCTTTTTTTGAATCCAGTATTTTATGTAGCTGTTCAAGCCGTGTGTTTTGGCTTTGTTTTTTTCTGTGATGCTGTTTTAAATAATCCAACAGTGGAAAACTTTGTTGTTAATATTCTGGGGAAAAATGCAACGATGTCAGGACGAGCAAATATATACATAAAAGTGCCAATGATATTAACAGGCCATCGAGCTTGGACAACGGGATTTGGTTATGCGACTAGTTATGAATTGGGCAGGAAACTAGGGGGATTTCCAGATACACAAAATGGAATACTGGAGTGGATCTGGTATGCAGGAGTCCCGACAACTATTATCATGTTAGTGTTGTTTATGGTGATTTTATATATCTCAAAACAAACGATGGCAAGAAGTAGTGAAAAAATGCGTTATATGTTAGCACTTTTGTATCTCTTGACAATTTTGGGAATGGTAGAAATTACAATTACACAAATGTATTTTGCAATTATAATATGTATTATGGGTATAGGGGTAAGTTGTTCTAATGAACCAGAAGAGAATTTGATTCATAATGCGGAATTTCTAAAGGAGTGAATGTGATGGAGAGTTGGAAAAAAAGAATAAAAAAAATAATGCCTGATAGAATGGTGTACGCTATTTCTGTCCTGAAAGATTTTCCGACCTATTTAAAGGCAACAAGGGATAAGATCCAGATGCCAGATATCAAATTTTACACTAATGAAGAAACAGTGGATCTTATAGTTAAAGAGAAAAAATCACTTGCTAGGTTTGGCGATGGCGAATTTATGTGGATGGCGGGCGAATCCATGCCGTCTTTTCAAAGTTATTCACCTCAATTTGGACAGGATCTGATAAAGGCATTTACATCTAAGAATGATAATTTATTAGTGGGTATTCCATATGGAGTTTTTGATGCATCAAAATGTAATTTACTGGCAAGAATGCATTGGAGAATAATTAGAGCTAATTTTCTTCCGAGACTTGAAAAATTTGTTGATATGAGTCGTAAATACTGTGATGCAAGTATTACAAGACCATACATCGACTATAATGACCGATGCTTTAGTGAAGCAACGTTTAAACTATTAAAACGAATTTGGGACGGTAAAGATATTGTAATCGTAGAAGGCGAAAAAACAAAATTAGGAATGGGAAATGATTTGCTCAGCAATGCAAAAAGTATTAGAAGAATTATTTGCCCAGCAGAAAACGCCTATAATGTTTTAGACAAAATCAAAAATTCAATACATAAAAATATAGAAAAAGACACATTGATTGTTTCTGCATTGGGTCCGACAGCCTCAATTTTAGCTGCACAATTATGTGATGAAGGATATCAGTTTGTTGATATTGGGCATGTTGATGTGGAGTATATGTGGTTTTTGAATCATGCAATTTCGCGTGAAACAATAGAGGGAAAATATGTAAATGAAAGTGGCGTGAAGACGTGCTCAAATATATATGATAAAGATGAAGCTTACATTCACTCTATTATTGACAAAGTTTTAATATGATCTGAAAAGAGATATGCTAGGAAGGAGGTAATTAATAGTGGGAAAATCGGTTTCAAAAAATTCGGCTTTTAGCATGATGAATAAAGGCTTGTCTGTTATTTTTCCGCTTGTAACAGTTTCTTATATTTCAAGAGTTCTAGGAGCTTCTGGGGTAGGTGAAGTTTCTTCAGCTCAAAATCTGGCTACATATTTCAGTATGGCGGCTGCATTGGGAATACCCTCCTATGGTGTGAGGGCAATTGCACAATCAAAGAATGATAAAAATGAATGCAACCAAACCTTTTCAGAGTTATTTATAATTAACCTTATATCTTCACTTGTTGCGACAGCATTATATTTGATTGCTGTGTTTCTTCTGAAAGATAGTAACTCGAATTTAGCATTGTCGCTGGTTTTTTCTGGAATTATAATTTTTAATATCATTAATATTGAATGGGTATATCAGGGGTTTGAAGAATACGAATACATTACAATTCGTAGTTTGCTAATAAAGGTAATATCACTTTTACTCCTTTTAGTTTTTGTAAGGCGGAAGAGCGATGTGGTTGCATATGCATTTATTATTTGCTTTGGTAGCATTGGTAATTATGTGCTGAATTTCATCAACCTAAAAAAATATGTCAAAATATGTTTTCACAACATGGTATTAAAAAAACATATTGCTCCTATAATGACTTTTTTTGTTTCAGTAATTGCTATTGAAATTTACTCCTTGCTCGATGTTTCAATGCTTACTGCAATGTCTAATTCGATGTCTGTTGGATATTATTCAAATTCAACAAAAATTGTCAAAGCGGTTGCAAATACACTTACTGGAATCTCTGCAGTTTTAATGCCGAGATTTAGTTATCTTTTCAGCGAAAATAAGAAAGACGAAATAAAAAAGCTGTCAGGACAGTTTTTGAATGTTACTTTCTTGATATCTATTCCTTGCTGTATAGGCATTATTTTAACTGCAAATCAAATAGTGGAGGTTTTATTTGGGGGTGATTTCACTCCGGCAATTGCTACTATTAGAATACTAGCTGCTCTTATTGTTCTGATGCCACTGTCTGGTGGCGTGTTTTGTCAGCTGTTACTTACATCTGGAAAAGAAAAATATTATTTGTTCTGCGTCCTAAGTGGAATGGTTGTTAATGCGTTGTTAAATTATGTTTTGATTCCGATATATACGCAAAATGGAGCAGCGATTGCATCTGTTATTGCAGAACTTACTGTTTCAGTAAGTATGATTATAGTTTCTAGAAAAACTATAAAAGTAAATATATATCATAAGGATGCTCTTTCTATATTTTTAGCAGCTGCTTTTATGACGGTTATACTTGTTTGGTGTCATAGACTGACAATAGGAGTGTCTACGTGGATAAGTTTAATTTTTGAGATTTTGGTTGCAGGGATTGTATATTTTTGCTGTATTTTTATGTTTAAAAATACTATTTCAAAAAAGTTGGTAAGCATAATAAAAAGAAAAAATAGAAATTGAAGTGGAGGAAAATAATGGAGAAACGAAAGCGGGTTGATCTTGATTTAATAAGGTGTTGCGCCATTATATTCGTTATTACAGTTCATGGATTGTCATATGCTGGGTTCTATGAACTTTCAAAATCGTCACTATTGTTGCTGATATGTCATTTAATTCGGTGCATTGTGATTACATGCGTTCCACTTTTTCTTATTTTGACGGGGTATTTAAGGTCAGAAAAAAGATATACATATAGCATTGATTATTTCAAGAAACTAATTCGATTGATTGCGATATATACTTTATGCGCATTAATATGTAGTATTCCCAAATTTATCAGAGGTGAATTTGGAGAATTCTTTGTAGCATTTTTTGAGTTCAAAGCCGCACCTTATGCATGGTACCTAGCTATGTATTTAGGACTTTACCTGCTAATTCCGATTTTGAATGATTTTTTATCTAATGAAAATATACGCGGGGGGGGCAAAAACTTTTTGTTCTTATAGTTTTAGTTGTACTTCCTACGATTACAAATAATTTTGATTTTAATTCTACTGAGTGGTGGAATGCTAGCAAGGAACAAGCATCACAGTTGTTGCCAAATTATTGGGATGAACTTTATCCTATAATGTATTATATGATAGGCGCTTATTTGAAACGATATGATGTTGTAGTAAACAAGTTGAAAAATAAAAGGCTGATATTTGGAGGCGCTTTACTCGGATTCTCGGTAATAAACTATTTTAAGAATTTGGGAAGTGCATTTGTGTGGAATTGGGCAACATCATATGGTGGCTACCAATGTTTGATAATAGCAGTGTTGTTTTTTTGTGCATTGTTGGGAACTGATACAAAAAATAATAAAATTACTTTTATAATTCATTCAGTGGCTAAATATTCATTTGGTATGTATTTAATATCATGGCCTATTGATATTGTTGTCTATAAAGTTATGAATGTATTGATGCCGCAAAGTGCTCAAATGTATTTGCTTCCGATTAGCATTTTCTGTGTTAGTGTATGCTCATATATAGGGGCTATTATTGTTACAAAAATTGCGGATGTATTAATTCAGATTGCGGCCTTTTTTGCAAAAAGTCAAAAAAGGATGCGATAATATTATGAGAAGATTGTTTTGAATGATTCGTAGTAAAATAGGAAATCCATCAATAACAACATAATTTTTTTGAACGAATAGATAGAGCTAACATCAAGCAATGAGGACAAAACAATGGGAAAATACTTTGGAACAGACGGCTTCCGTGGTGAAGCCGGAATTACATTAACAGCCGACCACGCCTACAAGGTGGGGCGTTTCCTCGGCTGGTATTATAATGCTCTCCGTGAGCGCAACGGAGATAAAGAGCCTGCCCGTATCGTCATCGGTAAGGATACGCGTCGCAGCTCCTATATGTTTGAATATAGTCTGGTGGCTGGCCTGACGGCTTCCGGTGCAGATGCTTATCTGCTCCACGTCACCACCACACCTTCTGTGGCTTACATTGCACGCGTGGATGACTTTGACTGCGGTATCATGATTTCCGCCAGCCACAATCCCTACTACGACAACGGAATCAAACTGATAGACTGTTACGGTGAAAAAATGCCCGAGGAGATCCTGCTGCTGGTGGAGGACTATATTGATGGCAAACTCCATGTCTTTGATAAGGACTGGCTGGAGCTGCCTTTTGCGCACCGTGAGCACATCGGTTGCACCGTGGACTATGTGGCAGGCCGCAACCGCTACATGGGTTATCTGATTTCTTTGGGTATCTACTCCTTCAAGGGTGTGAGGGTTGGTCTAGACTGTGCCAATGGTTCCAGCTGGAATATCGCTAAGAGCGTTTTCGATGCTCTGGGTGCTGACACCTACGTCATCAACAATAAGCCGAATGGCACGAACATCAACAACAACGCCGGTTCAACTCATATCGAGGGTTTGCAGAAGTTCGTAGTGGAGAAGGGCTTGGATGTTGGCTTTGCCTACGATGGTGATGCTGATCGATGCTTGTGTGTGGATGAGAAGGGCAATGTTATCACAGGCGACCACATCCTGTACATCTACGGCTGCTATATGAAAGAACGTGGTAAGCTGTTAAATAATACAGTCGTTACCACAGTTATGTCCAACTTTGGCCTCTACAAGTCTTTTGATGAGCAGGGTATCGGCTACGCTAAGACTGCTGTGGGTGACAAGTATGTTTACGAGTATATGGCAAAGAACGGTTGCCGTATTGGTGGTGAGCAGAGCGGCCATATCATCTTCTCAAAGTATGCAAGCACTGGTGACGGTATTCTGACCAGCTTGAAGATGATGGAAGTCATGCTGGCTAAGAAGAAGCCGATGAGTGAGCTGGCGGCACCGCTGAAGATTTATCCGCAGGTACTGGAAAATGTCCGCGTGACGGATAAAAAGGCGGCCCAGAACGACCCGGCGGTGCAGGAAGCAGTGTCTAAAGTTGCTGAGGCACTGGGTGATACTGGTCGTATTCTGGTGCGTGAATCTGGTACTGAACCGGTGGTGCGTGTCATGGTGGAAGCACCTGACCATGATACCTGCCAGAAGTATGTTGACGAAGTGGTCAATGTGATCTGCGAAAAGGGATATAAGGCATAAAGTCAATGACGACTCTGGCAGTTCCCGGAGTCGTTTTGCATAAAAGGGAAAGTATAATAGATTAAATAACGGGAGGGATAAAACTATGTGTGGAATCGTTGGTTTTACAGGAAATCGACAAGCAGCACCGATCCTGCTGGATGGTTTGTCAAAACTAGAATATAGAGGATATGACTCGGCCGGACTGGCTGTCCGTGACGGAGAAAATCTGGCACAGGTCGTGAAAGCGAAGGGACGCCTGTCCAATCTGATCGAGAAAACAGATGGCGGCAAGGCATTGAAAGGAACCTGTGGTATTGGTCATACTCGTTGGGCAACTCACGGTGAGCCGAGCCAGACTAATGCACATCCGCATGTTTCAGGCAACTGCACCCGTTCTGGTTCAGGCACAGTCGAGTCTGAGGTCGTTGGCGTACATAACGGTATCATCGAGAACTATACTGAACTGAAAGAAAAGCTGCTGAAACACGGCTATACGTTTTATAGCCAGACGGATACCGAAGTGGTCATCAAGCTGGTGGACTACTATTATAAGAAGTATAATCTCGGCCCTATCGATGCTATCGCTAAGACGATGGTGCGTGTCCGTGGTTCCTACGCTCTTGAGCTGATGTTCCAGGATTATCCGGGCGAGATCTGGGTGGCACGTAAGGATAGCCCGATGATCATCGGCATTGCGGATGGTGAGACCTATGTGGCTTCGGATGTCCCGGCAATTCTGAAATACACTCGCAACGTGTATTACATTGGTAACCTTGAGTTTGCAAAACTTGTTCCAGGCGAGGCTCATTTTTATAATCTCGATGGTGATAAGATCGAGAAGCAGACCACTGAAATCAAGTGGGATGCCGAGGCTGCCGAAAAAGGCGGCTTTGAGCATTTCATGATGAAAGAAATCCATGAGCAGCCGAAAGCTGTTCAGGATACCCTTAACTCTGTGATCAAGAACGGCGCTATCGACCTATCCAGTGTGGAGATCACCGAGGACGAAATTAAAAACTTTGAGCAAATCTATATTGTTGCCTGTGGCTCTGCATGGCATGTGGGCATGGCTGCTCAGTATGTGCTGGAAGATATAGCGGATATCCCGGTGCGTGTGGAACTCGCATCTGAGTTCCGTTATCGGAAGATGCCGCTCAATCAGAAAGCACTTGTGATCGTTGTCAGCCAGTCTGGCGAGACAGCAGATACATTGGCTGCACTGCGACTTGCAAAAGAGAAGGGCATTACCACAATGGCAATCGTCAATGTGGTAGGAAGCAGTATTGCCCGTGAAGCGGACAAAGTGTTCTACACCCTTGCCGGTCCAGAAATCTCTGTTGCAACGACCAAGGCATACAGCGCACAGCTGGCAGCCATGTACTGTCTGGCGGTTCAGTTTGCGAAGGTTAGAGAAAAAATCACTGAAGAACAGTACAGCTACTATATTTCTGAACTGTTGACTCTCCCGGAGAAGATGCAGAAAACTTTGGAAGATAAAGAGCGCATTCAGTGGTTTGCAGCAAAGTATGCCAATGCACACGATGTGTTCTTCGTAGGCCGTGGCATTGACTATGCTGTCTGCTTGGAAGGTAGTTTGAAACTGAAAGAAATCAGCTACATTCACTCGGAGGCATATGCAGCTGGCGAACTGAAGCACGGAACTATTAGTCTGATTGAGCAGGGAACGCTGGTCATCGGCGTGCTGACCCAAAGCGAACTCTACGAAAAGACTATCAGCAATATGTTGGAGTGTAAGAGCCGTGGCGCTTATCTGATGGGGCTCACTACTTATGGCAAGTATGAAATCGAAGATCAGGTAAACTTCACAGTTTATGTTCCAAAGGTGGACGAGCACTTTGTTGGTAGCTTGGCAGTGATTCCGTTGCAGCTACTCGGCTACTATGTGTCTGTAGCCAAGGGCTTGGATGTGGATAAGCCAAGAAATCTGGCGAAGAGTGTGACAGTAGAATAAAAGTTAGTAAGAGGAAGAAGTTATGAAAACAACGTTACTTATCATGGCAGCCGGTATCGGTAGCCGTTTTGGAACAGGAATCAAACAGTTGGAGCCAGTGGATGATGCTGGACATATCATCATGGATTACTCGATCCATGATGCGATTGAGGCTGGTTTCAATCATGTGGTCTTTATAATCCGTAAGGATATCGAGAAGGAATTCAAAGAGGTCATCGGTGATCGCATTGCCTCCATTTGCTCCTCTCACAATGTAACTGTAGACTACGCTTTCCAGGATATCAACGATATTCCGGGAGAACTTCCGGAAGGCCGTACAAAGCCGTGGGGAACCGGTCAGGCTGTGCTTGCAGCGAAGGACGTAATTAAAACTCCGTTCATCGTCATTAACGCAGACGATTACTATGGCAAGGAAGGCTTCAAGGCTGTTCATGAGTATCTGGTGAATGGCGGCAAGTCCTGTATGGCTGGCTTCGTGCTGAAGAACACGCTGTCTGATAACGGTGGCGTAACCCGTGGTATCTGCAAGATGGATGAGCAGAATAATCTGACTGAGGTTGTGGAGACAAAGAACATTGTAAAGACCGCAACTGGAGCAGAAGCAAACGGCGTGGCTGTGGATGTAAATTCTCTGGTATCCATGAATATGTGGGGCTTGACTCCTGATTTTCTGGATGTTCTGGAGGAAGGCTTCAAAGAGTTCTTTGAGAAAGAAATTCCGGGCAATCCGCTGAAAGCAGAGTATCTGATTCCCATCTTTATCGGTGAATTGTTGGAGCAGGGCAAGATGTCTGTGAAGGTTCTGAAGACCAACGACACCTGGTACGGCATGACCTACCATGAGGACGTTGCAGCCGTAAAGGACAGCTTCAAAAAAATGCTGGAGAACGGCGTGTATAAGGCTGACTTGTTTAGTGATCTGTAAGCGACGATGAAAGAAACGATTGATTTACTCGGGAAGATTCTCACAAACATTCTGACAGCTCTCTACGAGCCGTTTGGATTCTCGCTCCTGCTTTCCTTTTTGGCTATGTTTTTCTATCTGTATGCGTATGAGCCTACCGCAGCCGGCAAAGGCTGGAAGAACGCCATAGTGACTTGGTATCAGGAATTTAAAGAGAGCGTGTTCTTTCGGAAGCTGTTCTTACTGGCTTTCGTGACATCGATGATCTTGTTCCGAACGCTGCTGAATCGGAACCTGTGGTTAAATCCTCTGTCAAATGTCATGGGTGGCTGGGGCATCTGGGAGACCGTGAACGGCGAGCAGAAACTGACTACCGAGTGCATCGAGAATGTAATCATGATGGTGCCATTTTCAGCAGTAGTGATGTGGACATTCGAAGAAAAGATAGGAAACGGCTGGAAGAAGATACTGTGGTATAGCGGAAAGATAGCGTTCGGTTTTTCGGTAAGTATTGAGATGCTGCAATTATTGCTTCGCTTGGGTACGTTCCAGCTATCAGACATCTTCTACAACACAGTCGGCGGAGTGCTAGGCGGATTGATGTATTGTGCGGTGATGAAGGCAAGAAAGCGTCTGTAAAACTGGATGAAATTGTGATATACTGGGAGCGATAGCTCCCTACGCTGCTAGAAATTTTGCACACCTTTTCGTGGTGAGCAGCAGGCAACGGTCTTATGATCGGCGAAGATGTGAGAATTATTTGTCGCTTATTGTTTTATTTGGAACTTGGCTGAGTTGCTTAAAGTTAAAGTTCGAAACCAAAGGATTTGTCAAAAACATTGAGATTGATGGAGGCGCTGTGATGAACAGTCTGATGGTAACTTATATGTGGGTTCAGATGGGATATCCTACGGGTGTATGTGGGGTTCGTAGCCAACACTTACATGAAACAAACGGTTGAGTGAAGAATGAGACGTAAATAAACGAAACTGCACCTAGAGGCCGTACCTCTGGACCCCACTTTAAGAATTATAGCACACGCTTGTGTGAATTATTATATTTGGAAAGTGAGGGATGATTTGCAATGGACAAACATAAATTAAAAGATTTCATTGATGCTACCAAAGAAGAAGCTGGAAATGTTGCAGTGGAAGAGGTTTTGCCAGCAGTAGTAAAAGAGGCAGGTGGATTTATAGTCAGTGAGGGTGTAGGAATGCTGGCTAGTGAAATCGTTGGCGCGGTAGTTCCTGTCGCAAATAATATTCGTCTCTCATATAAACAGAATCGTTTAGAAAGAAACGTAGTTGAAGCTTTGCAAATTGTTCAAAGAAATCAAGATGACCTTGAAGATAGAATTGTTAAATTGCAGCAGAGTAATTTGGAATATCAAAGACAGATTACAGAAGCATTGCTTGATAATATTGTCGAAGAACCACAAGAGGCAATGGTTAAGTATAATGTCAATGGATATGTTAACTTGCTGAAATCAGATAACACAAATCTGGACATTGTATTGATGTTTTTTAAGACACTGTCACAGTTGAGCGATTTGGATATTCGTGTTTTGAAATCGTACTCGTATCTTGGAAACGATGGAGAAAATATTTTGGACATCTGCAAAGACATTCACATTGATTTTGAACAAATGCGATTCATCAGAGAAAAGCTCGAACGATTTGGACTTTTGCAAAGTAAAAACGAGGAAATTAATGATAATAATCTTGAAGAGATTGTCAAATACCTCCAAAACCTTGAAAAAGAAAGCAAAAAATCTAAGCCAGGAACTGTAAAGATTCCGAAGCTAAAAAAGGTGTCAGGCTCAGATAGCTATAAAATCACACCGTTGGGAAGACAGTATCTTACACTGATTGAAGCGTGAGTATGTTGATGTGGTTTTGTGTAAAAGGAGGAAAAGATGGCAAATGGATTACTTTTGCAGTATGTGAATAAATGTAAGAATGATTATAAACATTTTATGGGAGTATCATCGCTTCCTTCATTTGAGTTAATTTCAAAACATATTTCGCTTTCTGATGCGAATGCGTCTGGATGGGGAGCTTGGGCAACTCATCGATTTGATTTTCAAAGTCAGTCGCATTCTATTGAAGTGTGGGAAGATCTGTGGAAACCACAATTGCATGGCGATTATGTCATATTTCACGAATTGACGCATCTGCTCGATACGGAGAATCTCGTAAATGGGGATAAAAAGAAAAATGCCATGATGCGAGGCTTTCTGGAATATCATGCAAGCCAAATTGAAACTATTAAAATTTTGGGATATGAGAGTTTTGGCGAAAATATTTCTTTCTCCATGAAACAGCAAGTGGAAACTGTTGCATCAACCAAGTCAATGCAGAATTTTGTAGATGAACCGGCTAATACTGCAAAGTCGTTACTCAAAAGAAACGACTTCCCTAAAGATTTAGAAACGCTTGTAACAACAGCAGCGTTGATATTCAACTACTATGGTAGACGTTCAATATGCTTAATGTATGCTCAGGATTACCAAGAAGATGTGGATAAAACAGAGTTTTCTGCATTTATGGGAACAGCTCAATTAGCTGCTTTGGATACATTTTTGAAAGGTTGGCTTAATTCCCCACAAATTGATGCGCTAGGACAGTTTTATTTCGGAATGATTGGCACAAAAATGAAGGAATATGGATTGGTATAATGAAAAATCTTGAATTTAAGTTTTAAGATACTACACTTAAACAAATATAAAAGGAAAGAGGTTATCACCATGCCCAGAACGAAAGGCAGCAAGAACCGTCCCAAAACCAATACTATCAAAGACTATGCAACCCAGATCAAAGAGAAGCAGGAATCTATCGCTTCTCTGACTGCTGAGATCGCATCCATCACCGCCAGCATTGACGCTTTAAAGGCCGACCTGAAAGAAAAGAAGACTGCTCTAAAGAAGGTCGAAAAAGAGGTGGTATCCATGGAAGCTAAGAAGGCAAAGGCAGATGCTAAGGCCGCTGAAGAAGCGAAGAAAGCGGAAGCCGAAGCAGTGCTTAAGAAGTTGCTGGCAAGCGGTATGAGTGCAGATGAAATCTTCGAAAAACTGAAATAAACAAGAACCCAAGAAAAAATAAATGCCGTGTGGACAAACTGAACTCCAGAAGTTCACACGGTAATTTTTGAATGTTGTTGTATAGTTTGTAACGGAAATAAAAGTAATGGAGCGTAAGAAAAATGAATTTATCAAAAATACATCATATTGCAATCATCGTATCCAACTACGAAGCTGCAAAGGATTTCTATGTGAACAAGCTGGGATTCTCTGTAATCAGAGAAAACTATCGCCCAGAGCGTAAAGACTGGAAGCTAGATCTTCGTGTCAATGAGCTTACGGAATTGGAGATTTTCGCAGAGGAAAATCCTCCGAAGCGTGTGAACCGCCCGGAGGCCTGTGGGCTGCGTCACCTTGCGTTCTGCGTTGATAGCGTGGAACAGACAGTGAAAGAGCTGGGAGAATTAGGTATAGAATGTGAGCCAATCCGTGTGGATGACTATACCGGAAAGAAGATGACTTTCTTTCATGACCCGGATGGTCTGCCGCTGGAGCTGCACGAATAATTATGGGAGAAAAAAGAGCGTATAAGCCTCGGAAGCCTGGCGGCGGCCGGAAGAAGCTGAAGCCGGAGTATGATGCTGGAAAGAACCTGAAAGAGCAGATGGATGCTGCTGTGGCGCTTTATGAGGAAGAATGTTCCCTCCGATCCATTGCAGATGCGCTAACGCTGAACCCAATCAAAGTAAGAAAGCTGCTTATCACGGCTGGTGTGTATGAATCGGATGTGGCGGAGAAGGTACAGGATACCTTTGAGGAGTATCGAGAAACACAGAACTATAAAGAAGCCATCCTCTCAACCGCAAATACTCTTCAACTCTCCAAAGCCTCCGTTACCTCGTATCTGCCTTATCAGAAAGGTGTATACTTCTCAAGTACTGCTGATAAAGAAAAAATTAGTGTTGGAGCAGAGCGGCGGCGGAGATACAGAACAGTAAGAAAACTGAGATCAGAGCTAACAGAAGAGCACCTGTGGGAGACGATCTTGCTTTATTCTGGTGTGAAATTCAAAACCTATTTCGGCTTACCCTTTACCTATGAAATACGAAAAGGCAGAAGCGGCGAATACACAAAGGAACTGTGGATCGACAGGCGAGAGAATAGTAAAAGTCTGGCGTGGAGTTCGGTGCTGCTGGCTCTGAACAATATAAAAAAGGTAGGGGAAGTGGCAAACCGCCCGAAAGCTCTGGGGGATATCCGTGGAGTGACTTACATCTATGGGATGTTCTATCGGTTCGGACTGATCGATGTGCCGGATGAAGTGAAGGAGAAGATGAGACATCCGAAAGACCGCAAAAAATAGGTTGCTATGTGTAGAAGTCTACGGTAATATGTGCCGTAACTGAGGAAATGAATCTCAGTTGGGAAGGATGGTAGCATTATAGAAAAATTGAAGGAGCTGCTAGAAGACTACATTAAGAAAACGAAACCGGAGTATTACCCGCCAGTGGAGAATCTGCTGGATCTGATCTACGAGCATTACACGGAGAATAATCCAGTAGAGAAGAACACAGTTGCCGGGAAAGCAGCAAAGGCCAAGGAAAAGGAACTAGAAGAGTGGCTGCGTGGGTTAGATGGTATGGATAGGCTGGTAGATGACTACGTCGGAGATAAGATTCCTCTTTGGGAGAAGATCATGGACCGGCAAGGGACGGTGTGCTGTGCATGGGAGAAGACTGCTTTTAAGGAAGGACTGAAAGTTGGAATTCGACTCATGATGGAAGTATACGGTATGTAACACATAGTTTATAACGGAAATAAAATGAACTCCTGAAGTTCAAAAAAGCCCTCGCTTGTTACGGCGAGGGCGTGTGTCCTTATTTTTCAGGCTTTTCAGCTTTCTTCTTCGGTGCGATTTTATGACCGGAGTAGATTGCCATGCCCATGCAGATCAGAGAGCCACAAGCGAAATACTTGTGAGCTTGCATCAGCTTCTTGCAGCCTGTGTAGAAGCATCCTGCCATACAGGCAAGTGCGCCGAGTGACCAATATTTATGTGCTTTCATTTTGTGTTCTCCTTATCTTCTTTCCGTATTCTAAGCAGTTCCTCTATTTCCATTTTACTCGCTAAGCGTACCGCCGGCTTCTCTTTATAGGTTTGTGCTCCGCAGTCAGGACAACGGTCAGGTAGTTCCTCAGCAGAGAAGCAGTAGCGGCATGCATCGCAAAAGCAGTAGTTCAAGTCATATTCACCCCAATCTCTAATATATCCTCAAATGCAATAATGGTCGGCAGCTCTTTGCCGGTATCATTTATAAAACCTGTGTAAATTCGCAGTTCTTTGCTTATCGCATCCACAGCATCCAGCACTCCGACTATATCTTCATAGTAGCCATCCGTGAAATATTTAATTGTGACCTTTTGTCCCTTCCGAAGTTGGCTGATCTTTTGGCTTAGAGCTTCCTTATCTTCTTCAGACAGTTCGATTCTAATTCCTTTGAGGTAATCTCTGCCTTCAGAAGCAATCTCATCTTCATAGCCTCGTAAGGCGGCAAACGGAGAGAAAATTTTAGCACGATTTGACATCGGCATCCGGGGATGATTATGCGGTGGCTCCGGGCGGGAAGCGTGGAGTATCTTGCCATACTTACTTTGGACGGCTTTGCCTTCCGGTGTGTTCTTGTAGTCCATGTTCGCCCTCCTTACTTAGCCTTATGGCCGCCTATCTGCTGATTTCTTTCCCTCATCGTTGCACCATCCAGATAGTTGGTTCCTTTCAGAACGGCATTCTTTCCGAACTTCTTCTTGAGTCCCAGCATCGCATTCTGCAGTTTTTTCTCTTTTTCCAGCTTGGTGGTGTCCGTGAATAGGTCGACTTGGAAGAATCCCTCATCTTTGACCACACGGTTGGCGGCGATTGTGATCCGTCTTACCGTTAGGGTTTTATCCGCTATTCTCTCAAATAGCTCCGTTGTGGCGGAGATCAGGATACTACCGAGATTGGTCGGGTTATCCAGTTTTGTGCTGCCATGAGCACCTTTCGGAACAGTGCGGCCGTAGTGATCGATGTGTACCGGACCTTTGTACTTTCCGCTGTCACAGTTTTCCCGGTCATAGCCCACATCCAACGTTAGGCTATCCGTAACCAGTCCTTTATCTGTTAATTGTAATACTAAGCTGTCAGCCATCTCCATGACAATGATTCTGGCTTTTTCGTATGGGTAAGGGCAGGAAAGCACCTGTCCCTCGGAGATACTGTTGGTGCTGGGTTTGTAGGCTTTGATTTCTTTCATGCCGCAAGATTCCAGACCCCAGGCATGGTCGATTAGCAGTTCAGCATCAACACCGAATTCCTTATATAAGATATCCTGATTGACGGTGCTGAAATAGGCCAGCTCGCCCATCGTATGGATGCCGTGCTTTTCTAGTCGCTTGACGGTGCCGGGACCAGTCATCCAGAAGTCTGTGAGCGGCTTGTGATCCCAGAGAAGATAACGGAAAGATTTCTCATCCAGCTCTGCGATGCGGACACCGTCCTTATTCGGTGCGGCGTGTTTTGCGGTGATGTCCATTGCCAACTTTGCGAGATAAAGGTTTGTCCCAATTCCAGCGGTTGCTGTGATGCCAGTCGTATACAGCACTTCCCGGATCATTGTCATGGCAAGGTCGTGTGCTGTCATATGATAGTGGGAGAGGTACGAGGTGGCATCGATGAACACCTCATCGATGCTGTATGGGTAGATGTCCTCCGGCGCCACATGCTTGAGGTAAACACTGTAGACGCGGGTGCTCCAGTCAATATAGTGGGCCATCCGGGGTGGGGCCACGATATAGTCGAGGGCCAGGGAAGGATTTCGCCGCACCTCCGGGTCGTGAGAGGAAGCGCCGGTGAACTGCCGGCCAGGGGTATTCCGCTGCCGTTGGGCATTGACCTCCTTGACCCGTTGGATCCCCTCAAACAGCCTGGCTCGACCGGAAATGCCATAAGACTTCAGGGAAGGTGTGACCGCCAGACAGATGGTCTTTTCAGTGCGGCTCAGGTCCGCCACCACGAGGTTGGTGTCCAGTGGATTCAGCCCACGCTCGATGCACTCCACACTTGCGTAAAACGATTTTA
>ERZ773162.77-NODE-77-length-118849-cov-78.253068_pt1 | contig 118849 bp, 112 predicted proteins | sample MGYA00511113_ERZ773162 | MGnify/ENA primary metagenome ERZ773162 (study PRJEB29015, sample SAMEA2737807) | human gut metagenome | biome: human gut; feature: human-associated habitat; material: faeces | place: China | collected 2012 ... | reverse complement strand
GTACAAAAGCGTGAAGTGAAAATTTACGCTGACTTTTACGCTGAAAGTTTGATTTGCGCTGAATTTACGCTGAGAAACGCGCGCCGCGCGATTAGCATTTTTGCCGCGCGTTTTCTATGGCTCAATCCTCCAGCCTGCCGTGGTCACACCCCAGCGACAGGTAGTGCGCCATCTCCCCTCTCAGCACCATCTGGGCATACTCCAAGGGCTTATTATACAGCAGCCAGTCCAGCTCTGCCCGCTGTGCCGGGATGTTGCCGTACTCGTCCTCCACAGCGATGCAGTCAATGGCAAGAGTGGTGCCATCCTCGAACCGGGCTTCTACCCGATTGGTGTCCATGTTGTAGCGGCAGGTATGCAATTTTGTCATAATAGTATCCTCCAAGACTTGATTTTTGGTGTGCGGTCACTCGAACCAATGCCGTCAAGTCGTTGTCGGATGAAGAAGTTTTTTGGTTTGTCTGGGAGTAAGTGTACGGGCGGCTTTGCTTATGCTATCAGTGGCACCCGCCCCCGCAGTGGGAGCCGCAGCTGTGGCCTTCGTCGTGGTCGTGGTGGGTGCAGTGGATGTCCGGGTCGAAGACCAGCTTCCCGGCCAGATAGTCGGCCACGGCGGCGTCTGCATCGCCGGAAAGGCCGCCGAACAGCTGGATGCCGGCCTGCATCAGAGCCACCTGCGCCCCGGTGCCGATGCCGCCGCAGAGCACGACGTCTGCGCCATGCTGTACGAGAAAGCCCGCCAGTGCGCCGTGGCCCTGACCATTCGTCGGGATGACCTCGGTGCGCAGGAGCTGGCCGTTTTCGGCCTCATAGAACTTGAACTGTGCGGAGCGGCCAAAGTGCTGGAACACCTGACCGTCTTCGAATGGGACTGCGATTTTCATGAGAACGTCTCCTTTACTGCTTGTTTTGTACAGCCTCCCGGATGCTCTTTGCCAGCTTTTTGGCGTCCAGAGGCTTGACGAGACGGCCATTCATACCGACCTGATGGCAGGACTGGGCGCACTCGTCGGAGGCCTGTGCCGTCATGGCGAGGATGGGAACGGTGGCGGCGTCGGGCCGGTCGAGGGCGCGGATGGCCCGGGACGCCTCGAGGCCGTCCATCACCGGCATCATCACATCCATGAGGATGGCCTGATACCCGCCCGGCGCACTGGCGGCAAAGCGCTCCACGGCTTCCCTGCCGTCCCATGCCTTATCCACCGTTGCGCCCTGACTGGTGAGTTGGAACTCGGCCACTTCCATGTTGATGTCGTTGTCCTCCACCAGCAGGATGTGCATCCCGTCCAGCCGCCCGTTGTCGGTGGGCTTGGGCTGGGGCTTTGCGGCGGCGTTCTTGTCCAGCAGGAAGGGCAGCTGGAAGGTGAAGGCAGTCCCCTCTCCCAGCTGGCTCTCGGCAGAGATGCTGCCGCCCATCTGGCTGACCAGATCCTTGACGATGGACATCCCGAGGCCGGTACCCCTGTACTGGGTGCGGGCGTCGGCGGACTCTTGGGTAAAGGGCTTGAACAGCTGGTTCTCCACGAAATCCCGGCTCATGCCGATGCCGGTGTCCGTGATGCGGAACTCGTACCACGCGGTGGTGCCGTCGCAGGATAGCTCTTTGGCATAGGTGTCGATGGACCCGCCGGGCTTATTGTACTTGATGGCGTTGCTGAACAGGTTCACCATGATCTGCCGCAGCTTGAGGGAGCTGCCCACGAGGGCGGTGTGCTGGATATTTTCCCGGTGGCGGTGGTGGGTCAGGCCGTCCTTTTCTATCTGTGCCTCCACCAGCGACGAGACGCCGTGCATCAGCACTTCGATGTCAAAGGGCTCCTGTTCCATCACCATCTGCCCGGCTTCCAGTTTGCTCATGTCCAGCACGTCGTTGACCAGTGCCAGAAGATGGTGGGCTGAGAGGTCTATTTTATCAAGGCAGCTGTCCACCTTCCGGGCATCGTCCCGGTTGGAGCGGAGGATGTCCAGCATACCGAGAATGCCGTTGATGGGGGTGCGGATGTCGTGGCTCATCCGGTTCATGAAGGCGGTCTTGGCTTTGCTGGCCGAGTCGGCTTCTTCAAAAGCTTCTTGCAGGCGCTGATTCTCGGCCTGCTCCTGTGCATGGAAGATGGAGGTATCCCGGAAGAGGATGATACCGTGGATGACCGGCATCTCCCCCCCGGAGGCTGCATCAAAGACGGTATCCTGCGCCATGAGGACGGTCTTCTGGAGCCAGACCGGCTCGCCGCAGGGGGTCTGCTCCCGGTACTCTACCGTCACGTACTTGAAGCCCGAGTGGAAGCGCTCCAGCAGTTTTGACGCCGTGTCCACGATGCGGTAGTTTTCCAGCGTCTCAGGAGTGACGAAGTGACGGCGCTGGGCGCAGTAGTCGTCGTAGGAGCAGGGCAGCGTCATCTGCAGATCGAACTGCCGCAGCGCGGTAGTCCGGTAGAAGATCTGCTCGAGCTGGCCGTGGGTCAGGTCCACAGTGAACAGGGCGTCGTTTGCGTCGATGAGGGCCTCCACATAGTTGTCGTTTTCCAGCAGGGAGTGCTTCATCTGCTCGTAATACTGGGTCAGGGGCTGGCGCTCGTCGAAGGCGGTGCTCTTGTCCCGGAAATACTCGAAGCCTACGAGGAAGTGGTGCAGCCGCCCATGGAGGTCGGCGTCGCAGAACAGGAGGGTCAGCCGCCCGCGCTGGGCCACGCCGTCGGTCTCAAAATCCAGCTCAAGCTCCTGCTTGGGGTGCTCAGCACTGAGGGTAGCAGACAGCGTGCTCAGCTGCAAAGCTTCCCGCATCGTCTTGCGGGTGGCGGAGACGGCGTACTCGTTCACGATCTGCTCCACTGCACCCGAATAGCTGCCGTTGTCAGCAAGGAAGAAGCCCGATGAGGTGCGCAGGACGCGGTACTGGTCCAGCAGGGCGTCGCAGTAGAGGCAGTCCGAGAACTGATACCCATGGGCATTGACCCCCTGCAGAAGCTGCTGGTCCTGCAGCTTCTGGGCCTCGGCCTCCTCGCGCTTTGCGCGGTTTTTGTCCACATACATATTCTTGTCGGCGTGGCGGAACAGCTCCCGCAGGGTGCTGCCCTCGAAGTCGCTGGCGATGGCGCAGCCTGCCGCATATCTCAGGGGCATCTCGGGGTGCTGGCGGGAATACTCTGCCGTCTGCGCCCGGATGCTGCGCAGCACATCCTGTGCGCCGTCCCAGTCCACGCCGTAGAGGATAGCGATGAACTCGTCGCCGCCGTCGCGGCCCACGAAGTGCTGGGATGGCACGGCCAGACGCAGCTGTTCGGCAAAGGCGCGGATGTACTCGTCGCCCTTGTCGTGGCCGAGGTTATTGTTGATGGTGCGCAGGTTGTTGAGGTCAAAGACGCAGAGCGCCGTGTTCCCGTCCGGCGGGTCGGGTGCGTCCAGGAGCTCTTCGCACTTGTTCTTGTTGGGCAAGCCGGTGGCCTCATCGAGGTAGACTTTGCGCTGCAGAATGCGGTTCATGGCCGCGTACCGCAGGGCCTTGAAGATCTGATAACCGAACAAAAGCAGCAGCCCCACGATGTCCGCGAGGACGACTTTTTCCAGAAAGTCGAGGGCCGTGGCCCGCTTCTGGGAGTAGACCTCGGCCAGGTTGGTGGCCTCGTCGCAGGTCTGGAAGAAATGCTCGCTCTTGGCGATGATGGCCGTCTCGGTGTAGCCGCGCTGACGGACAAGGATGAGCTCGTTTCTCAGGTCGTCGAATTCGCTGGAAAGAGCGGTCATCTTGGTCTGAAAATCCGCGTCGTCCAGCCGCGCCAGGTCCAGCTCGCTGCTGCCGAAGCGGAGGCCTTCGATGTAGGAGGCCACATCGCCGAGGAGATCATCTTCCGGCGTGCCGGAAATTTCGAGCTTGACGATGCGCTGGGTCTTGCCGCGCACGAGGCCGGCGTAGTTGACGACGCGGGCCGTACCCTGTATCTTGCCCACCAGCATGAGGACACCGAAAAACAGACTGATAAGGATGGCTGTGAGAAGGACGGTGAAAAGCTGGATGATATGCCCGAATCGGGAAGGAGCATTCTTCATGATGCAAACTCCATTCATAGCGCAGGAAATCAGTCGTTTCCCCACTATTATAATGTATTTCAGAGAGCGCTTCAAGTTTGGAAACGGCTGAGAGATCAAGCCGAGTTATGACGGGGTTTATTGATATTCGTCAGATGATATGTTGAAATTTCACAAGTGGTGCGGGTCTGCCGCGGCTCATAGTTCTCCGCCTTCGAGCTTTCTGCGCACCTCGTGGAGCGAAGCACACTCGCAGGTATAGATCCTGCGCATCTCGTCGGTGGCGGGCGAGAGGTCGGGGACCATCACGGTGACAAAGCCCCCTGCCGCGCCGGCCCGGACGCCGTTGTAGCTGTCCTCGAGCACCATCGTCTTTGCAGGCTCGGTGCCGAGTTTCTGCGCCGCCAGCAGGAAGATGTCCGGCGCGGGCTTGGAGCGGGTCAGGTGCTCGCCCGAGATGACGGCCTTGAAGTAATGGCCGAGGCCCCAGTGATCCAGGTGTCCCTCGATGACGGTCATGGGGCTGGAAGACGCCACCGCCATGGGGATGTGATGTCCGTCGAGCCAGTCCAGAAGCTCATCGAGGCCGGGCATTTTGGGGACAGGCTTGTTGAAGGCTTCATAGGCCAGCCGGTACAGCTCCTCCACGATGCCCATGGCGGGGCAGTCCTCGCCGTAGAAGCGACGCAGCACATCGCAGCTGCCGGCCTTGGTGGTGCCGCGGGCAGCCTGCGAGAGGCCATCCTTGCAGGGCAGGCCGAATTTTGCCAGTGCCGGCTCCCAGCAGATGTTCCAGATGCGCTCGGTGTCGAACATCAGCCCGTCCATATCAAAAATAACACCCTGTATCATAACGCAAGCTCCTTTTGGCGAAAAATCTACATACATATTCTATTGTACCATGTTTTTTCGCTTTTGAACACCGATAAGGTCATAATTTGTGGCAACTTGACTGCCCCAAAGATGAAACATTTTTCGGTTGCTTGCAAATCCGTTTCACGGCATTATAATAGAAAACAACATTCGGCATATTTGGCGCAGGGCGTGCAGCCCGCGCGGCGCTGTGTGAGATCAGAAAAGAGGGAAATTTATCATGTTGGACATCAAGATCACTCGTACTACCTGCCCGAAGGAAAAGCCGCAGGACGAGTCTAAGCTGGGTTTTGGCAAGAAGTTCACCGACCATATGTTCGTTATGGACTACACCGAGGGCGAGGGCTGGCATGACGCCCGCATCGTCCCCTACGCACCCTTCCCGCTGGACCCCGCTACGGTCGTGTTCCACTATGCACAGGAGATCTTCGAGGGCATGAAGGCTTACCGCACTGCGGATGACACCATCCAGCTGTTCCGCCCCGATTGCAACGCAAAGCGTATGCAGGACTCTGCTGACCGTCTGTGCATCCCCAAGATCCCTGTTGAGGATTACATCCAGGCCGTCGAGGCTCTGGTGGATGTGGACCGTGACTGGGTGCCTCACTCTGACGGCGCTTCCCTGTATATCCGTCCCTTCGTGTTCGCAAACGATGTGGGTCTGGGCGTCCACGCTTCCAAGCACTACATCTTCTGCATCATCTGCGCTCCGTCGGGCGCTTACTACGCCGAGGGCATCAACCCCGTGCGCATCTACGTCGAAGACGAGTACATCCGTGCCGCTCCCGGTCTGACCGGCTTCACCAAGTGCGGCGGCAACTACGCTGCTTCCATCAAGGCCGGCGAGCTGGCTGAGGAGCAGGGCTACGCTCAGGTGCTGTGGCTGGACGGCGTCGAGAAGAAGTACGTTGAGGAAGTCGGCAGCATGAACATCATGTTCAAGATCGACGGCAAGGTCTACACCGCCGCCACCGTCGGCACCGTCCTGCCCGGCGTCACCCGCCGCAGCTGCATCGAGCTGCTGAAGGACTGGGGCTATGAGGTCGTCGAGGGCAAGCTGGCCATCGCCGACATCATGCAGGCTGCCCGCGACGGCAAGCTGGAAGAGGTCTTCGGCACCGGCACCGCCGCTGTCGTCTCCCCCGTCAAGGAGCTGGTCTGGAAGGGCGAGCACGCTTACATCGGCGACGGCAGCATCGGCCCTGTCACCCAGAAGCTCTATGACACCATGACCGGTATGCAGTGGGGCAAGATCCCCGATACCAAGGGCTGGATCGTCCCTGTGGAGAAAAAGTACTAAGAGCTGAAAGGCTTATGAACGCCGCCCGGCTGTACGCCCGGCGGCGTTTGCTGTATCCGGTGCGGATTGCAATTCTCTGCCGCGGGTGATACACTTAAAGTACACCTGAAAAACGAGAGGGAATGAGAAGATGATAAAGAAGTGGAGCATCCACTACCCCGCTGTGGGCGGCGAAGAAGAGCGCCGGGCCTATGTTTATCTGCCCACCATGTACGAGGCTGACCCTGACCGGCGGTATCCGGTGCTGTATATGTTCGACGGGCAGAACGTGTTTTTCGACGAGGACGCCACCTACGGCAAGAGCTGGGGCGTGGCGGATTATCTGGACTACACCGATACGCCCCTCATCGTGGCGGCGGTGGAGTGCAACGCCGGTGCTAATAATGAGCGTCTGGTGGAGTATTCGCCCTACCGCTTCGACGATAAGCAGTACGGCCACTTCGACGGCAAAGGCAAGGACACCCTGAACTGGTTCGTCCACGAGTTCAAGCCCTACATCGACGCCAACTACCGCACAGAGCCCGGCCGGGCTCATACCTTCATCGGCGGCAGCTCCATGGGCGGCCTCATGAGCCTGTACGCTCTTTTGCAGTACAGCGATGTGTTTGGCCGTGCGGCGGCGCTCTCGCCCTCGCTGTGGGTGGCTCCGGAGGCGCTGACGGCGCTGGTGGGCCGCTGCAAGCTGGCCCCGGGTACCGTGCTCTACATGGATTACGGCTCCAGAGAGATGGGCAACCACGACGGGATGCGGAAGGGCTTCGGCGAGATGTGCAGCAGGATCTTTGCCCGGGGCATCAACCTGACGGCCCGCGTCGTGCCGGGCGGAGACCACAGCGAAGCCAGTTGGGAAAAGCAGCTGCCCTTTGTGTTCCACACCCTGATGTACGAGCTTGATTGAACCAAACTGAGGAGGAAAGCATATGGAGATGCAGTATTTCAAGGAATACAGCCCGGCGCTGGGCCGGGAGATGGAGTGCAAAGTCTACGGACACGGGGGACGGCCCATGCTGTACATCCCCTGTCAGGACGGACGCTTCTTCGACTTCGAGGACTTCCACATGGCCGACACCCTTGCACCCTGGATCGAGTCGGGCCAGCTCATGGTCATGTCCATCGACACGCTGGACAAGGAGACCTGGTCGGACACCAATGGCGACCCTTACTGGCGCATCCGCCGGTATGAGCAGTGGCTGCATTATATCGTGGACGAAGCTGTCCCCAAGCTGCGCTATCTGTCCAAGGAGCGCAATGGCTGGGATGACCTGCCCGGCGTCATCGCCTTCGGCTGCAGCCTCGGCGCGACCCATGCGGTCAACCTTTACCTCCGCAGGCCCGACATCTTCTGCGGCTGTCTGGCCCTCAGCGGCATCTATACCGCCCACTATGGCTTTGGTGACTACATGGATGAGCTGGTGTATATGAACTCTCCCGTGGACTATATGCGCAACTTCCCGGAGGATCACCCCTATATGGAGCTGTACCGGAACCAGAAGGCTGTCATCTGCTGCGGTCAGGGCGCATGGGAGCAGCCCGACACCACCTGGATGCTCAAGCGCATCTTTGAGGCAAAGAACATCCCTGTCTGGGTGGACCTGTGGGGCCACGACGTCAAGCACGACTGGGATTGGTGGTATAAGCAAGCGGTTTATTACATGCCGTATATTTTAGGGTGAAAGAAAACCTCTCCGTCACGCCTACGGCGTGCCACCTCCCCTAATGAGGGGAGGCTTTGGCATAACGGAAAGCTTCATCTCTTCGCCAGAGGCTCCCCTCGGTAGGGGAGCTGTCGAGCGTTAGCGAGACTGAGAGGTTTCTCTACAGCAGATAGAGGATATTCAAGGAAAGAAGACGCGAAATTATGCAGAATTTTATTTTTATCTCCCCGAACTTCCCGACGAACTACTGGCAGTTCTGCCGGGAGCTGAAGAACAACGGTATGAACGTGCTGGGCATCGGCGACCAGCCCTACGATGAGCTGAAGCCGGAGCTGAAGGACAGCCTGAACGAGTACTACAAGGTCGGCAGCCTCGAGAATTACGACGAAGTCTACCGCGCTGTGGCCTTCTTCATCTTCAAGTATGGCCGTATCGACTGGCTGGAGTCCAACAACGAATACTGGCTGGAGCGGGACGCTGCCCTGCGCACCGACTTCCACATCACCTCCGGCTTCCAGACCGAGGATATGCCCCGCATCAAGTACAAGAGCAAGATGAAGGAGTACTACCAGAAGGCCGGCATCGCCACCGCCCGCTACCACATGGTGGACGATCTCAACGGCTGCAAGGCTTTCATCAAGCAGGTGGGATACCCTGTGGTGGTCAAGCCCGACAACGGCGTGGGCGCTTCCGATACCTACAAGCTGTCCAATGACGAAGAGCTGAAGACCTTCCTCGCCTACAAGGCCGAGAATCACCCGGACGTCTCCTACATCATGGAGGAGTTCGTCCACGCCGAGGTCAACAGCTACGACGCCATCATCGACGCCTCCGGCAACCCCATCTTTGAGGCCGGCAATGTCAGCCCCATGTCCATCATGGACATCGTGAACGACAACGACAACTCCATCTACTACATCATCAAGGACCTGCCCGAGGACACCCGCGCCGCAGGCCGTGCCGTCGTCAAGAGTTTCGGCGTCAAGAGCCGCTTCGTCCACTTCGAGTTCTTCCGGATGACCGAGAACCAGGCCAGCATGGGCGAGAAGGGCCAGATCGTGGCCCTCGAAGTCAATATGCGCCCCTGCGGCGGCTTCACTCCCGATATGATAAACTTCGCCCGCTCCACCAACGTCTATAAGATATGGGCCGACATGATCGCCTTCGGCGGCACCGATATGCCCGTGGGCGAGCACTACTACTGCCCCTTCGCTGGCCGCCGCGACGGTAAGAACTTCGTGTACAGCCATGAGCAGATCATGCAGAAATACCAGAAGAACATCAAGATGGTGGACCGCATCCCCGACGCCCTCTCCGGCGCGATGGGCAACCAGATGTACGTCGCCACCTTCTCCACCCGCGAGGAGATGGAGCAGTTCTACTCCGATGTTCTGGCCGTCACCGACGGCGATGCTGCCGCCGCACAGGCCGCGCTTTCCCAGGTGCTGGCTCTGGGCGAGCCCACCAAGGCTCTGACCCCGAAGCCCAACCTCAGCCCGGCGGTCAAGCCCACCACTGCTGTGACAAAGACCCCCACCCGCGCCGTCACCAAGACCAGCCGCAAGGGCCGGAAGTGATTTCCACAAAAACTTTACAAACCGCAGCCGCAGAGAGAAATAAACGCCTCTGCGGCTGTTTTTTGACATGAGGGCAAATGTGATGATTGACAGTGCCCCGGAAAAAGTTGTAAGATAATGCAAATGCAAAAGAGGAAAAACGCCTTTGCAAAATGAGCTGAAAGACAGGAGAATTTTCTATGAAGCTGTATCAGAAACTTACTTCTCTGCTGGTGGCTGCAGTGATGGCTGCCGTGCTGATGCCGGTGTGCATGGCTGCTCCCGGCGACTCCGTGGAGACCCGCATCAACAACGCGCTCGCACAGCGCACCGGCGCAGAACTGTATCAGGAGATCGTCACCACTGTCCCCGATGGCACCGCCCAGACCATGATCGCAGCCCGCAGCAACGGCAACGCTTACATTAAGATGGACATGGGAGACGCCGGCAGTCTGGTCTATATCCTGAAAGACGGTCAGGGCTATCTGGTGGACGATGCATCCAAGATGGCCGTCAAGGGCGAAGTACCCACTGTGAGCATAAGCGAGGCAGTCTCCGCTGACAAAGGCGAAGCACAGGAGATCCCCTGCACCGTGACCACCGTGAATGTGAACGGTCAGGACTGCGAGGCCCTGTCCTACACTGTCACCGATGCCAACGGCCAGACGGCCACCGTTTCCTACTGCCTGGTCGGTGATGACCTCAAGTATGTCGTTACCGATGCTGCCGAGGGCCGCACCATCGTGGAGTACCGCGTCACGAGCACCACTGTGGACCAGAATCTCTTCAACATCCCTGCGGATTATCAGATCCTGACGCAGGCAGAGTTTGAAGCGGCACAGGCCAACCACTGAGAAAATTTTCTGTAGAATACGGGAGCTGCTGCGTCATGCGGCGGCTCCTTTTTGTTGTCCGCCGCCCGGGAATGTGCTATACTGTGTGCAACAGAATGCATGAGAGAATGAGGAGAATCCCTATGAAAATACCCGCAAACGGCTTTACCCACGCAGGCAAGTTCCACGCTGACGACGTGTTCGCCACTGCCCTGCTCCAGATCCTCCGCCCGGATATTAAAATAACCCGCGGCTTCGTGGTGCCGGATGACTTCGACGGCATCGTGTATGACATTGGCTTTGGCATGTTCGACCACCATCAGGAGCCCCGCGAGACCCGCCCCAATGGCATCCCTTACGCGGCCTTCGGCCTACTGTGGCGGGTACTCGGCCCCGGCCTTGTAGGCGAGCGTCAGGCCCGGCTCATTGATGAGAACTTCATCCAGCCCCTCGATCTGAACGACAATACCGGCGAGCAGAACAGCCTCTGCGACGCCATCGGCTTCTTCAACCCCGTGTGGGACTCGAAAGAGGACCAGGACGCCTGCTTCTTCAAGGCGGTGGCCGTGGCAAAGCAGATCCTGGAGAACCAGATCGAGAGCGCCAACGCCGTCAACCGCGCCGACGAGAAGGTCCAGCAGGCATACAAAAACTCCCGCGACGGCATCGTGGTGCTGCCCTGCTATCTGCCCTGGAAGAACGGGCTGTACAAGACCGACGCCCTTTTCGTCGTCTATCCCAGCCAGCGGGGCGGCTGGAGCGCCCAGTGCGTCACCGACCACAAGACCAAAAAGCCCAAGCTCCCCTTCCCCCAGAGCTGGGCCGGCCAGCCGCAGGAGGTCATCGAGCAGAAGAGCGGCATCGATGGCATCAGCTTCTGCCACGCCAGCCGCTTCCTTATCACGGCCAAGGACAAGGAGACGGCCCTTGCCGCCTGCCGTCAGGTGCTGAAGAACAATGGCCGCATCTGAGAAGCCGGAAAAGACAGCTTATGTCTACATGGTGCGCTGCGCAGGCGGCCAGCTCTATACCGGCTGGACGAACGACCCGGAAGCCCGCCTCAAGGCCCACCAGAGCGGCAAAGGCGCAAAGTATACCCGCACCCATACCGCGCTGGGCTTTGCCTACTTGGAAGCGTGTGCGGACAAGTCTGCCGCCCTCCGGCGGGAGATCGCCCTGAAAAAGCTGACGAAGGCCCAGAAAGAGGCCCTCTGCGCCGGGTGGACGGCTGAAAAAGAATAAATAAAAATACGAACGCCGCACCGTGCCGGAACTGGGCCGTCGACCCCGTGCCGACGGCGGACAGAATGTATAAACCGGACTGTATACAGCCATGCATATACAAACTAAAGATGCATAAAATTTGTATATATTTAGAAAATAATGCATAAATATACAAAATAACAGAAAAGGACCGCCAAATCTGCGCAAGGTTTGGCGGTTTTCTGCATTGACGGAAAAACCGCTTGGCGTATAATAAAAGCGTACTCAGAAAGACAAGACGTCGAGCGCCCCGGGAGGGATGCCCGGGCGGAAAACAAAAGTGTAAAAAGCGTAATAAACAAAGGAGCGATCATCATGAAAAAGGAAGATATTAAGAAAGTTGTTCTGGCTTACTCTGGCGGTCTGGATACCTCCATCATCATTCCCTGGCTGAAAGAGAATTACAACAACTGCGAAGTCATCGCTGTCTCCGGCGACGTGGGTCAGGGTACTGAGCTGGACGGTCTGGAAGAGAAGGCCAAGGCTACCGGCGCTTCCAAGCTGTACGTCCTCGACCTGAAGAAGGACTTCGTCGAGAACTACATCTTCCCCACCCTGAAGTTCGGCGCAAAGTATGAGGACTACCTGCTGGGTACCAGCTTCGCACGTCCCTGCATCGCAAAGGCTCTGGCCGACATCGCCATCAAGGAAGGCGCAGACGCCATCTGCCACGGCTGCACCGGCAAGGGCAACGACCAGGTACGTTTCGAGCTGACGCTGAAAGCTCTCTGCCCCGATATGGCCATCATCGCTCCCTGGCGTGAGTGGGACATCGAGAGCCGTGACGAGGAGATCGACTACGCCGAGGCACACAACATCCCCCTGAAGATCAACCGTGAGACCAACTACTCCAAGGATAAGAACCTGTGGCACCTGAGCCACGAGGGTCTCGACCTCGAAAACCCCGCCAACGAGCCGCAGTACAATAAGCCCGGCTTCCTGGAGCTGGGCGTTTCCCCCGAGCAGGCACCCGACACCCCGACCTACCTCACCCTCCACTTCGAGAAGGGCATCCCCACTGCCGTTGACGGCAAGGAGATGGGCGCTGTCGAGCTGGTCGAGTACCTGAACAAGGTCGGCGGCGAGAACGGCATCGGCCTGCTGGACATCGTCGAGAACCGTCTGGTGGGCATGAAGAGCCGCGGCGTGTACGAGACTCCCGGCGGTGCTATCCTGTACAAGGCCATCAATGTTCTGGAGACCATCACTCTGGACAAGGAGAGCGCACACTTCAAGGCTCAGATGGCTCAGAAGTACGCCGACATCGTCTACAACGGCCAGTGGTTCACCCCACTGCGCGAGGCTCTGGATGCCTTTGCTGACAGCCTCGAGAAGACCGTCACCGGCGATGTCAAGCTGAAGCTCTACAAGGGCAACATGATCAACGCCGGCGTCACCTCTCCGTACACCCTGTACGACGAGCAGACTGCCTCCTTCGGCGTGGATAAGGACTATGACCAGTCCGATGCTACCGGCTTCATCAACCTCTTCGGCCTGTCCATCAAGGAGCGCGCAAAGCTGTCCAAGAACTGGCCCGAGGTCAAGGAATAACCTGCTTACCATCCCCTTTGGCGTGTTTTTTACACTTTCACGCTGAAGGCTCAAATTACCGGCATCATTGCTGGCGGCACCGCCGCGGGAGCTTTTTCCCCTGCGGCGGCTTTGCCGTTTCTATAGAGGAGTTTCTTTTATGGCAGAACAACTTTGGAAGGGCCGTTTCTCCAAGGCGGTCGATTCCCGCGTCAACGACTTCAACTCTTCCATCCGCTTCGACCAGCGGATGATCGCGCAGGATATGCGCGGCAGCGGCGTCCACGCCGCCATGCTGGCAAAGCAGGGCATCATCTCCGAGAAGGACTGCGAAGATATTCTGAGCGGTCTGGCCTCCATCGCGGATGACCTGGCCTCCGGCACCCTCACCATCGACCCCAACGCCGAGGACGTCCATACCTTCGTGGAGCAGACCCTCACCGCCCGCATCGGCGACGCCGGCAAACGCCTGCACACCGGCCGCAGCCGGAACGACCAGGTGGCGCTGGACATCCGCCTGACTCTGCGGGACTACAGCCACACCCTGCAGGCTTACATCGTGGAGCTGGTCAAGGTCATCTGCAAGAAGGCCGCCGAGAACACCACCGCCGTCATGCCCGGTTACACCCACCTGCAGCGCGCCCAGCCCATCACCTTCGGCCACGCCCTGATGGCCTATGCATGGATGCTGCTGCGCGATCTGCAGCGCTTCGAGGACGCCACCGCCCGGATGGACGCCCAGTGTCCGCTGGGCTCCGGCGCTCTGGCCGGTACGACCTACCCGCTGGACCGTCAGTTCACCGCCGAGAAGCTGGGCTTTGCGGCGCCCTGCCCCAACAGCCTTGACGGTGTGTCCGACCGTGACTTCTGCATCGAGCTGGCAAACGCCATCTCCATCTGCATGATGCATCTGTCCCGCCTGTCCGAAGAGATCATCCTCTGGTGCAGCTGGGAGTTCAAGTTCATCGAGCTGGATGATGCCTTCACCACCGGCTCGTCCATCATGCCCCAGAAGAAGAACCCTGACGTCACCGAGCTCATCCGCGGCAAGACGGGCCGCGTCTACGGCGATCTGAACACCCTGCTGGTCATGATGAAGGGCATCCCTCTCGCTTACAACAAGGATATGCAGGAGGACAAAGAGGCCATCTTCGACGCCGTCGATACGCTGGAACTCTGCCTCAAGACCGTGACCCCGATGCTGGACACCATGAAGACCCTGCCCGCCAATATGCGCCGGGCCGCTGCCAAGGGTTTCATCAACGCCACCGACTGCGCCGATTATCTGACCAAGAAGGGGATGCCCTTCCGCGACGCCTACAAGCTCACCGGCTGCATGGTCTCCGACTGCATCAGCAAGGATAAGACCCTCGAAGAGCTGACCCTCGATGAGTTCAAGGGCTACAGCGCTCTGTTCGAAAACGACATCTACGACGCCATCGACCTCATCAAGTGCTGCGAGGGCCGCACCAGCTACGGCGGTCCCAGCGAGGCCAGCGTCAAAAAGCAGATCGAGCTGGCAAGCGCCCAGCTCGGCGCATGGGAGGCGGCAAACGCATGAGCGTAAAAGTCTTTATCGACGGTTCTTCCGGCACCACCGGTCTGCGCATTGCCGACCGTCTGGCCGCCCGGCCTGACATCGAGCTGCTGAACATCTCGGCTGAGGGCCGCAAGGATGTGAACGAGCGGGCGAAGGTCATCAACTCCGCCGACCTTGCCTTCCTCTGCCTGCCCGATGCGGCCTCCAAAGAGGTCATGCCTCTGCTCCGCCCGGACGTCAAGGTGCTGGATACCTCCACGGCCTTCCGCACCGACACGGCCTGGGACTACGGCTTCCCGGAGCTGAAGGGCCAGAAAGAGAAGATCAAAAATTCGTATCGTGTGGCGGTCCCCGGCTGCTATGCCAGCGGCTTTATCAGCATCGCGCGGCCTCTGGTGGAGCTGGGGCTGGCCCCGGCAGACTATCCGTTCAGCTGCACCGGCATTTCGGGCTACTCCGGCGGCGGCAAGAAGATGATAGCCGAGTACGAGAGCGCCGACCGTCCGGCTCACAGCAAGCTGGATGCGCCCAAGAGCTACGGTCTGGGCCTCGCTCATAAGCATCTGCCCGAGATGCAGAAGATCAGCGGCCTCGCCCACACCCCTGCCTTTGTGCCGGTGGTGTGCGATTATTACAGCGGGATGCAGGTCCTCGTTCCGCTGGACCTCAAGCTGGCTGGCACCAGCGCCGAGGCGGTGGCCGCAGGCATTGCGGACTATTACAAGGAGGGCGCGACCGTTTCCGTCCACGCCCTCAACGAGCCGCTTCCCGAGAATGGTCTGTACTCCAACGCCCTGTCCGGCAGCGACAGGATGGAGCTGTACATGACCGTCAACGCAGCGGGCGACCAGATGATGCTGGTGTCCCTGTTCGACAATCTGGGCAAAGGCTCTTCCGGTGCGGCCATCCAGTGCATGAATCTGATGCTGGGGATGGACGAGACGGAAGGATTAGAGTAACCTCTCTGTCGAGCGAAGCGAGACTGAGAGGTTTGAAATTAGGGGGATTTTCAGATGCAGTATAAAGAAGTTGCGGGCGGCATCTGCGCGCCCAAGGGTTTTGCAGCAGCCGGTGTCCATTGCGGCATCCGGGCAAATCACAGTGAAAAGTACGATCTGGCGCTCATCAAGGCCGACGTCCGCTGCGCCGCCGCCGGTGTTTACACCACCAACAAGGTCTGCGGCGCACCCATCAAGGTAGACCGTGCCCACCTGACGGACGGCTATGCACAGGCCATCGTGGTCAACAGCGGCAACGCCAACACCTGCGCCGCCAACGGCGTGGCACTGGCGGAGGAATGCTGTGAGCTGGTGGGCAAGGCGCTGAACATCGACGCAAAGGATGTCCTGCCCTCTTCTACCGGCGTTATCGGCCAGCCGATGGTCATCGACCCGTTTGCCCGTGGCATCCCTGCCGCCGCCGCCAAGCTGGCGGCTGACGCACAGGGCAGCACCGACGCGGCGACGGCCATCATGACCACCGATACTCACAAGAAGGAATATGCCATCCAGTTTGAGCTGGGCGGCAAGATCTGCACGGTGGGCGCCATCGGCAAGGGCAGCGGCATGATCGCCCCCAACATGGCCACCATGCTGGCATTCTACACCACCGACGCCGCCGTCTCCCCCGCCCTGCTGGAAAAGGCCCTCAAGACCGTCGTCCCCGGGACCTACAACCAGATGAGCGTCGATCTGGACACTTCCACCAACGATACCCTGATCATCATGGCCTCCGGCCTTGCGGGCAACCCGGAGATCACCGAGGAGAACGCCGACTACGACGCCTTTGTGGCCGCACTGACCGCCATCGCCGAGCATATGTGCGCTGAGCACGCCGGTGACGGCGAGGGCGCGACCCACCTCATCACCTGCGAAGTCACCCACGCCCCCGACCTCAAGACGGCCCGCGCCGTCAGCCGCAGCGTGGTCTGCTCCAACCTCTTCAAGGCCGCTGTCTTTGGCCGCGACGCCAACTGGGGCCGCATCCTCTGCGCCATCGGCTACACTCCCGGTGACTTCTCGATCGATAAGGTCTGCGTCTGGCTGTCCAGCAAGGCCGGTGAGGTCTACGTCTGCGAGAACGCCGCCTACCACCCCTACAGCGAGGACGAGGCCGCAAAGGTCCTGGCCGAGCACGATATTCTGGTCAAGGTGGATATGGGGACCGGTGACGCCAGCGCCAAGGCATGGGGCTGCGATCTGACCTATGACTATGTGAAAATCAACGGCGATTACCGCACCTGAGAAGGAGAACAGCAATGAAAAACGAAGAAATGGCCCTCCTTTTCTCGGAGGCGACCCCTTATATCCAGAAGTACCACGGCAAGACCATGGTCATCAAATACGGCGGCAACGCCATGATCAACGAGACGCTGAAAAACGCGGTCATGAACGACCTTGTCACCCTGACCCTGCTGGGCGTGCGGGTGGTTCTGGTACACGGCGGCGGCCCTGCCATCAATGAGATGCTCAAAAAAGTGGGCGTCGAGAGCCACTTTGCGGGCGGCCTGCGCGTCACCGACGACGCCACCATGGAGATCGTCCAGCAGGTGTTGGCCGGTAAGGTGAACAAAGACCTCGTGGCAAAGCTGCGGGGCCGCGGCGTCGGCCTCTGCGGCATGGACGGCCAGATGCTCCGCTGCACCGAGCTTGACCCTCAGCTGGGCCATGTGGGAGAGATCGTCCACGTGGACCCGACGCTGATCTCCAGTCTGCTGGACAGCGGCTATATCCCCGTTATTGCAACGGTGGGCATGGACGACCTGGGCCAGGCGTATAACGTCAACGCTGACACCGCCGCCGCACAGATCGCTATCGCGCTCAAGGCCGAAAAACTCGTCTCCATGACTGATATTGCGGGCCTGCTGCGGGATAAGGAAGATGAATCCACCCTCATCCCCGAGGTGGAGGTCTCCGAGATCGAGGGCTACAAGTCCGCCGGCATTATCGCGGGCGGCATGATCCCCAAGATCGGCGGCATGGCCGATGCGATCTATCAGGGCGTCCACGAGGCTGTCATCATTGATGGCCGCGTGCCGCACTCCATCCTGCTGGAGCTGTTCTCCGACCGTGGCTCCGGTACCCGCTTCTATCGCCGCAGCCATCACGAATAAGGGTTGCGCGATGCGCCGGAGTACCCTATAATAGTTGATAAGAAAACTTTCCGATATGCCAAGGCCTCCCCTCGGTAGGCAACAGCGATGACCGCCGCCAGCCGTGACGGAGAGGTTTAGCCTCGCTGCGATTCACGGCTAGGCTCTCCTTCGTACAACCTCTCAGGCTCTTCGCGCCAGCTCCCCTTGTAGGGGAGCCTTTGGCAAAGAGGGAAAGTATGTGGCTCCACCGTCAGGAGGTAGATATTATGGATTCCGAAAAAGTCATCAAGCGGGACAACGAGTATGTCCTGCATACCTACGCACGCAACCCCATCGCCCTCGAGAAGGGCCACGGCCTCTATGCCGAAGGCCCCGAGGGGCAGAAGTACCTCGACTTCACCAGCGGCATCGGCGTCAACAGCCTGGGCTACTGCGATATGACCTGGGCCGAGGCCGTCTCCGAGCAGGCACACAAGCTGCAGCACACCTCCAACCTCTACTATACCGCCCCCTGCGGCAAGCTGGCCAAAAAGCTCTGCAAGCGCACCGGTATGAGCAAGGTGTTCTTCGGCAACTCAGGCGCAGAGGCCAATGAGGGTGCCATCAAGGCCGCCCGCAAGTACAGCTTCGACAAATACGGTGCTGACCGCTACAATGTCATCACGCTGGTCAACAGCTTCCATGGCCGTACCATTGCTACCCTGACCGCCACCGGACAGGGCGTGTTCCACAACTACTTCGGCCCCTTCAACGAGGGCTTCCAGTACGTCAAGGCCGGCGACATCGACGCCCTGACCGAGATGGTGGACCGCCACACCTGCGCTGTCATGCTGGAGCTGGTACAGGGCGAGGGCGGTGTTGTGGCGCTGGAACCCGAGTATGTGCAGGCTGTCCGCGCCCTCTGCGACGAAAAAGACCTCGTCCTCATCGTGGACGAGGTGCAGACCGGCGTGGGCCGCACCGGAACCTTCCTGTGCTGTGAGCACTACAACCTCCAGCCCGACATCGTCACGCTGGCCAAGGGTCTGGGCGGCGGTCTGCCGATTGGCGCTGTCCTGATGAATGAGAAAGTCGCTGCCGGTATGGGACCCAGCAGCCACGGCTCCACGTTCGGCGGAAATCCGGTGGTCTGCGCCGGTGCGAATGTCGTCGTGGACCGGATGGACGCCAGCTTCCTCGCCAACGTCAACGAGCGGGCCGTCCAGCTGCGCACCGGTCTGGAAAAGCTGCCCCGCGTCAGGAGCCTCTCGGGCATCGGCCTGATGGTCGGCATCGAGTTTCTCGAGGGCATCAAGGCCGCTGACGTGCTGGCCGCCTGCCGCGAAAAGGGCCTGCTGGTGCTTACCGCAAAGACCCGCCTCCGCCTGCTGCCGCCGCTGACTCTGACCGCCCACAATGTGGAGATGGCGCTGGATATTCTGGGCAGCGTCCTCGCGGAGATGGACCCCAGCAAAACGGAGGAGCAGGCATGAAGCATCTGCTGAAAATGAACGACCTCACCCCTGACGAGGTGGCCCACATCCTTGATGTGGCCGATGAGCTGAAAGCTCAGCAGAAGGCCGGAGGCACCGAACCTCTGCTCAAGGGCAAGAGCGTCGCGCTGATGTTCTCGAAAAACTCCACCCGTACCCGCACCAGCTTCGAGGTGGGCGTCTACCAGCTGGGCGGCCTCGGCAACTACATGAATGCCGCCACCGAGCTGCAGTCCGGCCGCGGCGAGCCGCTCAAGGATACCGCCCGGGTGCTGGGCCGCTATTATGACTGCGTTGTCTGGCGCACCTACCGCCAGAGCGATTTGGAAGAGTTCGCTGAGTTTGCGGGCATCCCCGTCATCAATGGCCTGACTGACTATGCTCACCCCTGTCAGGTGCTGGCCGACCTCATGACCATCCGGGAGCGCCGGGGTGCGCTGGCGGGCCAGAAGCTCTGCTTCGTCGGCGACGGCAGCAATATGGCCAACAGCCTCATCGTGGGCGGCCTGCTCTCCGGCATGAAGGTAGACTGCGTCTGCCCCCACGGTTACCGCCCGGCGGCAGATGTGCTGATGTTCGCCCATAAGTACGGCAGTGCGTTCCGCCTGCTGGAAGACCCCGCCGAAGGCGTCAAGGACGCCGATGTCGTGGTGACGGCTGTCTGGAATACCGCTGCCCCCGGCACCTCCGAGAGCGAGAGCCGTCTGCGGGACTTTGCAGGCTTCCAGCTCACCAGCGGCCTCCTGAAAGCCGCAAAGCCGGACTGCATGGTGCTCCACTGCCTGCCCGCTCACCGCGGCGAGGAGATCTCTACTGCCGTCTTCGAGGCCCACGCCGACGAGATCTTCACCGAGGCAGAAAATCGACTGCATGTCCAGAAGGCTGTGCTGGCGGTATTGCTGGCGGGAAAGTAAAATATGCAATGAAAAACGCCGCAGAACTCATCGTCCTGCGGCGTTTTTGGCGGAGCATTCTCCACAGCACTCGAACCCAACACCTCTTCACGGGAGATGGTTTTAGAATCATCCGTGAAGTTGAAATTGAGCACGACCCGGTCATCAAAGACGTAGACCGAGTTGACAAAGGTATCAATGATCTGCCGCTGGTGTTCTGTACTGCCCACGTCACCCTTGCGGAATTTTTCAAACCAGAACTGCATCCATTCGCGGGTCAGGACGGGCTTTTTCAGCTCTTCTTCCAGAATGCTGGTGTTCAGAGCTTCTTTCCGGGCTTCCAGTTCGTCCAGCCGCTGCTTGGTGGTCGGGGTCAGGATGCCCTGTTCAATGGCTTCCAGAAGATTTGCCAGCCGCTTCTCTGTATCCCGGAGCTGGTCTTTCAGAACGGGCAGCCGGGTGTTCTCCTGCTGCTGGGCTTCCATGACCAAATCTATCAGCCGTTCGATGATTTCATCGCTGAAAATCACCTTAATGGCAGTGTCCACCACGAACCGCTCCAGCGGCTCCTTGCGGATGGCTTTCAGGTCGCAGTGCGCCTTGCCGTGGCGTTTGGCGTTGCCGCACTTGTAGTAATAGTAGGTGTTTCCCATGTGGCTGGTGCCGCTTTCGCCGCCCATCAGGGTGCCGCACTTGCCACAGAACAGCTTGGTCGTCAGCAGATAGCTCACATCCTCTTTTGCAGGCCGACCGTGGGCGATCTTGTTTTGCTCGAAACGCTGCTGCACCCGGTCGAACAAGTCTTTGTCAACAATGGCCGGAATGCCGCCCGGCGTCACGATGTCCTTGTAGCGGTATTCGCCGATGTAGCGGCGGTTGCGGAAGATCTGGAAGAAGCTGTTCTTCACGAACGGCTTCCCGGTGCGGGTACGCAGGCCGCGCTCGTTCAGGGAGGCGGCAATCTTCTCAGCCGGTTCGCCGTCGGCATACCGGGTGAAGATCTCCTGCACGATGGGAGCCGTCTCCGGGTCGATATGGTACAGCCTGTCCTCCTTGCCAATGGTGAAGCCCAGCGGAACGATACCGCCGTTGTACTTGCACTGGAGGGCGTTTTCGCGCTCACCGCGCGCTACTTTCAGGGCAAGTTCGGCGGAATAATATTCTGCCATGCCGATCAGCATACTCTCCACCATAATGCCTTCAGGTCCCTGCGAAATGGGTTCCATGGCAGACACCAGATGGACACCGTTCTTCTCCAGCTGGTACTTGTAGTTCACGGCATCGTAGCGGTTCCGGGCAAAGCGGTCCAGCTTCCAGACCAGAACCACATCGAAAATTTTCTTTGCGCTGTCCTTAATCATCCTCTGGAAGTCCGGGCGGTCATCCGTCTTGGCAGAGTAGGCACGGTCGATGTAGGTGCCGACCACGGTGATACCGTTCTTCTCGGCGTAGTCCTTGCAGTCGCGCAGCTGCCCTTCAATGGACGCTTCGCGCTGGCTGTCGGAAGAATAGCGGGCGTAGATCACAGCAGTCATGGTTGCACCTCCTTGGCGTGTATTCGACTTGCCTTTATAGTATCGGGTCAAGCGCAGCTTGTCAACAATCTGCGAGCAGATTGAAATGTGAAAATTGCGAAACGCAGCGAAAAAGGTGAGAGCAAGAATCGTCCCGTGGCCACAAATTTTCAATTCTTGAAAATTTCTTGTCCATCCGGGACTTCACTTCTTCAACTCATGTGAGTTTCCGAAGTGCTCTTGTTGGGGCGTGCCTGCCCCAAACCCTGCTTATGTTTACTGGGGCACAGGGCCTAACCCCAAAGTTCCAGCCAGCATAAAGGCACCAAATATCAGAGCAACTATCCCCAAGCCGGCAAGGGCAATCAAAAAGGTTTGGTGGCAAGACTGACCTTTGCACTTTCGGTATATAGCGTATCCCAGCAGCACAAGGAACGAGAGGATTGCTATCAATGGGAGAATTATCCCCACTACTGTAAAAAGAAAGGTGTCGAGCCGCCATCCGATATTATCCAGATATAGAATGAAAATTATGGCAACTGTAAGGCATCCAATAATTGAGAGAACACTTTTTCTCTCCTGCTGAATTTGCTTCTCCGCAAAATTTAACGCATTGTTCACAATTTCATTGTTCATAGCGATAGACATCTCTGATTCATCTATCCTTTCGGATTTCATAAGTTCTGCAACACTGACATCTAAAGCTGCGGCCAATGGCTCGATGGTATTGATGTCGGGGAACCCCACACCTCTTTCCCAGCGGCTGATAGCTTTATCGGTCACATTCAATTTTGCGGCTAGGTCAGATTGTGTCATTTTCTTGTCCTTGCGGCACTGGGCGATAAATATACCAAACTTCTGTGAATCCATTTTGCTCCCTCCTTGCCACTACAAGATAGCACGACTATAAACCATTATCAAGAAATACCGCGGCTATTTTCGCCGTAAGATACTCTACGAATCGTTTACAACGATAACCGGTTTGATTTTCTGTATAAGAGAGATTTAGCCGGTTCCCTGCGTACGTGCGTACACGCTCTGCAGGGATTCCAAAGAGGCTATGTCCCTTGGCACACAGACTTTGGAACAAAGTCTAGTGTGTTACACCTTGCCAGAGGTGTACACGCTCTCCCGGTACGCACGTACACAGCGATTGCCCCCAGTGAGCCATATAGGGGGGCGACCAAGTTCGCACAAGGCGAACTTGATCCCGCAAAACAAAAGGCAGGATACCACCGTCATAGTGATACCCTGCCTTTGCTCGTTTACTGTTCCGAGTAGTCCTTTCTCAGAACCTCCTGCAAACAAAAAACGTACCCGAACCCTTTCTCATAGAGAATTGGGTTCGAGTACGAACTGTATGGTGGAGCATCAGGGAGTCGAACCCTGGCACCGGTCTCCCGGCCTATCGCATTTCGAGTTTTTCCTGCTTCACGGTACTTGGTGGAAGATAGAGGGAATTAGCCCACTTTGCCAGAAGATACGAACCATCGAATTTACGCTCAAAATTTTATCAAGATCCAAAATCACTAGGCTCCATGCGGATTTGAACCCACTTTTCAAAACGCAGAAAAATCTGCCTTTTGGAGAGAATTGGGAGAGATTTTACGCCCGTTGGAGAGAACGGGCGAGAGAGATTCCGGGAGCAAAAATCCATCCACACAATATGTTGCTTCTGACGCTGACCAAATCAAAGCAGCAAAGGATGGATGAACATGAGAACGCTGTTAGAGTGCTATAAAATTCTCGAAGATTATCCCAACGGAATGACGAAAGACCAGTTCTATCGCGTTGCCCGCATCAACAAGCAACACGCCAAGTACCTTCTGGATTCCGGCCTCGTTCCGTGTATCAATACAGGAAAGAAAACACGCAAATACCATATTGCGACCCACGATGTAATCACCTACTTGTGTGACCGTGAAGATTATCCCGAAAAGTATAAAGTGCCAACGGGCTTTTATATCGGAAAGAACGGCTGCTCCAAGCGACACCCGGACAAGCCTGCCGCAGAGATTATCCGCTTCAATTTTACAGAGCCAGAAAAAACAGGGCTGTATACCATGTGGGAAAATCTTACGGTTGGATATGATGATCTGCTGACCACCCCGGTAGTTTCGGAACTGACGGGCTACTCTGCACAGAGCATCCAGCGATGGTGCAATCAGAAGATCCTTGTGGGTTTCAAAATTCGTGGCACATTGACGATTCCACGGCTTGCGGTCGTTGAGTTTATGTCCGGCGACCGTGCAACGGCGATCGTCCGAAAATCCTCAAAGCACCTCGATCTGCTCCGCACCTATGCACAGGACTGCCATGAAGGTGCAATAAAAATTACATATTAAACGAACAGGACTGCTCCACAACGCAATGTATGTGAGGCAGTCCTGTCTGCTTAGATGCAAAAGATTATTCTTTAGGTAATTATTCTTAGTAGAATAATTACATGAAACAGAAGGGAGGAGGTTTTCCACATGAACACACCCATACAGTTGAAAATCCGAGGACACACCAAATAACGCTAGACTACTTCTACGGGCAGTCGGGCGAATTGTTTTCCTACTTCCGCATCCCAAAGGCACTGTTCCAAGACTGCCGTTTCCGGCAACTCTCCACCGATGCCCGGACGCTGTACGGCATCCTGCTGGACCGCATGAGCCTGTCGGTCAAAAACGGCTGGCTGGACGAGCAGGGACGGGTGTATATCATCTACACCGTCCGGGAAGTGTAGGAATCACTCTGCTGCGCCGAACACAAGGCGGTCAAGCTGTTCCGGGAACTGGAGGACATGAATCTCATCGAGCGCAAACGCCGTGGTCTGGGTAGACCCAGCCTGATCTACGTCAAGGACTTTTCCTCCGGCTTGCCCAAAGCGCAAGTACAGAATTGCCCAAACAGCAATTCAGGTGCTGCCGAAAGCGCAATTCTGATGCAGCCAAAACCGCAAGCAAATAAGACTGATAAGAATAAGACAGAGGGGATCGACCCTGACCCTATCCATTCAGGGAACATTCGTGAACATCTCGAAGGTTATTTTTATCAGGCGTTAGAGGTTGACCTTCTTCTCCGGCTTTGCCCGGACGATGAGGACACCATCTATCAGATCGTGGACTTACTTGTGGACACCTGTTCTACCAAACGCAAGATGTTGCGGATTGCAGGAGATGACAAGCCCACCGAGGTGGTACGCAGTCGGCTGAAAAAGCTGAACGCCGACCACATCCGTTTTGTGCTGGATTCGCTGCAGAAAACACCGCCCCGGTGCGGAACATGAAGCAGTATCTGCTGGCGATGCTCTACAATGCGCCCACCACCATGAACCTCTGCTATCAGAACAAGACGAACCACGACTTTGCGCGCGGTTCTCTGGGGAGGTGATGTTATCGAAAAAGCACATTCGCAAGCGGAACAGGTACAGCAGATTCCCATTGATGCGCTGCACCCCTTCATCAACCACCCCTTCAAGGTGCTGGACGATGAAGCCATGACCCGGACGGTGGAGAGCATTGCACAGTACGGCGTGCTTTCTCCGCTGATCGCCCGACCACGCCCGGAGGGTGATGGCTATGAGATCATCTCCGGGCACCGCCGCCAGTATGCGGCTAAACTTGCCGGGCTGGACACTCTGCCGGTCATCGTTCGTCAGATGGATGATGATGCCGCTGTGATATTGATGGTGGATTCCAATTTGCAGCGTGAACACATCCTTCCCAGTGAACGGGCTTTGGCGTATAAGATGAAACTGGATGCCATGCGAAGAACTAGCGGTAGACCGTCAAAAGAAAATCCCCGACAACTTGTCGGGAATTTTGAAACCGCCGATATTGTCGGAAAGGAGAGCGGAGAAAGCGGCAGACAAGTCCAGCGTTTCATCCGCCTGACCAACCTTGTCCCGGAACTGTTGGACATGGTGGACGAAAAGAAGATCGCTTTTAATCCCGCTGTGGAGCTGTCCTATCTGGACGAAGCCCAACAGCGGGATTTTTTAGAAGCCATGGAGGATACCCAGAATGCGCCGTCCTTATCGCAGGCACAGCAACTGAAAAAGATGGCACAGCAGGGAGAGTTCAGCTACGAAAAAGCCTTTGATGTGATGGGACAGGAGAAAAAGAGCGAGAAAGACACCGTGACCATCAAAAACGAGACCCTGCGGAAGTATTTCCCCCGCAGCTACACGCCCAAACAGATGGAGGAAAAGATCATCCAGCTTCTGGATGCGTGGCAGAAAAAACAGCAGCGCCGCAACGAGCGCTGACCGTAACGCAAGACCCGATGGGGTCTTTTTTGTTTGCAAAAATTTGGAGGTAACGCCTAGGGGGTGATGGCACTGGCAGCAACACGGTTGATCCCCATGCGGAAGAATAAAGGAAAATCCATCGGGGCGTGTCTGCACAACCACACCAGCTATATCCAGAACCCGGACAAGACCGATCAGGGCGAGCTGGTCAGCAGCTATCAATGCAGCCCACTGACCGTGGACGAAGAATTTCTGTTGACAAAACGGCTGTACGAGCAGACCACCGGGCGCAGCCAGAAAAGCGATGTCATAGCCTATCCGGTGCGACAATCCTTCAAGCCGGGGGAAGTCACGCCGGAGGAAGCCAACCGCATCGGCTACGAGTTTGCCGAGCGATTTTTGAAGGGTAAACACGCTTTTATCGTTGCCACCCACACCGACCGGACGCACATCCACAACCACATTATTTACAATTCCACTGCCTTGGATGGTCGAAAAAAGTTCCGCAACTTTTGGCTCTCCACCTTTGCGGTGCAACGATTGAGCGACCTGATCTGCCTAGAGCACCAGCTCTCCACCATCGAGTACAAGCCTTATCGGGAACGGCAGAAGCGCATCGTCTATCCGCCCAAGGAGAGCAACCGTGATCGCCTGTGCGGAATCATCGACACCATCCTTGCAGAACGGCCGAAGGATTTTGAAGTCTTTCTGCAAAAGCTGGAGCAGCAAGACTATGAGGTGAAGCGCGGCAAACACACGGCGGTGAAGGGCAAGGGACAGAAACGCTTTATCCGTTTCCGCACACTGGGCATTGGCTATGGAGAGGACGAGATCAAGGCGGTGCTGGAGGGAAAGGCGAAACACCATCCGTACCAGAAACAGCCGCCCAAAGAACAGCCCTTCCAGTTGCTGGTGGATATTCAGGGAAAAATGGCAGCGGGCAAAAGTGTCGGCTACAAAAAGTGGGCAACGAAGTTCAATCTGAAAGAGATGTCCAAAACTCTGCTGTTCTTGCAAGAGCAGAAAATCAGCAGTGCCGAGGAACTGCGGGAACGTGCAGCGACGGCAACAGAACGCTACCATGCTATGGGGGATTCCATCAAGGCAGCGGAAGCAAGGCTGACAGAAATTACCGTCCTGAAAACCCACATCATCAACTATGCCAAGACCCGTGAGGTGTACGCCACTTATCGGAAAGCCGGGTACAGCAAGGCATTTCTGGAAGCCCACCGGGAGGAGATTGCTCTGCACAAGGCGGCGAAAGCTGCCTTTGACGAGGCAGGGCTACAAAAATTGCCGAAGGTCAAGGCGTTGGATGCGGAGTTTGCAGAGCTGCTGACAAAAAAGAAAGCAGCCTACCCGGAGTACCGCAAGGCACGGAAGGAGATGCAGGAACTGGTTCGGGCACAGAAAAATGTGGAACGATTTTTTGCGGAGGAAAAGGACACCACCGAGAAAACTCAGACCCGATAAGCGAATACCGCCGAGGATTCTTCCCGTTTTGGGAGGCATCCTCGGCGGTATTTTTAGTTTATATAGCAGCGATCCTGTTTTACGAGCCAATCTTCACACAGCCGCTGAGCTTCGTTTTTTGTGCAGCAGGTGCAGTTGAAAAGTTTGCCACGGATAGAACAGTAAGTGTAGTGTACCTTCGGGACACCATTAGCATCTCGGAAATCAACGCAGCGTTCCTCACCGGGCAGCAGATAGGTCGTATCCACGTTTAACAGCTCCTTTTAACTCTGTTCGTGTGCAAACCGCACAACACGCAACGCCTGCTATTGTACCATGAACCATCAAATTCTTCCATTGACCCTTACGCCAAAAAGGAGCCGGTTTTTTCGTAGGATGTGACGATTGACATCTTCAAAAACATCCCGCAGGGAGGCGCAGCCTGCATTGGAAAATGCAGATCAAAGGGGTTTGGGGCACTCCCCCAACAAGCATTTTTGCAACGCAAAAAGTGTTTTTGTATAGACAAAAACATTGCTTGCAACTGCAGTACGCCGATCGGGTGGCGAAATCGTGATGCGACCTTTCGATGTGCGCCATGCAAACAGTGATTTGAAAAAAGCTGGTCTCTACGCTCAAGGAGTTGGAGTGAATACTCGAATCGTCATGGAACATACCAGTATGTACTGGAAACCAATTGCCCTGACTCTGAAGAAAGCAGGTTTCTTTATGTCTGTAGTAAATGCTATGTTGATCCACGATTTCAGCAATAATACAAACATTGAAGAAATCCGGCGATTGATGGCACAAAGCACAACAGGCGGACAATTTATAAGGTTCAGAAAATTTACCTAAAGTTCCACCAAACACACAAAGCCGGTACAGACCCGCGTCGATGGCGACGGGCTTCTGTACCGGCTTTTTCAGGGAGAAGGAGCAAATGTAAGGAGAAGTGTTTGTGATAATGCTCGTATTTTGTTAGGAAGAGAATTAGAGTTTTGTGTCTGCGTGTTGAGAAGAAATCCAGGAAGCCAGGTGCTATTTCAAGTTCAACTCAAGTCGCACCAGCGCTGGAAAAGATTTCATACTGCACAATGGGGTAAACGTCACGCTCCAGCCCCCTGCTGTCAGTGTCTGCGATTCAGAGAAAATCCGTCCGCTGCGGAGTAAAGATGTCCAGAATTACGCCCTCTTCCAGGGCCACTGCACCGTGAAGCAGATCGGGAGCAACATAATAGCTGTCGCCTTTGTGCAGGATGTACTTCTGACCTTCTACTTCGTATTCAAAGCAGCCGGACAGAATATAACTCACCTGCTCATGGGGATGACGATGTGCTTCGCCCACAGCACCTTTCTGAAAGCTCGCTTCCACCCCCATCATCCCGCCGCCATGGGCAAGGATCCGGCGGGTGATTCCCGGAGCCGGGCAGGTGGGCTGAATGTCCTCATATTTCAATACCATAGGGAACCCCCTGTTTCTAGTTTTTCAGCCTGAAGCCTTAGATGAATGCCTGGCCGCCGTTGATCTGGATCACTTCGCCCGTGATAAAGGAAGCCTTCTCCGATGCCAGGAAGACGATCACGTCCGCCACTTCGCGGGGGTCGCCCAGCCGCTTCATCAGGATGCTGTCCTTCCAGCTCTCCACCAGGGCGCGGTCAGTCGCAGCGTGGAAGGCAGTGTCGATGGTGCCGGGAGAAACCATGTTGGCGCGGATGCCGAACTCGGCCAGATCCTTTGCCAGAGCACGAGTGTAACTCTGGACAGCGCCCTTGGAAGCTGCATAGATGGAAGCGCCGATGCCGGCACCACTGGTCACGGCGATGGTGCTGAAGTTGATGATCGAGGCATCCTTGCCCTTCTTCAGCAGGGGCAGGGCGGCCCGAGTGTTGAAGAACACGCTGTCAAAGTTCAGAGCCATGACCTTCCGCATAAAGCCGGTCTCCATCTCGGACACACGCTGCCGACCGCCCAGGCCGCCTACGTTGTTGACCAGCAGATCCAGAGAACCAAACTCCTCGCCGATCTTGGCGAAGGTCTCGTTCACCTGCTCCTCGTTGGTAGCATCGCAGGCATAGAAGTGGACCTTGATGCCCTGGCTCTCCAGCTTATCGAGCACCTTTTTGCCAGCCTCCAGATCGATGCCGGTAATGATGACCTCGTATCCTGCCCGGCCCAGTGCCTCTGCGGTTGCGCCACCAATGCCGCCGGTTGCACCAGTAATAACTGCTCTCATAATAAAACCTCCATCATAAGTAAAAAATTATTGTAACCTTAAACGGTTAACTGCATTTGATAGGTAGCCTTGTCCCCCACACTTCGGATCAAAACCGTATTCCGGATCCGATTCACGGGGTTGTCCTTGGTTTTCAGGAGGAACAGTTCCTGCCCTTCCTGGAGATCGACCCGAACCTGCATCGACTCTGCCCCCAGCTGAGCCCGCAGAACCACAGCATTCTGATCTGTTTTAACTTTCTTGGTTTCCAGAACGTGCTGATAGCCGTTCTCCGAGAAGCCCAGGTCCGCCGCTTCCGTCGGCAGGTCGCAGGACAGCTCAATTCCCGGCTCAAAGTGGAAGGTATAATCGTAAACGCCGGTTTTGCCCTCTACCTGGAAGTAATCCAGAACGGAATTCTCGGTGATCTTCAGCTCTCTTGTGTAGTCGATGCCCTCATAAACGTTCTCGGCCTTGCAGCGCACCCGGTCGTTCTCAAACAGCAGGCATTTGCCCGGTTCGACCGAGGTAATGTCGGTTCCGTTCCAGCACACTGTGTTGTGTGCCAGGGTTTTACGGTGCCACTCGTTGCACAGCCGCGACTGATAGCCCGCGTTGGACAGATCCCGAGACAGGCGAAGCTTTTTGTACATTACCTCAATGTTCATGATGTCCGGGTGGGCATGAGAACGCCCATTCAGGCCGTACTTCAAGAACACATTCCAGGAATCGTTCCGTAGCATAGCAAAGTTGGAAGTGGGGAAAGTCATCGAGCGGTGGGGGACGGGCTTGTAGTCCGCATAATTGAAATCGATGTTGAACAGCAGCCGCTCCAGGCAGATGGTTCCGCAGCAGTAATAGGGCTCCGACAGCGGCAAAGTGGTTCTCGGCGCGGGATCTGCCTCAATGATTTTGAGGATATTTCCTACCGGGCTGTACTCGCCAAAGGCCCGGGCTGCCGTATGATAAACATAGCTGAAGGTTTTCAGATTCAGATCCGGCCAGCCATCGTTGGGATTGGGCAGATAGAGATTGTCAAAAGCGTACTGGTACGCTTGCACAAACATCCGCTCCAAAATAGCGGTGCTTTCCTGACCAAAATCGTAATCGTAAATTTTGCTGAACAGGAACAGATAGGAAACGCCCTCCAAGAGGAAGAAGTTGTAGTGAATTGACCCTTCGTACCAGAAGCCGTCCTTGGTGACGCCCTTTTTCAGCTGCTCGTGCATATTGAACTGGCTCTTGAAGGCGTAGTCGATCATTTCCTGATCGTGCATGGCCAAGCCCATAACACCGATTGCAGAGAGCGACCAGCAGCTGATGTTGTGGATGGCAACCGCCTGCGGAGCCATCAAGCGGAACATCTCGCGGAACAGTTTCTGGTGGATACGCTCCAACCAGGCCGAATCCAGCTCATCTCGCAGAATCTCGATGGTCTGGATAAACCGGATGGCTACGATTGCCTCATTGAGACCCTGGGGCATCATCTTACCGCAGCCCCACACCATGTTGTCGTAACTTTCGCAGAGGACATTTTCTTTGTTGTGCAGCTGGAACTCCTGATAATGCTCTGCGTAGAACTCCATGACCCGGACCGCATAATCCCGGTACTTGGTCTCGCCGGTGGCCTTGTAGATCAGGGCGGAAACCAGAGTCATCACAACAGCCCGGTTGCGATAGAAGGTAATCCAAACGCCGTTCTGCGTCTCGTCCCGATAGACTTTCCCGCAGACAACACAGCGGTGTTCCTTCGGCGAGTTCAGGTCAAAGATCAGGCGGCCGCCATCGTCGTCGCAGAAGTAATGGTGACCCCATCGGCTCAGCTTCTCCGGGGAATCGGAAAAGCCGGGCATAAATGCATCGACATCTTTCTTCATGACTTCAAGCGCCTTCTGGTTCATCTCCAGCCCCATCAGCTCTTGAAACCGATCGTTTACATAATTCACAAAAGCCCTCCTATTGGCGATGGATACCCCTTTTTTACAAGGAATATTCCTGTTTCGTCTTGGATTGACATACCACTTGGATCGGTGTAGTGTTGGATGCGGAATCACAGTATCCAACCTTTACCTCATAGGAACAACCACCGCACTCCAGGAAAAGAGACCGCCCCTTGTGCTGAACTTTCACCGGATCATCCGAGAAGGTAAAGCACTCAAAAAAGACTTGTTCTTTTTCCGGCGCAGAAGAGCAGGTTGCCAGGGTCTGGATCTCTGTCCGGCATTTTTTGTCCTGCTCCTGGGTGGTCATGACGCTCTCCACCTGCTGCTGATACTGCTTTTGGCAGACAGGCCGGTCCGAATAGACATGGTAAGACAGTTCTTCGCCCATCAGCGGGTATACGGCCGTTTGTCCATCCAACTGCGCCCTTCGGTCCGTATTGCAGATCAGAGAATAGGTGTGGGACTGTGTGCTGCGTAGCAGATCTACAAACACCCAGAACCGCAGACCGTCGGTGATTAGCGCCCGGCTGACTTCCTGCATTTCCTGTTTGGCGGGGTACACGCCGGCCGTCTCGCCGCGATAGAGCACCAGGCTGCCCTCCGTCTGGAATTTGGTCACCCGCCCTGCATACTGTTCGGGGCAGAAGGGCTCGCCCGCCACCAGACGCTGCCGGACGCTGCTCATATACGCATCGTTTACATCTACGGCATCGGTGTAAAGCCCATCCACCAACAGAACATTGTGGTTGTCCGGCATCAGGTTGCGGTTATATCCATCCTCACAGGTGAAATAATCGCTCCCGCGGGTAAAGATGTAGGAGAGGTTATCCGGATGATGATGGGACAGGGAGAACAATTCGATCCCCTCTTCGTTCCGAATCTTCCAGCCTTCTCTCCACTGCTTGATACCGCCCGGCGGACTGCACTTGATAGTCAGGACTTTGGCATCTCGTTTCCAACTGCTGCGAACCGTCAGTAGACCCAGATCATCGAAGTAGCGCACCAGCGGCAGGTCTGAAAGCTCTTTTTCCGGCACATCGGGTGCATACCACAAGAACTCGAACACCGCTTCCGGCAGAATCCCGGGTTTCACCTTGCTGTTCTGGGCTTCCTCCATCAAAAACTCATCGACCACCAGATTTCCCAACTTTTGTGCGTAGCCATCGCCATATTCTGCGGCAGCCTTATAATACACACAGGCTGTATGAGAACTGTACCGGTCATGGCAGTCCCCATAGTTCAGTTGGCGTTTCAGGTCCGCACAGGACTGATACAGCCGGTAGTAGAAGGTATTTTTGAGATATTCGCTCTTCTGGAACCAGTCTTCGCCCTCCTGTACTTTCAGCAGATGGGCATAGACAAACAGCCACATCCCGCCATAGCGCCAGTAGGTCGCACCCTCATAGTTCGACCCGTCCTCCGGCATCAGCGCGAACACCCGCGCAAAGTCCTCTTTGGCTTCCTGAATGTACTGTGCAGCGGCTTCATCTTCCCCTTGCAGGGCGTAACCCGCAGCGGCGAGACCTGTCATATTGATCCAGTTATGGTTCTGGTAGAAGTTGGTGGACCAACCCTTGCCGTAGGTCTCGCGCCGGTAATCCAGCATGATCTGTGCGTGATGCCGGATTTTGTCCGACACTTTTTTCTGCTCCTCGCTGGAAAGCCAGGGCTTGAGCCAGTCATATCCCAAAGACAATCCAAACAGAATCCAGGAAGCAGACAGGTCTACATTTACCAAATGGGCGTTGCCCCATTTTTCATAGGAAAGCACGGTGCGAATAAATCGCTTTGCCTGGTGCAGATATTCCTCGTCACCGCTGAGGCAATAGGCCAGCGCCAAATTGGGGATTGCAATGCCCATATAAGTTGTGCTTTCTTTGGGATGTTCCTCAGGCAGGACCATCGTTTTATAGCGATCGGCCTGTGCAAGAAGCCTTTGATACTGTTTTTTTCGCTTTCCCGAAATTTCTTTGCGGTAGGGTTCCAAGTCTCCGATAAAAATCAAATGGCTCGCCTCATTTCACTCTTTTGCCTCTTTTTTCTTTTTGCGGTCCCGCAGCTTTGCAGCCAGTTCCGAAAGGACCGTATAGAACAGCAGATACAGTGTTGCAAAGCCAAAAGGTTCTCCTGGAATCAGAATCGTTTCAACCGGGAGTTCCAGCATCTGATTGAGCAGCAAATTCAGGTTCTGATAGGTCAGGTAAACCAAAATTACTGTAATCATGCTGGCGGCTATTTCCACCAAATTCCGAGCAGCTTTTTTTGCACCAGAAATGTTGCGATAGGTGTGGTTTAAAATCTCTCCATTCCGGGTCAGCCGGAACACATTGTAGGCAATCGGGTTATAGACCACGATTGTCACCAGGCCGATCCCGACTCCTAAAAAGAAGATGAAATCAATCGGACTGGAATATCCGCCTACTTGTGTTCCAAAGCCGATCATGAAGTAGCACATTCCCGCCAGCCACCAACGCATCAGCCCGGCTTTCCGGTTGTCCGTGAACCAATTCTTCAGGAACTTCTTCATACCTTTTCGCTCCCAAAATAACGTTTGACTGCATCGACCATCAGCAAAATCCCTGCTGCTCCAAAAGCGGTCATCAGGCCCGCACTGAACAGAATTGCTTTTTGTACCACCGCGACATCCAAGCTGCTCTGAATTTGGATCGCCTGCTGGTAGATACCAACCAGCTGCATCCCCAGAGCGATGGTGCCCACACAGAGCAGCGCGGTCAACACCTCTTCTCGGATTCTTTCTCCGCGGATCTGGGTAGCTTCAAACAGAGTTACAAGACCCAGCAATACAAACAGGAACATGATGAACCCGCAAATTTGATCCTCCAGAAGCAGCAGGGCGTTGGTGTGGACATAGGTGAAAATCAGATGCACAATTGCCGCTGCAGCCACCAGCAATTTTGCGGTGATCTGGATCTTAGAGGTTTGTTTACGCATGATTTTCCTCCACCTCTCTGCACAACAGACTCCTGGTTGTCTCTCCATCAAAGAAATGTGCCTTGTCCATGGAGAGACTGACGTAAAACTCCGGATTGATCTTTACGTCGGAGGGGACGCTCAGGACCAGTGAACTGCCTCCAACCATGGCATGAACAATCTGGTACCGGCCCATATACTCCACTTCCTCCAGACGCACCGGGATGGTATTCTCCTGGATACCCTCCGAGACTGCCAGTGCCTCCGGGCGCAAGCCCAGGATAACCTCTTTCCCGATCGAAGAGCGGAGCTTGGCTTTCAGCGCGTCCGGCAGCGAAAGCCGGAAGCTTTCATTTTCAAAGCCGGTTTCACTCAGCTTGCCAGGGATAAAGTTCATCTGTGGTGTGCCGATAAAGCTGGCCACAAAGAGGTTGACCGGAGCGGCGTAAATCTCCTGCGGGGTACCCACCTGTTGGATCACACCCTCTTTCATGACAACGATCCGGTCCGCCATGGTCATGGCTTCGGTCTGATCATGGGTAACATAGATGGTTGTCACTCCAAGGCGCTGCTGCAGCCGTACAATCTCGATTCGGGTGGAATTTCGCAGCTTGGCATCCAGGTTCGACAAGGGCTCGTCCATCAGAAACGCTTTCGGCTTGCGGACAATGGCACGGGCCAGCGCCACCCGCTGCTTTTGGCCGCCGGACAGCTGCTTGGGCAGACGGTTCAGGTATTCGGTAATTTCAACCGTATCCGCAGCTTCCAGCACTTTATCCAGGATAACCGTGTCCTTTTCGTGCTGGACTTTCATGCTGATGCCCACATTCTCGTAGACCGACATGTTGCTATACAGGGCGTAATCCTGAAAGACGATCGCAATATCACGCTCTACCGGGGGGCATTTGTTAACGACTTTTCCATCCAGGATCACTTCTCCCGAACTGATTTGCTCCAGACCGCCCAGCATTCGGAGAACCGTGGATTTGCCGCATCCGGAGGGGCCGACAAACACGATAAACTCCCCTTCATCAATGGTAAGGTTAAAGTCGTGAATGGCATGGAAGCCATTTGGGTAAATCTTATTAACGTTTTTGAATTGAATTTTTCCCATTTGCTCTACACGCCTCCGATTTCATGAACAAATACGCTCGAGCTTCTGCCGGAGGGCCTGGCGTTTTTTCGCCTTGGCTATGCCGGTCACTCCTGCGATGATTAAGAGAACGGATCCGATCAGGTTGGAAACAAGCAGAATCGTCTCGTGTGCATAGGGCTGGAGAAATACCGGCACGATCAAGAACTGCCTCACAAGGAAGTACACCCCAACGGCCAGTGTAATAACGGCCCATTGCAAACTGTACACATTGATCTTCACTGCACAGGTAAATATCAGGAATAGCACGAAGATATTCACGATAACTGTTAAACCCATCCAGAAATTAACGGGCATCGAATCCAAAATCGTGGTGACATATACAAACTCGGCAATGATCGCCAGGAGCGTCAGGGTGTAAGAATAGCCGTTCGTTCTATAAAGCGTCACATAGGTTTTCTTTTCTTCGGGAGGAATGGATTTCAGCATACTCAAACACCCTCCTTTTTCAAGCGGACAAATGTCAAATGGCTCGCAGTCAAATCGATCGCCAATGCGCCGCACACCAAGATGTAAAGTGCGTTAAACACCACTCCAAGCCGGAATGTTGTAAACTGCAGCTGATAGTTTTCAAGCCCCTCCAGAGACAGGTACTGAAAATCCAATCCCTGATAGTAAACAGAAATTGCTTGTAAATTCATGATCGAGTTGGCTGCGCCATAACAGCAGGCAACCATCAGCAGCAACATTACAACCAATGCAAAACGATCCGGAACACAAGACAGAATCTCCAGAAAAACGATCAGAGCAATCCCGATCACACCCACCAGCGACCAGGCAAAAATCTGGCGGTTAAACGTCTGAAGGATCACGTCGTGGAACATTGCGATTTCTTGGTTCTGCGGCAGTTTCAGTCCAAACAAATCACTATATTCCGTCATAAAGGCCAGGGCAAACAGAAACATTCCGATGGAAGCCAGAATATACAGCACAGAAAGGATCCGCTGCCCTTTGAAAAGTTTTCTCATAAGTTCCTCCTAATTCTGTATTCCAAAGGCCCTGCCCCGAATACAGTTTGCAGAGTTCAGTTTGCGGCCTGCATCGCTGCATAGGCCTGCTGGTAGGCCACAACATAGTCCGCGAGATTGCGCGCCTCGAACTGTGCCAGATACTCCTCATAATTGGCCGGAATCGTAATTCCCTGCGGGGGATTGTTGCGGGTCTTGTACCGTACGATGTTAAACATCTTTTCCACGACGTCATCTTCCTCCATGGCAGTGGTTTCAGAGATCATCTCTTTCTGCCGGAGCGTCAGGGAGAAGACCGGCGGAATCATCTTGTAATAATTGGGGTTGTCGCCCTTGGGACCCTCGCCGGCGTAGGTTGCAAAGGTCGTGGTGGAACCCTGGAGCAGCACCCAGCCCTCAAAGCCGCGCTCGGAAGTATACTGGTACTCAAAGCCGATGTCTTTCTGGTATCCAATGGGGATCAGACTGCCCATCCAGTCTCGCAAAAAAGTGGACAAGTCACCCTTGGCCACCGCATTGCAGGTGTCCACCATCCACTGGTTAAACTTGGGATAGGAGGTCCCATCCGGACCCTGGTAGCTGCCGTTCTCCTCCAAGTTCATCGGCAGGCCGTAGTTCTGGAGCGTGGAACCCTCTTCGGTGAAGAAGTAGTCAAACAGAGCGCAGGCGCGGCGCAGAGTCTTTTCGTCCGTGCAGCCCGCTGCCGAAATTGCCCAGCCGTCGGGTTTGATGGCGCGGCCGTTGTCGATGAAGTACTGCCACACGCCGTTCACCTTGGCGACCGGCGGCAGGATCACCACAACATCGCTGTTCAGCGAGTCCGCAGTGGAGGATGCCTGCCAGTCGAAGGTGATAAAGCCAAAGGAAGGCGCGTCACTGGAATCCGTTCCCCACAGAGTGCTGCGGAAGTTGGTCTTGTTGGTCAGGTCATAGCAATCGGAGTAGATCAGACCCTCGGCCTCCATATCAGACAGATAGCACAGCACATTGTACATGCCCTCGGTGGAGTAGGTGTATTGCACATTATTATCTGCATCAATGTACCAGCGAGCGGTGTAGGAGTCCGCACTGTGTGCTTTCACGCCGTCAAAATAGGTGCTAAGGCGCAGCAGATCCTCCCGATAGCTGGACTGACGGGTGAACATGGGCCAGACCGTATCCGCTCTTCCGTCGGTCAGGTAGCCGGGGTTTGCCTTGATGCAGCGCATCAGGGCCACCAGCTCGTCGATGTCGTAGGCGGCCTTCTCGCCCAGGAACAGCTCGGAGGGAGAAGCGTAGTCGTAGTTGTCCTTGATGTACTGGATAAAGGTCCTGGTCAGGGTTTCGCCGTTTTTCACCGAGAGGGCGTTCTGCAACTCCACAATGTTCTGATCGGTCTTTTTGGTAATGGTGACGCCTTCCATGGGAGACACGCTGCCGCCGTTAGCACCATAGCGGGCATTGGCCCCGGCATAGAATCCCTTATAATGGCAGGTCAGCTCGGTGGCAGTGTCGTAGGGGGCGTTGTTTACATCCAGCAGCATCACGACCCAGCTCTGGCGGGCGCAGAAGGAGCGAGCAAAGTTATTCAGTTCTGCAATGTAGGGGATGTGATAAATGTTGCCGTCATATGCGGTGATTGCACGTCGAACGTCAGGATTCTCGTCCAAATAATTCTGGAAATTGGGCAGGTAACCCTGATCCATCATCTGGCTCAGATTGACAAATTTGCCCTCGGTGCCATAGTACATCAGATCATCTGCGATGGAGTTACCGCCAAAAATATTTGCCTCTGCAAAGTTGGTGGTGGAGGCCGTATCGATCATCTCGGTAGCCTTCTGGTCCTGAGTGGTGACATCGGTGATGGTCACATTCAGCACCTGCTGCAGGTGGCTCCACACCGGCTTGAGCATACCGGCGGTGACATTGGTGCCGTCGGGCAGATTCAAGGGAGACTCCTGGTTATAGGTGATGGTCCGGGATTTGTTGCCCGCAGCATAGTTGATTTTCAGGGCGATGTTCTCGCTGAGATCCAGCTCAGCCGCCGGGGCGGACCCGCTGCTGGCCTGGGAATTGGCCGTGCTCTGGGCCGCCTGTTCTACAACAGACGAGCCGCAGCCCGCCAGAACTGCCGAAGCAGCGGTCACAGACATGAGCTTTAAAAAATCACTCCGTTTGATTTTCATGTTTTTCTCCTTTTCTTCTATCAGGGTGTTATTCTTTAAAAAGTTATCCTTTTACGCCGCCGACGTTGACGCCCTTGGCAAAATATTTCTGAATATAGGGATAAATGACCAAAACCGGGATGATAGAACAGACGATGATTGCATAGGCCAGGCTGTCTGCTGAATAGGAAAGAACTACCGGAGATTCGTCGTACAGTTTCTGGTAGTTTTCGATCAGCTGCCGCAGATAAACCTGGAGGGGCTGCTGGTTCGGGTCGGCCAGGAGCATTCTCGACCAATAGTAACCGTTCCAGCGGCTGATGGCATAGAACAGGGTCACCGTTGCAATACTGGCCGTGGACATGGGCACATAGATCCGGGAGAACAGCTGGAATTCGGTAGCGCCGTCCACCAGGGCAGCCTCTTCAATCTCCTTGGGGATGCTGTCAAAATAGTTCCGCAGAAGGATGATATTGTAGGCCTGCACGCCAAAGGCAATGATCATGCCCCAGCGGTTGTCCACGTTCATGCTCTTATAGTTCAGATAAAGCGGAATCATGCCTGCGCTGAACCACATGGTGAACACCAGCAAAAAGTTCCATTGACGGCGGAACTTGAGCTTTTTCTTTTGCAGGGCGTAGGCACCGGTCAGAGAGATAAACATACTCCACGCCGTGCCAACCACCGTATAGAACAGGGTGTTTGCATAGGCAATCCAGAAACCCTTGCTGTGGAGCACCATGTCGTAAGCCTGCAGGGTCACATCCTTGGGCAGGAGCACGATGCTCCCGCTCTCGTAGGCCACCCGGCCGCTGATGGAGACGCTGAACGCATACACGATCGGGTAGAGCGTCACGGCTGCAAAGGCGATGACCAGCAGATACGCACATACTTTAAATATTTTTTCGCTTCGGTTGAGAAGGTCCATCTTTCTTTTCCTCCTTTACCACAAAGATGTATCCGAAATATTCCGGCTAATTGTGTTTGCCCCAATCACCAGCGCAAAGGCGATGAGGGAGTTAAACAAGCTAACCGACGCACCAACGCCATAGTTGGCCGAAAGGATACCGATGCGTTGTTCAAAGGTAGACAGAACGTCTGCGGTCACATAGATGTTGGAGTTGTACATCAGCAGGACGCGCTCATAACCGATAGACAGCATGTTGCCGATTCGCATAATCACCATGATAATCAAGGTCGGTGCCATGCCTGGGATCGTGACATACCGCAGCTCCTGGAGTTTATTTGCGCCGTCCACCTTCATAGCTTCATACAATGTAGGCGAAATACCCATGATGGCGGCAAAATACACAATCGAGCTGTAGCCGCTCTCTTTCCAGATTCCAACAGCAATGTACAGTGGACGGAAATAGTTCGCGTTGGAAAGCAGCGAAACGCCCGGTTCAATGAGGTCCAGCCTCTGGAACAATGCCGCTAGAACGCCTGTGGAGTTTACGCCACTGTACACCAGCATGATGGTAATGCTGGTGATGGTAACCTCAGACAAAAAGTGGGGCAGATAGGTCGCCGTCTGGGTCAATTTCCGGACAAAACTGTTGCCAATCTCCGCAAACAGGATGGCCAGGATAATCGGCACAGGGAAACCAAATACCAAGCTGTATGCGTTAATTACAAAGGTATTCCGGAACGCCTGCCAAAACTGTGTCTGGTAGACACCCGATACCAGGGTCATAAAGTTTGCAATGCCTTTAAAGTCGCTGTTCCATACGCCCAGGCTGGAATCAAATCGCTTAAATGCGATAAGCAAACCGCCCATCGGCTTATAGGCCCACAGTGCAAACCAGATCACCACCGGCAACAGCAGCACATAGATCTGCCAATCACTGGCCAAAGACTGCAAGAGTTTTTTGCCGTGCGGCTGTCGCATCTTAATTTCAAGTTGATCCATTCTTTGTGTCGTCCTCCTTGTCGTGCGCCCAGAAATACCGCTTGCAATCCGTTTGCGCCAGGCATTTCGGGCAAATTTTTGCTGGGATCCCGCTATCTTACAGTGTCACCGCCTTTCTTCTGTACTGCATTCAACTTTGGCATCAGACTCATTCAAGTACTGAGTAGTTGCTTCATCCAGCCTGCTCCATATTCTTTGTGCAGCACCGCCGTAGCGACCACCAAAGCAAGCAGACCGGTCATGCCGTTGCTGATCATCATCACCAAACCCATCGCCTGACCGCCCGCAAGCGTTGTACAATGCTGGAAGAACAGGAGAATCGGAATCCGGAAAACAAAGAGTCTTGCGAAATTTACATAGAAGGACAATTTGGTATATCCAAAGGCATACAACAGTGCCATAACTGCCGAATGGATCGCCAAAAATACGTTTGAGATCATTTCGAGAGTAAAGATCTGTGCAATCAGCTCTGCAAAGGCCACATCCCCTTTGGAGAAACTCGCAAGGATCGGATCCAGAAACACCCAAGTCAAAATGAATCCCAAAACGCCCCAGACAAAATCTACTATAAAGACACACCGAAAAATTTTCAGGGCTCGCTGTGGATTTCCATGGCCGATGTTCTGTCGAATCAAAGCAGCCCCACCATCTCCAATGCTTCCTGCCGGAACCGTAGACAGAGCGCTGACGCTGTTTGAAACGCCCAGCGCACCCACAGTTTGGGTGCCGTAGTTCACGCCAACCGAGTTGACAACCACTTTGCCTGCACTGAAGGAGAATTTTTCGGCGATAACCGGAAGGGAAATGGAAACGATCTTTTTGACGATGTCGTTCTTTAGCCTGACATATCGGAACGACAGCCCAAAGACATCTTCAGGGTTACGCAGATTATAAAGGCCGATTGCTGTTACCACCAGGTTGGAAAGTAGGGTGGCCACTCCGATCATGACAATCCCTTGGTGGAGTACCAGAACAAAAAAGGCGGAAAACGAGAACTTGGTAAGTGCCATTGCAAAGTTGATCCGCATGATCTTGGAACCATTCCCACGGGCCTTTTCAATGGCGATATAGACATTATTGAAGAAGGTGAAAAACAGATTCAGCGCAGTGATCCGGTAGTAGTTCAATCCGATTTCCACAAGCTGGGCGGGAGTGTTTGCCAAACGCAGAATAGGCCTAGCCCCCAGGATAAGCCCTGCCACCAGGACAAGGGCAGCGGCTCCGGCCATAAAAAAGGTGGTATTTACGGTGGTTTTTAACCTCTCATACTCCCCAGCTCCATACAAACCCGCAATTAGAATGCCTGCACCGATGGAAAGGCCGGTCCCCACCGAGACGATGGAGTTGTTAAGCTGGTTGAAAAACGACACCGCCGAGACGGATTCCGGGTTGATCTGAGAGGTAATTACAAGATCAAACACCCGAAACAACTCGTTGATCAGCTGGAACAGTGCCATGGGCAAACAGACAGAAAGAACTGCCTTGGGTATATTTCCCTCTAAAAAGAATTGCCTTTTTTTAAGTTCTTTTGGATCTACCTGCAAGCCCATGTTGATTCCTCTCTGCATTGGTTCTTAATTAAGAACCCGGTTCATTTATCTGAGCGATAAAATAGTGGTTCATCCAGAACCACTATTTTATATGATGACTGATGAATCGTTAAGTCTTTGCGGTTCGTATTTAAGAACCAAGTTCCGCATTTTTAGTATATACGAATTCGCCTGATTCTGTCAACCCGGTTTTTCTTTTTCTCGCATTTTGACAAAGATTCAACTTGTGAATTGTGCAACCTGTAGGGGATCATAAGAATCTCACTGAATCTTTTGAGCCTGATCATGGATCTTGGTTTGATACGTCTGCCTGAGTTTCTATGGTATCCTTCAAAACCATTCGTGCACATACGGCACTCCCCTCTCTTTAGGCACTTTAGGCAGGAGTGCTTGACGACAGAACGATATAATGATAATATACATTCTGGATTAAAGTTGATTTGGCCTGGAGGAGGATGTAGTAAATCATGAATCGAACCGTTGAGCGCACTTTGGCAATCCTCAAAATTATTGCCAATAGCGAGCATGGCATTACCCTGCAGGAAATTGCCAATCAAATGGACATGGCAAAAAGCAGTACTTTTGCAATTGTCCATACCCTATTGGAGCTGAACTACATCAGCACGGTTGAAAACAATGATAAAAAATACTGCTTGGGGGTTGAGACTTTTGCGCTCGGGATGAAGTATGCTAACAATCAAAGCCTCGTTCAGCAGTGTGTTATTCATCTCCCTGCGCTGGCTGAAAAATACAACAAGACTGCCTTTCTTGGCATATTGAACGGCTCCAATGTGGTTTATCTTTATAAATATGTCGCAGAAAACGCACGGCTTGCCACCTGCTCCATCGGCTCCAGCAAGCCGGCCCACGCGACAGCTCTGGGCAAAGCGCTGATTGCTTTTCTCCCACCCAAAGCGCAACGCACACTGATTGATAACATAGAACTCACCTCTTATACCGATCAGACCATCTCTTCTAAAGAGAGATTTATTGCACAGTTGGAACAGATTAAAAAGCAGGGTTATGCAACCGAATTTGCTGAATTGGGCCACTTGACTGCGTGTTGCAGTGTTCCGATCCTTGATTCTCAAGGTAACGCTGTAGCTGCAATTTCTCTGGCAGACATCGCTGAATCAAACGAAAACTATCTCCAGATGGCCAATGACCTAAAGGCTGCTGCGGCTGAAATTTCCAAAATTGTGGCCTACACACAAAATTGATTCCCAAATTATAAATCAAAATTCCCGGCTTTCGGTACAGTGGACAGCCTGTTGAGCTGTTTGCCTCCGGTGGAACTTCAGTAAAAACCCTGAACGGTTCTTTTGCTGAGGTTCCATTTTTTTATAATTTTAATTTTTTGACCGCTCAGGACTTGCATACAACAAAAACGTTACAATAGACTCGTCTTGAATCCACAGTAAGAGATAAAAAATCATTTATATAGATGATTTTCTCTGGCATCCGGTTTGTTTTGTCCTCTAAAATGTCACTTCCTGTATTGAGCTGCGCACAGCAACTCGGAATAAGCTTGTATTCTCCCCAACAGAGTGTGGGCAACATATCCACTGTCTTTCCTGATCAGCAAGGCTTTGCCGCTATCCTCAATAGGATGGTTGGCCTACCGTAGCACCTACCGAACCGGATGAAGCATATTGACTTTTATACTATTTCTCGGATGTGACCGGATATACGAGGACAAAAACATGAAAAGGAGATTGATTGAGTACCAACTGAGCCCCGGCAACCAGAACTTGGTTCGCCGCCGACTGTATCTTTGCACTCCGACCTTATGGCGCAGCTTGCGACTGCGTTGCACTGTGGTCGGAGGGCTGGCTTATGTACTTTGATTCTTACATCACAGGAAAACGCATCCAGCAGCTGCGCAAAACCAAAGGCTTAACGCAAGAGCAATTTGCCGTAAAGCTGAATATCAGCGACCGCTATTTGGGAAAAATCGAGCGAGGGGAAGGCACTGCATCCATAGATTTGTTGGTAGAAGTAGCCATTTCACTGAACACCACCTTAGATTTTTTGATTCTGGGCGTATTGGACACTCCACGGGAAAGGGAGTTGAATGCGCAGATCAAGAAGCAGAATCAGAATATCCAGAACTTCAAAAGTAAGCTGAACAGCCTTATTGATGAGCTGGATGCATCTGCATCTGTATAACCACCATAAAGAAGTCGAGAAGCAATTCTCGGCTTCTTTTTTTATGCCTTTTTTCTGACGCATCTACGAAAAACCGGAACTGGTAGTTCCGATTTTCGAGAAAAATCCGCTCAAAAAAGTTGCAAAACCGGAACTACCAGTTCCTTAAAAAGCAAGCGATTCTACGATAAACTATTGTCACAGCAAGGGCAACACCCCAGACGGGAAGATGCCCGAAGCTGGAAGCCGTACCTTGAAAACTGAATATCATTCCCTCGGACAAAACAATGATACTTCCGTAATTCGCGGCCCGGCCATAAAGAAGGCGGGGTGGCTGAAGAAGCCAATGTGGAGTGTGGGTGCAAGTCCCCACTTACCGAGGTGCATTCCAGATCCAACGGGCGTCGAGGACAAATAGGTTGGAAAAACTTAAAGCAAAACTTCAAAGCCCACCACCGGGATTCTTCTGAATCAGGGCAGTGGGCTTTTTCCATACCGAATATTCATTCTGATGACACGGAGGTAATGATTATGAGCCGTACTTTTACCCACAAGACCGATGAATTGACCCTGACCACCCTCTGCCCCCGCTGCCTGAATGCCTTTCGGAACACCCGTGGCATCCGTGTCCGCCGTGCAGACCCCTATCAGCTCACCAAGGAGCCTTGCACCTACTGCCAGACCAACTTCGGCTACGACTACTACATCCAGCCCACCAGCCCGAAATCCACCTACTTTAAGAAGGGACGGTTTGATGATGAATCTGAATGCGCTTAAGATCGACCCGGAGTTTCAGGGCAAGATCCCGCCGCTGAACGCCGAGGAGGAGCACATCTTAGAGCAGAATATGATTCAGGAGCGGCGGCTTCTGAATCCGCTCATCATCTGGAACGGTTACATACTGGATGGGCATTCCCGGTACCGCATCCTCAAGCATCACCCGGAAATCGCTTTTGAAGTGAAGGAAATCCAGTTGCCTGACCGTTATGCTGCACTGGCATGGATTTGTCAGAATCAGTTGGGGCGCAGAAACCTTGACCCGGAACGCCGGAAGTTCTTGATGGGGAAAGCCTATGAATCCCAAAAGTTATCTGACTGGGGTGAAAATCCTCAAAATCGCAATAAGCAAAGCGGTCGATTTGCTCCATGTGGTCAAAATGACCACATGGACACCCACCTCCGCACCTGCGAAAAAATCGCACAAGCGAATGGTGTCAGCCCCAAATTTGTCCGGCGAGCAGAAAAATACGCCAACGGTATAGATGCTGCTGAAGCTGCCGTCCCCGGTGTAATGGAGGAAATACTGACCGGGCATATCAAGGCTACCGATGCCGAGATCACCGCTTTGGCGCAAACCCCAAAAGAAGAAATCCCGGCAATCATCAAGGAGCTGCGCAAACCCAAGAAGGACCGGAAAGCAAAGAAGCCGACAAGCCCGGAAAAATCCGATGATGCTGCCGATGATGCTGCTGATTCCAATGAAGTCCTTACCGAGAGCGAAATCACCCCCGTAAGCAATTCGCCCCCGGATTTCAAAAGGAGTATCCAAGGTCACAAACGCTGTCTTACCGACGAAGATCGAAAACGACTTCGGCAATCCATTGACAACCGCCATCATAAAACGACCGTTGCGAACGGCTCAATTATGATGTGCGAAGTTCAGGGCGCAAAGGAGGATTTTATCCGCCGCTGGAATCTCGTATTCAAAGACTACCCCGATGTTTTTGAGGACAACGACTGCCGAAGTGCCATTCTTTCTCTGGTTGATGACACTTCTGCCTATCTTCAGACGATAAAGGAGAGAGTGCTATGATGATTTCTAATCTGAACCTTGCCAAGCTGCCCGAATGTGTTTGCGAGATCTACAATGGCTCCAGCCGTTCTCTGAGCCTTCCTGTAAAACGTTGATGCTCTCGCCTTTATCGGCATACTCCTTTTTCCAGCAAGAGCCGCCTGCGATAAACGGGCGGCTCTTGCTACATATAGAAGGATAGGAGGTCTGATCGCTATCATACCAAAAGACTGGAAATACCTCAGAGGGGACATTTACTATGCAGACATGGAGCCACACATCGGCTCCGAACAGGGCGGCACCCGCCCTGTGGTGGTTCTGCAAAACGATGTAGGAAACCGCTATGCGCCCACCCTTATCGTGGCGACGGTGACTTCCCGCACCGAGAAAAAGAGATACCAGCCCACACACGTTCTGATAGCCCACAATACGGCCTTTGAAAAGCCATCTGTGGTTCAACTGGAACAGATCTTCACGATAGACAAAAGCCGCGTACAGCGCTTCTTAGGTCGGCTTACGCAGGATGAAATGCAGGAGATTGAGAAAGGCGTTGTTTCCAGCCTTGACCTCAATGAACTGTTTTTCAAAATTAAAACTGTTAGTATATAAAAGGAGGATTATTTGGGCGAAGAAAACCTGAATCCCCGTGATGCGTACCGTGTGATGCTCCGGGATTACCCGGATGTGCTGAACATCGACCAGATGTGCGAGATATTGAGCGTCAGCACAAAAACCGGGTATGCGCTTTTGAAAAAGGGGAGCGTCCAGCATTTGAAGGTCGGGCGCTCCTACCGCATCCCCAAGGCACATCTTTTAACTTATCTTATCGGATTCGCACCCGGCAACATGGTTCGGGCGTGACATCCTTGCATTCTCTCCTGCCGTTGGGTACACTGATGGTGTCAGCGGCAGAAGTTACATATTCAAGTGGATGCAAAGACAGGAGGTAACACTATGGTAGCAGGGCATCTGCAAGAAAAAAACGACTTCTACTACATCGTTCTGAGTTACAAGGACGCAGACGGAAAGCGAAAGACCAAGTGGGAAGCCACCGGTCTGTCCGTCAAGAGGAACAAGAAGAAAGCCGAGGCTCTTTTGCTGGAACGTCGGCGGAACTTCAGGGTTTCCACCGCACCTGCGGAGATCCGCTTAGACGATGACATTCTCTTTTCGGACTTCATGCTGAAATGGCTGGAAGTCACGAAAAGCACTGTCCAAATCACGACCTATGCAAGCTATCAGGGAATGGTGGAGCGTGTGATCGTTCCCTATTTCCGAAAGCGCGGCATCAAACTGGTAGACCTGAAAGCCACCGACTTGCAGGATTTCTACAACAAGCAGCTTGAACGGGTCAAGGCAAATTCGGTGATCCATTATCATGCAAACATCCACAAGGCGTTGAAGTATGCGGTGAAGATCGACCTGATCCCCACCAACCCGGCGGATAAGGTCGAGCGTCCAAAGAAGAATGCGTTCAAAGGCAGCTATTACAGCGCCGATGAGATTCATGCTTTGACAGAGATCGCAGAGGGAACCAAGCTGGAGATTCCAGTTCTGCTGGCATCCTTCTACGGCCTGCGCCGCAGCGAGGTACTGGGTCTGAAATGGGATGCCATCGACTTTGAAGCCAACACGCTGGAGGTCAAGCACATCGTCACGCAGGCATCCATCGACGGCAAAAAGGTTCTGGTGCAGGCAGACCGTGCAAAAACGAAATCCAGTCTGCGGACGCTGCCCCTTGTGCCGCCCATCCGTGACCGCCTGCTGATGCTGAAAGGCCAGCAAGACACCTACCGCCGCCTGTGCGGTAATAGCTACAATCGGGAGTATCTGGGCTATCTGTGTGTGGACGAGATCGGGAACATCATCCGCCCCAACTACGTTTCCGAGCAGTTCCCGAAGCTGTTGGAGAAAAACGGTCTGCGTCCTATCCGCTTCCACGATCTGCGTCATAGCTGCGCCAGCCTTCTTCTGGCAAACGGCGTTCCCATGAAGCAGATTCAGGAATGGCTGGGTCACAGCGACTTCTCCACCACCGCCAACATTTACGCCCACCTCGATTACGCTTCCAAGCTCTCGTCTGCACAGGCGATGCTGGAAGGGCTGGGCTATGGCAATGCGTCAGCATGATGCCATACGCTCCAAAGACAGGGTGGACGGGCGATGTTCCGGCAAAAAAGAATGGACAGACGAATAAAATTCATCTGTCCATTCGATTTGGCGGAGCATCAGGGAGTCGAACCCTGGCACCGGTCTCCCGGCCTATCGCATTTCGAGTGCGACCTCTTACGACCACTTGAGTAATGCTCCAGATATTAAATTTTTAGAATGCTCCGTGCATTCTGGGAAAACTTTGGAGAGAATTTCAGGAGAGAACGGCCGAAAATCGTTCACTCACGAAGTCGGAAAACCCGCATGAAACCTAGCAAAATCGGAAATCCACTTCCAAAAAGCCAGTTAGATTTCGAGTGCGACCTCTTACGACCACTTGAGTAATGCTCCATATTCACAATACAGCTTAATTATTATAGCAAAATCCCGCCTTTCCGTCAACTGGAAATACAAAAAGCCCTTCCCCCTGTGCTTGACAGGCAGAACGGGGTGTGCTATATTTATTTCAAATTTGAAGTATGTACTCAAAGGAGAACCTATGGCACAGAATCGACAGGATATGGGCAGCGGGCCAGTCAAGCCCCTGCTTTTGCAGCTGATGATACCCGCCGTGGTGGCGCAGGTGGTCAATCTGCTCTATAACATCGTAGACCGCATTTACATCGGCCACATCGAGGGCATCGGTGCGGCGGCGCTGACGGGCGTGGGCCTGTTTGCGCCGATCCTTATGCTCCTGAACGCCTTCGCCATGCTCATCGGCGCGGGCGGTGCGCCCCGCACGGCCATCGCGCTGGGACAGGGCAATAAAAACGAGGCCGAAAAAATCATCGGCAACAGCTTTACCATGCTGCTGTTTTTCGCTGTGGTGCTGACGGCGGGCTTCTATGCCGGTGCGCCCGCCCTGCTGCGGCTCTTCGGTGCCAGCGACGCCACTCTCCCCTATGCGGTGGCCTATGGCCGCATCTACATCCTCGGCTCGGTGTTCGTGCTGCTGGTCATGGGCATGAACCCCTTCATCACGACCCAGGGCTTTGCGAAGATCAGTATGCTCACGACGGTCATCGGCGCAGTCATCAACATCATCCTCGACCCCATCCTGATTTTTGGTCTTGGCTGGGGCGTCCGGGGTGCGGCAGTGGCGACGGTGCTCAGTCAGGCCGTGGGTGCCTGCTGGATATTGAAGTTCCTCACCGGCCCCAAGACCATCCTCAAGCTGCGGAAAGAAAACCTCAAAGTGGAGCGGAACATCATCCTGCCGGTGCTGGGGCTGGGCATCTCCACCTTTGTGATGCTCTCCACCGAGAGCCTGCTCTCCATCAGCTTCAGCTCCAGTCTGGCCCGCTACGGCGGTGATGTGGCGGTGGGTGCCATGACGGTGATCACCAGCGCCTCCCAGCTCTGCACCCTGCCCATTCAGGGCATCTGTCAGGGTGGCCAGCCGGTCATGAGCTTCAACTTCGGCGCAGGCAAAAAGCCCCGCGTCAAGGAGGCGTTCCGCTTCCAGCTCACCCTCTGCTTCAGCTATACCACCCTGTTCTGGCTGCTCATGATGCTGGTCCCCGGCGTGGTGGCGGGCATCTTTACCTCGGATGCCGCCCTCATCGAATACACCACATGGGCCATGCGCATCTACATGGCGGGCATCCTCGCCATGGGCGTTCAGATCGCCTGCCAGCAGAGCTTTATGGCGCTGGGTCAGGCCAAAGTCAGCCTCCTGCTGGCCTGTCTGCGCAAGATCATCCTGCTTATCCCGCTGATTTTTATCCTGCCCTGCTTCACGGCAGATAAGTGCTTCGGCGTCTTTCTCGCCGAGCCGGTCAGTGATATTCTGGCAGCGACCATTACAGCCATCACCTTCTTCTCCCGCTTCGACAAGATACTGGACAAGGGTGCCGGGAAGGTATGATTTCACAGGAAATAAAAACAGCCCGCGGACGGACAAAAATCCGGCCTGCGGGCTGTTTTTGTGTCAACGGTAGTCGATTTCAGAAAGGGTGATACGTGGCTTTTCCGTGCCGGTCTTTTCGCACATCAGGTCGAATTGCTCCTGCAGGTAAGGCACCCGGGTGCTGACGTCCGGGAACTTCGGCCCCAGAATGACTTCGTCTAATTGGAGAGGAAAAGGTGTCTGGACGAAAAGCCACGGTCTGTCGCCGTCAGTGTGGAGGATGTTGTCCTTCGTCTGGTAGATGACCCGCAGCTCCTGCTCGTAGCTGTAGCTGCTGTCTTTGAAGAGGTAGAGGACTTTCCCTAGGACATCATCGAGATAACGGCGGTCCTGTTCTGCGATTTCCTCGGCGACATTGTGCAGTTCCTGGAGCTGTGAATTTATGGCGCGGCAGGAGCGGGAAAGCTTTTCATTGTCTTCGTTCAAGACTACATACGAATTTCCCTGTTTCCGAAGGTAACAGACGTGATAGAGAACAGGCTCGGCTTCTTCTTCCATCCATTTTGATGTTTCCCAGTCGATGACAAGACAGCAGCCTCTGGCGTGGTCGCCATACATTTCCCACATGGGCAGGTAGTCGATGCGGGGGCTGAAGCATTTTACAAATACAAAGGGAACATCCAGAGGTTTGCGGCCTTTTTGAAGTGCTCCATACGATGGGCCGTAAATTGCCTTTTGCAGAGTTTTACCTTCGTTTGGGTCATTCATATAGGACAGATGCATAACGGTCAATTTGCCCAGACGCCCTTCTTTCCCCTCCTCTTTTGTGCATTTTTCGGGGAGCATATAAGAAAAAACTTCTGCCGATGTATAATAAGCGATTTCCGCCGCATCCCCCTCAGCGTTCAGTTCATCCAAAAGAAGTTCCGAAAGATATGCAGCTTTTGCCAGCCTCAGATAAGAGTCGAAGTACCGTGTCCCCGACTTCCATGTCATATGCGCTGCATAGTGAGAAAGAATAGAGTAACCGGTATCCTCAAGCAGGCGGGATTTTTCCATGATAGCGACTTCCCAGCGCTCCCTGTCAGGGTCATCATAAAGACGGGCAAGCTCAGGGATAAAATGCTTTTTTGTTATGACGATAAACATCAGCAGAGCAAGCCGGGCTCGATGGAGGCTTCGGGACGATGGAGACTCCATTATCTCCTGAATGGATAAAACGAAGGTACTCAGCTTTTCAGAAAGAGAGGAGGACGAAATTCCGGAGTGAATAATACGGTTATACAACTGAAAAAATGCGGATGGTTGAGAGGATGTGCCATAAGGATAGCTTGCACCTTTCAAAATACGGCTGTAGAGTTCATACTGACGTGTAAATGAAACAAAATGGTCGTCCGAATTTGTTTCTTTTGCGTCCGGCTCATGGTCCCACAACATTGTTGCCAGCCCGTAAAACTTCAGGGCTTCCTCAGTATTGAGCTCCAGAAACAAAAAACGGTCTGCCTGTCGGATATAGAGTCTGTCAAAGTTGGGAAGAAATGTTGATTTGGCAAAGTTTTTATTCTCGCTCACAGCGGTATGCCATTCTGTGACTTCTTCCCATACAGTATCTTCGCAGCCGTAACAGAGCAAAGCCTCCGTTAGCGCACACAGGTCAGCTTTGTTTCCGAGGCCATGTTTGATGCAAGCACAGTAATTATGAAAATCATTTTCCAAATCGTTTACGAATAACAACAGGTCTGGCTTTTTTGTACGTGAGCGTTTTCTCGTTCGGATGGTTTTGCTTTCTTCATCCGAAAAGGACGTCCCGTATTTTTGAATCTTCCATAAAACACCTGCTGCGTGGCCGAGAGCATTTTTCTCATCACCGGGAATACTCCCGAAATCATCGTGCTCATAATCCTCGGTCACGGTGCTGACCCTATCCATAAACTCCGGATGCGGATTCAGCGTCAAAAGCTCCTCATAAAGCTTTTTATCATATTCGAATTCCAGCAGTGGATATTTCATCTTTTCGTCCGGCATGGAGCATCCTCCTTTTTACGTCCTTTCGTGAGCATTCCGCACATGACTTCCACGCACTGTGGGTCGAACGCATGTCCGGCACGCTCGCGGAGGGCCGCAGCGATTTGGGCGTCCGTCTCGCCCCGGCGGCGGTGGCGGTCGGTGAAGTCGGCCACAGCGAGGATGCGGGACAGCAGCGGGATGGCCTCGCCCTGCAGCCCCTCAAGGTAGCCGGTGCCGTCGTAATTTTCGCGGTGATACCGCACGGTCTCGGCCACCCGGTCTACGATTTGGAGTTCCTGAATGATGCGACAGCCCCGCTCTACATAGGTCTTGTAGAGCTGGTACTGCTCCTCGGTGATGTTCCGCTGCAATACCACATCATCGGGCAGGCCCACGGTGCCTACTTCGTGCAGCAGGCCCGCATAGTAGCCGTCCCGGCAGGCGGCCTCATCCAGACCCATTCGGCGGGCCATCTCCTGCGTCAGCTCCGCAGTCTGCTGGCAGTGGAGGTCGATCTCGGGGATCTTGGAGCTGAGGGCGCTGTACATGGCCGTGATGACCTTCAGCGACATCTCCGAGAGTTTGCTCTTCTCCGCGTCGATGCGCTGCTGCAATAAAAGATGGCGTTTGGCCTTGTCCACCCAGTAGCGCTGGATGGAGAACATGATGATGTAGGCCACCCCCAGGATGCAGATGTAGAGGAACGGGAAACGGAGCACGAAGTTTTCGCCGTAGAGGGCGGCGGGGTCGGGGATGAGCCCGCCGTGCAGGCAGGCCATCACCCAGAGAAAGCCCAGAAGATTGATAAAAGTACCGTCCACGAGACCCAGCACGAAGGTGCAGGAAAAGGAGAATATCAGAAGGAAAAACCAGCTGAAATAGCCCACATAAGCCTTCTGGAAAAGCAGGGCGCTGCCGGCCAGAAACGCCAGCGCTGCACCCAGCTCCCGCGCCCGGCTGGCACTGCGGCGGGACAGAGAGAGGTTGACGCCGTCCAGAAGCATCATGCCGCCCAGCAGAAGATAAAACGGCAGCGGCGCACCGTACAGAAACCCCAGCGGCAGATGTACCAGCCAGAGCAGACCCACGACGAGCTTGGCGTAGAGGGCCAGCTGCGGGTCGCCATGGGGGACGAGTACCGTCTCGCGCAGCCGTTCAAGCGTATCCTTGTTCATAAAACATCCTTTTGGCGCGTCACTGCACCGCTATCTCTCCGCTTTCCAGCAGCTCCACCACGGCCTTGACCGCCGCAGGCTCGAACTGCGTCCCGCTCAATTTCCGGAACTCTCCGATGATGTAGTCCCTGTCGCAGTGGCCGCGGTAGCACCGGTCGGAGCCCATGGCGTCCAGCGCATCGGCGACGCTGATGATCCAGACCATCTCCGGCAGCTGCCCGCCTTTCAGCCCGGCGGGGTAGCCTTTGCCGTCGAACCGCTCGTGGTGGTAGCTGGCACCGCAGTCGGCCTGAGGCAGAAATTCCAGCCCCTCAAGAATTTTTCGGCCCCAGACGGTGTGCTGTTTCATGATGTCGAACTCCTCGTCCGTCAGCCGGGAGGGTTTGTTGAGGATGGCGTCCGGCACGGCGATCTTTCCGATGTCGTGGAGCAGGGCGCTCCGGTAGAGGCTGTCCAGCTCCTCGCCGGCAAAGCCCATATGCGCCCCGATGAGGCGGGCATATTCGGCCACCCGGTGGGAGTGCTCGCTGGTGTAGCGGTCCTTTTCGTCTATCATCTGGCTGATGGCGGCCACAGAGCTGACCATCAGCTGCCGGGCCTCGCAGATAGTGGCCCGGACCTCACGTTCCATCTCTTTTTCGCTCTGCTCCTGCCGGATGCGGTAGTGTTTGTAAAAGATGTCCGCCGTTATCATCAGCAGGCAGAACGACCAGTAGGCGGCGGGGTAGAAAAGCGCATAGTCCCGGCGGTAGAGGGTGCTGCCGGCAAGGGGACCCAGCCACAAAAAGCAGGTGGCCGCGAGGCCGTAGGCTGTGCAGAACGGCAGGCCGATGGGCAGCCCCGACTGCACGAAAAGAGTAGCCGGCATCAGGAAGAACCACAGGTTCTGGAAGCCGTCGCTCTCGTTCAGGACCAGAAGCAGCAGGCCCATGACGATGAGGGCCGTGTTTGAGAACATGACCAGATGCTTTTCGTTTTTCGCCCGGGGCAGCAGCCACTCCACCATCAGAAGCACAAGGCAGATGAGTCCGGTGAGGACGAAGACGACGGGCCTGCCGAGGCCGTTGCAGCTGAGATTCAGCGCAAAAAGCACGACGACAGCCAGCGTCAGCACCTGGCGCAGGTAGTCTGAGTCCAGCGTAGAATGCTTTTCGTAATGATATGCTTCCTTGAGAAGGGACCAGATGCGGTAAAGCATGAAAACATCGCCTCCGAACGGGCCGCGCGGGCGGCTGGCTGCGTATCTTTATAATATTACGACATTTTTATACAATATTATTATACAATGAAATCCGGACGATGAACAGATGGAATTTCAGAATGACTGTATTCATCAAAAATACATCAGCAAAGAATTTTGGATATAAGAGCTAGGAATCGAAAGGATGGCTTGCAGAAAGCTCCAAAAACCAATCAGATGGGTCACTTTGTACAAACAATGACTGGAAAATTTGTGCTTGAATCTAATTGCGGGATGAGAAAATATGCGTTATCATAATATCCAAAGGCGACCCGTATGCGGAAGGAATGGCGCTGTGAGCAAAGCACGGCGTTGCCATAATACGGATAAACGCAACGTGAATCGGAGGTAACAAGAAATGAAAAAGATCTCTCGTCGTGACTTCCTCGCAGCTTCTGCTGCTGTGGGTGCAGCTGGCGTCCTGACCGCCTGCGGCGGTTCTTCCAGCAGCACTGCCACCTCTACTGCAGCTTCCACTGCTGCCAGCACCGCTGCCGGCGGCAAGTCTACCGACTACCCCACCAAGGGTATTTCCGTCATCTGCCCCTGGTCTGCAGGCGGCGGCACGGACTCCTGCCTGCGCGCATTCTGCGAGGCTATGGGCAAGAACCTGGGCGTCACCCTGACTGTCGATAACCAGACTGGCGGCGGCGGCATCCTGGGCCATCAGGCTATCGCAGACGCCAACACCGACGGCTACACCATCGGTATGATCACCTTCGAGCTGGCTACCTATAAGAAGCTGGGCACCAGTGAACTGACCTGGGAGAATTACGCTCCCCTGTGCCGCGTCAACACCGACGCAGCTGCCATCACCGTCGGCGCAAAGTGGGCTGCAGACAACGGCATCACCGACCTGCCCGGTTTCATTGATTACTGCAAGGCTCACCCCGGTGAGGTGCAGATGGGCGGTTCTTCCAACGCTTCTGTCTGGCACATCGCTGGCGGCTACCTGATGAGCGCTACCGGCATCGACATCCAGATGATCACCTATCAGGAAGGCGCTGCTACCGCTGTCCAGAACGCAGCCGGCGGCTTCATTCAGGGCGTTACCGTCTCTCTGGCCGAAGCTCGCAGCTTCATCGAGTCCGGCGACCTGATCTGCCTGGGCGTCATGGACGAAGAGCGCAACCCCGTCTTCCCCGATGTTCCTACCTGCAAGGAGCAGGGCTACGACATCACCTACTACACCCAGCGCGGTATGGCCGCTCCTCTGGGCGTTGATGATGCCATCATGACCCGTCTGGAAGAGGCCTGCGCCGCTGCCATCGAGGATCCTGACTTCGTGACCTTCATGAACAACAACGGTCAGGCGATCTCCTATCTGGATGCACAGGGCTATGCTGACTACCTGAAGCAGGCTGCTGTCGATGTCGCAGCTGCTATGGACGCTGTCGGCCTCTGATTTGTCTCTCTGAGTATTTGCTGGGGCAGGCAGTTCATGCCTGCCCCTTTTTATGAGAAGATATAGAGAGGAGGAACCCCTTTTGAACAAAGACAAAATGAAAACGATGGCCTTCTCCAATCTGGTAGGCTCCATCATTTTCCTCGCGATCGGCATCTGGGCGTGGTTCCAGACCGATAATTTCCCTGAGGTGGCCAACACCTATGTGCAGGCTTCTACCTTCCCCCGCGTCATGATCGTGGGGATGCTCATCTTCTCGGTGGTCCTGCTCATCCAGTCCATCTTCAAGCTGATGGGTACCATGAAGCCCACCGACCCCGTTGCTGTCGAAGTCGGCACCCTGAATCCCCTCAAGGATAAGGGCGTGGCCGCTGCTTACCTCGTCATGCTCCTCTGTGTGCTGTTCGCGGCTCTGTTCAAGAGCTGCGGCTACATCCTGTGCGCTGTGGTGCTCTCGATGATCATCATGTTCCTCATCGGCAAGCGCAACTGGGTGCAGATGGTCCTTGTGAGCGTTCTGGTGCCGCTGCTGATGTGGCTGGTGTTCTACAAGGTGCTTACCGTCAATATTCCGCTGGGTCCGCTGAACTTCCTGCGCACCCTCGTGGACATGATATAAGGAGGGAGCACAGTTATGGATTTTAGTCTGCTTCTTTCCAGCTATGCTACTGTCTGGTCCAACCCCGAGGTCCTTCTGATGACCTTCATCGGCGCACTGGGCGGCGTTCTGCTGGGCGCTATCCCGGGTATGACCGCCACCATGGGCGTGGCGCTGCTCATCCCCTTCTCCTTCGGCATGGACCTGATCCCGTCCATCGGCCTGCTGCTGGGCATCTACTGCGGCGGTATGTACGGCGGTTCCATTTCCGCTATCCTCATCCACGCCCCCGGCACGCCCGCCGCAGCCGCCACCCTGCTGGACGGCTACCCCATGTGTAAGAAAGGTCAGGCCGGCAAGGCTCTGTCCGTCGCTATGTTCGCATCCTTCTGCGGCGGCGTCATCGGCGCACTGGTCATGACCTTCCTGTCTCCGCTGGTCGCTGATATGGCCATGAACTTCGGCCCCGGCGAGATGTTCATGCTGGCCGTCTTCGGCCTGTCGGTCATCGTCGCAATTTCTGGTAAGTCTGTGGCCAAGGGCCTCATCAGCGCCTTCTTCGGTATGCTGCTCTGCACCGTCGGCCTCGACCCCACCAACGGCATCCCCCGCTTCATCACCACCAAGCAGACCGGCCTGCTGGATGGCTTCCAGTTCATCCCCACTCTGATCGGTCTGTTCGCTGTCTCTGAAGTCATCGCCGGCGTTGAGCGCATTATCCGCGGCGAAGAGCATGAGCAGAAGTCCAACGAGAAGATCACCAACGTCCTGCCCGATTGGAAGACCATCAAGAAGATCTGGCCCAACATCCTCTCCGGCGGCCTCATCGGCACCTTCATCGGCGCCATCCCCGGCGCAGGCGGTGACATCGCCGTCTTCGTTTCCTACGGCGCCAGCAAGTCCGCCAGCAAGCACCCCGAGCTGTACGGCACCGGCATCCCCAACGGCGTTGCTGCTACCGAGTCCGCCAACAACGGCTGCTCCGGCGGCGCTATGATCCCCCTGCTGTCTCTGGGCGTCCCCGGTGACTCCGTCACCGCCATCCTGCTGGGTGCCTTCATCATGAAGGGCATCACCCCCGGCCCCATGATGTACGTCACCGAGCTGCCCACCGTCTACCGCGTGTTCGCAGCTCTGATGCTGGCAAACCTCTGCATGCTGGTCGTCGGCTGCCTGGGCGTCCGCTTCTTTGCAAAGATCGTCTCCGTCGAGAAGAAGATGCTCTACCCCATCATCCTCGTCATCTCCCTGCTGGGTGCTTTCTCCATCAACAAGAATGCCTTTGACGTGGGCGTCTGTGTCGCCTTCGGCATCATCGGCTGGCTGATGAACAAGTACGAGTTCCCCCTTTCTCCCATCCTGCTGGCCCTCATTCTGGGACCCATGTGCGAGAAGAACTTCGTGCGTTACATGAACATCCAGCGCGGCAACTTCTTCGCCATCACCACTTCTCCCATCGCAATGGTCTTTGCAACGGTCGCTATCCTGGTCATCGTCTACTCTGTCTACAACCAGAGCAAGATCAACAAGCGCACCGCTGCAAACGCTGCACAGGAGAAGGCATAACCCCCAACATCCAGACAAGCTCTGTCTTTTACATTCCCATGAAGCTGCGGCTGTCCCGTTCCGTCGGGGCGGCCGCGCTTCGCTTTTATAGGATAATGAGAAAGCCCCCGGCAATGCCGGGGGCTTTCGTTGTGCTGTATTTTATTCTTCCGATTTAGGAGCTTCGGGGTGGCGGCACTTGGCCAGCATATCCAGCTCCGGCATCAGCTCGGTGCTGATGACCGAGAGCATCTGCTCCATCTTGTCGCAGTCCTCAGCCGGGAAGCGCTTGCGCACACGCTCGATGACCGTGTGCAGGTAAGAATAGCTGATGCTGTAGTAATCGATGTATTTCTGGGTGGGGCGCAGGAAGTATTCGCGGCGGTCGGTGGTGGACTGGATCTTCTCCACATAGCCCTTTTTGACGAGGCTGCCGATTTTATAAGCCGCGTTGGGGGTGGAGATGCCCATCATGCGGGAAAACTCTGCAATGGTGGGCTCCCCCATCGCCATGATGCCCTCCATGCAGAAGGACTCCACCGTAGTCAGCGTGGCTTCGCGGGTGGCAAAGCGCTGAAATACATTCTGATAAAAATGCAGCTTGAATTTTGTATAGACGTCCTGAAAGACTTCTTCCAGCATGGGGTTCTCCTCCAGTGAGCAAATAGCTCAAAAAATTTACTCTTTTAATAAGTATACCATGATTTGCGCCGGAGGGGAAGACAAAAATCTACGATTCCGTTAAGATTTTGTGACTTCTTCCTTCCCAGTATGGCCCATCCGCGCCCTGACGATGCTGAGCACGACGAGTTCGATGACGATGGCACAGGCCAGCAGCACGAAGGAGGTCAGGGTGTTGGCGGCATCGCCGAGGACAGCCTGTGCTGCACCGCAGAGCAGATAGCAGCCCGCCGAGATGGCGGCGGCGGTCATGGCGTAGGGCAGCTGGGTGGAGACATGGTTCACGTGGCTGCAATGCGCGCCGGCAGAGGCCATGATGGTGGTGTCGGAGATGGGCGAGCAGTGGTCGCCGCAGACCGCGCCGGACAGGCAGGCGGCGATGGAGACGACCAGCATCTCACCCTCCGGGAACGCGTGGCAGACGATGGGGACCAGAATCGAGAAAGTACCCCAGGATGTGCCGGTGGCAAAGGCGAGGAAGACCGCCACCACAAAGATGATGATGGGCAGCAGGTACTGCAGAGCCGCCGCAGAGCCGCTGAGCAGGCTTGCGACGTAGTATTTTGCGCCCAGCAGGCCGGTCATTCCGGAAAGCGTCCATGCCAGCGTCAGGATGAGCATGGGGCTGACCATGGCCTTGAAGCCCTCGGGGATGCAGGCGGCGAAGTCCTGAAAGGTCATGACGCCCCGCACCCGGTAAAACACGAAGGTGAACATCAGGGCGATGGCGCTGCCCATCACGAGGCCCACAGAGGCGCTGCAGTCGGCAAAAGCGGTGACGAAGTCTACGCCCTCGAAGAAGCCGCCGGTGTACACCATGCCGAAGATGCAGGCCGCGATGAGCACCAGCACCGGCGCGATGAGGTCCACCACATGGCCGCGGGTGTCGCTGCCGTCGTCCGCGTCGTCGCCGTAGGGGCGGTCGTCGGTGGTGAAGAGGTCGCCCAGCAGGGCGTTATCCTCGTGCTTTTTCATGGGGCCGTAGTCGAGGCCGCTGAAGATGAGGAAGAGGCTCATCACCATGGTGAGGATGGCGTAGTAGTTATAAGGGATGGTGCGCAGGAACATGGTAAAGCCGTTGATGCCCGAGCCTTCCGGGACGGAGGATGTGACGGCGGCGGCCCAGCTGGACACCGGTGCGATGATGCAGATGGGTGCTGCGGTGGCGTCGATGAGGTAGGCCAGCTTTGCACGGGAGACCATCTGCCGGTCAGTGACCGGGCGCATGACGGAGCCGACGGTCAGGCAGTTGAAGTAGTCGTCCACAAAGATGAGGATGCCCAGCAGCAGGGTGGCGAACTGTGCGCCCGCCCGGGTGTGGATGTGGGTGGAGGCCCAGCGGCCAAAGGCGGCGCTGCCGCCGGCCTTGTTCATCAGGGCCACCAGAATGCCCAGCATCACCAGAAAGACGAGGATGCCGACGTTGCTGGAATCGGACAGCTTGGACACCATGCCGCCGTCTTCGTTGAAGAAGAGGGTGGTCAGCGCCAGCTCAAGATTGCCGTTGGCGTAGAGCAGTGCGCCGGTGGCGATGCCCACCAGCAGCGAGGTGTAGACCTCTTTGGTGTTCAGGGCCAGCACGATGGCTATCACAGGGGGCAGCAGGGACAGTGCCGAGCTGTACACGGCGCAGGTGTAGGTGGAAGGGTCGTCGATTTTGCCGGGCGTTGCGGCGGTACACCACAGCAGCAGGGCAAACACCAGCAACGCACCCACCCACGAGAGATTGGTTTTTTTCATGATAAACTCCTCGGTTGATTTTTTTGCAGCCTGCCGGGCAGACTAACCCTTTAGAAGCCGTTTTCATAAGCATTGCACACCGCCCGAACGGCCTTTTTGCCCGCATACTGCGTTGATTTCCCTTGCAATCCGCTCAGGATTGCTGCGGAAAATTGCCTTGTCTGCGAGCAAAAATTCTCGTCGTTCGATGTACCCTGCTTACAAAAACAGCTTCTAACGTGATGGGACACGGAAGGGGGTGTTGGCTGCGCCGGACTATAAAGCGATGTATTTAGAGCTGTTCCGTGCCAGCGAACAGGCGGCACGGCTTTTGCAGGAAGCTCAGGCCCGGGCCGAGCAGCAGCTGCTGGCTGCCGACCCGCCGCCCATCGAGCTTGCCGAGAAAAAAGAGTCTTAGCCCTTCTTGCTCTCAGCCTTGGCGGCAAACTTTGCGTCGTTGACCACAAAGCGCTCGTGGACGCCGCCGCCCACAGGGCCTTTCTCGTCGTACAGGGAGACTTTGAACACCAGCTTGCGGCCTTCCACAGCGGTCAGCTCGCTCTCGCAGGTGACGGTCATGCCCACGGGTGTGGGGGCGGTGTGCTCCAGCTCCAGCTTGGTGCCCACAGAGCCGCAACCCTCATCCAAAGCGTCGGCGACGCTCATCCAGCAGGTCTTTTCGGCCAGCGCCACCAGTGCGGGAGTGGCGAAGACATTCAGCGTGCCGCTGCCCATGGCCTTGGCGGTGTTCTCGGGGGTCACGGCGACGCTCTGCTTGCCACGGATTCCAGTTTCTAACATATAAAAATTCCCTCTTTCTTAATTTGTCGTGATGCCGCGGTTTGCGGAAGATAATTTCACATTTGTAAGGATACCACAAAATCCACGCCATTGCACCTGTTTTCGGAATTTTCCTTCAAAACTCTTTCCGTCTGAGGCCAAACGCGGTATCATAAGCTGGACAAGGAGGGAAAGAAGATGAACGATTTCTGGAAATCCTACGACATCACCCACGCCGAATACGGGGCCGATTACCGATGCTACCCGCTGTATGGCACTGTTCACCTCATGGAGCTGGCCATTTCGCTTGCCTTTATCGTGGGGACGGCCCTGTGGTATCGCCGCAGTTCTGCCCGCACCCGGCGGCGCATTTTAGTCGGAGTCACCGCTTTGCTCCTGCTGGACGAAGCTGCCCTTCTGCTGGGGATGGCCCTGACCGGCCAGTGGAATTGGAGCTATCTGCCCCTGCACCTGTGCAATATCAATGTCTTCGTCTGTCTGTACAACACGATCACGGACAGAAACTGGTGCAAAGAGGAGCTGTATGCCCTCTGTATCCCGGGCGCAATGCTGGCCCTGCTCTGCCCCAGCTGGCTGGATGTCCCCTCTTGGTGGACGCTCATCAATCTGCACTCCGTCAGTATCCATGCCCTGCTGGTACTCTATCCAGTCCTGCTGGTGGCGGGCGGCTACCGTCCCAGTCCCCGGCGGGTGCCGCAGGTGCTGGCGTTCCTGTTCGGCTCTGCTCTGCCTATCTACTTTCTGAATAAGTCCCTTAACACCAACTTCTATTTCCTCAATAATCCCTACGGGAACATCATCACCAGCACCTTCACGGCCCTGCTGGGCGAAAAATATTATATCCTGGGCTTCCTGCCTGCCACCGCGCTGGCGCTGTTCCTCATGTATCTGCCGTGGGCGGCGGACTATAAAAAGAAGAAGCGGGCATGAATGCAGTGCTTTAGAAAAAGGCAGTTCGGTCAGGACTGCCTTTTTCTTTCGCCCTGAATTGCACCCTTTCTGCAAAATAAATCTGCAAATTTCTTGCGTTTTGAGGTCTATTTTATCAATTTTAAGAGAATGCTGATTTTTTATACAAAACTCCTTGACAGGAGCCATACAGCGTGTTATCATGAACACGTGAACAGATGTTCATATATTGAAGCGAAAGGATGACAACGATGGCTGAGAATACTCTTGCCCCAGAAGAGAAGCTGCCCAAGGCCCCGCCGGTGCTGCCGGACGATGAGGTGCTCTACGAGCTGGCCGATTTGTTCCGGGTGTTCGGCGATTCTACCCGCATCAAGATACTCTACGCCCTCCACGACGATGAGCTGTGTGTGCAGGACATTGCAAATGCCGTCCAGCTCAGCCAGTCGGCGGTGAGCCATCAGCTGCGGGTGCTCAAGGACTCAAAGCTCGTCCGCTTCCGCCGCGACGGCAAGACCATTTACTATGCACTGGACGATGACCATGTGCGCAGCATCCTCTCCATGGGCATGGACCACATCGAAGAGTGATGCCTCCAAAACGCTGCAAGCTCTGCCGCACACGGCGGCGGAGCGGGGATATAGAAAGAAAGGCTGGTACTTATTATGAAAAAGAGCTACAAGATCGAAGTTGACTGCGCAAACTGCGCCCAGAAGATGGAGGATGCCGCCAACACGGTCGCCGGCGTCGCAAAGGCTACCGTCAGCTTCATGACCCAGAAGATGAACGTCGAGTTCGATGAGGGTGCTGACGTCAAGGCTACCATGCAGAACGTCCTCTCCGCCTGCAAGAAGGTCGAGGACGACTGCGAGATCTTTGGCATCTGAGTTTCGACTTATACTGCCGGGATGCGCGTGGAAAATGTGGAAAAATAAATCAGTTTTCAACAATTTCCACGGCGTTTTCAACATCCTGGACGCAAAAATAGAAAAATGAACGCGTATTTGCGGCTTTTTGCGGGAAAACCTCGTGGAAAAGCCGGGGGAAAGCGTGGAAAACAAGCCCCTTGTGGGGAAAACCTGTTGAATCTGAGAAAACTGCCCCAAAAGGAGGCTGGTATCCGTGACGAAAAAACAAAAGAAAATGCTGTACCGCATCATCGCCGCTCTGGCGCTGGTGCTGGTGCTCAAGCTGCTGCCGCCTCTGCCCACGTCGGTGGAGCTGCTGCTCTACTGCATCCCCTACCTCGTGGTGGGCTGGGATGTGCTCCGCAAGGCCCTTCTGGGCATCAAGAACCGTCAGCCCTTTGATGAATGCTTCCTGATGGCCGTCGCCACCGTGGGTGCATTCGCGCTGGGCGATTACGTCGAAGGCTGTGCCGTTATCATCTTCTACCAGATCGGCGAGCTGTTCCAGGGCGTTGCCGTCGGCAAGAGCCGCCGCAGCATCTCGGCCCTGATGGACATCCGGCCCGACTACGCCAACATCGAGGGCGAGGACGGCAAGCTGGAGCAGGTGGACCCCGATGAGGTCGAGATCGGCACCATCATCGTGGTCCAGCCCGGTGAGCGTGTGCCTATCGACGGCGTCATCGTCGAGGGCGCTTCCACCCTCAACACCGCCGCCCTCACCGGCGAGAGCCTGCCCCGGGATGTCCGGTCCGGCGATGAAGTCATCAGCGGCTGTGTCAACATGAGCGGCCTGCTCAAGGTCAGGACCACCAAGGAGTTCGGCGAATCCACCGTCTCTAAAATTCTCGACCTCGTGGAAAATTCCAGCATGAAAAAGGCCCGCGCCGAGAACTTTATCACCCGCTTTGCCCGCGTTTACACCCCGGCGGTCTGCTACGGCGCGCTGGCGCTGGCCTTCATTCCCCCCATCGTTCTGATGCTGATGGGCCAGCCCGCCCGCTTCGGCGACTGGGTCTACCGCGCCCTCACCTTCCTCGTCATCAGCTGCCCCTGCGCACTGGTCATCTCTATCCCGCTGAGCTTCTTCGGCGGCATCGGCGGCGCTTCCGCCTGCGGCATCCTCGTCAAGGGCTCGACCTATCTGGAAGAGCTGGCCGATACCCGCGTCGTCGTCTTCGATAAGACCGGCACCCTGACCCAGGGTACCTTCAAGGTCGTCAAGGTCTGCCCCGTAGAGGGCGGTACCGAAGACAGCCTCGTGGAAGCCGCTGCGCTGGCCGAGAGCTGGTCGAAGCACCCCATCTCCCTGAGCATCAAGGCTGCTTACGGCAAGGACATCGACGCTGCCCGCGTCACCGACGTGGAGGAGCTGGGCGGCCACGGCGTCACCGCCAAGGTGGACGGCAAGCCGGTCGCTGCCGGAAATGCCCGCCTGATGGCAAAGCTGGGCCTCACCGTCCCCGATGTTCCCCAGACCGGCACCATCGTCCATGTGGCCATCGACGGCAAGTATGCAGGCTACCTGCTCATCTCCGACGTGGTGAAGCCCCACAGCGCACAGGCCATCAAGGGCCTCAAGCAGGCCGGCGTCCGCAAGACCGTCATGCTTACCGGCGACGCAGAGCCGGTGGCAAAGGCTGTCTCGGCAGAGCTGGGCATCGACGAGTACCACGCCGGCCTGCTGCCCGGCGATAAGGTGGACCAGATCGAGAAGCTCCTGGCCGCCAAGAAACCCAAAGAGATGCTGGCCTTCGTGGGCGATGGCATCAACGACGCTCCTGTCCTCTCCCGTGTGGATGTGGGCATCGCCATGGGTGCTCTGGGCTCTGACGCCGCCATTGAGGCCGCCGACGTCGTCCTGATGGATGACGACCCGGCCAAGATCGCCCTCGCCATGCGCATTGCCCGCCGCACCAAGAGCATCGTCTACCAGAACATCGTCTTTGCTCTGGCCATCAAGGCGGCCTGCCTGCTGCTGGGTGCTCTGGGTATCGCCAACATGTGGGCGGCCATCTTCGCCGATGTCGGCGTCATGGTCCTCGCTGTCCTGAACGCGACCCGCGCCCTCTATACGAAAAACCTCACCCCAAAATAAAAGATATAAGACAAAGAGGGTTCTGTGCGGCCGCACAGAACCCTCTTTGCCTTATAAATAGTTCTTGCAAATGCAGATAAACCTGTTATACTACTGTATTGGAGGGTTGAAATAGATGCAGGAACAAAACAAAACAAATTTGAATCGCGCACCGGTATGGTGCGCGTTCCGGGCCGCAGCGCCTCAGACGCTGCCGGTGTTTGCCGGATATTTAGTGCTTGGCCTCGGCTACGGCATCTATGTGCAGTCGCTGGGCCTGCCGGTCTGGCTGCCGCCCCTGATGGGTACGGTAGTGTACGGCGGCTCGCTGGAATTCGTGCTGGCCTCGCTGCTTCTGGGCAGCTTTGCGCCGGTGTCGGCCTTTCTGATGGCGCTGATGATCCAGGCGCGGCATCTTTTCTACGGCCTGACCATGCTGCAGCGCTACCGCGGCTACGGCCTGCGCAGCGCCTACATGATTTTTGCCATGAGCGACGAGACCTTCTCTATCACCTGCTCGGCAGAGCCGTCCGAGGGCGTGGATAAGGGCTGGTTCATGTTCTTCATCACCCTGCTGGACCAGATCTATTGGGTCGCCAGCGCGGCCATGGGCGCGGCCCTCGGCTCTGTCCTGCCCTTCAGTACCGAGGGCGTCGATTTCGTCATGACGGCTATGTTCGTGGTCATCTTCCTCAACCAGTGGGAAAAGGAAAAACAGCACGCCAGCGCCATCATCGGCATTGCCGCGCCGCTGGTCTGCCTGCGCATCTTCGGCTCAGACAGCTTCCTCATCCCCTCGATGGTCTGCATCCTTGTGGCACTGCTGCTGTTCCGCCGCCCCATCGAGGCCAAAGAAAGCGAGGCGGCAAAATGAGCAATATCCAGTTCATCCTGACCATCGCCGTCTGCGCGGCGGCGACCATGCTCACCCGCTTTCTGCCCTTTCTGGTGTTCGGCTCCCGGGGCGGCAAGGTGCCTGAGGTGGTGGAGTATCTGAGCCATGTGCTGCCCGCTGCCATCTTCGGAATGCTCATCGTCTACTGCCTCAAGGGCGTCAGCCTCACCTCGGGCAGCCACGGCATCCCGGAGGCCATCGCCATCGGCGTGACCGTTGCCCTCCATAAGTGGAAGCACCAGACGCTGGTTTCCATCGCCGGCGGCACTCTGTGCTATGTGCTGCTGGTGCAGATGGTGTTTTGAGCACGAAAAAGGACACGGCATTGCCGTGTCCTTTTTCGTGCTCAGTGATAGAACGTATCAAAATTGACCTGCCGGTAGAACCGCTGCTGCAGCTGGTCGAAGCTGTCGCAGTCCTGCGCCAGCAGCCACATGATCTTCGTCACGACGGCCTCAATGGTCATGTCGTGGGCCTCGAGGAAGCGGAAGCGGTTCTTGACCCGCTTGCCCACCTCATAGATGCCCACGTCGCTGCCCTCGTAAGTGACCTGGGTGGTGAGGATGAGCACTTTGTGGGTCTTGTCGTAGTCGCCGAGGCCCTCGGCGAAGGCGTCCATCAGCCGCTGGGGGATGCCGCCTACGCCGAAGCTCTCCACGATGACGCAGTCGTAGAGGCGGAAAATGTCGGGAATCAAATCGGGGCTCAGGCCGGGAGTCAGCTTGAGCAGAAAGACGCGGGGGCTGAGCGAGCGGCCAAACTCCACAGGGCCGGTGGGCCAGGGCGAAGGCACATACCGCACCAGACGGTCGCCCTGTACCAGTGCCAGCGCCGGGAAATTCACCGAGGCAAAGGCGTCGTAGCTGATGGTCTTGTTCTTCTTGGCGCGGGTGCCTGCGATGACATGGCCGCCAAACACCACCATGACGCCCCGGCTGCCGGAGTCGAGGGCGCAGATGACGCTGTCGCGAAGGTTTTTCTTGGCGTCGGTGATCTCGTTGGAGATGGGCTGCTGTGCGCCGGTGAGGATGACGGGTTTGTCGGCGTTCTGGATGAGATAAGACAGAGCCGCCGCCGAGTAGGCCAGCGTGTCGGTGCCGTGGCAGATGATGAAGCCGTCGTAGAGGGCATAGTTCTCCTGTACGGCCTTCGCCATCATCAGCCAGTGCTCCGGGCCGAGGTCGGTGCTGTCGATGCTGCACAGGGCCAGCGTGTCGGGGCAGCAGAGCTCGTTCAGCTCAGGCAGATGAGCCAGAAGCTCTTCGCTGGTAAGCACGGGCTTGAGGCCCTGCTGGGTGCGGACACTGGCGATGGTGCCGCCGGTGGTGATAAAAAGCAGACGCTGCTTTGTGGACATAGAAAAAGCCTCCATCAGGAAGATTGAATCGCATTCATAGAAAGTATAACACACTCGCCCGCCCTTGCAAAGTGGCGCTCGGGCGGAAAATGGAGGCTTTTGGAACTTGGTCATAGAAATCAGGGGGATTTGGTGTATAATAGAGATATAGAGCGCTGTCACGCGGGGTTAAGTTCTCTTTTGCGCACCAAAAGAGAACCAGAAAAGTGCCCGCTACTTTCGAGGCGCGGGAGGCACGAACTAGGGGCTGCTCGCCCCTAGTAACCCCGGAGAGGTGGGCTCCAACTCAAAATGCTGGAGATTCGTGCATTCGCACGAAGATCTCTTAACCGCATTTTGAGCCTCCGCCGATTTGCTGCTCCGCAGCAGACTTCACGCTTTTGCTGGACGTAAAGTTCTGCTAAGACATAACGCCATCGGCGAAGCCGTAAATCGGAGAAACGAGAAAAAAGCGTTTAGCGAAGCGGCTAGCTTTTTTCCGTTTCGACTTCTTCTTTGGGGTCTGAAAGGGGCGAGCAGCCCCTTTCTCGTGGGTCCAGCGCGTCGAAATCGCTGGTGGTTTTCTGGTTCTCTTTTGACATCAAAAGAGAACAATCAGCCTTAATGAAAAAGCGCTCTGCCCCGCGCCGTCGGCGCGCAAAGAAAGTAACTGATTTTACGATAATACAGGAAGTACAAGGAGGCCCACTATGTCCAACATCGTCATCATCGGCTCCGGCCCGGCGGGGGCGTCCGCCGCGCTGTACACTGCCCGTGCGGGGGTGGACACCACCGTCCTCACTCGGGGGCCGGGTGCGCTTGACCGTGCAGAGCTTATCCAGAACTACTACGGCTTCGCCGCCCCCATCTCGGGTGCGGAATTGGAGCGTCAGGGCATCGAGGGGGCCAAGGCTGTGGGCGTTAAATTTGTGACCACCGAGGCCGTGGGTCTGACCTATACCGATAAACTCACTGTAGAAACCCTCGATGGAGATTACCCGGCGGACGCTGTTGTCCTCGCCACAGGTGCTTCGCGGGCGACGCCCCGCATCCCGGGGCTGGCGGGCCTTGAGGGCCACGGCGTCAGCTATTGCGCCACCTGCGATGCCTTTTTCTATCGCGGCAAAGATGTGGCCGTGGTAGGCAGCGGCGAATACGCCCTGCATGAGGTGCAGGCGCTCCTGCCGGTGGCGGCCAGTGTCACCCTCCTGCTGAATGGTGCGCCGCTGGCGGCAGAGTTTCCGCCGGAGGTGACTGTCCGGCCGGAAAAAATCGACGCGATCCTCGGCGAGCAGAAAGTCACCGGTGTCCAGCTGTCCGGCGGCGATGTGGTGGAGCTGGCGGGTGTGTTTGTGGCTCTGGGCGTTGCGGGCAGTACGGCGCTGGCCCGGAAAATCGGTGCCGCCGTGGAGAACGACCGCATCGTGACAGATGAAAAAATGCAGACCACCGTCCCTGGCCTCTACGCCGCCGGAGACTGCACCGGCGGGCTTTTGCAGGTGGCGAAGGCCGTCTATGAGGGCGCTCTGGCAGGCACCGAAGCCGCCAAAGCGCTGCGGAAGGGGTGATCTGAGATGCCGGAGATCCTGCCCATCCCCAAATGCGGCGAGCACCGCCAATGTCTCGCCTGTGCCTTCCCCTTCTGGGACAAGCTGACCGCCGAGCAGCAGGATATGCTCTGCCGCACTACCCGCTCGGTGCGCTATCGCAAGGGCGAGCGGGTCCACAGCCCGGTGGAGAACTGCGTGGGCATCCTGCTGCTGCGCACCGGCCAGTTCCGGGCGTATCTTCTCTCCGACGATGGCCGGGACGTGACCCTCTACCGCCTCTTTGGCGGTGAGATCTGCATCCTCTCCGCCTCCTGCGTCATGAACTCGGTGAACTTTGACCTCTACATCGACGCCGAAGAGGACACCGAAGCCTACTGCATCAGCGCAGGCGTCTTCCGCAGTCTCATGCAGCAGAACGTGGAGGTGCGGTGCTTCGCCTACCAGATGACCGCTGAGCGCTTCTCCGACACCATGTGGACGATGCAGCAGATCCTCTTCATGAGCGCCGACCGGCGGCTGGCCATCTTCCTTGCGGACGAGCTTGCCAAGACCGGCGGCGACGATGTCCGCCTGACCCAGGACCAGATGGCGAAGTACATGGGTTCTGCCCGCGAGGTGGTGAGCCGCCTGCTGAAATACTTCGCCGGTGAGGGCATCGTGAAGCTCTATCGTGGCGGCGTGACCGTGACGGATAAAGACCGTCTGATGAAGATAGCACACGGAGAATAAAACAGAAAAGGGACGCTGCGCATATACACAGCGTCCCTTTTATCGTGCGGAATTACCCCTTGCACCCCTGCTCTTCCCAGTCGCCGAAGTCGGAGACGTCGGCGATTTTAGTCGGGTCGAACTTACCGTTTTCGTCCTTGGGGGCGACGGCGGGGCCGGCCTCCACGGGGTTCGGGTTCGGAGCCTCGGGGTCACAGACCGGGCGCTCTTCGCTCAGGTCGGGCAGGGTCACAGGCTCTGCGGCCTCAGCGGGCGCTGCCTCCGTCTCAGGGACGGCGGGCTCCTCAGCGGGAGAGGTCTCTTCTGCCGGTGCGGCGGCTTCGGCCTCTGCCCTGGCCTCACCCTCGGCGTATGCCTCGGCGGTCTTGGCGGCCTCTGCGTCGTCCTTTTCGGCTTCCTCGGGGAACTCGATGGATTCGATGATGGGTGCGGCCTTCTCGTTCAGGAGCTTGTCCATGATGACGATGGCGGCACCGGTGGCCGCCACAGCGGCGGCAGTACCCAGAATGCGGAAGATTGCTTTCATGCCATGACCTCCTTGGTTGTGTTGTAGTTAGGAGAAGGTGACAACATCGTTCAGCGGCTTCTCGGCAGGCTCCACCGATAGTGCGGTGAGCACCGGGCCTTTGCCGCGGTAGATGTTATGGAACTTATAGCCGACCTTTGCGGTCACTTTGACCCATGCCCGCTGCTCGAGGGCCTTGTAGCCGTCGTAGCTGCAGGGGAAGCCCACGAACTGGATGTCCTGCACGCAGCAGGTCATGGCGAACCGGCCCGGCACGAAACTGTTCTTGCCGGCGCGGTTGGTCTGGCAGACCTGTGCGAGGAACTTGACGGTCTTGCCCGTGTACTTCTGGGGCTCGTCCTGGCAGTCCATATACCAGATGCCGTAATCGTCGTCCGGGATGTCGATGACCGGGGCGTTGATGTCGAAGGGCAGGGGGTCGGGGATGTCGTCGTAAGCCACGCTGCCGTCCTTGAACTCGTAGGCGATGTCGCACTTGCGGGATGCCTGACGCACCAGCTTGTGCAGCTCCTGACGGGCGGCGTCGTTGTTGACGGCCTCGGCGCGGTTGAAGACGATGAGCTCACTGCGGGCGATCTTGTCCAGCATCAGCGCACGCATGGAGTTGTCGCGGGCGTAGGTCAGCGCGGTGGTGCCGTCGGCGGTGGCGATGCACTGGTAGACGATCCAGTTTTCGGGCAGATTGTTTGCCAGGTCCTGCAGCATCCACATACCGTTATACTCGATGACCACGCGGCCTGCGTCGGCCTCCTTGGCCAGCTTTGCGAGGTTCTGGGGGTTCAGCTCAGCCTTGTCCTCGAGGTTGTAAAGGGTCACGCCGGGGAAGGCGAACTTCTTCTCATTGTACTCTTCTTCGCCTTCCTCGCAGACCAGCAGAAGGGTCTTGTCGCCGGAGTCGAAGTTGGGGTCTTCAAAAGTCTCCTGAATGAACTTGGTCTTGCCGCTCTCGAGGAAGCCCACAAACAGGTATACCGGGATCTCATTTGCCATAATCTTTTATCCTTTCAGGGTCGATCAGCAGCCGAACAGTGCGGCGATGCCCTTTTCATCCAGCTTGGAGCCGATGACCACCAGTTTGCCGCCGACGTCTGCACCGCGTGCGCGGACTTCCCACTCGCCGGGAACGTAGTCGAACTCCAGCCAGCCGTCTGCGCCGCCGTCCACGATGCCCTTGGAGCGGAGGATCATGCCGTAATTGCCGGTGTCCAGCTCGGTGAGGGCGTGCTCAATGTCAGCCTTGGAGAACTTCTTGGCCGTCTCGACGCCCCAGCTGGTGAAGACCTCATCGGCGTCGTGGTCATGATGATGGTGGTGATGGCCGCAGCAGCAATGCTCGTCGTGGTCGTCGTCATCGTGGTCGTGATGGTGATGATGCTCGTGCTCGTCTTCATCATCGTCATCGTGGTCATGGTGATGGCCGCAGCAGCAATGCTCATCATGGTCATCATCGTGGTCGTGATGATGGTGCTCGTGCTCATCCTCATCATCGTCGTCGTCATCATGATGATGGCCGCAGCAGCAATGCTCATCATGGTCATCATCGTGGTCGTGGTGATGATGGTGTTCGTGCTCCTCGTCCTCGTCCTCGTGGGCGTGCTCCTCGTTGGCCTTGGCAGCCATAGCGATAAGCTCAGCCTTGAAGTCGTCCTTGGTGGACATGGCCTTCAGGATCTGCTCGCCGGTCAGGGCGTCCCAGGCAGTGGTGACGATGGTAGCGGTGGGGTTCTTCTCACGCAGCATGGCCACAGCGGCGGCGATCTTTTCCTCGGTGGCGTTCTGGGTGCGGCTCAGGATGATGCAGCTTGCGTGGCTGATCTGGTCGTCGTAGAACTCACCGAAGTTCTTCATATACATCTTGACCTTGTTGACGTCGGCCACGGTAACGAAGCTGCTCAACTGAACATCCAGATGCTCGGCCACGCCCTCGACAGCGCGGGTCACGTCGGACAGCTTGCCGACGCCGGAGGGCTCGATAACGATGCGGTCGGGGTGGTACTGCTCCACCACCTGCTGCAGAGCGGCGCGGAAATCGCCCACCAGAGAGCAGCAGATGCAGCCGGCGTTCAGCTCATTGATCTGGATGCCGGACTCCTTCAAAAAGCCGCCGTCGATGCCGATCTCGCCGAACTCGTTCTCGATGAGCACGACCTTCTGGCCTGCAAAGGACTCTTTGATGAGCTTCTTGATAAGGGTGGTCTTACCGGCGCCAAGGAAGCCGGAGAAAATATCGATCTTGGTCATAGTCTGAAATGCCTCTTTCTTTTATGCAGACGCCGCAAAGGCGCTGCCCAGCAGGCCCGTCGGGCCTTACAAGCAGTCCGGGCCGCTGAGTGCTGACCCGTAAAATTCCTACACTCCTATTATAACAAGGCTGTCAATGGCAAACCGGCCTTTTTGATGAGAAATTTGTAACATTTTTTGCAATTTGCTTGCGTTTTCGGGCGGCAGGACCAAAATGATACCTGCGAATTGCATTCTGCGCCCCGGAATGATACAATAAGGTACAGCAAACCATCGCCGCCGGACGTTTTTCCGGCAGAATAAAGAAAGAAGGCTTTTTGACATGAGCATGAATACCGTTCCCGAGCGTCTGGCCGCCCTGCGCGAGGCCATGAAGGCAAACGGCGTGGACGTCTACCTCATCCCGGTGGGAGACCCGCACGCCAGCGAGTATATGCCCGACCACTACACTGCCCTGACCTACTTCTCCGGCTTCCACGGCGAGAACTCCAACTTCGTTGTCACCATGACCGAGAGCGCTGTCTGGGCCGATGGCCGTTACTTCGTGCAGGCGGAAAAGGAGATCGCTGGCACGGAGATCCAGCTGATGCGGATGGGCGAGCCGGGCGTGCCGACCGCCGAGCAGTACTGCGGCAAAGTCCTGCCCGAAGGCGGCAAGCTGGGCCTCTGCGGCCTGACGGCTTCCTGCGGTCTGGTGCGCAGCCTGCAGAAAGAACTGGACGCGAAGAAAGGCACCATCAAGCTGCTGAACCTCGAGGACGAGCTGTGGACGGAGGGCCGTCCCGCCCTGCCCGCTACCCCGGCCTGGCTCCTGCCGAAAGAGTACGCAGGCTTCTCCCCTGCCGAGAAGCTGGGCCAGCTGCGTGCGAAGCTCTCTGAGCTGGGCTGCACCGCACAGCTGGTGGGCAAGCTGGACAATCTGGCATGGCTGCTCAACCTCCGCGCCATGGACATCCAGTGTACCCCCTATGCCATGGCTTACTGCTATGTGACCCCCGATAAGGCGACGCTCTTCATCGACACCGCCCGCGTCAGCGCCGAGGCTGCTGCGGAGCTGAAGGAGAACGGCGTGGAGCTGGCTGAGTACGACGATGTGCTTACCTTCCTCGCCGCCCAGGCCGAAGAGCAGACCGTTCTGGCCGACCCCGTTTCCGTCAACTACGCTGTTTACCAGACCCTGCAGGCCAACCCGGCTCTGACCGTCAAGGACGAGGCCGACCCCCTGCTGCCCATGAAGGGCGTCAAGAACGAAGTCGAGCTGGCTCACACCCGCGAAACTCACATCCGCGACGGCGTGGCTATGGTGCGCTTCCAGATCGAGCTGGAGAACCGTCTGGCTGCTGGCGAAGAGCTGACGGAGCTGACCATCGACGAGATCCTCCACAAGTACCGCAGCGCACAGGACAAGTTCCTGACGGAGAGCTTCGGCACCATTGCAGCTTACGGCCCCAACGCCGCCATGATGCACTATCACGCCACTGAGGAAGACCACGCAAAGCTCGAGAAGAAGGGCTTTTTGCTGGTGGACAGCGGCGCGACCTATATGGACGGCACCACCGACATCACCCGCACCTACCCGCTGGGTGAGCTGACGGAGGACGAGCGCCTGTTCTACACCTGGACTTTACAGTGCCATATCGACATCGCCCGGGCTGTCTGGCTGGACTACTGCGACGGCCATATGCTGGACACCATCGCCCGTGAGCCGCTGTGGCGCCACCTCATCAACTACCGCTGCGGCACCGGCCACAGCGTCAGCCACGTGGGCAACGTCCACGAAGGCCCCCACGCCCTGAACGGCCGCAACACCACCGTTTTCAAGCCGGGCATGATCGTCACCGACGAGCCGGGCGTCTATGAGGGCGGCGTCGTCGGCATCCGCATCGAGAATGAGCTGGAGTGCTACCACAAAGCATCCAACCAGTACGGCGAGTTCCTGGCATTCCGCCCCATCACGTTCGTGCCGATCACCACCTCCCCCATCGTCCCGGGCGTTCTGAGCCGCGACGAGCTGGATTGGCTGAACGCCTACCACCGCGAGGTCTTCGAGAAGCTGGCTCCCCGCCTGACCGAGGACGAGCGCGACTGGCTGGCTAAGAAGTGTGCCGCCATCGGAGCGTAAAATTCTTCTGAAAGGCTCCCCTGATAGGGGAGCTCCGCGACATGCCCGTGTCAGCGGGATGGAGCGGTGAGAGGTTGAATTTCAACAAAAGCGGGAGGCCCCGCAGGGGCCTCCCGCTTTTCTTTAGGATGAGATCTCTGCCTTGTGCTCTTTCCAGTAGGTTTTCGCCTCGTCGATGACCTTCTTGAAGGGGCCGGAGGGGTAAGTGCTCTCGGCGATGTCGATGAGGAATTTGTAGAGCTGGGGCCGCACCTGCTCATACATCCCAAGCCGGGTGTAGAGGTCCTTGTAGTAGTGGAACACCTGGATCTTGTTCTGCACCAGAGTGGCAGGCTTTATCTGGGTGTGGCAGATGCTCTGAGGGTTCTGGACGTAGTAGTAGCCGGGCTGCGGGATGGACGCAAAGACTTCGGCGTACTGGATATACTGCATGTTGAACACGAGGTCTTCGGCCCAGCGCATCTCGCTGGTAAAGCGGATGTCGTGCCGGGTGAGGATGTCGCGGCGGTAGAGCTTGTTCCAGAGCACGCTGTAAAAGTAAGAGGCGGGCTTATCCATCAGGCGGCGGGCGAAGGTGTCCTTGTCGTAGACGCCCTCGGGCAGGAAACCGTATTCCCGGTTCTCCGGCGGGCGTGCAACATGCATGACGCCGAGGTCGTCCTGGATCTTTTCCAGCACCTGTTCCGGCTTCGACGCCCCGGCGGGGATGACCATGGTGTAGGGCGAGATGACGAGGTCGGCACCGGTCTTCTCTGCCGTCTCCACCAGCCGGGCCGTGTAGTCCGGGGCGATGTAGTCATCGCTGTCCACGAACTGGACGTACTTACCGCCGGCAAGCTTCAGGCCGAGGTTCCGGGTGTCGGACACGCCGGAGTTTGCCTTGTCCACCAGCAGGATGCGGCTGTCCTTTTTGCGGAACTCCTCGCAGACGGGCAGGCTCTTATCTTTGGAGCCGTCGTTGATGACGATGAGCTCGAGGTTCTTGTACTCCTGCCCGCAGATGCTTTCGAGGCAGCGGCTCAGGTGGCTCTGGGCATTGTACACAGGGACGATGATGCTGACGAGAGGCATTTCCATAGCAGTTTCTCCTTCTGTTTTTTATAGCAATGATACTCCCGCCGGGCCGAAAAAGCAAGCGCCGGCGGCAGGCCCGAAAGGGGGCTTCGGAATGATATTTCATATCGCGGTGTGCAGCCCGGACAGCATCCTCCGCAGCCGGGTGGAGCGGCAGTGTCTCGACTATTATGCCCGGCGGGACGACGCCTGCATTATCGAGCAGCTGGACAGCCCGGAGGCCCTGCTGGCCCGGGACGACGCCGGGGAGCGGTACGAGCTGTATCTCATCGAGCTGCCGTCCACGGCAGCCGCCGCGTCGCTGCGGGCAGCGGCTGCACTCCGCAGCCGGGGGCGGCGCAGCCCGCTGGCTTTTCTGGCCCACACGCCCGCCCACGCCTACAGTGCCTACCGGGTGGACGCCATGCAGTATTTATTGCTGCCTGTCCCGCCGGAACAGCTGGACGCTCTGCTGGCCCGGGCCGCCGAGCCGGAGTACGGCCCGGCCATCCCGGTAGCCACGGCGTCGGGTCTGCGGGTGCTGCCCTTCGCGGACATCGAATACCTCGAGTGTACCCACCATGTGGTGCATTTCCATCTCGCCAGCGGCGAGGATGTGCCGTCCCTGTCTGTCCGGGTGCCGTTTGCACAGGTGGCCCAGCCGCTTTTGGCGGATGAGCGCTTCGTCCAGCTCCACCGCTCCTATGTAGTCAATCTGGCGGCGGTGTCCCAGCTGGCGGCGGGCGAGTTCTGGATGCAGAGCGGCGCACGGGTCCCTGTCCCCCGCGGGCGGGAGCCTGCGGCCCGTACGGCGCTGAAAGATTATCTGGAAAAGCAGTTCCGATAAAGCAATGGGGAGGTCCTTCCGGGCCTCCCCATTGCTTTATAATTTTGTCCAGTCCAGCTGCGTCCAATCCGTTATGTACTGGTCGGCGAGGCGCTGCAATTCGGGCTTATCGGCAGCGCTGGTCTCATCCTCGATGTCGATGAGGTAAAAGCCGCACTGCCTGGCCGTACGGGTGGCGTAGACAGCGTCCTCGCAGACGACGGCGTCGGAGGGTTCGCTGCCGCCCAGCCGCTCGAGGACTTCGTGGAACACCTCGGGGTGGGCCTTGCTCTTCGCGCCCTGTGCGGTGTAGAAGAACTCGAAATAGTCTGCGACGCCCAGCCGGGTGAGCACCTCTTCGCACTGCTCTGTCCAGGTGTTGGAGCAGATGCACATCCGCACGCCCTCGGCTTTCAGCCGGGCCAGCATCTCCCGGACGCCGGGCTTCAGCTCAACTTTTTTGTACAGGTCCCGGATGACCTGCCGCATGGCAGGCTCGTAGTCCCGGAGGGTCAGGGGCAGATCGTAGGTGCGGATGAGATACTCCGCGCCCTCCACCATCCCCATGCTCAGCAGAACATCGTGGATGCCGGGTCTTGCGGTGCGGCCATAGCGGCGCAGCAGCTCCAGCGGTGCGCCCTGCCACACCACGGTCATGCTGTCGGTGAGGGTGCCGTCCATGTCGAAAATCCATTGCTTGCGGTGCATCTGTCGTCCTCCTGAATCGTTCTGGCAAGGTGAATTTATTATAGCACATTTTTTGTTACAAAAACAGAGAGAAATCTCCCGGGAAATATGCTATAATCTAGGCAAAACCGGAACACATCAAAGGAGGCAGAAAACATGGCGCAGAACAACACCCCCGTAAAGGCGCTGGTGCTGGCGGGCGGGGGCGCCCGCGGCAGCTATCAGGTGGGCGTCTGGCGGGCGCTGATCGAGCTGGGCTGGCGGCCCCAGATCATTACGGGTACCAGCGTCGGCAGCCTGAACGGCGCCATGTTCGCCCTCGACCTCTACGAGACGGCCCGGGACATGTGGCTGACCATCCGCAGCCAGGATGTGATGGAGCTGCCCGCCGAGGATGCGCCGCTTTCTGAGCTGCACGCATTCCTCAAAGACGCTGTGACTCAGGGCGGCATGGACGTCACTCCGCTGGAAGCGATCGTCGAGCGGGTGCTGGACGAAGATAAACTCCGCAAAAGCCCCATCCGGCTGGGCCTTGTGACCGTGGAGCAGAAGACCCTCAAGGCCCGGGAGCTTCCGCTGGAAGACATCCCCGAAGGCAAGGTGAAAGACTACCTGCTGGCCTCTGCAGCCTGCTTCCCCGCCCTGCGGGCCCACACCATCGACGGGGTGTCTTACCTCGACGGCGGCTACCGGGACAATATGCCCACCGCGCTGGCCCAGAAGATGGGTGCAGAAGAGCTGGTCTGTGTAGACCTGGAGGGTGTGGGCATCACCCGCCCCAACCGCACCGGCCTGCCCACCACCCTCATCCGAAGCTACTGGGAGCTGGGCGACATCCTCCACTTCGAGCCCGCCACCGCCCGGCGGAACATCGAGCTGGGCTACCACGATACATTGCGGGCCTTCGGGCGGCTGCGGGGCTGCGCCTACGCTGTGGACAGCGGGGCTGAGAGCAGCGCGGATGCCGCCGCATTCCATGCGGCCTTCGAGGCCGTCCAGAAGGACATGCGGGAAAAGCACCCCTCCACCCTGACGACAGACGCCGCTCTCCTGCTGGCAAAACTCTCAGATGCAGAGCTTGCCCCGCTGGAAGCCGTGGCTGAGGACGTGGGCGTAGACCCCGCCCCCTACTACACCACCCGTACTTTGGGAGAAGCTTTCCTTGCAAAATGCGACTTCGAGCGCCTCAGGAGCTTCGAGCCGCTGTTCAAGGGCGAAGCAGGCCCGGCGCAGGCCGCACGGGCCGCTCTGCTGCCCAACACCTTTTTGCAGGCACTGGTCTGCCGGGCGCTGACCGGCAGAGTGCCGCCGGAGGAGATGGAAACATGAAGGTATATAAGGGCTTTACCGCATCGCCCGGCCTCGTGCTGGGTCAGGTCAGCCGGCTGGACCGCCCGCCGCTGGTGTTCGGCGAGGGGCCTTTCCACCCCGAACAGGAAAAGCAGGCGCTGGAAGACGCCATCAAGGTCGCTCAGCAGGAGCTGGACGAGATGGCTGGCCGCGCCGCGCCCTCGGAGCAGGCCATCTTCCTGTTCCAGAGCATGATGCTGGAAGACGAGGGCTTCATGAATGAGGTGGCTTTCCAGATAAAGGCCGGCGTCGGTGCCGCCGAGGCAATGGACCGTGTGGGCCGCCGCTACGCCGCCCAGCTGGCCGCCATGAAGGACAATGCTTACATGCAGCTGCGGAGCGTGGACATCCTCGACGTGACCCAGCGCATCACCAACATCCTCTGCCACCGGATCCGCAGCTGGCTGGCCCTCGACCACCCGGTCATCCTTGCGTCTGACCTGCTCATGCCCACCGATCTGTTCAGCGTCCCGGCGGGCCGCATCCTCGGCCTCATCACCGCCGAGGGCAGCGGCCAGAGCCATGCGGCCATCATCGCCCGCTCGCTGAACATCCCGGGCATCACCCAGGTGGGCGAAGATTTCCTGAAAGACTGCGATGGCCGCGAGGTCATCCTGAACGCCACCGAGGGCGAGTGCATCCTTGACCCGGATGCCGCCGCCCGGCAGAGCGCCATCACCTGCATCTGCGAGATGCAGCGCCAGAACGAGGAGCTGAACGCCCAGCTCGAGCTGCCCAACCGCACCCGGGACGGCGAGGAGTTCGAACTTCTGGCCAACTGCTTCGGCCCCGAGGACGTGGGGACCGCGATGGAGTCCGGCGCGTCCGGCGTGGGCCTGCTGCGCAGCAGCTACATGATGATGCCCGGCCACGCCATGGACGAGCAGGAGCAGTATCTGTTCTACACCTCCTGCCTCGCCGCCGCCAGGGGCAGGATGGTGACGGTGCGCACCTTTGACTTCGGTGCTGACCGCACCATGGCCGACGCCTATCAGGGCGTCCAGTCCTCCAAGCTGGGCCTGCGGGGCATCCGCAGCAGCCTGCGCAATCTGCCCCAGATGGCAGTACAGATCTGCGCCCTCATGCGTGCCGCCGCAAAAGGCCCGCTGCGGGTCATGTTCCCCATGGTGACAGACATCGAGGACTGGGATTCCGCCATGCAGGTGGTAGACCACTGCCGCCGCAAGCTCACCGAGCGGGGCGTGGAGTTCGAGCCGGATGTCCCCTTCGGCGTCATGCTCAGCGTACCCGCCGCCTGCCTGACGGCAGAGGACTTCACGGCTCACGGCTGCCGGTTCTTCGTCATCGGAACCAACGATCTGACCCAGTACACCCACGCGGTGAGCCGGGAACTGGCCATTGCCGAGCACTACTACCGTCCCGCCAGCCCGGCCATGAAAAAGCTCATCGCCATGGTGGTGGACGCCGCCAGGAAAGCGGATATCCCCGTCACCATCTGCGGCCTCGCCGTCGGCAATGCCGTCAACGCGACCCAGTATCTCCACCTCGGACTGCGCAGCTTCTCCATGAGCCCGCAGAATCTGCTGGCCATCAAAAAGGCCCTGCGGGATGCAGATGCAAGATAAAGAGAAACGGCGTCCCACCTCGGCGGGACGCCGTTTCTGATGTCAGAACTTACTCGAGGTTCCCCGTCAGGGTCATGACGGCAGAGACAACGGCCAGCGGGGCCGTCTCACAGCGGAGGATGCGGGGGCCGAGGCCGACGGTCTTTGCGCCGGCTTTTGCGGCCATCTCAGCTTCCTCGACGGCGAAACCGCCCTCTGCGCCGGTGATGATGGCGATCTTCAGCTTTTCGCCATCGGCGGGTCTGGCCTCAGCCAGAAGCTGGCGCAGGGGTGCGCCGCCGCACTCGTAGCAGAAGAGCACGAGGTCATACTGGTCGAGGCTGCGGCAGACAGCCCCGAAGTTGGGCAGCGGAAGGGCCACATCCGGCAGTACGCCCCGGCCGCACTGCTTGGCGGCTTCAAAGGCGATGCGGTTGTAGCGCTCGTTTTTCTGCTCTTCCTTCTTGGGCGCGGCCACGCAGTAGCGGCTGAAAAATGGGATGAAGTGGTCACAGCCCAGCTCGACGCCGTGGCGGATGACCTGCTCCAGCTTGTCCTGCTTGGGATAACCCACCAGCAGGGTGACGTCCACGGTGGGTTCTGCGGCGCTGGGGTAGCCCGGCTCCACGCTGAACTCCACCGTCTCGTCGCCGAAACCGGTGATGGTGGCAGTATACTCGACGGCGCTGCCGTCGCAGAGGATGACGGTGTCCCCCAGTTTGCCCCGCATCACGCGGGAGAGATGGTGGGCGTCGGCCCCCCGCAGCACGGCGGTGCCGTCGGAAATTTCAGTGGTAAAATAACGGTGCGGCATATTTTTTGATCCTTTACATCTTAGGCTCCCCTCACAGGGGCAATAACGACGACCGCCGCCAGTGGCGGAAGCAGAGAGTCGTTGTTGGGGCCGCGGCCAGCAAGGCGCAAGTGCTTTTCAAGCACGAAGCGAATGCTGGGAGCCGCAACCCGGCAATGGCAGTGCGAAGCACTGACTGAGAGGTTGGCCTTATGCCTTCTTGCAGACGATGCACTCCCAGCCGCGCTTCTCCTTCACTTCCAGCACGGCGAGGCCAGCGGCTTCCAGCGCAGCGATGACCTCATCCTTCCGGCTGTCGATGATGCCGCTGGCGATGAAGACGGCGTCGTCGGCCATCAGGCCGGGGACGGCGGGGGCCAGCGACATGATGGCGTTGGCCACGATGTTGGCCGTGATGATGTCGTACTTGCCGCTGGCCTTGTCGGACAGATCGCCCACGAGGACGGTCAGCTTGTCGGCCACGCCGTTGAGGGCGGCGTTCTCGCCGGCGGTGCGGACGGCCACGGGGTCGATGTCCACGCCCTCAGCCACGGCTGCGCCCAGCTTGAGGGCTGCGATGGCGAGGATGCCGCTGCCGGTGCCGATGTCCAGCACCCGCTCGCCGCCCTTGACCCGCTCGTCCAGCACTTCGAGGCAGAGGTTGGTGGTCTCATGGCCGCCGGTGCCGAAAGCAAGGCCCGGGTCGAGGATGAGTTTGACGCGGTCGGTGTCGTAGTCCTGCCAGGACGGCACGATGGCGAGGCGCTGGCCCACGTCCATCGGGTGGTAATACTTGCGCCAGCCGTTCTGCCAGTCCTCCTGCTCCACGCCTTCGGTCTCGGAGGTGTAGGGGATGCCTGCGGCCTCCATCCGGGCCGCGATGAGGGCCAGCGTCTCCACCGGCGAAGCGCCCGGCTCGAGGTACATGTGGATGATGACGGTGTCCCGGGGCTTGTCCAGCAGCTCCTGCTCGATGAGGTCCACGTGGGCGATCTGCTCCACCTGTTCCTCGATGTCGCTGTAGTCTTCGATATAAATGCCGCCCTCCGCGATCATGGTGGCCACGGCCTCGGCGGCCTCGGCGTCGGCTTTGGATACGGTCAGGCGAATATCAGTCCATTCCATAAGGATGCTCCTTCCGTGTATTGGGGATATACTGTCTTTATAGTACCCGATTCCGGCCCGGGATGCAAGCTCTCGGGCCGAAAGATACCCGAAAAGGCTTTCTTTTTTCCCGGCAGTATGTTAATATGGTGTCGTACCCGGACTGGGCCCGGGCGGCTTCCGGCCGGAAGCGCCCGCCGCATCGTTCCCCAAAGGAGGAATTATCGTATGTTTTTGGGAATGGATATTTACAGCTGGATCGCCGCTATCGTCATCGCGCTCATCGTCACATTCCTTCCGATCATGCTGCCGTTCAAGATCGTTCTCGCCATGGTGGCCATGGCCTGCTTCTACTTTGGACGCAAGTATTATCACAACCATAAGAACGGCGGGGCCGAGACGCCCAGCATGAGCTCTGCCGAGAGCGAGGCACTGGCCTCCGGCATCCTGAAAGCCCTCGGCGGCAAGGATAATATCGTCAAGGTGGACTACTGCGCCACCCGCCTCCGCTTTGAGGTACACAGCTACGCCTCCGTGGATGAGGCCGCTGCCAAGGCCGCAGGCGCAGAGGGCGTCATCCGCCCGGCCAAGAACGCCTGCCAGGTGGTCATCAAGGGCGATGTGCAGGCTGTGTACGATGCCCTGCGCAAGCAGCTGTAACCAAGAAGCCGTTTTCTTACGAAAACAACTTCTCAAACACCGCCGGGAACGGGCCGCTGCGCCCGGCCCGGCGGTATTTTTATCAGAAAGGAATTTTGATATGAAGCCCCAGACCTTTACGTGGAAGAAACTCACCGCCGACGAGCTGACGCGGGTGTATCTGGACGAGATGCGCCGCGACTTCCCGTCCAGCGAGCTGAAACCCCTGAGCATGATACTGAACAGTGAAGCCGTCGGCATGGCCCACACCTGGGGCGTGTTCGAGGGGGAGACGCTGGTGTCCTATCTGCTGATGGTGCGGCCTATGGGCTGTGAAGTGAGCCAGCTGGACTATTTCTCCGTCCTGCCCGCCTACCGCAGCACCGGCATTGGCGCACGTCTGCTGGCCGCTCTGCCCGCCCACGAGGAGGGCGCAAAGGCCATCCTCATTGAGGCCGAGTGTCCCGAGAAGGCTGACGACGAGGCCATGGCCGTCCGGCGTCTGGGCTTTTATGCCCGCTGCGGGGCCGTTGACACCGGCTGGACGGAGCATCTTTTCGACGCATGGTTCCGGGTGCTGGTCCTGCCTGCCGAGGGGGAGACACTGGATGCGGAGACGGCCAACAAAGAGCTGGCCGACTGCTACAGCCGGGTGATGGGCGCGGACAAGTGGCGCAGATATGTCCAGCTCTACCGCCCGGACGGCACGGAAGAGAAATTCTGATTCGATCATAGGGTCTGAAAGGCTGCTTTACGTTCTGTGAAGCAGCCTTTTTTGCACATCTCAGTGGGCGGGATGCACAAACGAACGTGCGGATTTTTGACAGTTTGACCGGGAATGTAAAATCAAGTGTCCTGTTTTCCACACCGGCTTTACCAGAGGATGACAGCAGCGCAAAAACACTGCACAAAGCTTTACCTGCATTTTGCGCCGCCATGGTCGCAGCCGGATGGGCGGTGCGCTACAATAAAGGCGTCCCAAGAGAGACACAACGAGGAAAAGGAAAACAGCCCGGCCGGAACAAAAGGGCCGGCCCGGTTGAAGGAGATATTATGATGAAAAAGATCACTCGTCGTTCGTTCCTGTCCATCTGCGGCGCCGCTGCCGCTGCTGCTGCCCTGACCGCCTGCGGCGGCGCAGCTTCTTCCACTGCTGCCTCTTCTGCCGCCGCATCCAGCACCGCAGCTTCCGCTTCTTCTACGGCTGCGCTGTCCGGCAATGTCGCCACCGGCGGTTCCACCTCTATGAAGAACGTCATCGCCGCCCTGACCGAGGGCTTCGCTGAGATCGAGCCGGATGTCACCATCAGCTATGACCCCACCGGTTCCGGCGCAGGCATCACCGGCGCTACCGATAAGACTCTGGACATCGGTCTTTCTTCCCGCGCCCTGAAGGCTGACGAGACCGGCGTCACCGGCACCATCGTAGCTCTGGACGGCATCGCCATCATCGTCAACAAGGACAGCAAGGTCGAGGATCTGACCGTTGACCAGCTCAAGCAGATGTTCACCGGCGAGATCACCAACTGGTCCGAGGTCGGCGGCGACGACGGCGAGATCGTTCTGGTGGGCCGCGAGGCTGGCTCCGGCACCCGCGATGGCTTCGAGAGCATCGTGGACGTCAAGGATTCCTGCAAGTATGCGCAGGAGTTGACGGCTACCGGCGCTGTCATCAGCGCTGTGGAGGCCAACCCGCTGGCCATTGGTTACGCTTCCCTGTCTGCTGTGGGTGACACCGTCAAGGCTGTGACCGTCGGCGGCGTGGAGTGCAGCGAGGAGACCGTCAAGGACGGCAGCTATGAGGTGCAGCGTCCCTTCGTGTTCGTCACCAACGACTCCGTCACCCTCTCCGCTCAGGCTCAGGCGTTCTTCGACTTTGCTACCAGCACTGACGCTGCCGACCTCATCCGCACCGCAGGCGCTGTGCCGGTGAATGAGTAACTTTGTGAGGGATCCCTCAGGTGTTTTTATGAAAAAATTCGAGCTGCCCCGCACCCCGGCCCAATGGCTGGAAGCTGTCATGAACGCCATCTTCTTCCTCTGCGGCATCCTCGCTGTGGGCTGCGTGGCTGTCATTACCATCTATATGTTCCTGTCGGGCCTGCCCGCCATCGGAAAGATCGGCCCGCTGAACTTCCTCTTCGGCACCGAGTGGGCCTCCACGGCGTCCGAGCCGAAGTACGGCATCCTGCCCTTCGTGCTTTCGAGTATTTACGGCACCCTGGGCGCGTCCCTCATTGGCGTGCCGGTGGGCCTGCTGACAGCAGTGTCCCTCTCGAAAGCGGCAGCTCCCGGCGTGCGCAATGTGGTCGTCACGGCGGTGGAGCTGCTGAGCGGTGTCCCCAGCGTGGTGTTCGGCCTGCTGGGTATGCAGGTGCTGGTGCCCGCGGTGGCGAAAGTCTTCGGCAAGGCGTCGGGCGCCTGCCTGCTGTCGGCCATCGTGGTGCTGTCCATCATGATACTGCCCAGCATCGTGTCGGTGTCGGTGACGGCCCTCAACGCCGTGCCGCCCGAGTATGAGCAGGGCAGTCTGGCACTGGGTGCGACCGATACGGAAACGTGGTTCAAGATCAGCATCCCGGCGGCCAGGAGCGGCATTGTAGCCGGTATCGTTCTGGGCATTGGCCGCGCCATCGGCGAGGCAATGGCCGTCATGATGGTGGCAGGCAACAGCCCCAATATGCCGGACAGTCTCTTCCGCAGCGTCACCTTCCTGACCACGGCCATCGCCAAGGAGATGAGCTACGCCAGCGGCCTGCAGAAGCAGGCGCTGTTCAGCATCGCGCTGGTGCTGTTCGTCTTCATCATGGTCATCAATGTGCTGCTCAACGCTGTGCTGAAGGGAGGAAACAAGGATGAAAAGTGACTTCTCCCCCTCCCGTCGCGCATGGAACGTCATCATGACCGCTGTGGTCTGGGCGGCGGCAGTGCTGGTCATCGCCCTCACTGTGGGCGTCATCGGGCTGGTACTGGTGCGGGGCATCCCCCACATCAGCTGGAAGTTTCTTTCCACCACCGCCAGCGTCCTCAAAGGCACTGACGGCATCCTGCCCGCTATCCTCAACACGTTATATGTCATCCTGCTCACCCTGCTCATCGTCCTTCCGCTGGGCGTGGGCGCGGCAGTTTACCTCACGGAGTACGCCTCCAACCGGAAGCTCATTGAGGTCATCGAGTTCATGAATGAGACGCTGGCGGGAATCCCCAGCATCATCTATGGCCTCGTGGGTATGCTGGTCTTCGCCCAGACCATGGGCTTCAAGACCTGCCTGCTCTCCGGCAGCCTGACGCTGGTAGTCATGAACCTGCCCACCATCATCCGTACCACGCAGGAGTCCCTCAAAACGGTGCCGCAGGGCTACCGGGAGGGCGCTCTGGGCCTCGGCGCGGGCAAGTGGCACATCATCCGTACCATCGTGCTGCCCTGCAGCATCGACGGCATCGTCACCGGCTGCATCCTGGCCGTGGGCCGTATCGTGGGTGAGAGCGCGGCCCTGCTCTTCACCGCCGGTGCGGCGGAAGTTATTGCAGGCAGCATCGCCAAGGCTTATACATCCAACGGCGCGACCCTCTCCGTCCTGCTCTATCTGCGGGCCTTCGAGGACGGCGACTTTGCCTCCGCCTGGGGCATCGGCGCAGTGCTGCTGGTTCTGGTGCTTCTCATCGACCTCGCAGCCCGTCTGGCAAAAACAAAGCTCAAACAGAAACAGTAAACCTCTCCGTCATCGCTGACGCGATGCCACCTCCCCTATCGAGGGGAGGCCTTGGCATATCGGAAAAGTCAGCCTCTTCTCCAGAGGCTCCCCTACAAGGGGAGCTGGCGGGCGCAAGCCCGACTGAGAGGTTGGATGAAGGAGCAGTCAACCAATAAAGGAGTCTGTATGGCATCAATTATTACGGCCCATGACCTGAACCTCTGGTACAGCGACTTCAAGGCCCTCAAGGGCATCTCGCTGGACGTGGGCGAACAGGAGATCACTGCCCTCATCGGCCCCTCGGGCTGCGGCAAATCCACTTTCCTCAAGACCCTGAACCGGATGAACGACCTTGTGCCGAACGTCCGCATCGAGGGCGACGTCCGGCTCCGGGGTGAGGATATTTTCTCGAAGGAGATGCAGCTGACCGACCTGCGCCGCCGCGTGGGCATGGTCTTCCAGAAGGCGAACCCCTTCCCCATGAGCATCTACGACAATATTACTTACGGCCCCAAGCTCCACGGCGTCCGCAATAAGGCGGAGCTGGATGAGCTGGTGGAAAGCTCCCTGCGGGGCGCTGCCCTCTGGGACGAGGTGAAAGACCGCCTGAAAAAGAGCGCGCTGGGCCTCTCCGGCGGCCAGCAGCAGCGCCTGTGCATCGCCCGTGCTCTGGCTGTCAAGCCCGAAGTCCTGCTGATGGACGAACCCACCAGCGCCCTCGATCCCGGCTCCACCATGAAGGTAGAAGAGCTGATGAGCGAGCTGAAAAAGAACTACACCGTCGTCATCGTCACCCATAACATGCAGCAGGCGGCCCGTATCAGCGACCGCACGGCATTCTTCCTGCTGGGTGAGCTGGTGGAGTGCGGCCCCACGAGCGAAATTTTCAGCACTCCGAAGGATAAGCGCACCGAGGACTATATCTCGGGCCGCTTCGGTTAAAAAGGAGGGTTTGCGATATGAGCACACGCACACAGTACGAAGCCGACCTCGCGGCCCTGAAGGGATCGCTGGCCAAGATGAGCCAGCTCTCTGCCGACGCGGTGGAAGATGCGCTGGAAGCCCTCTGCACGGCGGACGCCGAGGAAGCAAAGGGCATCGTCAAGGGTGACACCGAGGTCAACCGGATGGAGCGGGACATCGAGCACCGCTGCATGACCCTGCTGCTGCGTCAGCAGCCGGTGGCAAGTGATCTGCGTTTTATCTCTGCTGCCATGAAAGTGGTGACAGACGTGGAGCGCATCGGTGACCACGCCGCCGACATCGCGGAGATCGTCCCCCATCTGGCCGGTGTCCGCAAGGCAGGCGACCCCGCCGTGAGCAGGAGCATTGAGATGGGCCGTAAAGCCCACAAGATGCTGCAGGACGCCATGAGCGCCTTTGCGGCAGAAGATGAGGCGGCGGCAAAAGCCGTCATCGACGCCGACGACGCGGTGGACTACGACTTCAACACCATCAAGCGGATGCTGGCAGCAGAGATCGCCGCCGACCCCGGCAAAGTGGACGCCGCGCTGGATGTGCTGATGGTCATCAAGTACCTCGAGCGCATCGGCGACCACGCCGTGAACATCGCCGAGTGGGTGGAGTTTCTGCGCACGGGCCGGTATCACCACGAGAAGATGTTCTGAGTTCTGTTTTCCTCTTTTTCTTTTCCTGAAAAGCTGCTGCCCGAGGCGGGCGGCAGCTTTTGTTTGTTTCTCCGAAATTTTGCGACGCATTTGAGCAAAACAGAGAAAGATTTGGAAATCATTGACAAAAAGCGCCGGGGGGGGGGTAAGATAAAAGTTAAGAATCAGAGAGGAGAAAGTGATATGCGGTCGAAAAATAAGATCACTCATAAGATGATGGCTGTGCTGGCCGCAGCCCTGATAGCGGCGATGCTTCTGACAAGCTGCGGCGGTGGTGGCGGTGGAGGCGGCGGAAGCACGGGCGGTGGCTCGTCTACCGTGGAGCCGACCCCGACACCCACTCCGACGCCTACACCGGACCCTGACCCCATTCCGACGCCGGAGCCGGACCCGCTGCCCGGCGAGACGGTGACGCTGGCTGACCCAGCAACGGGCATCTGCTGGCTGGTCAGCCCTACGAGCAGGACGACTGGCACGCTAGTCGGCTATAATAAGGATAAGTGTACCATGCCCCAGAACGTGGTCTTCCCGGAGAAGCTGGGAGATTACACCATTACGGCCATCGCCGGCGGCATCTTTGACGGCGAAGCCATCACGGAGATCACCGTTCCGGCGACGGTCACTGAGTTTAGCGACTGGGCATTTTCTGCTGCGGAAAGCCTGAAAAAAGTGACTATCAAAGGCCCGGCCAAGCTGGGAAAGCGCATGTTCTACTATTGCAGTAATCTGGAAGAAGTATACCTGAATGACGGCATCACTGAGATACCGGAGGGTGCTTTTGAAGTCTGCCGAAGCCTGAATGTCATCCATCTCCCGGCAAAGCTCGAGCGCATCGGGAAAGAGGCGTTCTATACGGCGCTGGATGGAAGTGTGGCTTTGGCACTCCCCGATACGCTGACTACCATCGACGAGTCGGCTTTTGCATATGCCGGTGTCAGTGAGATGCCTATCCCGGGAAGCGTCAAGAAAATTGGAAAGAATGCTTTCGCAAACAGCAGTCTCACGAGCATCAAGCTGATGCCGGGCGTGGAAGAGATTGGCGACAGTGCGTTTGCGTCTACGAATGCGCAGACGATTTATCTGCCGCACAGCGTCACGCACATTGAGAAGAATGCATTCGGAAGCTGCCTGACGGGAGAATATACCGTCTACTATGAAGGCAGTGACACCGAGTGGAGCAAAGTTTTGATTGATGCAGGAAATGACGGCTGGAATCAGTCGGAGATCGTCTACAACGTGACGCCGGAGCAGTATGAGACGCTCCGCAATGGAACAGCGGACGGGGTCGTGTGGACGTTCCGCTCGGATGGCACGGGTCTGGAACTGTCGGGCTATAACAGAAATGGCGTGGCCCCCTCTGGCAGTGTGGTACTGCCGGATGGTGTCGATACGGTCAGCGGAAAAATTTCCGTCACAAGCATTGGTGCTTCGGCACTGCAGGGCTGTACCGGTGTGACCAGTATCAAGATGCCGGAAACGGTAGAGTATATCGGCTATCAGGCATTTTTTGGCTGTACCGGCCTGACGAATATCTCTCTTCCAAAAGGCGTTCAATACATAGAAGGTAGTGCATTCCAAGACTGCACGGCCTTGACCGGCATCACCCTGCAGGAGGGGCTGACCACCATCGGAGACAGCGCTTTCAAGGGCTGTACCGCACTGACGGGCATCTCTCTGCCGAAGGGCCTGACGGACATCGGCAGCAGCGCCTTTGAAAACTGCACTCTGCTTTCCAGTATTTCTCTGCCGACCACCCTCAAGTCGATCGGAGACCGAGCTTTCCAGAAATGTACGGCACTCCGGAACGTCACTTTCCCGGAAGGGCTGCTGACCATCGGAGAATATGCGTTCTACAAAGACAGACTGCTGGAAGCCACCATCCCGGCCAGTGTGACGAAGATCGGATATGATGCGTTCTATAATAATGAATATCTGAAAAAGCTCGTTATCAAGGGCAATCCGAAATTCGAGGCCGACACATCTGGTACGGCAAGCACATTTGGAAGCTGCACAAGTCTGGAAGAAGTCCAGCTGAACGACAATATCGCAGAGCTCCCCAGTCAAATATTCTTTGCCTGCCCCATCCAGAAGATCAATCTGCCCTCTCATCTGAAAACGATTGGAGACGAAGCACTGCGGAGCCTGCAAGTCAAAGAAGTGAAACTGCCCGATACGGTGACGAGTGTCGGCGAGAATGCGTTCGCGTTCTCCGGAATTGAAAAATTGGCGCTTTCAAAGGGCATCCAGAAGCTCCCGCATCAGGTGTTCTTGTACGCAGATTTGAAGGCGGTCTATATCCCGAAGTCTGTGACATCTATCGAGCTCAGCGCCTTTGAAAACTGCTACAAGCTGAAGGACATCTACTACAGCGGCAGCGAAGCAGACTGGGCCAACATGAAGGTCGAGTCGGATGGAAACGAAGCGCTGACCAAAGCGACCATCCACTACAACGCAAGCGTCAGCGACCTGGGTCTGACCGAGGAATTCAGCCTTCTTTCCATGCTGGGCCTCTGATGTGCGCCGAAACCCCGTCTGAAAAATTTTGGAGTTTTTTCTTGTCTTATGCAATTTCTGGCCCGGCTGCGCCGTATTATAAGCAGAAGCCTCCCAACAGAGGGACGCTTATGAGACCTGAGCGCGGCCCGGCTCCGACATCCCCCATGTCCCCGGCTGCGCCGCAACGGAGGATACCTATGAGCATCAAGAAATTCCCGCTGGAAGCCTACGGCGCGGCCGTCAGCCGCGAAGAGCTGGTGCAGGCGGCTTTGGATGAGATCACCAAGAATTACCGTGAGGCCAGCCTCTCCAATGTGGCCCGCAGTTACGGCGTCTCTCTGGCCTATGTCAGCGAGTGCGTCCGGGCGCAGACAGGCCGTACTTATAAAGAATTGCTCCAGAAGCACCGGATGGAGACTGCCGCCCGCCTGCTGCGCCGCAGCGACTGGAACATCCAGCAGATCATCACCTACGTCGGCTACGAGAACACCAGCTATTTCTACCGCCTGTTCCATGAGCGGTACGGCCAGAGCCCCCGTGAGTACCGTCAGAGCCGCGCGGCCCGCACCCGCACACCGGCCTGACCTTTGAGCACGCTGCGAAAAAAGACGTCCCGTGTCTGCGGGACGTCTTTTGATGTCTTAAGATGGAAAAACGATGCAGAGTGTGTTACAATAAAAGCCAGACCTGCAAAAATGCGGGAGTGCGCTGCGGCGCACGGAAAGAGAAGGTGGAAACGGAATGTTTCGTGGAGCACGGCGCTCTGATTTGGAGCAAATTTTAGAGATCTATGCCCATGCCCGGAAAGCAATGGCGGATTCGGGCAACCCGACCCAGTGGGGCGACAGCTATCCGCCGCAGGAGATGCTGGAAGAAGACATCGACTCCAACCGGCTGTTCGTCTATACGGTGAACGGCCGTCTCGAGGCGGTGTTTGCCTTCATCCTCGGGCCGGACCCCACCTACGCGAAAATCGAAGACGGCCAGTGGCTCAACGATGAGGTGCCTTACGGCACCATCCACCGGCTGGCCTCGGCGGGTGACCGCAGGGGCGTGGCGTCTGAGGTCATCGCATGGTGCCTCGAGCACTGCGAGAGCCTGCGGGCCGACACCCACGCCGACAACAAGATCATGCAGCATCTTCTCGAGAAGAACGGTTTTGCCCGCTGCGGCATCATCCATGTGGAAGACGGCACGCCCCGCGTCGCCTATCAGAAGCTGTCGGCCACCGTACACATGCAGGAAGAATAAGGAGGGACTGGCATGAAGATCACACAGGTAAAGCTGGGCCGTATCTCGACCCCGCTCCGCGTCCCCTTCAAGACAGCGCTGCGCACCGTGAGCAGCGTGGAGGACGTCATCGTTGAGCTGCACACCGACACCGGCGCGGTGGGCTACGGTGAGGCACCTCCCACCGGCGTCATCACCGGCGACACCACCGGTGCCATCATCGGCGCCATCCGCGACCACATCGCCCCGGCCATCCTGGGCCGCGACCTCGACGAGTTCGAGGATCTGACCGCCGCCGTGCAGAAGGCCCTCGTCCACAACACCAGCGCCAAGGCTGCCGTGGATATGGCCCTGTGGGACCTGCTGGGCCAGAAGTACAGCGCCCCGGTCTACCGGATGCTGGGCGGCGCGCGCAGCAATATCGTGACGGACATCACCATCAGCGTCAACCCGCCCGAGGAGATGGCCCGGGACGCCCGCACCGCCATCCAGCGCGGTTATGACTGCCTGAAGGTCAAGGTGGGCATCGACCCGGAGCTGGACGTGGCCCGTCTGGCCGCCGTCCGCGAGGCCGTGGGAAAGGACGTCAAGCTCCGCATCGACGCCAATCAGGCGTGGAATGCAAAGCAGGCTGTCCGCATCCTCGACCAGATGCAGGAGAAGGGCCTGGACATCGAGTTCGTCGAGCAGCCTGTCCCTGCGGCTGACCTCGAGGGGATGCAGTACGTCACCCGCCACGCCAGCGTGCCGGTACTGGCCGATGAGAGCGTGTTCAGCCCGGCGGACGCCCTGCGCATCATGCAGACCGGCGCAGCCGATTTCGTGAACATCAAGCTGATGAAGTGCGGCGGCATCACCAATGCCCTCCGCATCGCCTCGGCGGCAGAGGTCTACGGCGTGGAGTGCATGATCGGCTGTATGCTGGAAGCCAAGATCTCGGTCAACGCAGCCGTGGAGCTGGCCTGCGCCAAGAAGATCATCACCAAAGTGGACCTGGACGGCCCGGTGCTCTGCAGCGAGGACCACATCCTCGGCGGCGCGGTCTTCGACGAGAAGAATATCACCGTCTCGGATGCACCCGGCATGGGCATCCAGGGTTTCGTCCCCGGCAAAGTGACCTATCTGGACGACTGAAAAATCAGAAAAAATAAATAAGAATGACTATCCCCCGGAAGACAAACTCTGCCGGGGGATTTTTCTGCCCTGAGCGGTAAAATATTTTAATTGTGTATTCCTATGACGTACACTTGAGGCGGCGCGGAGGAAGGCTGAAAATGAAAAATCTGCCGAAACAGCCCGAAAAATTCACTGAAAACCTTTGACTTTTCTTCCGTGTGTGCTATAATAACAACTGTCTTTGGGTAAGAAACAGGAAAAGTGTGCGTCGGGGACGCACAAATACAGAGGAGTGTTTTATATGATGAATGGTGCAAAAGCCATTATGAAGAAGTACAATGAGGTCAGCCTCATCCTTCGCATCGTCGTCGGTCTGGTCATCGGCGCGGTGCTGGCGCTTGCGGTGCCGGGTGCAGGCTGGGTCGGCGAGCTGGGCAGCCTGTTCGTCGGCGCACTGAAGGGCATCGCTCCGGTGCTGGTGTTCGTCATCGTGGCGAGCGCGCTGGCACAGGGCAGCTCCAAGCTGGACCGCCGCTTCGGTACGGTCATCTGGCTGTACATGCTCACCACCTTCCTTGCGGCTGCTATCGCTTCGATCACCAGCTTCATGTTCCCTGTGTCGGTCGTTCTGGCAGACGCTGCTCAGTCGGACGTGGTGCCGCAGGGTCTGGGCGAGGTGCTGAGCACCCTGCTCACCAACTTCGTCGCCAACCCTGTCAGCTCTCTGATGAGCGGCAACTACATCGGCATCCTGTTCTGGGCCTGCATGTTCGGCCTTGCCATGAAGAACATCGGCTCTGACACCACCAAGAAGTTCCTTGCCGACACTGCCGACGCTGTGTCTCAGGTGGTGCGCTGGATCATCAATCTGGCTCCCTTCGGCATCATGGGTCTGGTGTACACCAACGTGGCCGGTAACGGTCTGGCCATCTTTACCCAGTACGGCAAGCTGCTGGCCCTGCTGGTGGGTACCATGCTCTTCATGGCGTTCATCGTTTCGCCCTTTATCATGTTCCTCTATCTGCGCTGCAACCCGTATCCGCTGGTGTTCCGCTGCCTGAAGGGGTCCGGCCTGACCGCTTTCTTCACCCGCAGCTCTGCGGCCAACATCCCCGTCAACATGGCCCTGTGCGAGAAGCTGGGCCTCGATAAGGAGATGTATTCCGTCTCCATCCCTCTGGGCGCTACCATCAATATGGATGGCGCGGCTATCACCATCACCATCATGACGCTGGCTGCGGCCAACACGCTGGGCATCCCCGTGACCCTGCCTGCCGCCATCGTCCTGAGCGCCATGTCCGCTCTGGGTGCCTGCGGCGCTTCCGGCGTGGCCGGCGGCTCTCTGCTGCTCATCCCCATGGCCTGCTCCCTGTTTGGCATCTCCAACGATGTGGCCATGCAGATGGTCGGTGTCGGCTTCATCATCGGCGTGATCCAGGACTCTGTGGAGACTGCGCTGAACTCCGCCGGCGACGTGGAGTTCGCCGCGACCGCCGAGTATCATCAGTGGCTCAAGCAGGGCAAGCCCCTGCCGGACTTCCTCCGCAAGTAATATGCAAAACAAAATGGCTGGGGCCGCGAGGCCCCAGCCATTTTTCTGTATAAGCTCAGTCCATGAGCCTTGCCTTCTGCAGAGCGGTGATGATGAGGGGGATGAGCACCAGCTGTGCGATGATGCCCGGCACAGCGGTGAAGAGCGCGCCGGACAGGAAGGCCGAGAACGGGAAGCTCGAGCCGGACAGGCCCGCCAGCACGAAGCGGGCCGCGCCCCAGACGAGGCGGCCAGCCACCATGGCCGCCGCGAGGGTGGCGTAGGTCATGGGCAGGGTGTGCTTCACCCGGCGGTAGAGCCAGCCGGACACAGCGCCGTAAGCTGCCAGCTCAAAAGCCATCGAAATGGCGATGGGGAACATCGGGGGCATCCCGAAGAGCACCGAGCGGAGCAGCGGGGCCGCAAAGCCCACAGCCAGACCCCAAGGTCCGCCCAGCACGAAGCCGCAGAGCAGGATGGGGAAATGCATCGGGCAGAGCATATTGCCTACCTGCGGCAGATGGCCCGTCACCATGGGCAGCACGAAGGCCAGTGCCAGAAAGAGTGCGGCCAGCACGACATTGCGGGCCGGAGAAGAGTTTTTGGTTTTCATCTGTTTCCTCCTGTGACTGCGCCGCAGAAAAACAAAAAAGAGGGGCCTGCCAGTCGGCTTGCAAGCCAACGGCAGACCCCTTCATGGCGTCTGTTTCAAAAATGCGGCGGCTGAAAATAGTGTAAGGCGGGCTTCGGCCCGCAGGCCCGGCTTCCTGCCGGAAATCGTGAAAATTATAGCAGAGTGCCGCAGGATTTGTCAAGACAGCCCCGGACAGGCTGCAAATTGACCAAAAAAGAAAGCGTTTGGAGCAGTTTTTGACCGCCTGTGTACATTTTGCTGAAAGAAGCTTGACCTTTTTGCACAGAATAGATAATATAAACTTGAATTATAGCGCAATGGGGCGGCGGGAGCTGTGCCTTGCGCGGCTGTATACTTGCAACTTCTGAGGTTCATACGGGAGGACCATCATGACAAATGCAGAAAAGCTTACCCTTGCCAAGCACGCCTGTCACATCCGCATGGGCGTGATCGAGGGAACTCACAGCGCCAAGTGCGGCCATCCGGGCGGCAGTCTGGACATCGCCGAGGTGCTGTCTTACCTCTACTTCGTGGATATGAACATCGACCCCAAGGAGCCGAAAAAACCGGACCGCGACCGCTTCGTGCTGTCCAAGGGCCATGCAGCTCCGGCACTTTACGCCACGCTGGCCGAGCGCGGGTTCTTCCCGGTGGAAGACCTCAAGACCCTGCGCAAGATCGGCAGCTACCTGCAGGGCCACCCCAACATGAATGAGACGCCGGGCGTGGATATGTCCACCGGCAGTCTGGGTCAGGGCGTGTCTGCCGCCTGCGGCATGGCTCTGGGCGCAAAGCACAGCGGCAAGCCCATCAATGTCTACACCATCCTCGGTGACGGTGAGGTGGAAGAGGGCGAGTGCTGGGAGGCTTTCATGTTTGCCGCCCACTATAAGCTCTCCAACCTCTGTGTCATGCTGGACCGCAACCACCTCCAGATCGACGGCACCACCGAGACGGTCATGAACAGCGCCCCGCTGGAAGAAAAGCTCAAGGCGTTCAACTTCAACGTCCTGACCATCAACGGCCACGACTACGACCAGATCGAGTCTGCCATCAAGGCGTTCCACGCCGAGAACGACAAGCCCACCTGCATCATTCTGGACACCGTCAAGGGTACTGGCGTCTCCTTTATGACCAACTCTGTGGATTGGCACGGCAAAGGCCCCAACGACGAGGAGTACGCTGTGGCCATGCAGGAGCTGAACGCAGCCTACGCCGCGCTGGAACAGGAGGACAAGTAAGATGGCAGATGTGAAAATGATCGCTACCCGCGAGAGCTACGGCAATACTCTGAAAGCACTGGCCGCTGAGGGCCACGACGACCTGGTGGTGCTGGACGCCGACCTCGCTGCCGCTACCAAGACCGGTGTGTTCCGCAAGGCTCACCCGGACCGCCACTTTGACTGCGGCATCGCCGAGGCCAACATGATGGGCGTCGCCGCCGGCCTGTCCACCATGGGCTATGTCCCCTTTGTGTCCAGCTTTGCGATGTTCGCTGCGGGCCGTGCCTTTGAGCAGATCCGCAACTCTGTGGCCTACCCCCACCTGAACGTGAAGATCGGCGCTACCCACGGCGGGATCTCCGTCGGTGAGGACGGCGCTTCTCACCAGTGCTGTGAGGACTTCGCCCTCATGCGCAGCCTGCCCGGCATGACCATCATCTGCCCCGCCGACGACGTGGAAGCACGCGCTGCTGTCCGCGCCGCCTACGAGATGCAGGGCCCTGTCTACCTTCGCTTTGGCCGTCTGGCTGTTCCCGTGTTCCACGACGAGGCCAACTATCACTTCGAGATCGGCAAGGGCGAGCAGCTCACCGAGGGCAATGATATTGCCATCGTGGCCACCGGCCTGATGGTCAACGAGGCCCGCAAGGCCGCCGAGACCCTGGCCGCCGAGGGTATCCACGCCCGCGTCATCAACATCCACACCATCAAGCCTCTGGATGAGGACATCATCCTCAAGGCTGCCAGGGAGTGCGGCAAGATCGTCACCGCCGAGGAGCACAACGTCATCGGCGGTCTGGGCGAGGCTGTCTGCTCCCTGCTCAGCGAGAAGCTGCCCACCCCTGTCCGCCGCGTCGGCGTGCAGGACAAGTTCGGCTGCTCCGGCCCCGCATGGGACCTGCTGAAGGAGTATGGTCTGGACGCTGCCACCATCTGCAAGACCGCAAAGGAAATGCTGGGCAAGTAAGCTCTTTCTCTGAAATAACGAACGCCGCTGTGCATTGCACGGCGGCGTTTTTGCATCTCACAGAGCTTTTATCAGCTTTTCCCTCTCGGCGTACACCTCGGCGAAGACTTTGCGCAGGGTGCATATCTCGGGGCGGGGGTCATCCCGCAGGGTCAGCAGGCGGGTGTCCGGGATGGACAGATGCAGCGGGATGTGCCACCCGGCAGGGAAAGCCGGGTATATCATCGGGCAGAGGAACATCCCCCGCCCGGCCAGAAGCTCGGCGTAGACTGATTCGTAGTTTTCCACCATCCGCCAGACCGGTGTGGAATAGGGCATCCCCGGCTGCTTCTGGGCGAAATCCACCATATCCTGATAGAGGGGCTCGTAAAATATCTGCTGTCCGGCAAGGTCAGAAAGCTCGACGCTGCTTTGGCCGGAGAATGGGTGCTCCGGCGCGGTGATGAGGTAAAACCGGTTGCCGATGATGGTCTCACAGCGTATCTCTGGCGGCAGCGGGCCGAAGGGAAGGTAGAGCGCCGCGTCTGCCTCGGTGCAGAGCATGTGGTGGTAGCTGGAGGGGACAGGCGTGGTGTCCACCTTGAACTCATAGCCCGGCAGCGCGGCGTGGAGCCTCGCCATCAGGATGGGGTAGATGGGGTCCCGCTGCAAAAGCACCGGCGGCAGGCGGAGAGTCAGGGTGTGGTGGGTGCCGAAGCCTTTCAGCGCCGTGCGGGCGTTGAGGATGCCGCGGTAGATGTCTTCCGCATGGGGCAGCAGGGCGCGGCCCGCCTCGGTGAGGGCCACCTGCGTCGTCGTGCGGCGGAACAGTGCGGCGTCCAGCTCCTTTTCGAGGCTGCGTATCTGGTAGCTCAGGGCGGGCTGGGTGCAGTAGAGTTCCCGCGCGGCGGCGGAGAAATTCAGCGTCCGGCTCACGGTGAGAAAGCAGAGAAGCTGGTGCTCGTTCATGACAAAAAACTCCTTTCCGGCGGCGGGACATCCGTACAGCCTCAGTATAGCAGGAAATAGGACACTTATAAAGCTTTTTTATCAGGATGCTTAAGATTTTTTAATTCCCTTTTACTTCGTTATATTTTATACTATCTCTCGGAAGAACGATTTTCTACCTGAAAACGTCGAAAGAAGAAAGAGTAAGGAGCATTCCAGATGAAAAAGATCTCTCGTAAAGGCTTCCTGAAGGTTGCCGCCGCTGCCGCTATGAGCGGCGTTACCGCCAGCGCACTGGCCGCCTGCAACGCAGGCTCTTCCAGCAGCACCGCCGCCTCCACCGGCGAGGCCATCTACACCCCCGGCACTTACACCGGCACCGCCACCGGCATCGGTGAGGTGAAGGTCACCATGACCTTCAGCGAGACCGCCATTACCGACGTGGTCATTGACGCCTCCAACGAGACCGAGAGCATCGGCGGCGTGGCAGCCCCCACCCTGAAGGACGCCCTGATGGCTGCTCAGAGCACCGAGATCGACAACATCTCCGGCGCTACCATCACCACCAACGCCGTCAAGAAGGCCGCCGCAAGCTGCATCGAGCAGGCAATGGGCGTCCACACCGCAGGCGGCGACACTGCTGCATCTTCCTCCGATGAGGACTGGCTGGGTACCGAGCCGGAGATCGACGAGAGCAAGGTCGCCAAGACTGTTGACGTGGATGTAGCAGTCGTGGGCTGCGGCATCGCAGGCGTTGCCGCCTGCCGCAGCGTCGCTGAGGACGGCGGTCTGGTGGCTGCTTTCGAGAAGGCCGACGGCCCTCAGTGCCGCAGCGGCGAGTACGCCGTCATCAACGGCAAGGTGCAGGCCAAGTGGGGCCGCGACACCTGGACCCGTGAGCAGATCGACGACATCATCGACTCCCACATGGTGGAGAGCACCTACCGCTGCAAGCGCAGCATCATGAGCAAGTGGGCCCACAACATCGGCGACGCCTTTGACTGGTGGGTGGAGGCAAACCCCGACCTATATTACGCCGAGACCACCCGCAGCGCCATCCCCGATGAGAACGCCGACAACTTCATCATCCCCATCTTCTACCCGCTGCCCGAGCACTACGACTGGAAGCAGGAGCGCTTCCCCTGCTACCCCACTTCCGTCGAGTTCAAGCCCGACCAGCACGTCACCGTCGAGGCCAATATGCAGAAAGCCGTCGACACCGGCAATGTCCAGACCTTCTACGGCTGCTTCGTTGAGAAGCTCATCATGGATAATGGCCGTTGCGTGGGCCTCTACGCCCGCGATGCCGCCACCGGCGAGTACATCAAGTGCAACGCCTCCAAGGGCGTCATCCTCTCCACTGGCGACTACTCCCAGAACACCAAGATGCTCAAGCACTTCTGCCCCGAGGTCATTGAGAACAACATCCAGTGCCTGTTCACCAATGTGGACGTGGAGGGCAACTTCACCAATCAGGGCGACGGCATCCAGCTGGGTATGTGGGCCGGCGCTCAGGTGCAGCAGAGCCACGCCCCGATGATCCACCACATGGGCGGCGGCGCCGACCTCGCCGGCGTAGGCGTCATGGGCAATGCAGGCTTCCTGAACCTCGACCTCAACGGCAAGCGCTTCATGAACGAGGACCTGCCCGGCCAGCAGCTGGAAAACCAGATCGAGCTGCAGAAGAACCGCGAGAGCTGGCAGATCTTCGACTCCAACTGGCCTGAGCAGCTGCCCTATATGCCCGCAGCCCACGGCGGTGCCTGCTACTATGAGGACTACGCCAGCGAGGACGAAGGCCCCAAGAACAACACCACCTACCGCAACTACAAGAGCCCCTATCAGCTGGAAGCTGCTGTGGCCGATGGCCGTGCTGTGAAGGCCGACACGCTGGAAGAGCTGGTGGCAAAGATCTACCCGGACGATACTGCCGCCCAGCAGACCGCTCTGGACTCCATCCAGCGCTACAACGAGCTGGCCAAGGCCGGTTACGATGAGGACTTCCACAAGCCCGCTTCCCGTATGTGGGCAGTCGAGAACGGCCCCTTCTACGCCGACAAGTTCACCACTGCTCTGCTGCTGGTCTGCATCGGAGGCCTCGAGAGCGACGAGGACTGCCACACCTTCGACGCCGACCGCAATGTCATCCCCGGCCTGTACGTCGCCGGCAACATCCAGGGCAACCGCTTTGCCACCGAGTACCCCATCGGCCTGAAGGGCGTCAGCCACTCCATGGCCATGTACTACGGCTACGTCGCCGGCAAGAACGCCCTGAAGGACATCTGAGCCTGAAATCGCAAAATAATTTCCAGAGCCCGGAGCAGAAAATGCCTGCCCCGGGCTTTTTATGTGACTTGCTCACGGAAAAACGCCGGAATTTGGGGTATACTGTCCCTGTCAGATGAAAAAACACTCTTTATGGAGGGAAACGATATGGCAGTCATCACCATCACGAAAGAAAACTTTGAGGCCGAGGTGCTGAAGAGCGCTCAGCCCGTCCTGCTCGATTTCTGGGCCGCCTGGTGCGGCCCCTGCCGGATGCTGAGCCCCATCGTGGACGAGGTGGCCGAGGAGCGCACCGACGTCAAGGTGGGCAAGGTCAATGTGGACGAGCAGCCCGATCTGGCCGCCGAGTTCGGCGTCATGAGCATCCCCACCCTGCTGCTGTTCGAGAACGGTAAGCTGGTTCGTCAGGCCGTCGGCGCACGTCCCAAGAGCGGCGTGCTGGAACTGCTGGGCTGAGAATAAAACGGCGAGGAGCCGCTGCACGGAAAACGCTGTGCGGCGGCTCCTTTTTTGCGCCTGCATCATCTCAAAGCGGGCTTTCGTGAAATCATTTCGCCTTTCTGTACAAACGCACAGAAAAATCGTATCATAAAAATGAAAACACGGTCACTTTCACACTTTACAACTTTATCTGGATAAAGTAAAATAACCTTATCATAAGACAAAAGCGCCCGGGAAAAGGCGGGGCGCAGGGGCCGGGGCGGGCAAGCGCCCGGTGAAAAGTGAGGGAAAAGGTATGAAATTTGACATCTCCTGCTTACAGCCGAAGGAGCAGGCCTCTTTCGCGCTGCGGGCGCTGTATGAGGCGGCGGGCTGCCGCAAATATCACATGGGCCGGTTCGAGGAGTACGGGCTGTATCAGGAGAACCGCAGCTTCCTCTCGTCGGAGCAGGTCATCACCTTTACCGATCTGGACGGGCGGCTGCTGGCACTGAAACCTGACGTGACCCTCTCCATTGCCAAGACGGCGCAGCCCGCGCCGGGCGAGACACTGCGCTACTACTATCACGAAAATGTCTACCGCCCCTCGGCAGAAAGCCACACCTTCAAGGAGATCGGCCAGATGGGCCTTGAGATGCTGGGCGATGTGGGCGAAGGACAGGTGCGGCAGGCGGTGTCGCTGGCGGCACAGTCCCTCGAGCAGCTGGGCCAGCCGTGGGTGCTGGAAGTGAGCCACATGGGCTATCTGTTCGGTCTGCTGGATGCGCTGGACGTGCCGGAAGCTTCCCGCGCCGCCCTGCTGGCAAAGCTGAAAGCGAAAAACCTCCACGAGCTGAAAGCGGCGGCATCCGCCGCCGGGCTGGATGAGGCCGGTGCCGACGCGCTGGCGGGGCTGATGAGCCTCTGCGGCAGCTGTGAGAATGTGCTTCCCCGTGTGGAAGCCGCCTGCCGGAACGAGCGGATGGAAGCCGCCGCTGCCGAGCTGAAAGCCATCACCGAAGAGCTGGCTGGTGCAGGCGGCAGCATCCGTCTGGACATGACGCTGGCCGGTGAGATGGAATATTACAACGGCCTTGTGTTTCAGGGCTATCTGGAGTCGCTTCCCCGTCCGGTGCTCAAGGGCGGGCGGTATGACCTGCTGATGCAGAAGTTCACCCCGGGCGCGGGGGCCATCGGCTTTGCGGTCTATCTCGACGAGCTGGACCGCCTGGGCGCCCCGCTCCCGCCGGTACAGCAGCAGAAAACCGAAAAGACCATGCTGAACGTAGCTCTGCCGAAGGGTCGTCTCGGTGACAAGGTCTATGACCTGCTGGCTGGTATCGGCTACGGCTGCCCCGAAGACTACAACGCCACCCGCAAACTGGTGGTGGAGAACCCCGCCGCCGGCATCCGGTACTTCCTCGTCAAGCCCAGCGACGTTGCAATCTACGTCGAGCACGGCGCGGCAGACGTGGGCATCGTGGGCAAGGACATCCTGACGGAAGCGTCTGCCGATGTCTACGAGCTGCTGGACACCGGCCTCGGAAAGTGCCGAATGTGCGTCGCCGCCCCGGCAGATTACAAAGACGACCCCAGCCGCCCGGTGCGGGTGGCAACCAAGTTCGTCAACATCGCCAAGAGCTATTATGCATCCATCGGGCGGGACATCGACATCATCAAGCTGAACGGCTCCATTGAGCTGGCCCCCATCCTGGGCCTGTCCGACGTCATCGTGGATATTGTGGAGACGGGTACGACCCTGCGGGAAAACGGTTTGCGGGTGGTGACGGAGTTCATGCCCATCTCGGCCCGCTTCATCGCCAATAAGGCCAGCTACCAGTTCAAGCACCGCGAAATGGATGAGATGCTCGAAAAGCTGCGTGCCGCCCTTGCCGCAAAGGAGGAGAAAAAATGATAAAGCTGTATCACTTCGATGAACTGAAGCCCGAAGAGATATTGAACCGTGACATCCGCGCGGAGAAGAATGTGGAAGACGTGGTGGACGGCATCATTGCCGATGTCCGCGCCCGGGGCGACGAGGCCCTGAAAGAATACGCCCTCAAGTTCGACGGTGCCAAGCTGGATAACATCCAGGTGACGCAGGAGGAAATTGAAGAAGCCTTTGCGAATATGGACGGCTATTTCCTCGAAACGCTGCGGGAGGCCGCCGCCAACATCGAGGCCTTCCACCGCCAGCAGGTGCATAAAAATTTTGTGATGAACGACAAGCCCGGCATCGTGCTGGGCCAGAAATACACCCCCATCGAGAAGGCGGGCGTCTACGTCCCGGGCGGCACGGCGGCGTATCCTTCCACCGTCCTGATGGATGTCATCCCGGCCAAGGTGGCGGGCGTTTCGGAGATCGTCATGACGACTCCCGCCGGTAAGGACGGTAAGATCGATCCGGTCATCCTCGCCGCTGCGGCCACCGCAGGCGTGACCAGGATCTTCAAGACCGGCGGCGCACAGGCCGTGGCCGCGCTGGCCTACGGCACCCAGAGCATCCCGGCGGTGGATAAGATCGTCGGCCCGGGCAATATCTATGTCGCCACTGCCAAGAGGAAGGTCTTTGGCAAGGTGGGCATCGACATGATAGCAGGCCCCAGCGAGATCCTGGTTCTGGCCGACGGCGGCTGTGACCCCGCCTGGTTGGCCGCCGACCTGCTGAGTCAGGCCGAGCACGACAGGCTGGCAAGCCCCGTCCTCGTCACTGACAGCGCTGAGCTGGCCAAGGCCGTGCAGGCAGAGCTGGAAGTGCAGATCCCCCAGCTGCCCCGCGCCGCCATCGCCCGCGCCAGCGTGGACGACAACGGCAAGATCATCGTCTGCTCTGATTTACGCAAGGCCATCGAAGCCTGCAACATCATCGCACCCGAACATCTGGAAGTCTGTGTGGACGACCCCTTCAGCGTGCTGAATGAAATCAAAAATGCAGGCAGCATCTTCCTCGGCCGGAACGTCCCCGAGGCACTGGGCGACTACTTCGCCGGCCCGAACCACACCCTGCCCACCAGCGGCACGGCACGTTTCTCCAGCCCTCTGGGCGTGGACGACTTCGTCAAGAAGTCCAGCTTCATCTACTACACCCGGGAGGCGCTGGAAAAGGCTGCACCCCGCATCGCCGACTTTGCCGAGCGGGAGGGCCTGCACGCCCACGCCCGCAGTGTGACCATAAGATATGAATAAACCTCTCAGGCGCTTCGCGCCAGCTCCCCTAATAGGGGAGCCTTTGGCAGAAAGGTCAAGTTGCAATAAAAACGGAGGCTGGCAAACATGAGCCGTTTTCTTTCTCCCACGCTGGAAGCTGTCACTCCCTACACCCCGGGCGAACAGCCGCAGGACCAGCAGTACATCAAGCTGAATACCAACGAAAGCCCTTATCTCCCCTCTCCGGCCGTGGTGGGGGCGGTGAGCGAGGCTGAGGTGGAAAAGCTCCGCCTCTACTCCGACCCTGCGTGTGCCGAGCTGCTGCGGGCAGCGGCGGCACACTTTGAGCTGCAGCCCGAGCAGATCATGCCCGGCAACGGCAGCGACGAGAACCTGTTCTTCGCCCTGCGGGCCTTCTGCGACGAGAACCACCCGCTGGCCTATGCAGACATCACCTATGGCTGCTACGGCGTCTGGTGCGGGCTGATGCACATCCCCAGCCACATCATCCCGCTGAAAGAAGATTTCACCCTCGACCCGGCAGACTATTATGGCCTGAACGAGACCATCGTCATCGCCAACCCCAACGCCCCCACCGGTCTGGCCCTGCCCCGCAGCGCCATCGAGGAAATCCTGAAGAGCAACCCCAACCATGTGGTCATCGTGGACGAGGCCTATGTGGACTTCGGCGGCGAGAGCTGTGTGCCGCTCATCAACAAGTACGAAAATCTGCTGGTGGTCCAGACCTTCTCGAAGTCCCGTCAGCTGGCCGGTGCGCGGCTGGGCCTCGCTATGGGCAATGCAAAGCTCATCGCCGACCTTAACCGGGTCAAGTTCAGCCTCAACCCCTACAACATCAACCGGCTGACCCTGAAGGCGGGCAAGGCCGCGCTGGAAGATACGGACTACTTCGACAAGACCCGCGCCGCTATCGTGGAGACGCGGGGCTGGACAAAGCAGCAGCTGGAAGCGCGGGGCTTTGCCGTGCTGGACAGCCGCTCCAATTTCCTGTTTGCTTCCACCGACAAAAAGAGCGGCGGTGAACTTTACCTGAAACTGAAAGAAAAAGGCGTGCTGGTGCGCCACTTCGACGCACCCCGTATTTCGAACTGGCTGCGCATCACCATCGGCACGCCGGACGACATGACCGCCCTTCTGCGGGCGCTGGATGAAATTTTGGAGGGCTGAGCCATGCGGGAAGTGACCATTGAGCGGAACACCAACGAGACCCAGATCGAGCTGACCCTGAACCTCGACGGCGCAGGCCGGTATCAGGTGGACACCGGCTGCGGCTTTCTGAACCATATGCTGGAGCTGTTTGCGCGGCACGGGCGCTTTGATCTGGTGCTCATCTGCCACGGCGACGTGGAGGTGGATTACCACCACACCACCGAGGATGTGGGCATCGCGCTGGGGCAGGCGTTCGCCCAGGCGCTGGGCGATATGCGGGGCATCCACCGGTACGGCAGCTTCTATCTGCCCATGGACGAAGCCCTCATCCTCTGCGCCGTGGACATCTCGGGCCGCTGCACCCTGAACTGGGACATCCATTGCAACACCGAAAAAGTCGGCGACTTCGACGTGGAGTGCGCCAAGGAATTCTGGCTGGGCTTTGCCCGCAGCGTGCCGGCCACCGTCCACTTCGTCCAGTTCGCGGGCGAGAACAGCCACCACATCCTTGAGGCCGCGTTCAAGGGCGCTGGCCGTGCGCTGGCCGATGCCGTCCGCATCGATGCGGCCCATCGGGACGAAATTCCTTCCACGAAAGGACTGCTGGTATGATATGCATCATCGACTACGGCGTGGGCAACCTGTTCAGCCTGAAATCGAGTCTGGCCCATCTGGGGCTGGAAGCGAAGGTCAGCGCGGACGCCGCCGACATCCGCGCCGCTGACCGGCTCATCCTGCCGGGCGTGGGCGCCTTCGGGGACGCGATGGCAAAACTTGAGGCCACCGGCCTTGTACCGGTCATCAGGGAAGAAGCGGCGAAGAAGCCCCTCCTCGGCATCTGCCTCGGGATGCAGCTGCTGTTTGAAAAGAGCTGCGAGTACGGCGAGCACGACGGCCTTGGCTTCGTGCCGGGGCAGGTATGCCCGCTGGCTCCCGACCTCGGCGACAAGAGCCTGAAAGTGCCGCAGATCGGCTGGAACGCCGTCCACATCCTGCGGGACGACCCGCTGTTCAGGTACGTCAGGGACGGCGAGTATTTCTACTACGTCCACAGCTACTACGGCAAAAACTGCGCCGCCAACACACTGGCCGTCAGCGACTATTCCCTGCCCGTCACCGGCGTGGTGAAGGCGGGCAAGGTGTACGGCACCCAGTTCCACCCGGAGAAAAGCGGTGACGCAGGGCTGCGGCTGCTGAAAGCGTTCGCGGAATTATAAGGAGAAACGAAAATGCAGCTATTCCCAGCCATTGACCTGCGGGGCGGCAAAGTCGTGCGCTTGACGCAGGGCGATTACGACCGGATGACCGTCTACGGCGAAGACCCCTGCGCCCAGGCGCGGGCTTTTCTCGAAGCCGGGGCAAAAAACCTCCACGTCGTCGATCTGGACGGCGCAAAGGACGGAACCCTTTCCAATTACGACACCATCGCCGCGCTGGCAAAGCAGGGCGGCCTGTATATCGAAGTAGGCGGCGGCATCCGCACCGAAGAGCGCATTGAAAAATACCTCTCTTTGGGCGTGGGCCGGTGCATCCTCGGCAGTGTGGCAGTGACGGATCTTGACTTCACGGCCCGGATGCTGAAAAAGTACGGCGAAAAAATCGCCGTGGGCGTGGACGCCAAGGACGGCTATGTGGCGATCCACGGCTGGAAGGACGTCAGCGCTGAGCCGGGCGTGGCCTTCTGTCAGCGTCTGGCTGAGGCTGGATGCAAGGCCATCATCTACACCGACATTGCCTGCGACGGCGCGATGAAAGGCACCAACCTCGCCCTCTACCGCCAGCTTGCAAAAGAAGTGCCGGGCGTGGCCATCACGGCCAGCGGCGGTATTTCCTCGGAAAAGGAGCTGCTGGAACTGGAAGAGATGGGGACTGCCGCTGCCATCCTCGGCAAGAGCCTGTACACCGGTGCGCTGGACCTTGGGCGCTGCGTCGCGCTGGTGCAGAAGTAAGGAGCTAGACCATGATAACAAAACGCATCATCCCCTGTCTGGACGTCCGGAACGGACGGGTCGTCAAGGGAACGAACTTCGAGGGCATCAAGGATGTGGCCGACCCGGTGGAGATGGCCCGGATGTACAACGCGGCGGGTGCCGACGAGCTGGTGTTCTACGACATCACGGCCAGCGCCGAGGGCCGCGCCCTCTTCACCGACATCCTCACCCGGGTGGCCAGCGAGATCTTCATCCCCCTCACGGTGGGCGGCGGCGTCAACACGCTGGACGATTTCGACCGGGTGCTCAAGTGTGGTGCCGATAAAGTCAGCGTCAACTCGGGCGCACTGAGAGACCCCGGCCTCATCCCGGCGGCGGCCAAGCGGTACGGCGACCAGTGCGTGGTCCTCTCCGCCGACGTCAAGCGGGTGGACGGCCAGTTCCGCGTCTTTGCCAAGGGCGGGCGCGAAGACACTGGCCGGGACGCGCTGGAATGGATAAAATGGTGCGTGGACAACGGTGCAGGTGAAGTGTGCCTCAACAGCATCGACACCGACGGTGTCCGGAACGGCTTCGACCTCGAGATGCTGGACGCCGTGGCGGCCCGGGTGAACGTCCCCATCATCGCCAGCGGCGGCGCGGGCAAAAAGGAAGACTTCCTCGAGCTGTTCCATCATAAAGGCATCGACGCGGGCCTTGCGGCGGGCATCTTTCACCAGAAGCTGCTCACCATCCGGGAACTAAAGGAATACTTAAACGAAAATGGCGTGGAAATGCGGCTCTGAGCCCTTGCGTTTGCCCGCCGAATACGCTAAACTATAGCTGTCCCCCTGCGGGGAAGGAGAAACATTATGGACCTGAAATTTGACGAAAAGGGCCTCATCCCTGCCATCGTGCAGGACCACTACACCAAAGAGGTGCTGACCCTCGCCTACATGAACGCCGAGACGCTGGCGCTGACCATCGCGGAGGGCCGGACGGTGTTCTGGAGCCGCAGCCGTCAGGAGATATGGCGCAAGGGCGAGACCAGCGGCAACGTCCAGCGTGTGGTGTCCATCACCGCCGACTGCGACGCCGATGCGCTGGTGGTTGAGGTCGTCAAGAGCGGCCCTGCCTGCCACACCGGTGCCGAGAGCTGCTTTTTCAACGAAGTGTATGTTTCCCCGGAGCTGAAGCAGTTCAGCTGGCAGGGGCTGTATGACCTCATCAAGGGCCGCAAGACCAGCCCCAAAGAGGGCAGCTACACCACCTATCTGTTCGAGAAGGGCAAAGAAAAGATCCTCAAGAAGGTGGGCGAAGAGTGTACTGAGGTCATCATCGCGGGCGAAAAGGAAGACAAGGCCGAGACGGTCTACGAGATCAGCGATCTGGCATACCATGTGCTGGTGCTGATGGTGCAGGCCGGCATCACGGTGGAGGACATCACCCGCGAGCTGGAAAAACGACACGTTATCGACCACAAGGTCAAACAGGAAAGGATGCAGTGATTCACTATGGCAGATTATAAGAAGTCCAGTGTCCATTGTCACTCGACGATGTGCGACGGCAAAAACACCTTACAGGAGATGGCCTCCGCTGCGTGTGCGAAGGGGCTGACCACACTGGGCTTCACGGGCCATAGCTATACCCAGCGTGACCGTGAATACTGCATGAGCCCCAGCCGCACGGCCCAGTACAAGGCCACCATCGCCAAGCTCAAGACCGAGTACAAGGGCAAGGTGGACATCCTCTGCGGCATCGAGTGGGATCTGCTGAGCGAGGACAAGCGCACCGGCTACGACTACTGGATCGGCTCTGCGCACCACCTCTACGGCAAGAACACCGGCAAGTACTACGAGATCGACTTCCGTCCCCAGGATCTCCACGACTGCATCTACGACGACTTCGACGGCGACCCGCTGGCCGCTGTGGAGGCATACTTCGCCGAGGTGGAGAAGGTGGCTGCCATGGGTCCCGACATTCTGGCCCACATCGACCTCATCAAGAAGCTGAACGCTGCCGGTGAGTTCTTCGACGAGGAGTCGCCCCGCTATAAGGCCGCAGCCCTCAAGGCGCTGAATACTGCCAAAGAGCACGGCTGCCTGCTGGAAGTGAACACCGGCAGCGTCTACCGCGGCTACCGCAAGGACTTCTACCCCGGCCCGTGGCTTCTGGGCGAGTGGCAGAAGATGGGCGGCAAGGTCATCATCACCTCCGACGCCCACGATGTGGACAGCCTGACCTTCGGCTTCGACGAAGCTGCTGCCGCCGTCAAGGCCGCAGGCTTCAAGAGTGTGGAAGTGCTGACCGTCAACGGCTTCGAGACGCAGGAGCTGTAACGATCTGAAAATATTGAAAAGGGCTGTTGTACAGCGGAATCAACCTCTCCGTCAGCGCTGACGCGCTGCCTGAGAGGTTGTACCTGTGCAGCAGCTCCTTTTTGTGACTATGGAGGAACGCCTATGACCCAGTCCCCTGCGAAAAAATCATTCTTCAACCGGAACGTCGATTTGATGAACGGCCCCATCTTCAAGAGCCTGCTCGTCTTTATGCTGCCCATTCTGGTGTCGTGCCTCTTCCAGCAGCTCTATAATACCGTGGACACCATGATCGTCGGCAATGTGCTGGGCGATACCGCCCTTGCCGCCATTGGCGCCTGCGGGGCCATCTACGAGCTTCTGGTTGGATTTGGCATCGGTATCGGCAACGGCCTCGCCATCGTCGCAGCGCGCGCCTACGGGGCCGGAGACGATGACCAGCTCAAACAGACCGTGGCGGGTTCCATCGTCATCGGCATCATCGCGTCGGCGGTCATCACGCTGGCGGGTGCGGTGGGCCTGCATCCGCTGCTGGAACTTCTGGACACCCCGGCGGAAATTTTAGAGGACGCCTACGGCTATATCATCATCATCGACTTCGGCGTCATCGTCATGTTTGCCTATAACCTCTGCGCCGGCCTGCTGCGGGCCATCGGCAACAGCTTCATGCCGCTGGTCTTCCTCATCCTCTCGTCGGTGCTCAACGTCATCCTCGACCTCTGGTTCATCGCTGCGCTGGGCATGGGCGTGGCCGGTGCCGGTGTGGCGACGGTCATCTCCCAGGGCGTGTCGGTGGCGCTCTGCATCCTGTATGTCTTCCGCAGCGCCCGGCTGCTCCTGCCTGAGAAAAAGCACTTCCATGTGGAGAGCCGCCTCTATTGGGAGCTGTTCAGCCAGAGCATCTCCATGGGCCTCATGAGCAGCATCGTCTCGGCGGGCTCCGTCGTTTTGCAGTACGGCATCAACAGCCTCGGTACGCTGGTCATCGCGGGCCACACCGCGGCCCGAAAGCTCTTCGCTTTTACGGATATGCCCCTGACGGCGATGGCCTCTGCCTGCTCGACCTACGTCTCCCAGAACTACGGCGCGAACCATCCCGACCGCGTCCGCCGCGGAATGCGGGACATCTATCTCTACGGTGTCGTGGTGGCTGTGGCTGCTATCCTGCTTATGAGTGTGGGTGCGGAGTGGATGGTAAAGCTGGTGTCCGGCTCTTCGGAGCCGGTGGTGCTGGAAAACGGCGCACGGTATCTGGTCTGGAATGCACCCTTCTACGCCGTGCTGGGAATGCTGCTCTCCACCCGCTACGCTCTGCAGAGCATGGGCGAGAAGGTGCTGCCCCTGCTGTCCAGCGTCATCGAGTTTCTGGGCAAGATCGTCTTTGTCCTGCTCTTCATCCCCCGCTTTGAGTATAACGCGGTCATCCTCTGCGAGCCGGTCATCTGGTGCTTCATGACCATAGAACTGCTGATAGCATACCGGCATAATTCCTTCGTGTTTCCGAAGATGAAAAAATAAAAGAACTCCCCGCCATGCAGCTGCACAGCGGGGAGAAAGAGGGAGGAAAATTTCAGATTCAGAGGGCCGAATAGCCGAAGCTGTTCACCAGCGCGTCGATGTGCTGGCCGGCCTTGCACATGGGGCAGTCGCGGCTGTCGAAGCTGGCGTAGTCGGGCAGGCTGGAGGGGTCGAAGATGGAGGTGACCGGGATGCCCAGACACTCGTGGGTAGTGGCGAAGATGGCCGACAGGCCCGCCACGGTGCCGCCGTAGTAGTTGACCGCCTCGATGGCCGCCTGCACGGTGTAGCCGGTGGTGATGGAGGCCGACAGGATGAGGACGTGCTTGCCCTTGACCATCGGGGCGAGATTGTCGCGGAGGATGATCTGGCTGCCGCTGGTGTACTCGGGGGTGATGACGTAGATGGTCTGGTGGGCGTTCATGTTGGCAAAGCCGTCTTTGGTCAGCTCGTTGGCCAGACAGGTGCCGATGACCTGCGTGCCGTCCAGACAGAGCACGGTGTCCACGATGGTGCTGTGCTGATAGGCGGCCACCAGCTCCTTGGCGACAGCCTTCGCCTCCGAGAGGCGGGCTTTCTGGGTGGTGACGTCGATGTAGTAGTTGATGTGGCTGTGGCTGGTGGCGAAGTGGCCCTTTGCCACGCGCAGGAACAGACTGCTCTTGTTGGTGGGAAGCTTTACCATATTGATCATAACTGCACACTCCTGTTCTTGTGAAATCAGGCAGGACGCCCATCCCGAAAAACAAAACCGCGCGGCGGCACATCTGTCCGGCCGCTGCGCTCCCCGGTTGGTATGCTCTTATTGTAGCAGGAAAAGCACCTTATGCACAAGACACAAAACCACTAAAAATCCTTGCTTGCGTTTTGGCAGAATGACGGAGAGGTACAAATAAAAACGCCCAAGGCGTGAGCCTTGGGCGCAGAGTGCGGAAACAAGAAATTATTCGAAAGCGGCATTTCCAGAGTTATCGACCTTGACGGTCATCTTCCAAGTGCAGAAAGCACGGGTATAGCCGCTGTTGCCGCTGCTGGCCTGGATCCGGGGCCAGTACTTCAGCTCGACCGTGTCGCCAGCTTGAATGGTGACATTACTGATGGTGAGCTTGAAGTCCTTTGCATCCTCGCTCTCTTTCAGGTCATATTCTTCATTATCGATCATGATAGAATTCTTAGCATAATTCTTTTCGGTCTTATTGTGGGTCACAGTAAGCTCAAAGCACTCATTGGTCACATACAGAGGAACCTTTTTGGTGGTACACTTGATGTTGACGGTGCAGGTAAAAGTGCCAGTGTCGGTACTGCCAGAGTTAAGAGTAAAAGCAGGTGCCTTACCAGCATTAGCGGCATCGGTGCTCTTATAGGTCTTGAAGGTGCCCATCAGCTTCAGGGTGCTGCCGATTTTACCGGTCTTCTGATACTCATCCTCACCACAGCCAACGAGCAGGCTGGAACCAGCCACAGCCACGGCAGCGGCGGCGCTGTACTTCAGGAAAGAGCGGCGGTTGAATTCTAAGGACATGATCGTTCCTCCTTTTATGTAGAAACACAGAAATCATTGTAATGACCCCAAAGGGTGCCTGCCTATACAATAGGCGAAAAATGAGCAGATGTCAATGCTTTTCACAAAAATTTTGTGGGGAAGCTCTGCCCTTTATGACGGAATTTCGTCTCAGAAAAATGCCTTAGACCTGCGTCAGGTCAGAAGAGTTCAGAGAGAAGGTGAGGCTCTTGTTTGCCACGAAGGTCGGGGTGAAGGTGACGCTCAGCTTCTGCCAGCCGGTGGGGACGCAGCAGATCAGCTGGATGTAGCCTGCGCCCTGCGGGGGCAGATTGGTGGACTCAGAGAAGCTCTGAGCGGCGGCGTCATAGAGCTGGATGTAAGCGCCCACCTCGGCCTCAGCGCCGTCGCAGACAGCGGTGAAATCGGTGGTGGAGGCAGCCAGAGCGTGGAAGTACTGACGGGCGACATCAAGCTTGGTGGCCTCATCGTCCAGCGGATAGGCGGCATCCAGTTCGGCGAGGTTCTGTGCGCCGATGTTGAAGGTAGTCGCGCCGGAGCGGTTCACAGCGGTGACGAGCACAGCGACATACTCGTGGTCGGGCAGGTCGGGGGTGTTGGCCATGGTAAAGACGCTGGTGAGCTGGACGCCCAGATTGTTCCAGTTGCTGACCTTGTCGCCGACCTTGACTTCGATGGCGTTGCTGGTGCTGGAGCCGCAGCCGCCCAGCATGGCAGCAGCGCCCAGAGCTGCTGCGGAGGCACCGGTACACTTGAGGAAGGTGCGGCGGGAAATTTTATTGGACATGGATGTGTCCCTCCTTGAATTCGCTTTATTATGAAGTACGATGAAAATGTTCTATCTTGTTTATAACATCTTTTGCACGCAGATGCAAGCAAAAAACGGCAGAATTTACACTAGTTTCACAGAGACTTAAGTGCGGTCCTCTCCGGTCAGTTCCCGGGCGCGGGTCTCGCTGGTCTTGACCAGATTGAGCAGGCTGGGAGTATACAGCGGGTATTCCCGGGTCAGGCTCTCGGTGGTCATGGCGAGGCAGGACGGGTCGGCCACGCCCTCGCCGCCGGGCAGCGCTTCGCCGGCCAGCAGGGCCTCCACATTGGCCTGAGCCGAGTGCATCACAGCGTCGGAGTAGCCGGGCCAGCGCCGGGCGTCCACGCTGAACATGCTGGGGGCGTTATGGGGTTCGGCGGAATAGAGCAGACGGAACATCTTGGCCACGGCGGTCATCAGGTAGGCGCTCACCTCGGTGGTCAGGGCCTTGCTGTGGCACTCGCCTATCTTGGCGTAGAGCACGTTCAGGCTGTTGGAGATGAGCTTTTTGTTCATCGTGGGCAGGACGCTGCCGTGGTAGATGTTGTCCTTCATCTTGTCGGGGTTGGGGATGTCCTCTGCCGAGAGCATCATGCCATTGCGCTCTGCCGAGCGGCCCAGCAGATAGTCGCAGGAAACATTGTAATAGTCTGCCACCCGTACCACAAAATCCAGGCCGCACTCCCGGATGCCTTTTTCGTAGTGGGAAAGCAGGGCCTGCGAAACGCCCAGATCCTCTGCCGCCTGTTTCTGGGTGATGCCGCGCTCCTTGCGCAGCAGTTTGATGATACGATTGAACTCCATGATATTTGGCTCCTCAGATAAAAATAGGACTTCCTTGATTTTTGGTTTACAGCACGTTGATTATACACAATGGAAAACGACTTGTAAAGCGAAAAAGTGACGGTTTTTCCGCCGGAAATTCGGCGTTTTTGTCAAAGGGGTTGCTCTTTCTACCATATCTATGTTAAAATAAACCTTGCCGGCATATATTTAGTGTCTGATGGTGCCGGAAAAATCAGCAGAAAAGCAAGATTTGTGCGAATCAGCACAGGAATAGATAGCTCATAAGAGGTGTTTTTGCATGAAAACCTTTAAGCTCCATCTCATCCGCCACGGCCTGACTTCCGGCAATCTGCAGGGCCTTTACATCGGCAGCGGCACGGACATCCCCCTGTGTGACGAGGGCCGCGCCCAGCTGGCCGAGCTGAAAGAGCGGTTCGAGTATCCGCAGGTGGATACCGTCTTCTCTTCCCCGCTCATGCGCGCCGTGGAGACGGCCAACATCCTGTTCCCGAATGCGACCCACCAGTTCTCGGTGCATGACCTGCGGGAGGCCGGTTTCGGCGTCTTTGAGAACCATCCTGTCAAGGAGCTGGTGAAGAACGAGGACTTCAAGAAGTGGATCACCCCGGGCTCCGGCTTTGTGCCGGAGGGCGCAGAGCCCACGGAGCAGTTCCATGCCCGCTGCTCGGAGACGCTGCTCAAGCTGTTCGAGTATATGATCCGGATGGATGTCACCGAGGCCGCCTGCGTGACCCACGGCGGCGTCATCATGAGCATGCTGAGCCAGCGCGCCCTCCCCTCCCGCCACCCCGAGCAGTGGATGGCAGACCCCGGCTGCGGCTACACCGTCCAGACCGACGTTCAGCTCTGGATGCGCGACCGTCTGGTGGAGGCCATCGACATCGTCCCCTTTGGCTATGCCGATACCCTGCGGGGTCAGGCGGAAGCCGAGGAGAATGAAGCATTCGAATAAGAAAGAACGCTCTGCCGCCCTGCGATTTTGCCGCCGGGCGGCATTTTTGTACTCTTTTGGTACAAAATCAGCAAAGAAAACGCAAAACCTGCGGCAGAACGCTTTCAAACCCTTGACAGGGGGCAAAGAAACCGATACTCTATAAAGTGAATGATTTTTCTCGCTGCAAGGAGGAGTCCCCGATGTCTCAGTCTCTTTCCCGCCGGTCGTTCCTGAAATGCGCTGGTTCGGGCGCGGTCAGTCTGGCCGCTGCCCTGCTCACAGGCGTTTCGGCGGCTGCGGCACAGCCCCGCGTGATGGGCCAGCCTGCCCTGCTGGACGGCAAGGCGGCGGTGGAGCTGCTGGGCTATGCGCCTGCACCCGGGCTGGGCGGCGTGTTGGTCTACCTCTCGGTGGAGAACCTCTCGGCCCGCACCCTGCCGGTGGGCGCAAGCTACCTCCACAGCCGGGATGTCTCGACCCTGAAGGAGCTTTACAGTCTGGACAGCGGCGTGACCGCCCGCAGCGGCGGCGAGAGCGTCCCCTGCGGCAGCTTTGCGGCACCGCTCTACGCGGAGAACGCCGCCGATGCCTCGGCCTTTACGCTCAACCTCGCCGCCGGGCGCGGCGCGATGCTCCACTGCTTCTGCGCTGTCCCGGAGGATTGGGAGACGCTGGAGCTGAGCTACCGCCCCGCCTTTGCCGCCGGACAGCCGGTGGAGTTCGTGGTGCGCCGGGACGCCGACGCCGTCCGCCTCGGACCGGTGCCGGCGACGCCTGCGGAAGTCGGAAGCGTAGTGGATTTATAAACGGCTTCGCGCGCCGGTGGCGCGGGGTAAGATTGCTTTTGCATTGGGGCTAAGTTCTCTTTTGCGCACCAAAAGAGAACCAGAAAAGTGCCCGCTACTTTCGAGGCGCGGGAGGCACGAACTAGGGGCTGCTCGCCCCTAGTAACCCCGGAGAGGTGGGCTCCAACTCAAAATGCTGGAGATTCACGCCATTCGGCGTGAAGATCTCTTAACCGCATTTTGAGCCTCCGCCGTTTTACGGCTTCGCCGAAGATTTCAGGCTTTAGCAGAACTTTACCGTCAGCAGAGAGGTAACACCAGCTGCGGAGCAGCAAATCGGAGAAGTGAGAAAAATGCGTTTAGCGAAGCGGCTAGCATTTTTCCACTTCGACTTCTCCTTCGGGGTCTGAAAGGGGCGAGCAGCCCCTTTCTCGTGGATCCAGCGCGTCGAAATCGCTGGTGGTTTTCTGGTTCTCTTTTGACATCAAAAGAGAACAATCAGCCTTAATGGAAGAGCGCTCTGGCCCGCGCGGAGCGCAAAGCCATTTGACCGAAAAAGAAAACCTGCCCCGCGCACAGGCGCGCGCCGCAGCCTGGAAATAAAAAAGACTTCTGCACGGTGAAATGCAGAAGTCTTTTTGTTTATCCAAGGATCTCTTCTCCGCTGGAATTGGTAACAGTCAGCTCCTGTCCGGTCAGACTGGTGACAAGAGCGATATAGCTCGTCCCGGCTTCGATGTTCATCGTGCGGCCATCGGCGTCGTAAAGCAGCAGCGTGTTGTCCCGGCCCTGCGTCCAGGTGATGGTCCACAGATGCCCGCCGTTGAGCCAGACGCCGCCGCCCATGCTCAAATCGTAGTCGTAGGTCTTGCCGTCGTCCCGCAGCTCGGAGGCGCTGAACAGCACCAGCAGATTATCGAACCCGGCCTGCTGGCCGTTGTTGGCGTCCAGCTGGGGCGTGCCGTCGGCGTGGAGCATCCGGTAAAGCCCGCTGTCGGCGTCGTAGGAAAAGCCGGTGGCGTTGTCGTCGTCAAAGCAGACCCGGACATTCACCGCGTCCGGCGCGGTGGCGTCCGGCAGTTTGCCGTCTGCTTCCTGCGGAAGAAGTGCAGGGATGGACAGCACTGCGTCGGCCCCGGAGGACGCACTGTCCGCCGCGGCAGATGCGGCGCTCGTCACCCGGGATTCCGTCAGAACAGAGGAGATGCTCAGCTCATCCAAGACATTAGAGATGGCCTCGCCGCTGGTGTGCCACAGCGGTGCGTTGCTCCACTCACTGCCGCAGTCGAAGGCAGTGCGCCCGGCTTCCAGAGCATCCACGGCCCGGATGGAATAGTAATCGAGGAAGTTCTGGTCGAACTGTCCCCCGCCCCGCTGTACCGGAATGGGCTGCTGGCCCACCAGCAGCCGCCAGTAGATGTCCTGACCGGCGGCCACCGGCCCGACCTTCGGGGTCGCGGCCAGCGCCGGATAGACGAGGCAGAGCTCAGTGGACGTACCCACCTCAGTGAGGGCTTCCAGCACCACCGACGCCGAGGAAAGGCCCCACTGAGTGGTGGAGGCAGTGCTGTTCTCAATGGCCACGGCCACCGGACGCTGGCCCTGCCACTCGAGGGCAAGGCCGGTGAGCGGGTCGGTGGGAGCGGGCGTTTCCGGCTCACTGTCGCTGGGCAGAAAGGCGCAGCCTGCCAGCAGCGCGGCGGCCAAAATGAGGCAGAGCGCAGTTCGAATGCGTTTCATTGTCATGTTCCTCATGGGCTTACTGGCAGCTGAAATTGCTCAGCTCGTCGTTGTCCACCAGTGCAAAGTAGGTCTTGCCCCGGTTGAGGGTCATCTCTTCGCCGGACTTGGTGTAAAGCTTGAGGGGGTTGGTGGGATAGGTCTTTTCCCAGCGGCCCACCTGCACGCCGCCGCGGGTGAAGTGGTAGGCGTCGCCGCCCTTGATGTACTGCACCTCCTGCACGTCGTGGGAGTCACCTGCGTAGGCGTCCATGTCGGCGAAGCAGACCACGACGTTCTCGAAGGTAAGCTGCTCACCGGTCAGCTCATCAACGGTGTTCTCAGTGGCCTTCTTGGAAGGGTTGTACATCTGCATTGCATAGGAGTGGCTGAGTGCGGAGTAGCTGAACGAGGTGCGGTAGCTTTCCGAATGTACGATGGTGATTTTTTTGGCCGAGGGCTCACCCTTGAGCTTGTTGACCTCGTCGGTGCGGTAGTCGGCGAAGTGGAAGAAAGTCCCCTCGCTGGGAGCGTAAAGGCTGATGCCGGCATCAGAAGCGGCCTTGCAGATCTCTTTGCCGGAGGTGAACTCGGTGTGCTCGTAGGCCACATCGCGGCCGCGGTTATTGCGGTGGGAGACGATGGGATGGATCGGGGTCTTGAAATAATTCTTGCCGCCGATGTTCAGCCCGGAGTAGCCGTACACGCTGACGAACTGGGTGCAGAAGATGCTCTCGCCGTCGTGGTAGTAGAGGATGTCCCAGGGCATGAGCAGCTGCAGGAACTGGTCGCGGCCTGAGCGGATGGGGCCGACCTCGGGGATGCTGTCGGCGTCGCTGAACACGGCGCACAGGCGGGTGATGCCGCCCTCGACCTTGGCCTCGATGAGCAGGTCGGCGCTGCCGATGCCCCGCTGGGGGCGGGCATTCTGGCGCTGGGAGTTGGCGATGTTGTTCACCATCACAGCCACCGGGCGGCTGTTGGTACTGCGCTCGGCGCCGGTGAGGATGTCGGCGTCGTACTCGGGCATGATGCCGAAGGCCGGGTCAAGCTGTTCGCTCTCGGGCGGCGGGGTGACGGCCATGTCGCTGGCAGCTTCCGACGAAGCAGCGGTCTCCCCTTTTTTTGCCAGACCCTTGAGCAGGCCGGGCAGCTTGCCGCCCAGCGCGGCGCTTCCAGCCGCAGAGCAGCCGGTCAGGGCCAGCGCTGCCGCTGCCAGCCCGGAAATATGAAGGACAGACCGACGAGAGATTTTCATGATAAAACAGCCTCCTATCAAAAAGCCCCGCCGCATACGGGCCGGGACAGTGCGTTCTGCTTTGATTGTACTGGTTCGCGCCCCATTTGTAAAGAGGAAGTTGCCGCCAGAATATCCGTGTCCCAGAGAGGTGACAGCAAAACTGGCTTTTATAAAAGGAACGGGTGCTCTCCCGGCAGGGGTCTGTGTGCTGCGGAAAGGCACTTTTTTGCGCTTTCCTCTTGCTTTTTTGGCGAGGGTGTGGTAATATTATTCGGCAGTATCTGTAAATCTGAAAATATGCGCTCGTAGCTCAGCCGGTAGAGCATCTGACTTTTAATCAGAGGGCCA
>ERZ773162.76-NODE-76-length-119661-cov-8.087629_pt1 | contig 119661 bp, 105 predicted proteins | sample MGYA00511113_ERZ773162 | MGnify/ENA primary metagenome ERZ773162 (study PRJEB29015, sample SAMEA2737807) | human gut metagenome | biome: human gut; feature: human-associated habitat; material: faeces | place: China | collected 2012 ... | reverse complement strand
GTAGTCGCCGTAGATGGTCTCGCGGTTGCGCGTCTGGCTGTACATGCGGTTGATGGACACGCCGTTGCCGATCATCGCGAACGGGTCGCGGGTGAAGTACAGGTTCGGCATCGGGGCGCACACGAGCTTGCAGCGGTCGGACACCATGTCGACGAGCAGGTGCGTGTCCTTCTGCGGCAGCTCCTGCAGGTTGATGCCGGCCATGGTCTTCATGACCATGTCCTTGGTGTTCGGGTAGTTGCTCTCGATATAGTCGGTGATGATGTCGTGGTACATGTCGGTGCGGATGCCCGCCTCGTAGATCCACTGATCGAGGAACTGGCGGCGCAGCTCGGGCTTGGCGTCCAGGACCTCGGCCATGAGGTCCTCCAGGTACACGACCTCGACACCCTCGTCGCGAAGGATCTTCGCGAAGGCGTCATGCTCTTCCTGGGCCACGGGAAGGAACGGGATGTCGTCGAACAGCAGCTCTTCCAAGGTGTTCGGGGTGAGGTTCAGCAGCTCGTCGCCGGGGCGGTGAAGGATGACCTTCTTGAGATTGCCGATCTCGCTTTTGACGTTTACTCCTTGCATAGAAGCTCTCCTATCCTAGATCGGATACAGATAGAAACGTGCCAGCCACACAAGATCTCACGCGGCTTCGAGAGCAGAGGCCCACCAAGTCGTAACAAGGTCTGTTGTGTTTGACGGCATCTACTGTCCCACAACTTGTGGTTCGCTCTAGGGGCCGGGGGCTTTAGTTGTCTCAGCGCAAACGAGATGACACCTATTTGTCACCTGCAAATCGGCCGACAGCTCTTTATTTTCGGTGAGCTTTTTGGTAAGGGAAAGACGAGCCCCGCCAAACGTGATTGCTCGGCAGGGCTCGCAGCCTAAATTCATGGTCGGGACGACAGGATTCGAACCTGCGACATCCTGCTCCCAAAGCAGGCGCGCTACCAGACTGCGCCACGTCCCGAAATAGCGCGGAAAGTATAGCAGAACCCTCGCTATCGAGCAAAAGCACAGGATTTTGCGTTTGGGAGAGCCTTGGAACTCCTTACGGGCCTTTTCGGTGCAAGATTTTGCGTTTGGGAGAGCTCGCAGGGAGCGTGCGACTCTCCCAAACGCAAAATCCTGCACAAAATCTTTGGGTTCTCAAACACGGAAACAAAACCATTACCATGTAAGTCTTCTTTTGCTTGCGCCCCCGCACACCTGCATAATAGCGTCTATGGAAAAATCCGAGACATACCGGCTGAAGCGGCTCTGGCTTTTGATGCCGGGCGCGGCGGCGCTTGTGCTGACCTGGGTGGCGAGCGCGAACTCGCCGCTGACCGAGGCGTGGTTCTCGCGGGGCGTCTACCCGTGGCTGTCGTCGGCGTGGGGGTTTCTGCCGTCGCTGGCGCCGTTCTCGGTGGCGCAGTGGGTCGTGGTGGCGACACTCGCGTTCTGCATCGGGTGGCTCGGCTTCTACCTCGTCGCCTTCGCGCGCGGGCGCGGTCGGCGGCGGTTCGTGCTGTGGCGCGCGCTGACCACAATGCTCGCCGTGCTCTCGGTGGCCTATTGCATCTTCGCCCTCATGTGCGGGCTGAACTACTACCGCCACACCTTCGCCGAGGACGCCGGATTCGAGCTGAGGGAATCTTCCACCGCAGAGCTGACAGCGCTCTGCGAGAACCTGGCCGCTAACATGAACGAGACGCGCGCCGAGGTAACTGCGGCAGCCGGCGCAACCAAGGAATCGGGGGCGAATGGCGGCGACGCGACGACGGGCGCCGAAGGCACCGCCCGAACCGATACCGAGATGGCCGCAATTCCCAACGAGTACGCCGAATCCCGCGGCGGTTTCTGGACGTACTCCCACGAGACCGTCGCGAACATGGAGGCCTTGGCCGAGCGCTATCCGGCACTCGCCCGTCCGCTGTACTCCCCTCCCAAGCCCGTGCTCTTCTCAGAGCTGATGAGCTACGCCGACATCGCCGGCATGTACTTCCCCTTCACCGTGGAGTCGAACATCAACACCGACGGGCCGTTCTTCACCATCCCCGCCACCATGGGGCACGAGATGGCCCACCAGTGCGGATTCATGCGCGAGGACGAGGCGAACTTCATCGGATACCTCGCCTGCAAGGACGCAACCGACCCGCTCACGCGCTACAGCGGCTATTCGCTGGCCTACGACTACGCGCTCTCGGCGCTCGTCAAGGCGGATCGCGATACGGCCGTCGCCGTGAGCGACGGGCTGTCAGAAGAGGTGAAGGCCGACCGCCGTGCGCGCGCTAAGTACCTGAAACAGTTCGAAGGCCCCGTAGCCGAGGCATCAAACGCCGCCAACAACGCCTATTTGAAGGCCAACCAGCAGCAAGACGGCACCCGCAGCTACGGCCGCATGGTAGACCTCCTCCTCGCCGAGGCCCGAGAAGAGAAGCCCGAGGAAACGCCAACCGACTAATATCCAAGGCAACCGAGCATCTTCGCCGAGGGATACGAAAACCTACTTCCCCGCCCGTACACGGGCGCGGAAAAGGCCGTATTCCAGGGAATCGACGAGCGCGTTCCAGGAGGCCTCGATGACGTTTTCCGAGACGCCCACGGTACCCCAGGTGTCTACGCCGTCGGTGGCGGTGATGGTCACGCGGGTGATGGCGTCGGTGCCCTGGGACTCGTCGAGCAGACGCACCTTGTAGTCGATGAGCTCCATGGCCTCCACCTGCGGATACGACGCCACGATGGCCATGCGCAGGGCAGCGTCCAGGGCGCCCACGGGGCCCGCGCTCTCGCCCGTGGCGACAAAACGCCCCTCCCCCACGTGGATCTTCACCGTGGCCTCGGACAGGGCGTCTTTAGCCAGGGCTCCCGTGTCCTCGCGATCGTCCACGATGACGCGGAAGCTCTCCAACGTGAACGCCGGCGCGTACAGCCTCAGGTGGCGCATGAGCAGAAGGCCCAGCGAGCCGTCGGCCACCTCGTAGGTGAAGCCGGCCGCCTCGCGCGCCTTGATGTCGTCGAGCACCGCCTGCACGTCCACGCCGGCCGCTTCCAGATCGAAGCCGAGGCTTCTCGCCTTCGCCAGAAGCGATGCCTTGCCGGCCAGCTCACTCACCACTGTGCGGCTCGTGTTGCCCACGGCGGCGGGGCTCACGTGCTCGTAGGCGGCGGGGAACCGCGCGATGGCGCTGGCGTGCAAGCCGCCCTTGTGGGCGAAGGCCGAAGAGCCCGTGTAGGGATGATGCGCGGGCATGGACACGTTGCAGAGCTCGGCCACGTACTGGGCCACGCCGGTAAGCTGGACGAGGCTGCGGTGCCCCACGCATTCCGCACCCATCTTCAGCTCCAAGTCGGCGATGACCGTGAGCAGGTCGGTGTTGCCCACGCGCTCGCCGATGCCGTTCACGGTACCCTGCACCTGCGTGGCGCCGGCGCGCACGGCCGCGAGCGTGTTGGCCACCGCGCAACCGGAGTCGTTGTGGCAGTGGATGCCGAAAGCCTGGCTCGGGAAGGCAGCGACTGTGGCTGCGACGATCTGCTCCACTTCGAAGGGCAGCGCGCCGCCGTTGGTCTCGCAAAGATCCACCGAATCGGCACCCGCCTCCACGGCCGCTCCCACGCAGGCCAGGGCATAGTCGCGATTTGCTTTGAAGCCGTCGAAGTAGTGCTCGGCATCGAACACCACATGCCGGCCAGCCGCCTTCAAGTGGGCCACCGACTCGCCGATCATGCGCAGGTTCTCTTCGAGCGTCGTTTGCAGCGCGCGCTCCACCTGGGCGTCCCACGTCTTCCCGACGATAGTGACCACCGGCGCCCCGCACGCGATGAGGTCGGCCAACCCGGGATCCTCGGCAGCGGCGACGCCCTTCTTGCAGGTGGAACCGAAGGCCGCGATTTGGGCGTGCTTCAAATCCATAACCGCCACTTCGCGGAAGAAGGCCACGTCCTTGGGGTTCGACGCAGGGAAGCCGCCCTCGATGTAGTCGATGCCGAACTCGTCGAGACGCCGCACGATGGCGAGCTTGTCGGCCAGCGAGAGCGTGATGCCCTCGCATTGCTCCCCATCGCGCAAGGTGGAGTCGTAGGTGTAGATGCGCGTCGCGGTCATAGATGCCTCCCCGAATCTCTGGTCGGGTGCCATTATAGCGCCCGCAAAGTCATCCGCACGCTTTCGCCTTCCCGATGCAGTTGAAGCCCCCGTTTTCGACCGCCTAACCCAGAACCTTCTCGAAGGCGATGCGCGGGGCGCCGGCCTCGGGGCCTTCCGTCAGCGTGATGTCGCCGCAGGGGACGAAGCCGAACTTCTCCACCGCCCGGCGCATGGGGGCGTTGTCGGCATGGGTGTCGATGCGCACGGAAACCATGCCGTCGACAGCCGCCTTTTCGCAGGCGAAGGCGAAGAGCTTTCCAATAATGCCGCGCCCCCGACAGGCCGGATCCACGGCGCAGCGGTGCACCGTGGCGTAGGGACCGTCGGTCAGCCACTCCCCTTCCAGAGTCTCATAAGCGGCCTCGGGCTCATCGGCGTAGCGGAACACAGCCACCACGCGTCCCTCGTCCAGGGCAACATAGGCGGCACCTGCCGCCACGTCAGCCTCCCAGGTACCCCGGTCGGGATAACCGCACTGCCACTGATCGATGCCCATAGCGGCCATGTTGGCCCGGGCCTGCTCGGTGATAGCGACCATGGCATCCACCTGCTCAGGTTCCGCGACGACGATTTCCATGAAAACCTCCTACTTAGGCCCTGAACGCTTCGCGCCAAAAAGGTGCCCCAACTATAGCAAACCGGCCGCAATCGAGATAGACCGCCCGAATCGAGCCCCGTGAAACTGCGCTAGCGCCTCTTCCCGGCAAACGAAGGGCGCCCGAGGAAGGGAAACCATGGGAACCGCGAGCAGAAGCGACGAGAACCGGGGGAATCGCCAGCTGGTGTTGGCGAGCACGGGATTCTCCCTGCTCTACGCCGTCTGCGTGTCGTTCTTCTACTTCACGCCGCTGGCAGCCAGACCAGATTTCTCAGCCCAGGCTTTCGATAATGTGCTCAACCCAGCCATGTTCCTCACGGGCGTTGCCCTCGCCCTGTTGGTAAAACACGTTCCCGCAAAGCGCCAAGCCATCATTCCCGCGATAGGCTATCTCTCGCTCGCGGCAGCCGTGGCGCTGCTCTTCGCCGCCGGCGTTGCGCAGAGCTCCCCCCTCTCCCTGGCCGCCGCGGTTCTCGCAGGCGCAGGCATGAGTCTGGCAGCCCCGTTCTACTTTGCCTCACTGGCCGACTTCGGCACGCGAAGCATCGCCTTGGTCTGCGGCATCATGTCCCTTGCGGGCATGGCCCTGGACATGGCGTGGGCCCTCCTGCCGCCGATGGCGCTGCTCGCCCTGCAGTTGGCAGCCCTGGTGGCCTCGGCGCTGTGCCTGGTGCAGCTGAGCCGGGAAGGCAGTCCGGAAAGAGATCGGAGCGACGACCCGAAGACGGACGGCCTCGCCAGGCGCGACCTCCTCAATACGTTCCTCGTCCCAGGCCTAGGCACTTTCGCGCTTTCCATCGTGTACGGCATCATCGACGCCGCAGCAGCGGGGGCAGCCGCCTCGCCAGATGCCGCTTGGGCCATTTCGAAGGTCGGCGGCATCGTCGCAGCTGTGGCCTTCACCCTGTACTTCGCCGTAGGCCGGCAAAGCTCGACCACGCTCCTGTTCAACGTCGTCTTCGGCGCGCTCGCCACGGGCATTCTCTTCCTGCCGTTTCTGCCGGGCAACTACACCGTGGCCCTCAACATCTTCGCGGCAACCGGATGGAAACTCGTGATGCTGTCGCTCTTCTATCTCGTGGTCATCACCTACGCCCACGACCGAACGCGCCTGCTCGCGGCCATCGCGCTCGCCTACGTGCTGCCGCGACTGGGATTGTTCATCGGCCTCAATATCGCGCTCGTGCTCCACATAGAGGCAGGAGCCGACTTCGTGCGCACCACCGCCGTCGCGTTCTTTCTGCTGTACCTCATCCTCATGGTGGTGTGGCTCGTGAACGCCCATGAGCGCCGCCGGGCCCTCGGCGAGGCCCAGGCCGCCCGCGAGCGGCTCGACCGTTTCGCGCACAGCCAGGAGGATTTCCACCGCGCCCGCTGCACCGAGCTGGCGGCCGAGCACGGGCTCACCAACCGAGAGACCGACATCTTGCTGCTGCTCGCCCAAGGCCGCGATGCGCAGTTCGTGAGCGATGCGCTCTACCTCTCCCGCAATACCGTGAAGAGCTACCAAAAGAGCATTTACGCGAAGCTCGGGGTGCATTCCAAGCAGGAGATCATCGAACTGGTCGTCCCCTCTCTCTAGAGTCCGGCCCCCTCCGCCGACGAACGGTCGCCGCGATCGCTCATCCCCCTCCTCTTTTCCAAACGACGTTTTCCCAGATGAGCCACCCCACCCCAAGGGGGGTTTCGCTATTTCCCGCCTGACGTGGGGTGCGCCGGCGCAGCGCGCGACCTATGCTGGCGGTGCCGGATACGGAAAGGCCGGCGCAAGACGAAACCAAAAGAGGAGGATCCCATGGAGGACATGCACACGAACGCGAGCGCAGGCATCTCCCGCCGCACGTTCATCTCGGGCAGCGCTATAGCCGGCACCCTGGCCGCCCTCGGCCTGGCCGGATGCGCCCCGAAGACGGGCACGGAGAAGGAGATGCCGGCCACCGGCGCCAGCACAAGCGACATCAGCTGGGACGAGGAGTGCGAGGTGCTCGTCGTGGGCTCGGGCTACTCCGGCCTGGCCGCGGCCATCGAGGCCAAAAACGCCGGGGCCGATGTGAAGATCATCGAAAAGATGAACCGGGTGGGCGGCAATTCCGCCTTCGCCGCCGGCGATATGGCCGTATGCAGCTCGAAGGTGTAGGCGCGCGAGGGCATCGAGGACTCCGTGGACGCCTTCGTAAGCGATATGCTCATCGCCGGCCTGTACCTCAACGACGAGGAGAAGTGCCGCCTCATCGCTGAGAAGTCCAACGAGACCTGGGAGTGGTCGGTGGAGATGGGCTGCACCTGGGACAAGGACGGGAACGGCGAGCCCTGGCTGTACCCCTACGGCGGCCACAGCATCCTGCGCACCATCTGCCAAGGCGTGGGCGGCGGCTCGAACGTCACGGGGCCCTTGTCCGAAAAGCTCGGCGAGATGGGCGTCAACGTGGAGACCGAGCGCATGCTCGTCCAACTCGTTCAGAACGACGAGGGCCGTGTGATCGGCGCCGTCGTGCGCGATGGAGCCTCGGGCAACGACGTTGAGAGCGGCAAGCCCGTCGCCACCCACGCCACGAAGGGCGTCGTGCTCGCCACCGGCGGCTTCGGTCGCGACCTGGAGTTCCGCCTAGCCCAGGATCCGCGTCTGGACGAGACGGTCGATTGCACCAATCAGGAGGGCGCCACGGCCGAGTCCCTGAAAGCCGCCGTCCGCGCCGGCGCCATGGCGGTGCACACCGACTGGATCCAGCTTCTGCCCTTCATGAGCCCCGATGAGCAGGGCTACGGCGTGGCGGCCTTCTACACCGACGGCCAAGCCAGCTACGCTCCGACCCTCTGCCGCGCCACCGGCCGCCGCGTGGTGAACGAGCTGACCGACCGCAAGCGCTATGCCGATGCCATCCCGGAGACGGGCGAGCCCTGCGTGCAGATCACCTGCAAGAAGGCCATGTACGGCGAGGGTTTGGAAAACGCCATGAAAGCCGGCATCACCCATGAGTTCAACTCGCTGGAAGAAGCCGCCGCCTAAACCCTGGCCGCACCCTTTAAGCCCTCCCCTTTCGCCCCCGACGGCTCCATGCCGCCGGGGGCATTCTCAAGTCCCCTTCCCAAACTCGCGTAACGGTTTGGACAAGGAGGGGGCCGGCGCACTTTGGGCGGAGGCACCGCGACGTACAATCGCCTCGAAAGACGTGCTCGGAATCGGCGGGGGTCAGACGGACGGCCGCGACACACTCGACAGGAGGTCGCTATGAAGCTCGTTCCCGTGAAGCAGGCCCAGGCCAAGCTCTTCAACGCTCCGGCCGACAAAGGACTGAAGTCGCTCACTCTGGCGACGTTCAAGAAGGACCGCTCCCTCACCCTCGAGCGCGACGGAGAGGGCTGGCTCCTCGTCGAGGACGGCTTCGAGAAGAGCCGCTCTCCCCTGCCGCCGGGCGCTGCTGGCAAGCGCCTGCTGAAGGAGGCCTTCAAGCGCGAGTTCCCCCGCAGCGCCAACGCCTATTTGGCAGAGGTTCGCTAACGCGGGCGCCTCGCTCAGTCGCCGAAGCACCCCTAAAATGCACGAGATCTCGAGTTATAAGCGTCCGATCCCGCCGATGAAAACCCGCGTTCCGAAAAGCTATCGAGAAATGCCTGGTCAGCGAATTGGAGCCGATTTGCATGCCTTCAGTTCCGAGTCATTCGCGCCCCCGGGACGCTTACAACTCGCGATCTCGTGCATTTTTCAGGCAGTTCGTCGCCCCGGAGTTCCAAACCTCCGGATATCGACACCGGTTCGCGACACCCGATCCTCCAAAGGCAGTCGCGCGGATCCGATCCCGGCCCTTGGAAAGGGCCGCCCTTCGGTGCTGCCACCTAGGTTGCCGCACGTTCTCTGGGGCCACTATCTTCTTCATCCCGAATACGGAAAGGTGGCCCCATGGCAGCAAGCGCAGAATACGCCCCGCCGAAAGAGCTCGTCAGCGTTAGGGTGCAGTCCTCGGGGAAGCTGGAAGGCGCGGCATCGCTCCTTGAGATGCTTGAGGACAAGGCCGACAACCGGAGGATAACCGCCTCCGAGCTGGCAGCCGTGCGCTGCATCGTGGAGACCTGCGCGGCGAACCTCGACGGGGTCCTGGAACACGCCTAGATAAAACTAGGGCCAGTCCCAACAGGACCGGCCCTTGCAAAACCTTGCGGTTTTTCTACGTGCGATTATATTCTCAAATATCCCGCACCGCGTCAATTGTCTTGGCGAGAAACGACAGGAACGACACGAAGGCGTTTTGCTCTCCGTACCTTTGGCAGTGGTTCTTCAAAGCACCCGACAGCTCGACGAGCGCAGCCTTTGTATCGGATGATCTCTGACCCTCGATAGTGTCGAACACCGCCAGCGTCGTCACTAGCTGCTGCATCCCCTCGTTCCTCATCTTCTCCTTGCGAGCTCTGGCGCTTCCAACCTCTCTCCCCGACAGCCACTCCATGATTCTGTAGCGGGGTGCATGGCTTGCGCGGTTCCCGTCTGTGAAGCCGTTTATGATGCAGCTTTGATGGGCGCAGCAGTTGCGCACCGCCTTAACGCCTGTCAGCTCGTAATGCCTGTTCTCAAGCGCCTTGTCGCCCCAACGGTCAGCGCAGAACAGAAGGAAGGCCAGCAGCGTGCCGAAGGGAACTACCTCCAGAAACACCCACACCGGCATCGCGGAGCGGTAATGCTCGATGAGGTTCCCTGAATAAGTGTCGGCACCTCCTGAACTCCCTGCACGCGCCTTTAGCCCCCGCGCTATTGAATTGCGGTAAGTGGCTCTCTGGCCTTGCATGAACTCTGAAACGATGCCGTACCCGTCTTCTGTTGGATCGTCGGCCAACCTAGCGATGAGCCTCGTCTTGGCGATCCGCTCGATGTCGCCCGTCACGGCGAGGAACGTGCGTCTCAACCTGCCGTCCAATGCATCGAGGTCAAGCAAGTCTGCGAAATCCAGCTTTACGTATTGGCCCGCCTTGCCTCCTTCGCGGTGAACCTGGAACAACTTCCGGTACGCGGCGGTGTGCAGGAACGTGTCCCTGCCCGACAGCGCCTCGATGGCCTGCTCCTCGCTGCAGCGATCGAACGTGACGCCTTTCGCCTTCAGCAGTTCGACCTGTCCTTCGGGCGTCAGCATGGGCTTCAATCCTTGCGCCTCGTGCTCGCCTTCGTCCAGGCCCCAAGCGGTGTATGTCTTTTCCGTTTCTTCCATGCCCCTATTCTACGCAAGCCGTCATCGCCCAGAAACCATGCGTTCCCGAAAGCGGAACATCGCCGCAACGGGACAGCTTCCCCCGTCGCCATCCGACCTCCACGGGCGCGGCCCCAGCCCCCGGCGTCCTCGATGCCCGGATGCTCGGCCGGGAACCGGGCGGCGCGCAAGGGCCGCGAAAACTTTTCCGCGAGAGTACCCTACGCCCTACGCCCCTCGCCGTACCTTCGTGATGCTGAACCTCGCCAATGGGGAGAACATCAAGACCGTATCGGTGCTCTTAGGTCACGAGAGCACCGATACACACTCGACCCGTATGCCGACTACGTGCTCACGACCGGCGTCGGCTGGGCATCCGCTATATGAATTTCCTTAGATCCTACGATGTTGCCGCTTAATGGAATATTCATCGGGTTTGTTTTGGAAGGCGAATCAATTGGGGTATAATCCCCTCTGCCTTTGCGGGTGTAGTTCAATGGTAGAACTCCAGCCTTCCAAGCTGATAACGCGGGTTCGATTCCCGTCACCCGCTCCAGAAACGCCACGGCCCCGTCGATGCGACGGGGCCGTTTTCGTTCGTCGGTTCTTTGCGACAGCCTACTCCGCATCCATCTCGGCAATCTGGCTCGCGATTGCCGCTTTCAGCGAGTCAATCAAAGGTAGATACTCGCATTTGATCAGCTCGCAGTAGTGCTCTTGGTTCACGCTCATGTAGTCATGGGTGCTCAGGTTGCGGTTCTTGAGCATGGACAACCATCGCTCCTGCTCCGCGATAAGCCCCACTGCTCCTGCTTGCTTAACGACATCGCGAGGAGAGGGCTTCACGTCAGCAAGCCCATAGAACTCAGTGAGGGAGTCTTTCATGAGCTTCCAAGCGATATCGAACAGGCTATTGAAGGCGTAGATAATCGCAGCACCATCGCGCTTGCGGTACGCGGGCATCTCGGCGATGAACTCATTCGTATCGGCCAGCAGACGCAAAAACGACTCAAACCGGTCACGCAATGCTAATCCAGGCATCTTCCAATCCCTTCTTATGGGTGACGTTCAAATCGACGAGGTCGATAAGGAACACGGTGTCGATTTCGTCGACGAGCTCTTCGATGGCATCGAAATCGTCACTTCTGACGGCGATATCAATGTCGCTTCCGGCATGAGCTTCATGCCGAGCTTGAGAACCGAACAACCATGCCTCCGATTGATGATCGCGGCAAATCGCCGCCACAGCAGCGACGGTCTCATCGACCGTCGTGAGAACGGATGCGGGGCACATGGCGATATCGCAATACTCGTACAAACTCGCTCCAAGAGAAAGAGCCGGGCCGAAACCCGGCTCACAGGCCTTCTGGTGCGCCCAGTAGGAATCGAACCTACAACCTACGGATTAGAAGTCCGTTGCTCTATCCGTTGAGCCATGGGCGCTTAACGTTCGCCGGGTCGCCCGGCAGCAAGCCATTATAGCGCATCTTTCCATGCGGTAGGACGCGGGGCCGATCCCAGGTCTGCAGCCTTCGGAAGCGGTGCGACTTAAAGGGCCCCAGAGAGCCAAGAGGGTCCTCCATGACGGCCGCACCGCGGGGAATCTCCTTCAGACACTCCCATACGAGCTTGCTGGAAGGCGCAGGCAATGCGGGGCACAGGCTCAAGAACACATGCCCCGCATTGTCCGGCGTCTCGACAGGCCGCGTCAAACAGCGACTTGCCGCACTATTCTTTCCATTCGAAACACTACGCCAGCAATGCCGTCCCTTCCTCGGCAAACGCAATAGCATCCTCGAAGCAATCGACATTGTTTGGATTACCCATGTTGTGGATACCGCTTCCCCAATCCGATCCGTAGTTCAAATAGAATGTGGCTTTGTTAAGCAGCACCGTCGCCTGCTCTACCTTCGATGCGTCGACGGAGTTCCCGGCACGCTCAATAGCCGATGCAAGCTCGTCCACCGCAGCTTGGGCCGGCGCCCTCCTCGTCTCGTAGTCTGCCTTCACTTCCTCGACAGCCGCTTTGCGCTGCTCGACGGTCGAGTCAGTATGGCAGCCAAGGCAATTCTCATACAGCTCCTCGTTGCAGTCGGGCCCCTTGAAGATATGCACGCTGTACATCGTGCCGTCATCGCTTTGGGCCTTGGGCATATGGCAGTCCACACACGGGGCGCCGGCCTTCTCCATGATACTGCCAACAAAGCTGTTGAATTCCATCTCTTCCGCGGGAACGATGGGGTTCTCGTTGCCCGAGGCCTCATAATGCTCCCAATAAGCATCCGCATCGAGACCGAATTGAAGCATCGACCACGAAGACGGATCGGGATTGTCCATGATAGTGCCCCAATCCGGCAGGGCATGGCATTGGGCGCAGACAAGATTCTTCTCGTCCGTTTCGATTCCCCCGCGCTTTGCGGCGTCAATGACCCACGTGTTCGCCGGCGTCAATTCACCTGGGTTGTTGCCATGGCACGAATAGCACGTCACGCCGACTGTGACCTGGCGCCGGAAATCAGTGAAACCCATCGCAAACAGCCCGTCTCCATGTTCTTTCACCAAAGATGAGAATTCGCTCGTGTGACAGCGCATGCATCCCGTCTCTGGCGTCATGTTGGAGAAATGCGTCGCGCTAAAAAACGTGTTCACCTTGCCGTGGGCATCGGGCTGTCGGTCATCGTAGGTCTCATAGCCGGCATCTATGTAGCTCGCATACTGATTCGGATACTGATCTTTCCACGCATGAGGACTCAAGATGGCCGTCCCGGCATCGGTTTCCGACGCCATGGGAGCATCGCCTGTCGTCGACAATTCGCTCTGCTGGACAGCGCAGGCGCCTAGGCACAGGCAGCAGGCGAAGGCGACGCATGCTGCCAACAGAAAAACTTTACGTTCCCTCTTTCCAGATAAGACTCGTCTCATAACAGCTTCTTCTCTCCTTCGGTCGCGGTCGTTGCGCTGAAGGGCCCAGCCTTCCCTTCGCCACCATTGTAGGTGCCGATTTCGCCCCCGCAATCGCGATTCGCTTGCGTTTTGCTTGCATTTGCCAATCGTGGCAGCAGACGAACCTCGTCCTCTATAATCGAAGTCAAACGCCGGCGCACCCAGCGCCTGATACGCTCGAGACCGAAAGGGACAGCCCATGCCCTCGAAGACCAGGGAAAGCGCAGTGAGGCTCCGATTCAGATTCACCTATTTGGTTGCCGCCGTCGTTGTCGCAGTATCGACCATCTATGTGGCTTGGAGCATCGTCGCCCAAGATGCGGCCGCAGATCAGGCAGCACTCCTTGAGGCCCGCACCATTGATTTGCAGATGCAGGCCGCATGGCGCTACATAGGCGGCATCCAAGACGAGATCAACTACGACGCCGATGGAAGCTACAACTTCAAGGGAATCTACTGCGCCACAGCGGCAAAGAGGATAGCGAAAGATTTCACCGACAGCTCATCTGACTATGCCATTCGCTACGTTCGCGACAACCCGCGCAACCCCGAAGATGAACCCGATGCGTTCGAGACTGAAGCGCTCCAGGCATTCCGCAATAGCGGGACCACAGAGTATTACGGAAAAGACGTTGTAAACGGACAGCCCGTTTTCAGATACGTGTCTCTGCTGACCGTTGAAAAAAGCCGCCTTTCCTGCCACGGCGAACCAGCTGGATCGCGTGACGAGACGGGATCTTACCGCGAAGGCTTCAAAGAGGGCGGGATAGCCGGGGCCGCTAGCATCGTCGTTCCGCTGTCGGCTCATAGGGAGGAGGCGCTCGCGAAATCGGTGCTCACCATCGCCTTTTTCAGCATCATGCTGGCCGTCACTATCGTGTTGGTAAGGTGGGCTCTGAAAAAATGGGTCATCGACCCTGCCGACGAAACGAACGCTCGCCTCGAAGAAGACAATGCGGCCAAAACGGATTTTCTCACCCTCGTCAGCCACGAACTGAAGACGCCGCTCTCCTCGATCATCGCCTTTGCAGACATTTGGCAAAGCTCCGAAAAGGAGCGCCCGCCCGACGAACAGTATCTGGTAGAAGAGGTCAGGGACAACAGCAAGGTGCTTCTCGGCATGGTCAACAACATCATCGATATGGCTCGCGTGGAATCGGGAAAGTACAAAACCTCAGCCGAGGAAGTCGATATCGTCGACATCATGAATGCGGTCAAAGCCACCGCCGATCCACTCGCTATAAAGAAGGGCATATCTCTTTGGTTCGAGGCAATGCCAGGCATTCCCATCGTCCTCACTGACTGGGAGGCAGCTCGTAAGATACTGACCAATTTGGTTGGAAACGCCCTGAAGTTCACTGATGCAGGAGGATCGGTGACCGTTTCTGCGAAAACCGATGATTCCGGCACGCTGACCGTCGAGGTTTCCGATACGGGATGCGGGATTGCCCAAGAAGACCTGGCGCTTATTTTCGATCGATTCGGTCAAGCGTCATCAACCCACCCCGAGGGTGAGCAGGGCAGCGGATTGGGCTTGTCGCTCTCGCGGCAACTGGCCGCCATGATAGGGGCGACACTCGAAGTGACGAGTCAGCCGGGAGAGGGAAGTACGTTTTCCCTCCGATTTCCAGTCAGCGCGAACGCGCCGCACAAGGACTGAGACCGGCGAGAAGAAACAAGGAGAGAGACATGCAGAGAGTATTGATCGTGGATGACGACAAGAGCCTCAGATCGGCATTGTCAATCATGCTCGGCAATGCCGGCTACGCCACCTCTGAGGCAAAAGACGGTATCGAAGCTCTGAAATCCTTTGATGACCAGCACCCAGATCTTGTCATCATGGACATCATGCTGCCGCGCCTCAACGGCATCCAGGCATGCTCGGTCATCAGAAAGATGTCCCCCGAGGTGCCTCTCCTGTTTCTCTCAGCCAAAACACCATCTCAGATAAAGCGGCCGGATTTCATAGCGGCGGCGACGACTACCTGACGAAGCCCTTCAGCCAAAAGGAGCTGCTCTTGCGTGTCGAGGCCCTCTTGAGAAGAGCGTCCCGCACGACCCAATTGTCACAGACCCCCATCGAGATCGGGAAGCTGTCTATCGACCCCCATCGTCGCGAAGTGAAGATGGAAGGCAGCCCCGTTTCCCTCACGCCGAAGGAGACCGATATCGTCTTTCTTCTCGCATGCAATGCAGGCCGCGTCTACACACGCGAGGAAATAATCGCAGAGATTTGGGGGGCCGAATACGTGGGGACGTCAATCAGCATCCCCACGTATATTCGCCATATTCGAGAAAAAATCGAAGAGAATCCTGCGGAACCGAAACACATCCAAACAGTGGGGCGACTCGGCTATCGCCTGGGAGATTAAGGCGCACGGCAACACGATTTCGCAGCAGACTCTCTGGTTTGCTTTCCGCCCGCCCTATCCCCACGTCTCGCGCATGTAGGACCAGCGCTCGTCGCGGGCGCGCTCGATGAGGGCCAGATCGGCTCCGTCGTCGGCGGAGAAGCGGCCCTGGCGGCGCAGGTAGGGCTCGATGGGTTTGAATTGCTTGGGGTCGCGGTTCAGGCGGAACCTGCCGCCGGGCGTGCCCGTGAGCGCCGGGCCCTCGTACTCGGCGAGGTACCACAGGCCCGTATCCACGATTTCCTTCGCCACATCCACCATGTCGGCCGAGGGGAAGCCCCAACCCACGGGGCAGGGCGCCATCACGTGGATGAAACGGGTGCCCTTGATATCGCGCGCCCGCTCCACCTTCTTGGTGAAGTCATTCAGATACCCCACCGAGGCCGTGGCCGCGTAGGGGATGCGGTGGGCCGCCACGATGTCGAACAGGCTCTTCTTCTGCGTGAGACAGCCGTGCTCGCGCTTTCCGGCCGGCGTGGTCGTGGTGGAGGCGCCGAAGGGGGTGAGGCTCGACTTCTGGATGCCCGTGTTCATGTAGGCCTCGTTGTCGTAGCAGATGTAGAGCACGTCGTCGTTGCGATCGATGGCGCCGGAGAGCGCCTGCAGGCCGATGTCCGCCGTGCCGCCGTCGCCGGCGAAACCCACCACGGTGACGTCCTCGGGCGCCACCCCCTGGGCGCGCAGGCCCGCCTCGATGCCCGAGAGCACCGCCGCCGTGGCCGCAAAGGGCGTGATCATCGCGTTGTTGCCGAAAGCCAGCTGCGGGAAGTTGAAGCCGGTGGCGCTCATGCAGCCGGCGGGCAGCGCCGCCACCGCATGGGGGCCGAGCACCTTGAGCGCCTGGCGCACGGCCAGGGCGCCGCCGCAGCCGGGGCACGCCTTGTGCCCGTAGAAGAACTCCTCGTCGGTAATGGTGCGCGCGTTCACCGTCATCGCTGATCCTCCTCTCCCTCTTCGATGCCGAGGAAGACGACCTCGCCCGAGGCGCCCTCCCCCGCTGCCAGCGCTTCCAGGCGCGCGAAGGCGCCGCGCACGGCCTCGCGGCTGATGTCGTCGCCGCCGAGGCCGCCGATGAAGTTGGCGCTCGGTCGCGCGATGCCCGCACGGGCGAGGGACGCCAGTACGTTAGCGTACACGGTGCCGGTGCCTCCGAAGGAGATGTCCTGTTCCAGCACGCCCACGGCCGCCGCGTCGGCAAGCGCCCGGGCAAGAGCGGCGTCGGGCATCGGCCGCAGGTAGCGGATGCGCAAGACGCCTGCCCGCCTGCCCGCTGTCCGCAGCTCATCGGCCACATCGCGGGCAAGGCCGGCCGCCGAGCCCAAGGTGACGAGCACGAAATCGGCGTCCTCGCAAAGGTAGGCGTCCACCATACCGGGATACGCCCGACCGAACACCTCGGCGAAGCGCGCCTCCACCTCTTCCACCACCGCCTCGGCGGCCAGCATGTCGCGGTGGTGCCAGTACTGGTAGTAGCGATTGAAGTCCGGGCCGGCTGAGTAGCCGATGTTCACGGGGTTCTCGAAATCGAACTTGTTGGCCGTGCGGTAAGGCGACAGGAAGGCGTCGGCCTCATCGGCGGTGGGAACTTCCACTGACTCGTAAGTGTGGGTGAGCGCGAAGCCGTCCACGTTCACCATCACCGGCAGGCTCACGCGCGGATCCTCCGCCACGGCATAGGCCATGAGCGCCAGATCGAGCGCCTCCTGGTTGTTCTCGGCGTACACCTGGATCCAGCCATGATCGAGCAGCGACAGCGAGTCGCGCTGGTCGCCGTAGATGTTCCAGGGCAGCGCGAGCGCGCGGTTCGCGTTCATCATCACGATGGGGAACCGGCCGCCCGAGGCGTAGGTGAGGCACTCGGCCATATACAGCAGCCCCTGGGACGAGGTGGCCGTGAACGTGCGCGCACCCGTAGCGGACGCGCCGATGGCGGCGGAGAGCGCCGTGTGCTCGCTTTCCACGTGCAGGTACTCGCAGGCGAGGCTGCCGTCCTCGACCATGGAGGCGAGCGCCTCCACGACCGTGGTCTGGGGCGTGATGGGATAGGCGGAGATCACCTGGGGCCGGGCGAGCCGCACCCCCTCGGCGAAGGCCTCGTTGCCGGAAAGGAACTTCCTCATGCCGCGCCTCCTTCCGTCGCCGGGCCCATCTCGGCCGAAGGCGAGGTCTCGTCCAGGGTCTCGGCCGTCTCGGAAGCGCCCTCGTTCTCGCCCGCATGTTCGTCCACCATGGCGATGCAGGGCACGGGACACACCTTCGCGCACACGCCGCAGCCCTTGCAGAAATCGTAGTCGACGACGACGGCCACGCAGGCGCCCTCGTCGTCGCGCACCTTTGCGATGGTGCCGTCAGGACAGTACATATAACAGTTGAGGCAGAGCGTGCACTGCTCAGCGTCGATGACGGGGCGCACGCTGCGCCATCCGGCGTTCACCGAGGTGAGGTGCCCCGCCTCAAAGCACGTGGAACGGGCGAACTGGCTCGGGCGCACGGCCAGGCCCTCACGCAACGTGGGCGTGAAGGGGCGGCGGCTCTGACTAGCAATCGCGGACATCGAAATCCCTCCCCTCTCCCTCGACGAGCATCTCGGCGGCCAGCGAGAACATGGCGTCCTTCTCGGAAAGCACGGCGGTCACATCCGTGGCCGCCTGCTCGGCGGCCACCAGGTCGCGCGTGGCGGCGATCTCGCGGGAGGCCACCTCGGCGAAGGCGGCATCCACGATGCGTAAGTTCTTCGCGTGCAGCTTCTCGGACATGGTGGCACAGATGCCGGCATGGATGTCCTCGATGGTCACGGCCGCCGTGAGCGCGGGAATGGCCCCGAGAAACACCGTGTTGGGAATGGGGCGGCCGAGCACGGCGGCGGAGATGCCGTCAGCGTCGATTCCCAGAATGCGCGGGTCGTCAAGGGCCCGCTTCGTGTTCAGCAGCATGAGGCCGCCGGGGGCGAGCTCGTCCTCCCAGCCGTCTTCCACGAGCGTCTCGTCCAAATAGATGACGAACGCGGCTCGATGCACGGCGCTGCGGTCGCCGATGGGGGCGGTATCGATCTTCGTGAACGCCCGCATGGGGGCGCCACGCCGCTCGGGGCCGAAGGTGGGGAACGCCAGCGCATAGGCGCCTGCCGACAGCGCTGCGGCCGCCCCCAGGCACCGGGCCGCCGTAAAGGCCCCCTGCCCACCCCGGGCATGCCAAATGAATTCCAGCATAGTGGTTCCTTACGTGAAAAGAAAGGGACGGGTCTCTCGCCCGTCCCTTCATTATACCTGTCGTTGCCTCACTGGCAGCATCGCTCTTCCCTATCGGTTCGCGTACAAGTCCAAGCTGCGTGCGAGATGGCTTACGAAGCGCTCGCCCATGACGGAGAGCTCGCGGTTGTCGGCGGTCACGTAACCCAGATGCAGCTTGAGGTCGGTCTCAAGCGGGATGGTGGTGAGCGCGCTGCCGTCGGTGATGCCCACGAGGATACCGCTCGTCACCGTGTAGCCGTTGATGGCCATGATGAGCTCGGTGAGCGACGCGCGGTCAGTGCAGGCCACCTTCTTGGCACGCGGCACCTGCGAGAGCGCCTCCTCGTAGAAGGCAATGGGCGCGTCCTCGCCCTGGTCGAAGTACACGTAGGGAAAGTCGGCCAACTGCTCCAAGGTGAGGCTCTTCGCGTTCACGAAGGGGTGGCTTGACGGCAGGGCCACGAGCGGCGCGGAGACGGCCAGCTCGTGGAAGGCGAGCCCCGCCTCGGCCAGCGCCTCGTTCAGGGCGCTTTCCGTCTCGGAGGTCTGCATGATGACGCCCAGCTCGGCGGCCCCGGAGGCCACGTCGTCGATGACGCCCTGGGTCGTGCGGTCTAAAAGCGCGTAGGAGAAGGCGTCGCCGCCGGCCGCCAGGATGGTGTGGGCGAAGGACTGCACGTCGAACAGGTAGTGCTGCCCGGAAATGGCGAAGTCGTAAGAGGTCATGTAGGTTCCCTTCTTCGGTGGGATCTCTTCAAATGAAATGATACCCGATGGCCGAACAAAGCGTCCCGCCCGGCCATCGGTTTGCGCGTTCGTTGCCTACTTCGCGCTGCCGCGCTCGTCGATGAAGCGGCTCGCCTTGTGCTCGGAAGACGTGCCGAGCTTGCCGGCGTCGTAGACGATGACGCGGGCCGGCTTCACGCCGGTGTGGGCCTTCAACGCCGCCGTCACACGGGCGGCCACGGCGTCGAAGGGCTCATCGGAGCCCTGGGCGCGCTCCACGGACACCTCGTAGCGGGTGGAGAAGTTCTCGTCGTACACGCGGATGAGGTACTCGCCGGTGAGGCCCTTCTCGGCGCGCACCACGTACTCCACGTCGGAGGGGAACACGTTCACGGCGCCCACGATGAACATCTCGTCCTTGCGGCCGGTGACGTGGATGCGGCCCAAGGTGCGCCCGCACTCGCACTTCTCGGTGGAGAAGTAGCCGATATCTCCGGTGCGGAAGCGGATCATGGGACGGGCCTTCTTCATGAGCGTGGTGTACACCAGCTCGCCCACGCTGCCCGGCTCGAGCACCTCGCCGGTGACCGGATCCACCGTTTCCACGAGGATCTGGTCCTCCACGATGTGCAGGCCGTCCTTCGCCTCGCACATGGCCGCGCAGGCGCCGTAGATGTCGGAGAGCCCGAAGAAGTCGACCACCTTCGCGTCCCACAAGTCCTCGATGGCCTCGCGGGTGCTCTGGATGGAGCCGCCCGGCTCGCCGGCCACGATGATGGTGTGGATGGAGAAGTCGGTGCGCGGGTCGAGGCCCTTCTCCTTGATCTTCTCGCCGAGCGTCCAGGCGTAGGACGGGCTCGTCCAGATGATGGTGGGCTGGTACTGCTGCAGCACGAAGATGAGGCGGTCGCTCGGCACCGCGCCCACCCAGATGGCGAGCGCGCCCAAGCGCTGGGCGCCGATGACGTCCGGGCCACCCACGTACAGGGCGAAGTTCAGGCCGTGCACGTAGCGGTCGGTCGGGCGCATGCCGGCCTGCCAGAACAGCCGCGCCTCGGTGTCTTGCCACAGATCGAAGTCCTCCTGGGTAAAGGGGCTCACCGTGGGCACGCCCGTGGAGCCGGACGAGGTGGCCATGAAGATGACGTCCTCCTCGGGCACCGAGCACATCTCGCCGAAGAAGCTGCCCACGTGCTGGGTCTCGCGCTCGGTCTTCTTGTCGATGAAGGGGAGCTTCTCCAGATCCTTCAGGGTCTTGATGTCCTCGGGTTTCACGCCGGCCTCGTCGAAGGAGCGCTTGTAGTACACCGTGTTGTCGTAGGCGTAGCGAACCATCTCCTGAAGGCGCTCAAGCTGCATGGCCTCCAGTTCGGCGCGCGGCATGCACTCGATCTCGGGATCGTAGTACTTCTGGTCGTAGGGAATGTTCTTCTTCGCCATCACTGCTCCTCGTTCGGGTTCGGTCTTCCGGATGTCGGGCGCGGATCGCCCGACTGGATAGCGCCGAGCGACCAACGCCCGGCGGGGTTTCGTGGGTCAGTATGATGCCCGAAGCCGCCCGCGCGCACAAGGGGAAACGGCATACGGAATAGGAAAAGCCCGCCATCGGCGACCCCGATAGCAGGCTTTCATCTGGGAAAATAATTGGGTAGGGCGTGGGTGCGGGATTGTCCCCCGCGCGCAGGTTGTGCAGCGAACGGAACAGCCCAGTGGGCTGTTCCGCCGAGCGAGCCATTGCTTGAGCACGGGGGATAATCCCGTACCCACGCCCGGACGACCTGCTATATCCCCATCGTCCCTTGAGCAGCCATCACGGCCTGGGACATCTGGTAGGACAGCGCCACCACGCCCACCAGCACGATGGTCACGACGATCTTCACCGCCACGTGCCACGTGCAGGCGCCGCGCCACATGAGCACGAGCCCCACGGGCCACAGCACCACGAGGAAGAAGATGATCCAGAAGGTCTGGTCGTACCACTTCTTCTCGTCTCCCGTCGTCACGATGTCGTTGGCGTTCTCGCGCGTGCGGCCCTGGCCGCGGTGCGTCCAGTCGCCGTAGCTGTTGCCGTTCTCGTCCTTGAAGATGCCCATGGTTGCTCCTACTCGGCGAGCTTCTTCGCCAAAAGCTCGTTGATGATCTTGGGATTGCCCTGGCCGCGCATGGCCTTCATGCACTGGCCGACGAAAAAGCCGATGACCTTGGTGTTGCCGTCGCGGTAGCGGGCCACCTCGTCGGGGTTGGCGGCGATGACCTCGTCCACCACGGCCTCGATGGCGCCGGTGTCCGACACCTGCTTCATGCCGCGGGCCTCCACGATGGCCTCGGGGTCTTTGTCCTCGTCCATGATGGCCGCGAACACCTCCTTGGCCTGCTTCGAGGAGATAGTGTCATCCGCAAGCATCTTCACAAGCGAAAGCGCCCGGGCCGCCGTCAGCGGCGTGTCGGCGAGCAGCGTGCCCTCGTGGGCGTTCAGCCACGCGGCCACGTCGTTGATGATGAGGTTCGCGAGCGGTTTGGCGAACTTGCTGCCGTCTGCCTCGGCTTTCGCGAGCGCCATGCACTCGTCGAAGAAGTCGGCCGTGGCGCGGTGGTCCACCAGATGGCGCGCATCGTAGGAGGTGAGCCCGAAGTCGGCGGCGAATCGCGCGGCCTTCTGGTCGGGCAGCTCGGGCAGCTTCGCCCGCACGCCTTCGATGAACCCGTCGGACAAGTCGTAGGGCGCCAAATCCGGCTCGGGGAACAGCCGGTAGTCGTCGGCCGTCTCCTTCACGCGCATGACGATGGTGCGCTTGGCGGACGGATCCCAGTGGCGCGTCTCCTGGTAGATGACGCCGCCCTCCTCGAGCACCTCGGCCTGACGGCAGATCTCGTAGGCCAGCCCGTCGTGCAGGTTCTTGAACGAGTTCATGTTCTTCAGCTCGGTCTTGGTGCCGAACGCGGTGGTGCCGCGGCGGCGCAGCGACACGTTGCCGTCACAGCGCAAGGAGCCTTCCTCCATAGAGCAGTCGGAGATGCCTAAGGCCAGGTAGATCTGGCGCAGCTTCTGCATGAACAGGCGCGCCTCCTCGGGCGTGCGCAGATCGGGCTCGGTCACCAGCTCGATCAAGGGCGTGCCGGCGCGGTTGTAGTCCACGAGCGATTGCGTGGCCCCGGCGATGCGGCCCTCGCCGCCTCCGAGGTGCACCATCTTGCCGGCGTCCTCTTCCATGTGGATGCGCGTGATGCCCACATGCGCCACGTAGCCGTCCTCGGTGCGCGTGATGTTGTCCTCCGTCTCGCCGGGGGCGAGCGCGTCCAGGCGGTAGCGCTCGGTCGCGCCCCGACCGTCCACGTCCAGGTCGAGGTGGCCCCGCATGCAGAACGCGATGGGGCCCTGGGTGGTCTGGAAGTTCTTGGCCATGTCGGGGTACATGTAGTTCTTGCGGTAGAACATCGAGTGCTTCTCGATGTCGCAGTTGGTGGCCAGGCCCGCCAGCACGATGGACTCGATGGCGGCGCGGTTGGGCACCGGCAGCGCGCCGGGAAGCCCCAGGCACACCGGGCAGGTATGGGTGTTGGGAGCGGCGCCGAACTCCAGCTTGCAGCCGCAGAACATCTTCGTCTCCAGCGTGGTCAGCTCCGCGTGAATCTCCAGGCCGATGACGGCCTCCCAGGTCTCGAATACCTCTTCGAGCGTCTTCATTTACGCACCCACCTTTCCGTCGGCGAAATCGGGGGCAACGGGCGCCGGGCCGTAGTGCTGCTCCAAGGCCGCCGCCGCCCGGAACATGTTCTTGTCCTTGAAGGGAGGCGCGATGATCTGCACGCCCACCGGAAGGCCCGTGTCGGCGCCGAGGCCGATCGGGAACGACATGCCGCCGTTGCCGGCGATGTTGATGGAGATGGTGAACATGTCCGCGAGGTACATCTCGGTGGGGTCGCAGATCTCGCCGATCTTGAACGCCGTGGTCGGCGCCACCGGCGAGAGGATGACGTCCACCTTCTCGAAGGCCGCCGCATAGTCGCGCGTGATGAGGGTGCGCACCTGCTGGGCCGGATAGTAGTACTTGTCGTAGACGCCGGCCGACAGAAGGTAGCTGCCGAGCATGATGCGGCGGCGCGCCTCGGGGCCGAAGCCCTTCGCACGGCTCGCCTCGTACTGGCTGGCCAGATCCTTGTGGCCCGGGTCGCAGTAGCCGTAGCGCACCGAGTCGAAGCGGGCCAGGTTGCTGAAGGCCTCGCAGGGGCCGAGCACGTAGTAGGCGCTCATGGCGGCCTGGGCGTGCGGAAGCTCCACTTCCACCAGTTCCGCGCCCATATCTTGAAGAACAGCCGCGGCCTCTTCCACCTTCGCCCGCACCTCGGGCGCAAGACCGGCCGCCTCCATGAACGCGGGGACAATGCCGATCTTCATGCCGCGCGCGCCCTCAGCGAGGTTGGCCGTGAAGTCCACGTCGCACGGCTGGCTCGTGCAGTCCAGCTCGTCGCGGCCGGAAAGCGCGTTCAGCGCGAGCGCCGCGTCCTCCACCGAACGGGCGAAGGGGCCCACCTGGTCGAGCGAGCTGCCGAAGGCCACCACACCGTAGCGCGACACCACGCCGTAGGTGGGCTTCACGGCCACCAGACCGCAGAACGAGCCCGGCTGGCGGATGGAGCCGCCCGTATCCGACCCGAGCGACACCGGCACAAAGCCCGCCGCCACGGCCGCGGCGCTTCCGCCCGAGCTGCCGCCGGGCACGCGCTCGACATCCCACGGGTTGAAGGTGGGGCCGAAGGCGGAGGTCTCGGTGGAGCCGCCGAAGGCGAACTCGTCCATGTTCAGCTTGCCGATGGGAAGAGCGCCGGCGCGCAGCGTCTTTTCCACGCAGGTCGCCGTGTAGGGGGACACGTAGTCGCGCAGCATGTTCGAGGAGCACGTCGTGTGCGTGCCCGTGAGGTTCAGGTTGTCCTTGTAGCCCACGGGAACGCCCGCGAGCGGGCCCATCTCGGCGAGGCGCCCCTCGGCGACGGCCGCGTCGATGCGAGCCGCCGCGTCGAGCGCAAGTTCCTCAGTGGTTTCCAGGAAGGCATGCACCGCCCCGTCGGCCTCGCCGATGCGCTCGAAGGTGCCGCGGGCCACCTCGGCGGCCGAGAACTCCTTGGCGGCGAGACCGGTTTGAATCTCGCGAATGCCCATTTCTCCGAAGGTGCGCGTCATTAGCGATCGCCCCCTTCCCCCAGGATGGACGGGATGAGGAAGCTGCCGTCTTCCTGCTTGGGCGCGTTTTCCAGCGCCACTTCCTGGGTGAAGCTCCCGCGCACCTCGTCATCGCGCATGACGTTGGACAAGTCGCCGATGGGATGGAACGTCGGCTCGACCCCGTCGAGGTCGAACTCGGTGATAGGCGCCAGGCTGTCGATGATGGCGTTCAGGTCGGCCGTCATGGCGACGACCTCCTCCGCGTCAAGGCCAATGCGGGTGTATTCCGCGATGCCCCGCACATCGGCCTCGGAAAGATGCTGCGTCATGAATCGCGCTCCTTCTCTGGGAGCGGCCGCGCCGTGGCGATCGGCACTCCCCGGTTCGTTAAGTCAACCGCTCCATGATAGCAAAAGGCGCGCCACCAGCGCGCCCCGCGCCCACCGAGCGCGAAGATTTAACAGAGCGGGCGACTCACAGTCCGCGCGATCGGGCGGCCTCCCGCAAAGACGCTTCAGTGATCGACTCACCTTGGGGCACGTAGACGGCCAGGCAGGGGAAGCTCGGCTTGGCGGACATGAGCGCGCCGGACGGCAGGCCGAAACGCTCTTCCAAGCTGGCGAGCACGTGGCGCACGTTGGCCTTGGTCATGCCGGCGCGGCGCAACGGCGACACCACCCCGGCCTCGGCCAGCGCCTTGAAGCCGGGGCGACGCTCGGGGTCGTCGGTGGCGTTGGTGCCGTCCACGATGACCGTGAACCCGTCGGCTGCGGCGGCCCGGCGCACTTCGTCGAAGATGAAGCGCTTGCAGAGGTAGCAGCGGTCGGCGGGGTTCGCGCAGATGTCGGCCTGGGCGAGCACGTCCGCTTCCACCACCGTGAGGGGCACTTCCAGCGCCGCCGCCACAGTTCGGGCGTCATCAAGCTCGAAGTCGGGTTGGAAGGCGGTCTTCACCAGGTAGGCATGCACCTCGCACCCCGCCAGCTTTGCCGCGGCCAGAAGCAGCGCCGAGTCGCAGCCGCCCGAGAAGGCCACGGCCAACTTGGGCTCGCGCAGAAGATACATCTCCAGCGGCTCGCCGAACAGGTGCTGGCCCGGCCCCACATCCTCGGTGTCCTCGGCGACAACGCTTTCGGAATCCACCGCCGCTTCCGCGCTCTTTTCCTCGATCTCTGCGACTTTCGTTACTTCCATACTCGCCTTCTGTACTATATCGGGCGACGCGCCGAAGCCACACACCGCCCGATTCGTTCTCTTCTATGCTCTGCCCCTCAAGGAGCAGCCATCCTTAGCGCAGCGTGACGCCCTCGGGCAGTTCCACGTTGCGCCAGTCCTCGTCATCGCCTTCGCGGTCGTTCTCGCCCTCGGCGACAACGACCGGCGCGGGGCGCTCGGGCTCCGGGGCGCCGAAGGCCTCGCGGAAGGCATCGGCGTGCATGCGCGGCACGGCGAACACCACGTTCGGCACGGCGTCGGGGTGTTCCGCGATCCAGTTCTGGATGAGCTCGATCACCTGCTCGACAGGGTAGCCGTTGCGACCGCAGCCGAAGGCGCCCATGATGAGCGTCTCAGCGCCGTTGGCCGCGGCGACGCGGAAGATGGTCTCGATGCGGTCGGCCAGCGCCTTGTCGCACTCGCGCTCGGAGCGGTGGTTCTCCAGCGCGTAGGCACGGATGGGCTCGGCGATGACCAGCACGTCGGCGCGGCGCACATCGCCCCCGCGCGAGAACAGCACCTCGGGCACGTACAGCGCACGGTCGGTGAACAGCGAGCCGCGACGGTAGTCGCGGTTCTTGCCGTAGAAGTCGCGCTTGTGGGCTACAAGGATCGGGTACAGGTTGCTCTCGGAGCACAGGATCTGCTCCGGGCCGAAGGCGCCGTCCTCGTAGGCGCCGCCGGGGCGGGTGAAGGCGCCGGGATCCACGATCATCGTCTTGCCCGTGGCATCGCGGTAGAGCGCCTCGGGGGCGAAGGAGGTCACGACCTTGACCGTCGTCTCCGTAGCCTGAGGCGTCGCAGCGCCCGCGGCTCCATCGGAGGGCGTCGCCTCTTCGGCTTCCGCAGCCTCGGCGGCTTCCTCGGCGATCTCGGCCACCTCGCGAGCCTCGACATTCCCCGCTTGGGCGCCATCGGCGTCGGCCTCGGCCATCTCCGCTGCGCGCTTCGCCGCCTCGGCGGCCGCAGCGGCCTCGGCGCCCCACAGAAGCGAGCGCCCCTCCCCTTCCTCGTAAATGCGCGCGCTCTCGATGGCCTCGTCGGTCTCGCGCCCGAAGGCGGCCTTCATGAGACCCGTGTGTCGCGCCGCCTCGCGCCGGCGCTCCTCCCGCTGCTCGTCACGATTCGGACGACGCGCGCCGCGATCGCCGCGCTCTCCTTCGCGACCGCCACGCCCATTGCGCTCGTTGAACTCCGCCATACCGCGCTCCTTCCATTCAAATGATCCGCTCGCCATAATAATGCAATTGCGCGTCTCGCGCACCTTTTAGCGTCGCTGGGCTCTCCCCCGCAGGCTCCATCCCAGGGCGATGGCCAGCGTGCCCAAGGCCGGCACGATCATGACAAGCCACATGAGCCCGTAGCCGCCCGTGATGCCGCCGGCCGCGGGCGCCAGAGCCTCGGCCACCGCGCCCCCGGCCACCGGGCCCACAAGCATTCCCAAATCGAGGCCCGTGAACATGGTGTTGCTGGCCGCCCCGCGCCGATCGATGCCCACCGAGGCGAGTCCCATGGACTGCAGAAGCGGCGCGCAGCAGCCGAACCCCGCCGAGCCTATGACGGCGGCGAGCAAGAAGCCAGGCAAGTCCTGCGCGTAGAAGAGCGCCACATAGGAAACCGCAAAGCAAATCGTCCCGAAAACGAGCACCCGGGGCGTTCCCACCCTATCGGCAAGGCCGCCCAAAGCCGGGCGCGTCACCACCAGGCACAGCGCGTACACCACGAAGAACAGCCCCATATCCGTCACGCCCCGTCCGTAGCCGTAGAGCACCACATAGGATCCCATGCACGAGAACGACACGGCGATGAGCATGAGGGCGGCCGCCTTGCCCACAGCCTCGCGGGCGAACATGCGGGAAAGTTTCAGTTGATAGGGCAAGCGCTCGCGATAGGGCTCGCGGATAGCGAAGATGCCGCCCATGGCCACCACCAGAAGCGCCGCGGCCAAAAAGTACGCGGCCGTAAATCCCACGGCGTCCACCAGATAGAGCCCCGTCGCCGGCCCGATGACCTGGGCGAAGGACTGCGCCAGCGCGTAAATGCTGATGCCGCTGGCGAACTTCGTCGCCGGCAAGTACTCGGACACGAGCGACATCGCCAAAGGCCCGCTGCACCCGATGCCCACGCCGTGGAAGAGCCGGATGGCAATGAGCACGCCCAGCGAATCGACGAACCCGTAGGCGAAAAACGAAAGGCAGATGATGCCCTGGGCGATAAGCAGGAGCCGCTTGCGCGAGAAGCTGTCGAAGGCGGGGCCGGCGAAGGGGCGCACGAGCAGCGCCGACAACGTGAACGAGCTCACGACGACGCCCACCATGGAAGCCGTCGCCCCCAGCGAGTCCGCGAACACCGGCAGCGTGGCATTGGCCATGAACGCCGCCATCGACTGGAAGAAGTTCACCGCCATAAGAATGACGAAAGGCACGCTCCAGATGGAATCGCGCACCTTCGCTTCTGCTTTCCCCATCTTCTCTTCCGCCATCGCACCCTCGCGACGGTCAGCCATCGCATCCTCACGCGTCTTGGTCATCGCACCTTCCCGCCCCCGAACTGTCGTTGATACCCCCACACCATAGCGCGATCTCCGCGCATTGGCCAACCTGGTGACACGGAACGGCCTTCGAATGCACGAAATCGGACTTATATAGCCAACCGAAAGATCCAGAGGGAACCAGAGGGGCGATTTTTGGCTATATAAGTCCCGAAATCCGTATGCCCGCATCCCCGAGATGCTATATAAGTCGATTTTTGTGCATCGGAGGGGTTCTTTTTGTCACCAGGGCAACCTGGAGCAGCAGCGCTCCAGCAGCAAGCGCAAGTCGCAAAACAGTTCGACTCAGCAGAAACCTCGCTAGGCCAGATGCGGCACCAAGGGCAGGAAGCGGGCGGCGAAGTCGTCTTGGAAGGCGCGGCAGGTGTCAAGCAGCCAACCGGGCTCGTCTTCGTAGTTCGCTAGGCCGCGATAGTAAAAATGCTTCCTATCGTCGGGCACGATGAACGGCAACACACCATTGCGGAGGCATTCCTTGAACAGCACCATGCGACCGATGCGGCCGTTGCCGTCCTGGAACGGATGAATGCGCTCGAAACGGTAATGGAGATCCACTATATCCTCGAAGGCGCGCGGGCCGCCTTCGTAGCGCCCGATGAGCAACGCCAGCTGTCCGGGAACCTCCTCGGGAAGCGTCGTCACAAGGCCGCCCACCTCGTTGGGCAGCACCTTGAAGACGCCAGGGGCAAAAATGGGATCGGAGGCCGCTTGCTCGGTGCCCTGCTTCAGCACCTCCTGGAAGGACAGGAGCAATTCCGGGGAAAGCGGTTCCTCCGCCGTGTCCAGCATGGCATCGAACAGACGGAAGTGGTTCGTTGCGTCCTGGATGTCCGCAAGGCGGGCGTGACCGTCGACGATCCGTGTCTCGAATATCTGCCGGGTCTGCTCCTCGGTCAGGCGTGATCCTTCGATATGGTTCGAGTTGTAAGCCAACTCCACCTGAGTCTTGTGGTAGATGTTTCCCTCAAGCTTCAAGCGGCGCTGGCGACGGTATTCTTCAAGCAAATCAGCCATTAATCTCCTCTACGTCACCTGTTCGCCCAAGGAAGTCAGCGAGGTTCTCCCGACCTACACGTTGAACTTGAAGTGCATGACGTCGCCGTCTTGGACGACGTAGTCCTTGCCCTCTTGGCGGAGTTTGCCCGCATCGCGGCAGCCCTTCTCGCCGCCCAAGGCCACGTAGTCCTCGAAGGAGGCCGTCTCGGCCTTGATGAAGCCGCGCTCGAAATCGCTGTGGATGACGCCGGCGGCCTGGGGGGCCTTCGCGCCCACCGGGATGGTCCAGGCGCGGGTCTCGGTCTCGCCGCTCGTGAAGTAGCTCTGCAGGCCGAGCAGGTGATAGGCCTCGCGGATGAGGCGCGCCAGACCGCTGTCGGTGAGCCCCAGCGCTTCCATGTACTCCTTGGCCTCGTCCGGATCCATCTCGGCCAGCTCAGCGATGTCGGCCTCCACCTTCGCCGAAATCGGCACCGGGGTGCAGCCGTCGATCTCGGGCAGCTCGGCGTCCACGGCGTCCTCGTCCACGTTCGCGATGTAGAGCATCGGCTTCATGGTGAGCAGGTGCAGCTCGTAGATGGCCGCGACCTCGTCCTCGGTCAGCCCCAGCGTGCGGGCGCGATGGCCCTCGTTCAGGCCGGCGAGCACCTTGCGCGCCGCCTCCAGCTTCGCCGCGCCAGACTTATCGCGCTTGGCCTCCTTTTCCAGACGCGGGATGGCCTTCTCCACCGTGGCGATGTCGGCCAGAATGAGCTCGGTCTTGATAGTGTCCACGTCCGACTGCGGATCCACCTTACCGGCCACGTGGGTCACGTCCGGATCGCCGAAGAAGCGCACCACCTCGGCGATGGCATCGGTCTCGCGGATGTTCGCGAGGAACTGGTTGCCCAGGCCCTCCCCCTGGCTCGCTCCGGCCACCAAACCGGCGATGTCCACGAACTCCACCGTGGCGGGCACGATCTTCGCCGGATGGTCGATTTCGGCCAGCGCCTGCAGGCGGTCGTCGGGCACCGGCACGATGCCCACGTTGGGCTCGATGGTGGCGAACGGGTAGTTGGCGGCCAGACCGCCCTTGTTGGTCATCGCCGTGAACAGCGTGGACTTGCCGACATTCGGAAGCCCCACGATACCGATTGAGAGAGCCATTCAAATTCCTTACTAGAAAGAGCGTTTCAAAGCTAAACCATTATAGAACTTTATTTTGCAATTCACAGGTTCGCCCAAGGAAGACAGCGAGGGCCCGACAGGTGCCTGCAATCGGCCCGCCTTTGGGCCAAGTTGGCTTTCGCCAACGCCGCGCCCAAAACAAGGGTCGAGTGCAGATGCCTGTCGGACCCGCAGCGTCGAGGTGAGTTAGAAAGCCGAAGCTTTCTAACTCACATGGAAAAGAAGCCGAACTGAGCCGCGACGTAGGCGACCAGAATGATAATCACCAACACCGGGGCGATGTACTTGATCATGATCGTCCAAGCACCGGCGGCCGAGAACTTCGAGGAGATGCGCACCTCGTCGATGATGGTCTTGGGCTTCACGATCCAGCCCACGAACACGCAGGTGAGCAGCGCCACGATGGGCATGAGCACCGAGTTGGAGATGAAGTCCGCGAAATCGAGGATCGAGGAACCGGCCCCGAGCGGCTCGATGAACGACAGCCCGTTGTAGCCCGCGTTGATGATGGCGCCGGCGATGACCACGAAGGCGATAACGATGCCGAGGGCCTTGGCGCGCGTGCACTGAAGGCCGTCGTGCACGATGGAGACGAGCGTCTCCACGAGCGAGATGGCGCTCGTCAGCGCGGCGAACAGCACCAGCAGGAAGAACAAGAAGCCGATGAAGGTGGCCATGCCGCCCATGTCGACGAACACCGTCGGCAGCGTCACGAACATGAGCGAGGGGCCCGCCTTGGCGGCCACCGCGTCGCCGGAGCCCATGGCCACGAAGGCCGCGGACACGATGAGCAGGCCGGCGATGAAGGACACGCCCAGATCGAAGCCGCCGATGCGCACGACCGAGGAGGTGAGGCTGTCCTGCTTGCGCATATAGGAGCCGTAGGTGATCATGATGCCCATGGCCAGCGACAGGCTGTAGAACATCTGCCCCAACGCGCCGATCACGAGCTCCGGCGAGAACTTGCTGAAGTCCGGCGTGAGGTAGTACAGCGCGCCCTCCACAGCACCCGGCATGGTGAGCGTGTAAATGGCGATGGCGACGGCCATGATGATGAGCGCCGGCATCATGAACAGGTTCGCCTTCTCGATGCCGCCCTTCACGCCCAGGCCCACGATGACGAACACGATGGCCATGAACACGAGCATCCAGATGTAGCTCTCGGCGTTGGAGGTGATGAAGCCGGTGAAGAAGTCGCCGCCGTCGGCCAAGGCCTCCGGTCCGTTCACCAGGTAGGCCGCCGTGTACTTCGTCACCCAGCCGCCGATGATGCAGTAGTAGGGCGTGATGATGAAGGGCACCGCCGAGGCCAAAATGCCGATGAAGGCGTACTTCTTGCCGAAGGCCTTGAACGCACCGATAGCGGACTGCCCCGTCTTGCGGCCGAGCGCCGTCTCCAGCAGCAAAAGCGACACACCGAAGGTGAACACGAGCACCACATAGGTGAGCAGGAAGGTGCCCCCACCGTACTTCGCCGCCAGATAGGGGAAACGCCACATGTTTCCCAGGCCCACCGCCGAGGCGGCCGCGGCCAAAATGAACGCCCACTTCCCCGACCAGGAAGCGCGCTGCTTCTTAATCTCTCCTGCCATAGTCTTCCTTTCCCATTTCCAAGGCGCCCGCGCGCCCTCGCCTAGCTTGAAGGAACGGGCGACTGCATCGCGCACGGTGCAGCCGCCCGTTGAAACTGTGTGATTATAGCGTGAAATTGACCTGAACACCCCATGTTTCCGAGAAACGGAGAACGCGAGGCGGCCACTACTCGAACAGCTTCACCGCGCGCTCAAGCTGGCTCACGATTTCGATATGCTGGGGGCAGACGCTCTCGCAGGCGCCGCACTGGATGCAGGCGCTCGCCTTGCCGTCGCCGGTGTTCCAGTTGTAGTTCTCCTGGGCGCGGTAGGCGTCGCCCATCTGGTCGTAGATGTTGAGCGACTGCATGATGGTGTTGATGTGCACGCCTTCGGGACAGCCCTTCACGCAGTAGCGGCAATCGGTGCACGGAACGCCCGGCAACGCGGCCAGGGCGTCGCGCGCCGCCTCGATCACCTCGTGCTCGGCCGGCGTCAGGGGCACCCCATCGCGCATGATGGCGGCGTTCTCGGCCACCATCTCCGGCGTGTTCATGCCCGAGAGCACCGCGATCACGTTCGGAAGCGACCCGGTGAAGCGCAGCGCCCAGGAAGCCAGAGGCGCGCCCGGCTCGGCGGTACGCAGGATGTCGGCCACCGAATCGGGCAGCTTCACGAGCGTGCCGCCCTTCACCGGTTCCATGATGACCACGGGCAGCCCGCGCTCTTGGCACACCTCGTAGCAGCGGCGCGACTGGATGATGGGACTCTCCCAATCGATGTAGTTGATCTGCAGCTGGACGAAATCCACCTCGGGGTGGGCATCGAGCACCTTCTCGAGCTCTTCGGCGTTGTCGTGGATGGAGAAGCCGAACTTCTTGATCTTGCCCTCGGCCTTCTTCTCGGCGCAAAAGTCCCACAGGCCGTACTCCTCGAAGCCCGGTGTGAGCGACTCGCCCAGGTTGTGCAGCAGATAGTAGTCGAAGTAGTCGATGCCGCACTCGCGCAACGACTTGTCGAACATGGCCCGCGCGTGCTCCGCGTTTTCGGCCAGCCACGCCGGCAGCTTGGTGGCGATGGTGAACGAGTCGCGCGGATAGCGCTCGACCAGCGCCTTCCTCAGCGCCCACTCCGACTTGCCGCCGTGATAGCCGCGCGCCGAGTCGAAGTAGGTGAAGCCGGCATCCATGAAGATGTCCACCAGCTCGCAGCACTTGTCGATGTCGATGGACGTCGGATCGTCCGCGTCCTTAAGCGGCAGCCGCATGAACCCGAACCCGAGCGGCGCCAACTTCCCTGCAGCCTCCATGGCACTCCCCTTTTCTTGTGCGCACGCGCAAAACTATCAGCGAAATCATCATAGCACGGCGAGCCGTTCTGGAAAAGCAGGGATCCGATGCGGAAAATCACAGGTAGCGAACCAGCTTGTCTCTCTCGTTCCCCTCATATTCGAGCGCATAAATCAGATCCGCTGCCGTGCATAGATGAATCGAGAAGTCGATGCCTTTCTCGCTCCAGCGAAACAGCTCGACCACGGCGCACATAAGATCTCGAAAGCGCTTGAACTCGGCATTCTCCTCTCGCCACGCTTCCTCGATTTTGCGGGACACGCAAGCATCCAAGCCCTCGTCGCCCCTCAGCCTCGGCATCCAGACGCAGTTAAGCAGCACCAAGCGATCACTGCCCTCGAAAGCTCCAGCCTGAAGTCGGTTGTACAAGCCAAGTGAATGCTTGAACATCTGAGCGAAGTCATACCGTCTGAAACCGTCGCGCACCGCCACTTCATTCAGTCGACGAGCTGTTGATGCGAACACATCCGCTTGCACCACCCCTTTACCGGGTGAGTCTTTTCGGAGATAGTCGACCTCGTAAAGATACTCGCTCTTCAACAGTTTCGATCCGCCCGTCAGCCATTCCATGAGCTTCATCTCGCAAGCGACCACCGTTCCCGAAGCCTCATGCCTCAGCAGGGCGTCTAGATGGGCTGGAAGCCCTCCCCTCCTCTGTAGAGTGGGCGCTTTGTACTCGTACTCTATGGAATAGGCCCCACGCGGCACCGAGCACGTATCGCCGATCTCGGCATGGCTTAATTGGCAAGTTCCATTACCGAGTATATTGAATGTCATTGCTGAAGAGGACCGCAGCGCATGCATCTTCTCCTTTAGCTCCTGACCCGCACCGCCGCCATACTCTTCGATGTGTCGATCGTCCATAGGGCGAACTAGATTTCGATTGGCCCCCTCATCGGGCGTAGCTAAATAAAATTGCAGAGGCGATCTATCTCTCCCCACAGCATCGCTTCTCCAGGTCGCATCGGAATCAACTGTTTTCAAATAGACCCTTTTCAGATAATCAAGCAGCCTGTATTCAAAGTCGTTCATGCGTTTTGCTCCTCGCTCGTTAAGACGTCCTCTTCCGCGCCCTGATACAAAGCCAATGACCGCTTAAGGTATCCCACAAATTCCTCGCGGACTCGTTTTGGCTTGGCAACAACCATGCTTTCACCAAACCCCAAAAGCCATGAGTAGAACATCGGCGTAAGTGCCACCTTTACACGCACCAAGGCGCAATCCATCGGATCGCCCTCGTCGGGTCTGATGGCAATATCCGTACCGAAGCGATCGACAACCGCCCCGACAAATCGACGAGCAACGCACAGCTCTACGGTTGTCACCTCCGCCTCATAGGGACCAAACGAGATGATGCCCTGGTCATCCGCTCGGTAATTTGCGATCTTCTCATGACGAACCGCTGCATCGCACGCCACGGAAGCATCGAGCATGCGGTCTAGCCGGTAATAGGCGATGTCTTTGTATCTCTCTTCGAAAGCCACTAGATAGTAAAACCCCATCGCATACACCACATCAATAGGAGTTGTGCTGTGCTCATTGCCTCCGAAATGCTCAAAGAGACCGTCATCAGTGTCCCGCGTCGCATAGCGAAAAGCTATCTTCTTGCGCTTGCTCAGCGCCTCACGGACGATCTCCAGGTTCTCCAGCGCGTGCTCGGAGCTCATCTTCACCCGTTTCGGTGTTGCCAGCTTGCGATCAAGCCGCTCTCGTTGGAATCGCGACACGAGGCGCCCTATCCCGTCCACTATCTCAAACGTTTTCCTCGCGTCAAGGCAGGGCGAGCTCTGCACAGCATCTACGGCCATTTCCCATTGATTCATGCTGAGCAACGGATCTATCAGCCGATAGGTAACGCACTCGGAGCGACGCCGCACAACATTGAGCCCGAACTCTTGAAGAGTCTCAATGTCCCGTTGAACCGATTTGCGCTCTCCCTCCACACCCCGCATCGCCAACCACTCAACAAGCTGGTCAACGGTTATGCCATGATCAGCATCCGTCTCTTCGAATAGGGCGCGCATGACCATGAGAAGCTTCAATTTGGCATCGGGACGATTAGCCACTGACGTTCCCTTCTTGCGCGGCGGGTTTGTTTCCTCGCCTTTTGGCAGCCTCTCGGCGCCTTAGATCTTCAAGAATCGTTCGCGGAGTCCGGCGCTCGCGAAGAATGCGATCGACCATAGCGTTCCTCTCCGCCTCGTAAACATTGAGTCGTCTGCAACTGTGACGCAGTTTATCACGATCGAGAAGAAGGCGGCTCGCTCCCTCCTGCGTAACGTGGAATTCATCCAACGACAGGCCGTCCGAAGCGGGAAACAACTCGTCGAGCATCGGCTCAAGGGCCATCCTGTCTGTTTTCAGATAAAGGCCTTCAATGTCGAGCAGCACCTCAATTCTGGGAATCTGGCCATCTCCAACATCCCCCCAAACCCACAGAGGCTCCAGATCGAAAGAGCCGTGCACGACCCCATTCTTGTCGTATGCACGCATCCGAAACGACAGCTGACGGCTGACCGGAACATCAACCAGCCCATCACACCAATTTGCTTCTCGTTTAATACGGCGGCGCCCATCCACAGTAAATCCTCCATCGCGCTGCGGCAGCGTCAACCACAGAGCCACCTCTCTTTGGCCGCGCATCTCGACATCGTCGAATCTTGGCTCAAATGAGTCGAGGGAAAAGAACTTCTCTCGCCACTTAACAAGGAATCTCACTTGCGGTGCGCGGTTCGTGAGCCAATATCGAAAGACAATCATGCCCGTCGTGCTATTGCAACCGTACATACGACAGACCCTCTCGATCCCACGCAGTGGATTCATGTCAACGATACCGAGAATGCGGCAAAACTCATTTTCGAAAGATGACCGAAGCAGCCTCTCATCGAATACCTCACCAGTGCTGATCATCGACGAAAGGCGAGCGGCCGTCATCTGCTGCAAATCCACCTGTCCCATAAGCTATCCTTCTTTCTGCATCTTTGAACAAGACGCATACTGAAGGAAACCCGGCTCCCGTTCTGGACATCAATGGGAAGACGTAGGGTCGAAAAACGGCTTTGGAGAGAATACTCGTACGCTCAGCACCCCGCCGACCAGAAGATGAGACCGCGGTTCGTCGGCGGCCTAGCAGTCGAAGATAATGATCAACTAACGGGAGGCGAGCCACTCTCCTGCCACCTGGTTTAAAGGCACAGGAAGACTTTTGAAGTCATCGCTCTCAAGCCAATCGAGGGTGCCATCTTCAACGAGATCATATAGCGCAGTCGACTCACTCCGTTCGCTGTTAAAAGAGACGAGTCCAACCAAAAGCGAAGGTATTTCCGCTTCCGACTCCATGAGCTCATAGGAGGGGACGGAGATCTCGCCCATTTGAGACCCAAAGCGGGCAAGCATATCAGAGACCGCATTCGGGAAAGGAAGGGAGTGATTGCACGCCGCATCATCAATGAGACCGCCCATATCGTGCTGATCCATTTCGAGCAGACCTGTTAGCTCTCTCAGCGTCACGCCCTTGCACTTGCCCATGGCGAGTAGAAGCGCCATTGTGTACCGAACATCATCAAATTCGTGCTCCTTAACCACAGAAGATCGCTTGAGCACAGGATAGGCGACCATCATCGCTCCTCAACATCATAGGATTCTACAAAATGCAAGAAAGGCAGCGCAGGCTCCGCAAGCATGACTTGATGTGTCGGATAGCTGAATCGGGCAAGTCGCCAAAATTCATCGCGATCAATGGAGCCAGAGAGAAAGGACTCGACGTAATTGTAGACTTTATCATCCGCCATAGGCCCTTCAACATAGGCATAATCGTGCGCCTTACTGGCTCGACATGCTGCAATGAAATCGAGCCATTCGTCACTCATTGCAGGGAACAGCAATGATGGACAAGACTCCAACGCGCGTCCTCGCTCGAACCTATACACGCTCACGACAGGCCTGACAGCATTGTCCGAGCGAAACATATTGCGATACTTTCTCATCGCCCACTTCTCAGCCTGCTCTTGCAGAAGTGTGAGGTAAAAGCCATTGCCGAAATCCTTGGCGTAAGCACCTTCAATTACACGAGGCGCCTCTACCGGCAGGGAACTACCGTGAAAAAGCATCATTGTGTCATCGCTCATGAAGCACCTCATTTCTCGCAAATAGGAATTATGCCACGGATCAAATACATCGCACAGCCCATGCCATGCGCGCACAGGAAGAAAACAGCGCTCAGTATCCTACCGACCAGAAGATGAGGCCGCGGGCGGGGGCGTTTTCGCCGGCGGCTTGGCGGTCGCGGGCGGCGAGGACCTCGGCGACCCAGTCGGGGTCGCGCTGGCCGCGGCCCACCATGACAAGCGTGCCCACGATGGTGCGCACCATGGAATGGAGGAAGGCGTTTCCCCGCACGGTGATGACGCGGTGCGGCTCGCCCAGAATCTCCTCGGAGGCAATGGAGATCTCCTCCACATTGCGGCAGGTCGGCTTGCCGACGGCCGAAGCGGCCATGCAAAAGCTCTTGAAGTCGTGCTCGCCGATGAGGTGCGTGGCGCCCCGTTCCATGGCGGCGATGTCCAAGTTCGGACCCACATACCAGGCGGTGCGATCGGTGAACACCGGCGGCGTATCCCCCGTGGCGAGGAAGTACTTGTACTCGCGCCACTGGGCGTCGAAGCGGGCCGAGAAGCCCCGCGGCCGCTCCTCCACCGCGCGCACCACGATGCCCTCGCAGGTGAGCGCGTTCAGCGAGCGCCGCAGGTTATAGGGCGTGCGGTCGCGCAGTTCGCACGCGTCGATATCGAAGGAGACCACCTGCCCGCGGGCGTGCACGCCGGCATCGGTGCGCCCGGCGCAGACCACGTCCACCGGCCGGCGGAACAACAACGACAGCGCCCGCTCCAACTCCCCTTGCACGGTGAGCTGCCCCGGCTGCTTCGCGAACCCCGCAAACGGCGCCCCGTCATAAGCCACCGTCGCCGAGAACGTGAGCTCCCGCGCGCACTCGGCCGCCCGCTCTTCCAAGCTCGGTCGCGAGATTTCCATTAGGCAATCATCGCTTCTGGCCCGAAGAGGTCGCGGATCTCGGCCTTCAGCACCGTGGACTGGGCATCTACCGACACCGGCAGCTCGGCGCGGAAACGGCGGCCGTCGGCCTGCTGCACGAAGAGCACCACGCCGTCGCGACCCGGGTACGAGTTCAGGATGCGACTCAGGTGCGCCGAGCGGTTCTGGTCGAAGGAGCGCGAGGGCACCCGCAGCTCCAAGTGGCTCGGCCGCGCATCTTCCTCGTTAAGCTCCAGCGCCTCCAGCTCGAAGGCCATGATCTGGTTACCGCGGTCACCGCTCTCGAACTTGCCCTTGATCTTCGCGATGACGTCCTCCTGGATGACCTCGGCAAAGTCGTCGTACTTGAAGCAGATGCACTCGATGGAGCCGGTGGTGTCCTCCAGGGTGAACGTGGCCATCTTCGTGCCGCGCTTCGTGAGCTTCGTCGCCACATTCGAGATCATGCCCACGAACACGCCGTTCTTGATCTCCTTGGTCTGTTCGGAGAGCATGCCCATGTCGTAGCGGGACATACGGCGCAGCGTGCCCTCGAAGGGAGCCAGCGGGTGCTCGCTCACGTAGATCTTCATGATCTCCTTCTCGTAGGCGAGCTTGGTGCGCTTGTCCCATTCCACGCCGTCGGGGGCGGGCACGTCCTCCTGGAAGCCGGAGTCGGCGTCGTCGGCGAACATGTCGAACATGGACACCTGACCGGCATCGCGGTCTTTCTGACGCTTGGCCGCACCTTCCAGAAGCGGCGTTTCTTCCACGAAATGCATGAGCTGCTTGCGGGTGTAGCCGGTGGAGTCGAAGGCACCGCCCTTGATGAGGGCTTCGAGCGTCTTGCGGTTGTAGCACTTCGCATCGAGTCGGTTCACGAAATCGTGCAGCGAGGTGAACGGACCGTTGGCCTCGCGCTCGGCGATGATCTCGTCGGCGACGTTCTTGCCCACGCCGCGCACGCCCACCAAACCGAAGCGGATGCCGCCCTCGACCGGGGTGAACTCGGCGCGGGAGGCGTTGATGTCCGGCGGCAGCACCGGCGTGCCGTTCTTGTTGCAGCTGGCGATGTAGCGGATGAGGCGGTCGGTGTTGCCCATGTAGCTGGTGAGCACGGCGGCCATGAAGTCGTTCGGGTAGTGCGCCTTCAGGTAGGCCGTGCGCATCACGAGGATAGCGTAGGCCGCCGAATGCGACTTGTTGAAGGCGTACTTCGCGAACTTCTCGGCATCCTCCCATATCTGTTGGGCGACTTCCAGGGCGTAGCCGTTCTCGACCGCACCTGCATCCCAGTCGGCCTGCAGCTGGCGCATGATATCGAGTTTCTTCTTGCCCATGGCCTTGCGTAACTTGTCGGACTTGCCAGCGGAGAAACCGGACATGACCATGGATATCTGCATGATCTGCTCTTGGTAGACCATGGTGCCGTGGGTCTCTTCCAGGATGGGGCGCAGACGGTCGTCGTAGTAGTGCACGGCGGTCGGGTTCTTTGCGGCGGCCACGTATTCGTCCACCATGCCGGACTCCAACGGGCCCGGGCGGTTCAGGGCGATGGAGGCGACGACGTCGGAGAACTGCTTGGGGGGTAGGCGCTTGAACAGGCTCACGTACAGCGAGCCCTCCACCTGGAACAGGCCGTCCATGTTGCCGGACTGCATGAGGCGGAAGGCCTTCTCGTCGTCGGTGGGAATCTCCTCCGGAACGATCTTCACGCCGGTGCGCTCCTCGATGTTGCGGCAGGCGATGGAAAGCACGTCCAAGGTGCGCAGACCCAGAAAGTCCATCTTCAACAGGCCCAGGTCCGGCGTGTAATGGCCGTCGTACTGCGTGATGATGCCGCCGCCCTTGGTGTCGCGTTTCATGGGCACGTGATCGCTCATGGGGTCGCGGCAGATGATGGTGGCGCAGGCGTGCACGCCCTCGCCGCGCACGTGGCCCTCGATGGACTTCGCGGCGTCGATGATGCGCTTGACGTCCTCTTCGGTGTCGTAGGCCTTCTTCAGGTCGGGGTTCGTGTCCAGCGCCTTGTCGATGGTGATGCCCAGCTCGTCGCCGATCATCTTGCAGATACGGTCGCCCACGCCGTAGGGGTAGTCCAGCACGCGGGCCGAGTCGCGCACAGCGTTTTTGGCCTGCAGCGTGCCGAAGGTGATCACCTGGGAGACATGATCCTCGCCATAGACGTCCTTGATGTGATTGATGACCTCTTCGCGGCGCCCCTGCTCGAAGTCGACGTCGATATCGGGCATCTCCACGCGCTCGGGCGAGAGGAATCGCTCGAACATGAGGCCGTTGGGCATGGGGTCAAGGTCGGTGATGCCCATGGCGTAGGCCACGATGGCGCCGGCGGCCGAGCCGCGGCCCGGGCCCACGCCGATGCCCTGGCTGCGCGCCCATTCGATGTACTCCTGCACGATGAGGAAATAGGCCGGGAAGCCCTGCTGGATGATGATGCCCATCTCGTAGTCGGCCTGCTTCTGCTCGCGCTCGGGCACCGGGGTGCCGTAGCGCTTCTCCAGGCCCTCCTGCACGCGCTTGCGGAACCACGACTCCTCGGTCTCGCCCTCGGGCAGGGGAAACTTCGGCAGGATGGGCTCGCGCTCTAACGTGACGTCGCACTTCGCCGCCACTTCCACGGTGTTGTCGCAGGCCTCGGGGAAGTCCTTCATGGCCTCGCGCATTTCCTCTTCGGTCTTCATGTAGAACTGGTCGTTCTCGAACTTCATGCGGTTCGTCTGGTTGACCGTGGAACCGGTGCCGATGCACAGCATGATGTCCTGGGCCTCGGCGTCTTCCTTCAGCAGGTAGTGGAAGTCGTTGGTGGCGATGGTCTTTAAGCCCGCGGCCTTCGCCACGCGGGTGAGCTCGTGGTTCAGCTCGGTCTGGGTGAAGCCGGCGTCGGTGCGGATGCCCTGGTTCTGCAGCTCGATGTAGAAGTCGCCCTCATCGAAGCAGCTGGCGAACTTACGGGCCCATTCCACGGCGTCGTCGAAGCGGCGCTCGTCGAGCAGCTTCGGAATAACGCCGGCGATGCAGGCCGATGAGCCGATGATGCCGTGGCCGTACTTCTGCAGCATGGAGAAGGTGGTGCGCGGCTTGTAGTAGAAGTTGTCCACGTGGGACTCGCTGACGAGCTTCAGCAGGTTGTGGTAGCCCTCGTTGTTCTTTGCCAGAAGCAGCAGATGGTACAGCTTCGGCTTCACGTCCTTGCGCAGCGACTCGTCGGGAGTGAAGTACACCTCGCAGCCGAAGATGGGCTTCACGCGCTTGCCCGTCTCCTTCTCGACGGCATCGCAGGCGTCGGAGAGTTCCACCATGCCGGACATGACGCCGTGGTCGGTGACAGCCACCGCCGGCATGTCCAGCTCGGCGGCGCGGCGCACCATGTCCTTGATATGGGTGAGCCCGTCGAGCAGCGAGTACTCGGTGTGATTGTGCAGGTGGACAAATGCCATAGGGTGTCAGCCCCTTCGATAAGGTCGGCGGCGCACGGGTTTCAGTTGTGGTGTGGTTATGCGCGCTGTGTCGTGTCATGCTTGGTCGAAAGCGCGCGGCAGACGCGAGCCCAGCTCGCCGCGCCGCTTCCCTTCCGACCGCTCTTCCGTTCCGTCATTTTCTCGGCTGCCATGATACCAGCCCCTCGCCCCACGGTGTGCGAACAAACAGTGAGTTTTGCATGGAATGCCCTCCGCGCGGAGAGTGCGGAGGGCCGAAGCAGTTTTTTAGGCGTAACTCGCACGACGCAAGATCCTCCGATCTATGAAGACCATTTGCCCTCGAAGAATTTGGCAGAAATTGCGATTGTTAGCTCTGCGAGGATGCAGAACCTCCTTCCAGACGATCCGCAGCCATCGCACATCTCTCCAGATATTCGTTAGGCGTTAACTCCAGAGAGACCTCCCTTGTCTTGAGCGGCCTATTTCGCCCTTTAACTCCGCCCAACATGCTAACAAACGCAATTTTCGCTGAAAAAGACGACATCGATTGCGCCAGAGAAACCTACAGCAATTGCTCCCAGGTCTTCAGGGTCTGAATACGGCAGAAGTCGATGAAGGGGACGAGCTCGCCCTCCTGGTGGAAGGCGTCCAGGGCGCCGAAATAGGCCAGGCGGTCGTCGGCGCTGATGGTGCAGGGAGCGCCGTTCAGCTTCAGGAGGACGTAGTTCATGAGCAGCCTCGCCGTGCGTCCGTTGCCGTCGGCGAAGGGTGGCCGCAATAGGTTAGGCCTCCTCGAGGTAATCGGCGAGACGGGGACGCTCGCCGGGGCGCGCACGCGAGAGCTGTGGAGACTCGCTCACGAGGCGAATGTCGCCATATGCAAGCGCCGCCCCCAACGAGCCGTAATGAGCGATATGGCGCAGCAGCTGCTCGTCGGTATAGAGGCGCCCCTCCTCGTCTTCCCAAAATCGCACGCTCGCCACTCGCCTTTCACGCTCGGCCTTTTCCACTTGCCTGATTCTAGCACGAAGTATTACGGACGATGAGGCCCAGCACTAATCTTGCAGTTCTAAAGGAATCAGTGAAGAAAGCCATCGCTTTCCTCAGCAAATCAGAACTCGATCTCGCCGTAGTCGAGGCCGTGCGTATCTCGCATCCATTGGAAGAACTCGTCGCAGTTCATGACGGGAACGAGGCCTTGGGGAAAGTCGGGCTGGTTTCGCGTGATGAGGGCGTCGGCCCTAAGCGCCAAGGCGATCTCGTAGAGGAGGTAGTCCTCTGAGTCGTGCCACGAGACGGCAAGCATCACGTCGACTTCCCTCTCGCTCGCTGCGAACACGTTGACGAAGGTACGCAAGCCCCGCAGTTGCCCCATGGCGGCATCCATCTCGCTCGTTCGTCCTCCGTTGGAAAGGATGTACACAAGGTCGGTCACCTGAGACGAAGAGATCCACAGCTCGAACTCCCCCACCCGACCGCCAATCATCAGCAGCCGAGCCTTCTCGTAGAACGGCTCGCGTTCATTCAGGTAGTCCACAACCACGTTGGTGTCGAGAAGTAGCTCGACTTGGGCCATGTCACACCAGCCCCTTGGCGGCGAGACGGTCAAGTTTGATCTCCGCCTTCGTCATATCGTCGAACCGTGTTGAGCGCTTGCGCGAGAGGCTATCGACAAAGCGCGCCGCCGATGCCCACCGCTCGTCCGCAGACGCATCGCCATCTTGCAAAAGGAAGTCGGCGCTCCCCTCTTCGATCAGCCGGTCGAACAAGAGATTCACCGCCTGGGAGGCGTTCATTCCATCTCGCTTGAGCACACGAAGCCCCTGCTGCTTCTTCCGCTCCGGCATCCGCCCCGTCACCATCGCATCGGTCACAGTGACCTCCTTTCCGATGTACAACATTTTGAGTACAATCTTTGAGAAAGTCAAGACTACTGCTTATCGCTCGTTCGGTCGACGAACTGTCCCGAAATTGCATGAAATCTCGAGTTGTTAGCGTCTCGGGGGTGTACCTGAACGGTGAGCTCGGAGCTATCTCTTGGGAGCAAGATCTTGACCTGGTGTTTTGCGAGAGCGCATTTGGCGCGCATCTTCCCGATCTTTTCGCGCAGCGGCCCTAGACGCTAACAACTCGAGATTTCATGCAAAAACGGGGGTGTTCGTTGACTGGGAGGGGTGGCCGCTGGGAAGGCTCCGAAAATTTCCGGCTCGCTCGAGCGTAGGGAAATGCCGTTGAGCATGAAGCGAAGTCGGTTTCGTACGCTGGTCATGAAGCGAAGTCGGTTTCGTAGTTAAACGACGAGAGGCGCCCGGGTGGGCGCCTCTCGAAACAGGCTCAAAATTTGGGGCTGCGCGTGTCGCGGCTCCCTTTCTTGGCTCGGCTGGGCCTTATGCGGCCTGGCCTACGTGCGCAAGCTGGGCCTCGCACCACTCGAGCTTCTTCTGATGGGTCATCAGCGTCGCCTGATCCTGGGGATCGTTCTTCTGCTCCAGCTCGGCGATGGCGCTCTTGCACTCGGCGGCCTCGGCGCGCACGGCCTCGGCGTCGATGTCCTCAACGGCCGTACCGAAGCGGGCCAGCACCGTCACCTTGTCGTCGAGCACGGAGGTGGCGCCGCCCATCACGAGGAACTCGCGCTTCTCGTTCTCGCCGATGGTCAGCGTCACAACGCCGCCCTCGCGGTTCAGCGACACCGTCAGCTCATGCCCAGGCAGCACGCCGAAGTAGCCATCGGTGCCCGGGATGTTGGCATAGGTGATCTCGCCCTGGAACAGGGCCTTGTCGGGAAGAGCCACAATGCAGCCCATGGAGGCCATTAGTTACCTTCCTTCTGCATGGCATCGTAGGCCTCGTAGACCTGCTCGATGGCGCCCTTGTTCACGAAGCACTGCTCCGGGATGTGGTCGCACTTGCCATCGAGGATCTCCTTGAAGGAGCGCACGGTGTCCTCGACCTTGACGTATACGCCGGGCAGGCCCGTGAAGACCTCGGCCACGTGGAACGGCTGGCCCAGGAACTTCTGCACCTTACGGGCGCGGTTCACGGTCAGCTTCTGGTCCTCGGACAGCTCGTCCATACCCAGAATGGCGATGATGTCCTGCAGGTCCTTGTACTGCTGCAGGATCTGCTGCACGCCCATGGCCACGTCGTAGTGCTCCTGGCCGACGATCTCGGGATCCAGCGCGCGGGAGGTGGACTCCAGCGGATCCACGGCCGGGTAGATGCCCAGCTCGGCGATGGAACGGGACAGAACAGTCTTCGCGTCCAGGTGGGTGAACGTGGTGGCCGGGGCCGGGTCGGTCAGGTCGTCGGCGGGCACGTACACGGCCTGCACAGACGTGATGGAACCGGTCTGCGTGGAGCAGATGCGCTCCTGCAGATCGCCCATCTCGGTGGCCAGCGTCGGCTGGTAGCCCACAGCAGAGGGCATACGGCCGAGCAGTGCGGACACCTCGGAACCGGCCTGGGTGAAGCGGAAGATGTTGTCGATGAACAACAGCACGTCCTGGCCCTGGTCGCGGAAGTACTCCGCCTCGGTCAGACCCGCGAGGCCCACGCGCAGACGGGCTCCCGGAGGCTCGTTCATCTGACCGTAGACCAGGCAGGTCTTCTCGATAACGCCGGAGTCGGTCATCTCGAGGTAGAGGTCGGTACCCTCGCGGGTACGCTCGCCCACGCCGGTGAACACAGAGGTGCCGCCATGCTCCTGAGCCAGGTTGTTGATGAGCTCCTGGATGCAGACGGTCTTGCCCACGCCAGCACCGCCGAACAGACCGGTCTTTCCGCCCTTGACGTAGGGCTCGATGAGGTCGACGACCTTGATGCCGGTCTCGAAGGTCTCGGTGGTAGTCACCAGGGTGTCGAACGGCGGGGCCGGATGGTGAATCGGGCGCCACTCGACGTCTTCGGGCATGGGCTTGCCGTCAACGGGCTCGCCCAGCACGTTCCAAATACGGCCCAGGGTCGCCTTGCCCACGGGCATCATGATGGGGGAACCGGTGTCGGTTGCCTCCAAGCCGCGCACCATGCCGTCGGTGGACGTCATAGCGACGGTACGGACGATGTCACCGGGCAGGTGCGTCTGCACCTCGAGCACGGTGGACACTTCACCCGTTGGGGTTTGTGCCTTCACGGTAAGGGCGTTGTAGATGGCCGGCATGGCGTCTGCCGGGAACTCCACATCCACAACGGCGCCGACGATTCGGACGATGCGTCCGATGGCGCCTCCCTTGGCCGCTTCAGTAGAAGTGTTATCAGCCATTTAATCCTCCAAAGCTGCGGCACCGCCGACGATCTCGGTGATCTCCGTGGTAATGGCGCCCTGGCGCACCGTGTTGTAAATGCGCTCCAGGGTGGAGACCATCTCGTTCGCGTTGTCGGTAGCCGATTTCATCGCGTTGCGGCGAGCGCCTTGTTCGCCCGCTGCGGAATCGAGCATCGCGTAGTAGAACGCGTTGTTCAGGTAGGCGTTCATCATGTAGGACATGACCGACTCCGTGCTCGGCTCGAAGTCGATGTCGCCCGGGATGGCGGAATCGTCCCGCTCGCGGAAGGACTTGAAAACGTCCTCCTCCTTGGCCTTAAGGCCCAGAAGATCCGCGTAGGACTCCTCCTTCACCGGCAGCACCTGCTGCTCGACCAAGGTCTGCTCGGCGGCGTTCTTCGCGTGGTTGTACACGATGAACACCTCGTCGAGCTTGCCCTCGGCGTAAGCCTGCATCACATAGCCGGACAGCTCGGCCGCCTGAGCGAACTCGGGGTCGGCCGAATATCCCGCGAAGGAGAACACCGGCTCGATGCCTCGGTAGGTGAAGTACCCGATGGCCTTCTTGCCACAGGCAGCCACCTCCACCTCGGCACCTTCCCGCTGCTTTTCCTTCGAGAGCTTCTCCACATAGCGAAGCACGTTGGTGTTGAAGCCGCCGGCGAGACCCCGGTCGGAGGTGACGGCTACGATGAGCACCCGCTTCACCTCGTCGTGGACCTGCAGCAGCGGCTCGTTATCCAAGTGAGCGTACTTTGCCGTGCTGATGAGCATGTCTGAGATGGCGACCGCCCAAGGGAGCGCGCTCTCCACGCGCTCGGAAGCACGGCGAATCTTGGCAGCCGCGACCATTTCCATGGTGCGCGTGATCTGCTTCGTCGAGGTGACGGATTTGATTCGCCGTTCGATGTCGTGTAGGTTGGGCATGGTCTACCTACCTTACGCTGCGGCGTCGAAGGACTGCTTGAAGGCGGCGATGGCCTCCTTCAGAGCGACCTTGGTCTCGTCGCTGAGCTTCTTCTCCGTGTTGATCGTCTGCAGGATCTCCGGCTTGGAAGCGCGCAGCGACGCGAGCAGCTCGGTGCGGAAGCGAACCACGGACGTGAGCGGCAGATCGTCGAGGAAGCCCTCGTTGCCGGCGAAGATGGCAATGACCTGCTCGGCCACGGGCATCGGCATGTAACGACCCTGCTTCAGAAGCTCGGTCATGTGCGAACCGCGGGTCAGCTGATCCTGGGTAGCCTTGTCCAGATCGCTGCCGAACTGGGTGAAGGCCTGCAGCTCGCGGTAGCTGGCGAGGTCCAGACGCAGGGAGCCGGCCACCTGTTTCATGGCCTTGATCTGCGCGGAGCCGCCCACGCGGGACACCGAGATGCCCACGTCGACTGCCGGGCGCTGGCCCTGGAAGAACAGGTCGGTCTGCAGGAAGATCTGACCGTCGGTAATGGAGATCACGTTGGTCGGAATGTAGGCGGACACGTCGCCGGCCTGGGTCTCGATGATCGGCAGGGCCGTCATGGAGCCGCCGCCGTTCTCGTCGGACATCTTGACCGCGCGCTCCAGCAGGCGGGAGTGCAGGTAGAACACGTCGCCCGGATAGGCCTCGCGTCCCGGCGGGCGGCGCAGGGTCAGCGACATCTGGCGATAGGCCACGGCCTGCTTGGACAGGTCATCATAGACGATGAGCACGGCGCGGCCCTTGTTCTCGGGACCCGCGGGCTTGCCGTCCTCGCCGTTGTAGACGAAGTACTCGCCCATGGCGGCGCCGGCCATCGGCGCGATGTACTGCAGCGGAGCGGAGTCGGAGGCGGTGGCGGCCACGATGATGGTGTTCTTCATGGCGCCGTGGCGCTCGAGGGTCTCCACCACGCCGGCCACCGTGGAGGCCTTCTGGCCGATGGCGACGTAGATGCAGATCATGTCCTGATCTTTTTGGTTGATGATGGCGTCGATCGCGATAGCGGTCTTACCGGTCTGGCGGTCGCCGATGATGAGCTCGCGCTGGCCGCGGCCGATCGGCACCATGGAGTCGATGGCCAGGATACCGGTCTGCATCGGCTCGTTCACGGGCTGGCGGGAGATAACGCCGGGAGCCTTGAACTCCACCGGGCGCGCGCCCTCGGCCTTGATGGGGCCCTTGCCGTCGATGGGCTGGCCCAGCGGGTTCACCACGCGGCCGAGCATGGCCTTGCCGGCGGGAACCTCCACGATACGACCGGTCGTGCGAACCTGGTCGTTCTCCTTGATTGCGGTGACGTCACCCAGAAGCACGGCGCCGACCTCGTCCTCTTCGAGGTTCTGGGCCAGACCGTACACGGTCTTGCCGCCCTCTCCGATGAACTCGAGCAGCTCGCCGGCCATGGCATCGCGCAGGCCGTCGACGCGCGCAATGCCGTCGCCGACCTGGATGACCGTGCCCACTTCGCGAGACTCGACGCTGACGTTCAGCTGCTCGAGCTGCTTCTTCAGCGCCTCGTCGATGGACTGTGCGGTGATTTCAGTCACTAGCATTCACCTCCATCTGTTGTGTCCTTGAGGACGTTGCGGGCGCGATTGAGCTGCGAGATCATGCTCGCGTCAATGTAGTTGCCGTCAACATCCATGATGATGCCGCCCAGGATGGACGCATCGATGCGCTCGCGCAGCACCGCGCGCCGTCCCAGATCGGCCTCGGCTTTTTCCGTAATGAGTTGGCGCAGTCCGTCGTCGAGCGGCACGGCGGTGGTCACGTCGACCACGCAAATGCCCAGCTTGTCGCCCAGCAGCTCGCGGTACGCGTCGAAGACCCGCGGCAGCAGGTCCGCCTGGCCGCGCTCGGCCATGACCGCGAGCACCTCGCGCAGCGCCAGATGGCAGTCGGCAAAGGTGCCTTCCACCAGCTCCTTGCGCTGGGCGGGGGTGAAGTCCGGGTTCGACAGGCTCTGAGTCAGCTCCAGATCGGCGCGCATGAGACGGATGATCTCGCCCATCTGCTCGCGCACCTCAAGCACTGCCTCCTGGCCGCCGGCGGTATGGGCGGCATCGAAGAGCACCGATGCGTAAACCGCGACTTCCTCTTTCACGACGAGACGATTAGTTGCCATTGAAACTACCCGCCTCTTTGACGTAGCGCTCGATGATGGCGCGGTGCTCACCCTCGGTGAGATCCTCGCCGATCAGGCGCGCGGCCACATCGACCGAGGTGTCGGCCACGGTGGCCTGCAGCTCGGAAATGGCCTGCTTCTTCTCGGCCTCGATGGCGGCCTTGGCCTTCGCGATCATGTCGGCGGCCTCGGTTTGGGCCTGGGCGGTGATGTCCGCCTTGACGGCCTCGCCCACCGAGCGGGCGTCGGCGATGATCTGCGCGGACTGGGCCTTGGCGTCGGCCAGCTGCTTGTTGTACTCAGCCAGCACGCGCTCGCTCTCGATCTGAGCTTCCTCAGACTTCTTCAGGGCCTCGCGGATGGTGTTCTCGCGCTTCTCCAGCATGCCGGCAAACATCGGCCAGCCGAACTTCGCGAGAATGATCCAGAGGATGATGAAGGCGATGAGCATGGGGATGAACTCCGCCATGTCCGGGAGGATGGCGGAGATGCCGCCCTCCTGTTCCGCCTCAGCAGCGAACGCGAGCGCCGGGAAAGCAGCGTTGAGAGCCAAGGCGCCGAAGGCGACCTTCGCAACTGCTTTGTTCGCTCTTGTCTTCACGTGCAATTCCTCCTTCCAGCCTTATAACGGCTATGACAACCGGTTAAAGACTAGAACTAGAGGATGAAGGCGAGAACGAAGCCGATGAGGGCCAGGGCCTCGGCCAGAGCGGCACCGATGATGAAGTTCGTGAACAGACGGCCACCCACCTCGGGCTGGCGGGCGGTGCCCACGCAGCAGCCGTAGCAGGCGATGCCGATGCCGAGGCCGGGGCCGATGGTGGCCAGGCCATAGCCGACGAGCTTCAGCGCAGCAATGACGAATACAGTTTCCACAGTTTCCTCCTTTAGGTCGTTTTTGAGCCTGTTTCCCAAAAACACTTACGGATTATGGTTTCCGGCTTTGGAGGAGCCGGCTTAACCCAGATGGGGGGGGTGGGGCCTTGGCGGCCCCGGGTGCGCGGGCGCGTGGCGCGGCGCGCGGGAGCGGTTCCTAGTGGGCGCTCGTGGCGATCTGGACGTAGACCGCGGAGAGCACCGTGAACACGTAGGCCTGAAGGAACGCCACCAGCGTCTCCAGGGCGTACATGGCGATGAGCAGCAGGAACCAGGGCAGCGACAGCACGCCGCTGATGGGATCGAGCGCCTGGATGCCGCAGGTGAGGAACACGCTGGAAGCCAGGGCGAAGATGCCGAGCACCATGTGGCCGGCGAACATGTTGCCGTAAAGTCGGACGGCGAGCGTGAGCCAGCGGATGCAGGTGGAGATGAGCTCCAAGAACCAGATGATCGGCACCATGACCTTCGGAAGCCCCGCCGGAGCGAAGGACTTCAGGTAGGTCAGGCCACCCTTGGCCTTGATGCCCCAGACGTTGAAGTAGACAAACGAGATGGTAGCGAGCGCCCAGGTCACCGAGATGGTGCCCGTCGGCGTCTTGCAGCCGGGGATAAGACCCACGAAGTTCGAGATGAGGATGAAGAAGAACAGCGTGGCGAGGAAGGGCACGTGCTTCTTGAAGCCGTGACCGATGATGCCCTCGCCCATGTCGTTGCGCACGAACTGGTAACCGTACTCGACGGTGTTGACGAACTTGTTCGTCGGGATGAGCGTGAGCTTGCGGCCCACGACGAGGATCAGCACCAGCGTGATGATCCAGCAGATGACCATCCATACAATGTACTGGGTGACTCCGCCGAAAACCACGGTGGGATCGAAGGATGCCTGAAGATGAGGCACTTCTTCAGAGAGCATTGAAAGAGCGTCCACGTATCAACCTTTCCTAGCTTTTCCGAGCCAGCCTCGTCACGCCGAACGCGATGGCGGTGACGGAGAGAGCCCCGGCTTCCGACAGGACAAAGGGCAGCGCAGCATCCCGGTTGACGTTGATGCAGAGGATGGCGAAGGCGAACATGAGGACAAATGAGAAGAGCAGGCAGAGCATGAGCACGCCCATGTGCCCCAGATTGCCCGAATCCGTCATGTGCTTCACCCGGTGCAAGCCGAACACGAGGGGCAAAAACCCCGCGATGCCCGCCAAGATGCCGAGTGCGATTGCCAGTACCATAACCTACTTCCGTCGGGGCGCTTGCGCGCTGTTACACCCAATGTAAACCGTTGCCTATGATAACGGCTTGTTCACAAAAGCTGACCAACTCAACCAATTTCTGGGGTGAGCGGTGAAATGATCGCGGCGGCGGCTTGCGCCCCTGATCTGGGAAAATTTGTGCAGGTGCACTAAAACGAAGCCCATCAGCGCGTCCGTCGCTTCGATCACCGACTTTTCCCTGATCTACTCCCCCGTGTACTCCCGGACGAGGATGCCGGACTCGGCCAAAAGCTCCTGGGACAGCTCGTCGGGGTACGGGTTCTGGTAGACGATCTCGGTGATGCCGGCGTTGATGAGCATCTTGGCGCACACGACGCAGGGCTGCGTGTTCACGTAGATGGTGGCGCCGGCGATGTTGATACCGTAGCGGGCCGCCTGGATGATGGCGTTCTGCTCGGCGTGCAAACCGCGGCAGATCTCGTGACGCTGGCCGCTCGGCACGCCCAGCTGCTCGCGAAGGCATCCAGTCTCGCTGCAGTGGGTCAGGCCGGTGGGCACGCCGTTGTAGCCCGTGGCCAGGATACGGCGGTCCTTCACGATGACGGCGCCGACGCCGCGGCGCAGGCAGGTGGTGCGGGTGGCCACGTCGTTGGCCATCTTCATGAAGTACTCGTCCCAGCTGGGACGGTTATCTGCTGCCATGGTTATTCCTTCCCTTCGCGGAGAGGGGCGGCCGCACTCCGCAGGCACGCCCCGCTACGCTGTTCGCCTTCGGCTCAGGCGCTTCGCTCCTTCATGCTTTTATGTTGCGACCTTCGGTCGCGGCTAGGCAGTGTTCAGAGGGTGCCAGCAGAGCACGCCCGCCCCTCTCCGCTGCCGAACCTCGGTCGAAAACGGGCTGTTCCGTTCGCTGCGCAACCTGCGCGCGGAGGCCCCCGCCATCCCCCGTGCCTGCTCAGCCTTTGCCGAAATCAATCCGGTCAGATTACTCCGTTCCGAAGATGCGGTCGCCGGCGTCGCCGAGGCCGGGGACGATGTAGGCGTTCTCGTTGAGGCCGTCGTCGATAGCGCAGGTGTAGATGGTCAGGTCGTCATCGGCGGCAAGCAGGCGATCGATGCCCTCCGGGGCCGAGACGAGGCACAAAAAGCGGATGGTGCCCGACACGCCCGCCTCGCGCAGGTACTTGACGGCCGCCTCGGCAGAACCACCGGTGGCGAGCATGGGATCGAGCACGTAGACGCGGCGGCTCGCGATGTCGCGGGGCAGCTTGTCGTAGTAGCTCTCGGGCTCGTGGGTCTCCTCGTTGCGCTGCATGCCCAGATGTCCCACGCGGGCCCGGGGGATGACCTCCAGCGCTCCGTCCACCATGCCGAGGCCGGCGCGCAAAATGGGCACGAAGGCCACCTTGCGGCCCGTGATCTGCTTGGCATCGAAAGGCGCGATGGGCGTTTGGATGAACACGTTCGTGAGCGGCAAGTCGCGGGTGGCCTCGTAGGTCTCGAACAGCGAGAGCTCGCGCACGACATCGCGGAACTCGTTGGAAGGGGTGTGCTTGTCGCGCAGGATGGCCAGCTTGTGCTGCACGATGGGGTGATCGAGGACGACGACGCGGTCGTTCCATTCCATAATTTAGTTCCTTTCGTCCGGTGCGGGGGCGGACGGGGCCTCCGTGCTCAAGCAATGGCTCGCTTTGTGGAACAGTCCACTGGACTGTTCCAGTCGCTGCGCAACCTGCGCGCGGAGGCCCCGTCCGCCCCCGCACCTACCCAACTGCTATCGCAGCAACATCCGTGTCGCCTGTTCGCTGCGCAACCTGCGCGCGGGCGCCCCCGCCCGCCTCGCAGCCTGCTCAGCCAAACCCAAAACCTCTTTTAATACTCCAAGCCCGGATACAGGGGGTGGGCTTCCAGCAGGGCGTCGACCTTGGCGCGCACGTCGGCGAGCTTGGCCTCGTCGGTGGCGTTGAACACCGTGGTCGCGATAAGCTGGCCGATCTCGTAGAAGTCCTCGGCGGTAAATCCTCGAGTGGTGGCGGCCGCGGAGCCCACGCGGATGCCGCTCGTCACGAAGGGAGAGCGCTGCTCGTTGGGGATGGAGTTCTTGTTCACCGTAAGGCCCACGGATTCCAGAAGCTTCTCGGCGTCCTTGCCGGTGATGTCGGAGGCCGTGAGGTCAACGAGGCACAGGTGGTTGTCCGTGCCGCCGGAGACGAGGCGCAGGCCGCCGTCGGTCATGCCCTGGCCGAGAGTGCGGCAGTTCTCCACCACATGCTCCATATAAACACGGTAATCGGGACGCAGCGCCTCGCCGAAGGCCACGGCCTTGCCGGCGATGACGTGCATGAGAGGGCCGCCCTGAGCACCGGGGAAGATGGCCTTGTTGATCTTCGGACCCAGCTCATCCGAGTTCGTGAGAATGAAGCCGCCGCGCGGGCCGCGCAGGGTCTTGTGGCTCGTGGAAGTGACGATGTCGGCGTGGGGCACCGGGCTCGGGTGCAGCCCCGCGGCCACGAGGCCGGCGATGTGGGCCATGTCCACCATGAGGTAGGCACCCACCTCATGGGCGATTTCCGCCATGCGCTCGAAGTCGATGAAGCGCGGGTAGGCCGAGGCGCCCCCGACGATGACCTTCGGGCGGCACTCCTTCGCGATGCGCTCGAGCTCGTCGTAGTCGATGGTCTCGGTCTCGGGGTTCACGCCGTAGGAGACGATGTTGTACAGAAGGCCGGAGAAGTTCACGGGGCTGCCGTGGGTGAGATGGCCGCCGTGGTCGAGGCTCATGCCGAGCACCGTGTCGCCGGGCTCGATGATGGAAAGATACGCGCCGAAGTTCGCGCTGGCACCGGAATGGGGCTGCACGTTGGCGTACTTCGCGCCGTACAGCTCGCAGGCGCGGTCGCGGGCGAGGTCCTCCACCATGTCGACCTTCTCGCAGCCGCCGTAGTAGCGCTTGCCGGGGTACCCTTCGGCGTACTTGTTGGTGAGCACACTGCCCACGGCCTCCATGACGGCGCGGGAGGTGAAGTTCTCCGACGCGATGAGCTCCACACTCCCCCGCTGGCGGGCGAGTTCTTGGCGCAGGCAGTCGGTCACCTGCGGATCTTCAGCGGCGAGAAATTCCAAAGCCATCTATTGTCTCCTTTGCTAGTCGAGAGCCATGATCTTTTCGACGCGGCCGGCGTGGCGGCCGCCGCCGAAGTCGGTGGCGAAGAAGGTGTCGAGGATGCGCTCGTTCTCCTCGAGCGGCACGAAGCGGCCGGAAAGGGTAATGACGTTCGCGTCGTTGTGCTCGCGGCACAAGGCGGCGAACTCGGGGTTGATGATGTTGGCGGCACGCACGCCGGGCACCTTGTCGGCGGCCATGGCCATGCCGATGCCCGTTCCGCACACGAGCACGCCGCGCTCGGCGACACCGTCGGCCACATCGTGGGCCACGGGGGCCGCGTAGTCGGGGTAATCGACGCGATCATCGTTGTCGGGGCCGCGGTCGATGACGTCGTACCCCTTCCCCATCAGGTAATCCACCAGGGCCTGCTTCTGCTCGAAGCCGGCGTGGTCGCTTCCGATGCTCACGCGCATGGGCCACTTCCTTTCCGTCGCGAATGCCTTGAGGCCTATTGTAGGCGCTCGAGTGCCCCCGCGCCCCCTCGCTCACGCTTTCCGCACCAAATCGGGAGAGACGGGCGACCGCAGCGCAGCCGAACGGGGCCAAGTGGAAAATGCGGTCAACGAAACAAGCCCCCATTGCAGCAAATCTCCCGTTATGAGCGTCTCGAAGCGTTCCATTTTACGTAATTCGCAATTTCAAGGCTACCAAACCTTGATTATTGGCTAAGTAGACGCTCATAAACGACGATCTCGTGCAGTTTGAGGCTCATTCGTCGACCGAACGCAACCGAGCCACTTGGAAACAGGAAGAACCCGCGCCTTGGGGAGGGAGAAGGCGCGGGTCCAGGAACAGGGAATAATCGGATCGTGCGGTACAGCGGCTCCTACAAATTCGCCACCGTCTTGCCGGCCAACCAGCCGTGGGTCATCGCCATGCCGACGGAGTTGCCCGCGAACGGCGTGCTGTAGCCGAAGCCGTAGCGCCCGCCGAGGCAGTTGCCAGCGGCGTAGAGACCCTTGATCGGCTTCCAGTCGGTTGTCAGGACGTTCTGCGTCTCATCGGTCACCAAACCCGACAGCGTCACCATGCTGGGGCTGGAGTAGTGCGAAAGCTGGCCCGTGCCACCATAGAACGGCGGGGTGTCGATCGGCACCATGTAGGCCTTGTCCTTGCCGAAGTCGGTATCGCCGTCCTGGGAGTTGCACAGCTCGTTGTAGTGCTCGACCGACTTCACGAACTCGCTCGCCGCCTCGCCCTCGTAGCCGAGCAGCGTCGCCAGCTCATCGATCGTGTTCGCCGCAAAGACCGTGCCCTTCATCATCTTGCGCTCGGCCAAGTTGGCGCTGATGACTTGGGAGCCCTCAGGGTTGCCGATCTCGACCTTCTCCATGTCGGCGGCCAACTGGGTCATGTAGTCGTCCATGCCGAAGTTGGGAGCGCCGTGATCGAGCGGTGCCGCCCCGACCGTCTTCTGCCAGTTCGCGTCGGTCACCCACGCGCACAGGCCATGCGGCTGGCGCAGGCACACCTGGGCGATCTGCGGAATAGCTCCCTCGTTCATGAAGCGCTTGCCCTCGGAGTTGATGGTCAGCAGCGGAACGGTGCCCCACGGGCCGTTCGCGCCGCCGCCGATGGCCATCCAGCCGCGCGGGCTGGGCTCGATCATGCCGCCGGCCCAGCAGCCCATCTTGTGGGCCGCACCGACGCGGAAACCGGACTGCGTCCAGTCTGCCATCTCAGCCCCGTTGCGCTCGCCCCATTCCATGCCCTCGTTCAGAAGCGCCCAGCACATGGCCGGATCGCCGATGAAGTCACCGGCAGCCAGCACGACGCCCTTGTTCGCATTCAGCTGGATATAGCCGTCCTTGCCCTTGGCGATAAGGCCGGTCACATCACCATTGTCGTTTTGCGTAAGCACGACGCCTGTTGTCTCGAACAGCCAGTCAGCGCCGTTCTCCTGGGTGTGCTTGACGATGTACTTGTGCACATACTCGATGTTGTTGCCCTGATAGCCGTAGAACTGGGCATTGCAGGGCCACGTCTTGTAACCGCCACAGGAGATGGGGTACTCGACGTTCGCGCCGCTCCAAGCGGCCTGCGTATTGCACAGCGGGTACTCGAACATGTTGGACATATCGAAGGTGCCCTCATCCTCGGCTGGAACGCCGTCGATGACGACCATGGTATCCTTCATGTACACCGCGCTGTCGTTCTGCTTGCGCTCGGCCTCGTAGGAATCGTAGATCTCCTTGTAGCGGTCGAACATGGACCCGGAGTTCTGCACGTAGTTGCGTAGCAGACCCGGATTCACGCGGCCGCCGGCGCGCTTGCAGAACTCGGCGACGATGTCGCCAGTGTTGTACGGACCGAAACCCCGGCCGATGAGAAACTCGGAATTCACATGCCCCACGTCCTCACCGTACCAGCCGGCCAGGTTGGTGCCGGACGTGCCCTCTTCGTCGACGTAGCTCGACCACGGCTGCATCTCCACAACGGCGACGGTCGCACCCTCGTCGACCGCCCCGCACGCCGCCATGAGGCCCGCATGGCCACCACCCAGGACAACGACATCGTAGTCGCGCGTCTCGACGATCTCGTCGGCGGCGACCTCCGGCGCCGCACCCAGCCAGTCGCCAGGACCGCAGTAACCGCGTACGCGCCCATCCTCGGTCAGGCCGCTGAACGCCTGCGGCTCGCGTGCGCCGCCGGGGCCGCCGGGGCCGCCAGGGCCGCCCGGACCCTCCCCCTCGCCGCCTTCGCCTCCGTCAGCAGCTCCCGTATCGGCCGTTTTGACTTGCTCGACATTAGCCGGCCCGTTGCTTTTGGGCGCACAGCCAGCAAGACCCAGCGCAGCAAACCCGCCAGCGGCAGCCGCCCCCGCGAGAAAGTCGCGACGAGAGAGATTGGCTTCTTTCATGTTGCTCTCCTATTCCTCCGTTTGACCTTGTTCCCACCCTCCCGAAAAGAAGGTGACTCAAAACCCGCGGCTCCTTTGTGCCGCTGCTGCCGTTTTCTCACATTCGGCCCTAAAGCGCTGCGCCCGGGAAGTCCGAGTCCGAAGAGAACGCGATAATTCACCCGAGCAGGGTGAACTGCTTGACCTGCATTTTCTCGGAATAGCCTTCACGCAATGCTAAGATGAAGGCACGGCCTGCGGGAGGAGCAAGAATGCAAAACGGAGAGGGCGGCGCACGTGCTGCAAGAAGCCCATGGGATATCGACATATCCCTTTGCGGAATTCTGAGTTTTCTGTTCACCTGGAATTGGATAGTCTCGCAAAGCCCCACCAGCCTTACGGTGGAATGGGAAACGTGGCGCATTCCGGCAAGAGCCATTCTCCTCGTTAGCTTTGCCGTCGCGGGCTTCACGCTCTTCGCCCTGCGCCGATACCGCCCCGTCGCCGCCCCGAAAATCCGACGCGTTCGGAGCATCACGGTGGCGATGGTGCTGGCGGCGGGTATTCTCGTGCCCGATATCCTCGACAGTCGTTTCGATGGCGAGCTTGCTGGCGCCCCCTTCGCGGCGCAGATGGTCTTCATGGGCGTGGCAAGCGCCTACCTCACAACGGTCGTCGGCACGCTATTCGGACTCAAGGGCATCGCGCGCCCCGCTTCTGTCATTCCGGCATCCGTCATTGGACTGCTTCTCTGCGTGCCGCTGCAAATCGCCTTGTACTACGTGCCCGGCAGCATTCGAGAAGGCGCCATGGTGGCTTTTCTCGTATCGGTACCTTTCTTGTATGGCTGGCAAGTGACAAGAGACAGGCTTCGCGAGAGCCGGCGCACGGAAAAGGTGCGCATTCCCCTTCGCTTCATCGCCACGTTGCTCATCATGGGAATAGCGTTGGGGACATTGCAGGGCATCTTCACCATCACCGTTGCCGCCGATGGCCACAGCCTCATGAATCCGCTCTCGACGCTGGGATTTCTCCTGGCGGCCCTGGCGGCCGGCGTCACCATGACGGGCAACCGATTCGACTACAACCATCTTATCTACCAGATGGGCATCCCCATCCTCGCCTGCGGGTTCATCTTCGCCGCGCTCGGCGGAAACCAGTTCGTAGCCTTCGTCATCTGCCTGATGGGATACTACGCCACCTTCGTGGTGCTTTGGGTATTGGGCGCCTACCTCACGGCCGAGTCCCCTTCCATGGTGAAATGGTTGTTCGCGCTCATGGGCGCTGTCATGGCGCTCGGGCAGGCGTTGGGGCTCATCGCCGTCGACACGCAGATGGTCGGGCTGGTTCGGGAGGACTCCATACTCATTGGCACTTTTCTTCTGCTTGCGTGCCTGTTCCTCGTGGGAGACCGCTCGCCCTACGAGAGCTGGGGCATCGTGCACCCGACCCACAGCGCAACCCTGAACGACCTTTCGCAGGCATGTCAGATCCTGGCCGCCGAGACCCACATGACCAACCGCGAGCGCGACATTTTGCCGCTTCTCGCCCAGGGCCGCAACCGCAAGGTGATCGCCGAGACGCTGGTGCTTTCGGAGAACACCGTGAAGACGCACATATCGAACCTGTACGCGAAGGCCGGTGCGCACACCCAGCAAGAGCTGATTGATCTGGCGCAGCAGCGCGCAGAAGAGGGCTCCGGAAATCGTTAGACGCCGCTTGAGGCTACAGCTTGGCGACCGCCGAGACCGTTTTGCTGGGATCGGCAGAGTTTTCCACGTAGGTGTTGAAGTCCGACGTATTCACATAGACCAGATCATGATAAGCGCTCACCGCGTCAATGCCCAGCCCGATCTCAGGCGCTGCGGCGGCATGGGCCCACGCGAAGCGGTCGCGCTGAGCTTCCTTGCGTGCGAACATGAGCGGCAGGTACTCCTCGTAGCCGTAGCTGACGAGGCGCTCGCGGGCGCGTCCGAGCAGCTCGGCCATCTCTCCGCGCGCAGCCCCGTCGTCGCCATCAGGCTGCACCTCGCCTAACGGGACGAGCCTGAAATGCGCCACATCGACATCGGCCAGCGAGCGCAGGGTGCGCATGAGCGAGGGGGTCGTCTGTCCGGGAATGCCCACAACAATGCGCACACCGACGTTGTTCAGGTGAAACTTGTCGAAGAAGAGCAACGCATTTTGAATGCATACGGCGTCGAAGGGGCGGTTGAGTGCGATGAGCTCAGGGGGCTCGAGACTGTCGACAAGCAGCTCAACGCGGTTGATGGCACCCTGCCAGCCCGTGAGAGACGGCACACCGATGGTGTGGGGAAGCGCCACCAGCGTGGTCTCGCAGCCCAGCTCGCAGCAGAAGGCGCCCTTGATTCCATGGGCAAGTCGGCCCAGACGGCCGGGGCTCATGATGGACGGCATCGGGCCATCGATGCGGATGGCCCTGATGCTGAGATCGTCCGCGTCGGCCGCCACCGCTTCGACCTCTCGCTCCAGGGCGTCCAAATAGCTCTCACGCGCCCGTCGATCGCCCGTGAGAACATGCCCGAAGACGCCGGTGGCGCCCTCGGTCACAAACGGAATGTTGACACGGATGATCGCACTCGCCGATTCGCCGGCGATCGTTTTGCTTGGGGCGTTCGTTTTCTGCTCGGCCATGGTATCCCGACCTTTCGCTTTCCAGGGCCAGCCAATCATTGCAGGACGGCCACCGATCGTTCGACTTCAACCATACGCCAAGCACGGTTCAACGCCCTCACCCGAGACGGGTGAACTCCCGCGAAACACCGAGAAACAGCCGCAACGCGGGGGAGGGCCCGAAGCCGCTAGCTGCGGACGCGGGAGACGGCCTCGTGCCAGGCGGCGAGGCGGGCGGCGCGCATGGGCTCGTCGAAGGTGGGCAGGAAGCGGTCTTCGCCCTCGCGCAGGGCCGCCAGCTCCTCGGTGCTTTTCCAGAAGCCCGTGGAAAGACCGGCCAGGTAGGCGGCGCCGAGAGCAGTGGTCTCGGCGTTGTCAGGGCGACGCAGGGGCGCGCCGAGCATGTCGGCTTGGAACTGCATGAGGAAGTCGTTGGCCGCCGCTCCCCCGTCGACGTTCAGCACCGAAAGCGGCATGCGCGCATCCTCGGCCATGGCGCGGGCCAAGTCGCACACCTGGTAGGCGATCGACTCCAACGCTGCCCGCACGATATGGGCGCGCCCGGCGCCGCGGGTGAGACCCAAAATGGCACCGCGGGCGTCGGCATCCCACCAGGGGGCGCCCAGGCCCGTGAACGCGGGCACGACGAAGACGCCGTCAGTTGTGGCAACACTGCGAGCGATGGCGTCGGTGTCGGCAACGCTGTCGATGATGCCGAGCTCGTCGCGGAGCCACTGGATGAGGGCGCCGGCCATGAACACGCTGCCCTCGAGCGCGTACTCGGTGCCCCCCGCGTTGGGGGCCGAGGCCGCCACCGTGGTCACGAGCCCGTGCTCGCTCGCGCAGGCCTCGTGCCCGGTGTGCATGAGCAGAAAGCAGCCGGTGCCGTAGGTGTTCTTCGCCTGGCCCGCATGGAAGCAGCACTGGCCGAAGAGCGCCGCCTGTTGGTCGCCCGCCACGCCGCAGATGGGGATGCCCTGGACGAGCCCGGGGTTCGCCGTCACGCCGAAGTTGCCGGAAGAGGGGCGCACCTCGGGAAGAATGGCCTCGGGGATGCCGAAGAGCTTAAGCAGGAAGGGATCCCAGCGCCTCTCGTGGATGTTGTAGAGCATGGTCCGGCTCGCATTGGTCACGTCCGTGGCGTGCACGGCCCCGTCGGTGAGCTTCCAAATGAGCCAGCTGTCCACGGTGCCGAAGCAGAGCTCCCCCGCCTCGGCGCGGGCACGGGCGCCGGGCACCTCGCCCAAGATCCAGGCGAGCTTGCTGGCGGAGAAGTAGGCGTCGGGCACGAGGCCCGTGCGCGCGGTGATCTCGGCCGCGGTCGCCGGGTCGCTCGCGATGGCCTCCACCATGGGCGCCGTGCGGCGGCACTGCCAGACGATGGCGTTCATGATGGGCTCGCCGGTGGCGCGGTCCCACACGATGGTGGTCTCGCGCTGGTTGGTGATGCCGATGGAATCGATCTCGGCGGTGTCCACATTCGAGGACATGATGAGCTCGGTGAGCGCGCCCAGCTGCGAGGAGAGAATGTCTTGCGGGTCGTGCTCGACCCAGCCGGGCTGCGGGTATATCTGGGGGAAGGGGCGCTGGACCGAGGCGACAGGGCGGCCGTCGCGGTCGATGAGCATGGCGCGGGAAGAGGTGGTGCCCTGATCCAGCGCGATGACGTACTTTTTCATACTTGCTTCTCCTCTTCTCGATTTCTTGCTGCGACTCCCCGGGGGCGGGATGCCTTGGCTGGGACAACCCGAACCTGATCCAGAACTCGCACAGTCAAGGCACCTCGCAGGCCACCGCTCTCAGCTTCGATAACGAAGAAGCGCCTAACAAGCCATCTTAGACGCCGCTATCGTAAGTACGCTTCCACTCCACGTATTCCTTTTCGTCAATTTCGCAATCATCTAGCTTCTTGCGAACTTCGCTCCAATCGCGGACGAACTCTTCGAAGAAATGAGCCTTAGAGTCGCAGCTCGGCGCGATAGCAGCAATACCGTCAAAATCACGTGCAGTGTAGCCAAACAGGTCTTCGCAATCCAGAACTGCATAAACGAACTCATGGCGATTCTCGAATACAGGCGCGCTCAAATATTCCGGCCGAACCTCCAGCGCCGCCGCAATTCTCTTTAGTACTTCCGGCTTCGGATTGCGATCCCCAAGCTCGTACGCGCGATAAGCCGACTCAGTGACAGATGCCCTGTCCGCCACTTCCTTCTGCGTGAGACGCAGCTCGCTCCGAAGCATCCTCAGTTTCTTGGCGAGACGGGGAACTTCCTTCTTCATAAATCGGAACCTCACCTCCAGCGCAGACTTTCGCAATTTTTAGAGCACAGATTACCACCTCACATAAAGGTGAGCAAATCTCGCCAGATTCGTTGACATCACAAATTCGTGAGGTTATATTCCAAACGTGGAATCACGCAAACGTGATGTTTTCGCAACAGCGAGAGGAGAGCCATTAATGGATTACGGGTATGCACGTGTCTCAGCCAAAGACCAGAGCCTCGCGAGACAACTCGATGCACTGCAAGAACTCGGCCTTAACGACGATGTCATCTTCGCTGACAAAGCAAGCGGCAAAGATTTCAACCGCCCTTCCTATCAACGATTGATGCGAAAGCTCAAGCCAGGCGACGTTGTCTTCGTGAAGTCGATAGACCGTCTAGGACGCAACTACCAGGAAATCATTGAGGAATGGCGCAGCATCACCCAGCAAAAAGGCGCACACATCGTCGTTCTCGACATGCCACTCCTTGATACGCGCAACGACAAAGGAGAGCTCACGAGCGTCTTCATCACCGATGTGGTGCTGCAGCTCCTCTCTTATGTCGCCCAGATGGAACGAGACAACATCAAGCAGCGGCAGGCCGAAGGAATAGCCTCAGCAAAAGCCCGCGGAGTGCGCTTCGGGAGACCTAAAATCGAACGCCCGGGCATATACGAAAAGACGAAGCATGCTTACGAAAAAGGCTCCATCACCCGTAGGGAGGCAGCCGATCGCCTTAAGGTTAGCGTCACAACTTTCGATACCTGGATGAAAGAAGACAGGAAAGCCCTGCTAGAACAAACCGCCTAAAGATTATTTGGACAATTTCACGCCTTAAAAACGTAGACGTTATTTGAAGCCCGAAAAGTAGCTTTCTCCAGCCTCAGCCCATTCGCGTTTTGCCTGTATGCAGATAATTCTATCTTGGCAGTGCCTAGAGCCAAATAACGTCTACGTTTTCAATCGACCGCCATTCGTGCAGACATCGGGAGCGTGCGAGTGGCAGAGCAGGTCAAATCGAAACAGCGCGTCGCCGACCACGGCGAGGTTTTCACCAACGAACGTGAAGTGAACGCCATGCTGGACATGGTGAAGCAGGAAACCGAGCGCCTCGACTCGCGCTTCTTGGAGCCTGCTTGCGGTGATGGGAATTTCCTCGCGGAGATACTCAGGCGAAAGCTTGCCGTGGTGAAGCAGCGATACGGCAAGAACCCACGCGACTGGGAGAAATACGCCTTTGTTGCTGTCGGAAGCATTTACGGAGTCGAACTCCTTCCCGACAATGCTGCCGACTGCCGCAAGCGCCTCCTGTCGATCGTTGAAGAAGCTTGGCGTAGGGCAATTAAGACCGACGGCGATCCACGCTTTATGGGCGCAATCAGCTACGTCCTAGCCCGAAACATCCTAAATGGGGACGCCCTCACGATGCTCGATGCAGAGGGCAATCCCATCATCTTCTCGGAATGGTCACTCGTCACCGGCGACAAGGTGAAGCGTCGCGATTTCCGCTTGGACGAGATGCTGGAAGGCAATGTGGAACAAAACGAAAGTCTCTCTCTGTTCGGAGATATTGCCGACAACGGAGACGTCAGCCCCCGCAGTGAATGGGAATACGACGAGGAGACCCAGGCATTCATACCCAAACCCATAACTGAATATCCGCTCACGAGCTTCTACGAGGTGATGAACGGTGAGTGATTTGTTCTCGGCAACCTACAACCCCGACGTGCTGAGCTGTCTTGCCAACCTGTCCAACGACGAAGTGTTCACGCCGCCTGAGATAGTGAACCAAATGCTGGACATGCTCCCCGAAGACATCTGGAGAGATAAGAATGCCACCTTCCTCGATCCAGCATGCAAATCCGGAGTGTTCCTGCGCGAGATCGCAAAGCGACTTATCGAAGCGCAGCTCCCGAACTACGAGCAAATCTCCTACGAGATCAACGAGAAGCTACGAGCTGGCGGAGAACTGGACGGGCGCGACATCGCATTCCAGAATATGCTTGAGAGCGTGATCGAGCATGTGTTCAAGAATCAGGTTTTCGGCATCGCCATCACAGAACTCACGAGCCTCCTTTCACGGAGAAGCGTCTACTGCAGCAAGTATCCGCAAAGCGAGTATTCCGTTGTGCGTTTTGACAACCCTGAAGGCAATATCGATTACGAGCAAATGCAGCACACCTGGGAAAACGGCAAGTGCGTCTACTGCGGCGCATCGGAAAGCGAATACGACCGCGAAGAAGGCAAAGAGCAATATGCCTACGAGTTCATCCATCTAGACAACCCGGAAGAGGTTTTCGATATGAAGTTTGACGTGATCATTGGGAATCCGCCCTATCAGATGAGCGACGGTGGCGGTACCGGGTCTAGCGCTAAACCAATTTATCAACTGTTTGTTGAACGCGCTAAAAAGCTAAATCCGCGATACTTGGCAATGATCATTCCTTCGCGCTGGTTTTCTGGAGGAAAGGGACTTGAAGAATTCAGACATACCATGCTCCATGACCGTAGGATAAGAAGAATTGTGGACTACGAGAACTTCAAAGAAGTCTTTCCCGGAGTTGATCTTGCTGGCGGCGCTTGCTATTTCTTGTGGGAGAGAGACAATCCAGGTAAATGCGTCTTTACTAATATGGCAAATGGCGAAGGATGCGATGCTATACGCGATCTAGCTGATTACGACTTCTTGGTTCGCAACAATCGAGCGCTAAAGATAATCGAAACTGTTTCGGCTCACTCATCTCCAAGAAAGCTAAGCGATAGGGTTTCCTCACGTCTCCCTTTCGGCATTCCGACTACATACAAAGACTACGAAACGCGCGAAAGCGGTATTCCATGCCACTTTACTCAACGAATTGGCATAAAAAATGTCCACAAGGCTGATGTGATCGACAAAAGTAACCTGATCAGCAAATGGAAATTTCTGGTGCCCAAAGCTCCAATCGCTGGGCAAACAGATTTTACAAAGCCCGTGGCGTTCTATTATGACGGTAATACTCGTATTGCTAAGCCTGGAGAAATTTGCTCTGAATCATGGTTAGTTGCAGGTGCTTTTGACACGAAAGAAGAGGCCGAGTCCTTTAAATCATATTTATTGACTAAAACCGTAAGATTCCTCCTTTTGCAAACAGTGGTTTCGCAGAACATTACGAAGAAGAACTATTGCTTCGTTCCCGATCTTGGCTCTTACGAAGGGCGTTATACCGATGAGCGACTTTTGCAGATGTGGGGACTCGATCAAAGCGATTGGAAATTGATCAGATCAAAAATTGGTGAAATCGGACGTGAACTGTGATGAGCGCTCAGAACTTCTTCCCCCAAAAACCTAATGCGACACCCATCATCTACGGCTACACGGAACCAAACAATCCAGAACTCAAAGGGCTCATCAAAGTAGGCTATACGTCGCGCACCATCGATGAGCGCATGCGCGAGCACTACCCCACCCTTAAGCCTGGTGCAAAGCCTTACAATGTCGTCTTCCTGGAATCAGCCGTGCGATCGGACGGCACATCGTTCCTAGATCACCCCGTTCATGACAAGCTCGAGCAATACGGTCACAAGCGGCTTCGCGACACTGCGGGAAAGAAAACCGAATGGGTACAGTGTACCGTAGACGAACTTCGCGCAGCATGGCTTGCCGTTCGCGACAGAACGGACAACGACGAACAGCGCACGCAGGACTTCTCCATGCGGCCCGAGCAACGCCGGGCCGTCGAGAAAACGCTCGCCTACTTCCAATCTGTCAAGAGTGAGAACCTCGATCGCACTCCTAAGTTCCTTTGGAACGCCAAGATGCGCTTCGGTAAGACCTTCGCCGCCTACCAGCTCGCAAAACGTATGAAGGCAAAACGCGTACTCGTGCTCACTTTTAAGCCCGCCGTGCAATCCGCCTGGCACGACGATCTTATGTGCCACGTGGACTTCGAGGGGTGGCAGTTCGTCACGCGCGATGGGCTGCAGTTCGACGATGCCGACCCCTCACGGCCCATCGTTTGTTTCGGCAGCTTCCAGGATTTCATGGGCCGCGACAAGAGCACAGGCGGTATCAAACCTCGCAACGAATGGGTGCACCTAACCAAGTGGGACTTAGTAGTGTTCGACGAGTACCACTTTGGAGCCTGGAACGAGAACTCCAAAAACCTGTTCGTCCAGGAAGACGAAGATGAGCTGAACACCGAAGAGGAGAAAATCGCCACCGCCGCTGAAACCAAGGCGAAGGATATGGAGAGATACGACGAGACCTATCTTCCCATTGAGACGAACCACTACCTCTTTCTGTCGGGCACACCTTTTCGTGCCCTTGCCTCTGGCGAATTCATTGAGGAGCAAATCTATAACTGGACCTATTCCGACGAACAGGCCGCCAAAAGAGCATGGGAGAGCACACGTCCAACCGAGACCAACCCCTATGCATCGCTTCCGCGCATGGTCATGCTTACCTACAAGATGCCCGACGAAATCGTCGATGTTGCCCGAGGCGGCGAATACGACTCCTTCGACTTAAACGCCTTTTTCGAGGCAAAAGGCGAAGGCGCAAGCGCCGAGTTCGTCATGAAGGAACACGTGCAGAAGTGGCTGAACCTTATGCGAGGGTCGTATCTGCCGCAGTCATACGACAGCTTGAGATCGAAGGTCGAAAAACCCGCACTACCCTACTCGCACACTGATCTCTTGAACGTCCTCAACCATACCGTCTGGTATCTGCCACGCGTGAACTCCTGCTACGCCATGCGCAACCTCCTGAACGAGCCGCAGAATACGTTCTTCCAGGACTACCGCATCAATGTGGCAGCAGGACTTGAGGCCGGCGTTGGCCTTGCCGCTCTTGAACGCGTGCAGGAGACCATGCAGGATCCCCTGAAATCGAAGACCATCACGCTCACCTGCGGGAAGCTGACCACCGGCGTTACCGTGAAGCCCTGGACTGGCATCTTCATGCTCACCAACATGAAAAGCCCCGAGACGTACTTTCAAGCGGCATTCCGCGTGCAGAGTCCTTGGACCGTTAAGAACGACAGCGGCGGCGAGGAGATCGTCAAGCAGGAATGCTATGTGTTCGACTTCGCGCTCGATAGATCCCTGCGCATGGTATCCGATTACAGCTGCCGCCTCTCAACGGGCAACGTGAGTCCTGAGCAGAAGGTCGGTGAATTCATCGACTTTCTGCCCGTGCTCGCCTACGACGGAAGTTCCATGAAACAAGTAAGCGCCACGGAAATTCTCGACATCGCGATGGCAGGCACCTCCGCAACCTTGCTCGCACGTCGCTGGGAAAGCGCCTGTTTGGTAAATGCGGACAACGCCACCCTCGCACGCATTCTCGCCAACGAAGAGGCCATGCGGGCCCTCATGAGCATCGAGGGCTTCCGCAGCCTGAACAGAAACGACATCGAGACCATCATCAACAAGTCAGAGGCGGTTAAGCAAGCCAAGAAGCAAGCCGCCGAGGAGGGTCGTGAGTTCACCGACAAAGAGAAGAGGGAGCTCTCCGAAGAAGAGAAGGAATACAAGAGCAAACGTAAGATGATCCAGGAGAAGCTGATCAAGTTCGCCACACGCATCCCCGTGTTCATGTACCTGACCGATTTCCGAGAGCAGACACTGTATGACGTTATCACTCAGCTCGAATCGGGACTGTTCTACAAAGTAACGGGGCTATCGATTAAGGACTTCGAGCTACTGGTGTCGCTTGGTGTATTCGACAATGGGCGCATGAACGACGCGGTCTATAAGTTCCGTCGCTATGAGGACGCCAGTCTTATCTATACGGGAATCAACAAGCACCAAGGAGAGCATGTCGGTCTGTTCGATACCGCTTTGAGCGAGTTCGATTATCTGGAAGCGAGCCAGCAAGATTCCCTGATCCTGTCGAACGGATTGGACAAGAGGAGAGAAAAGCCCCGAAAATCCGACGAGGCCCGCGAGAATAAGCCGACCGACAGTTCGGACAACAGCGCTTCCCAGAACACCGCCAAAGAGATTGTCAAGCCCACCGCCAATGACACAAGAGCCCATATCGATTCGAATAACGACCAGAACGTCGACGACTGGCTTATTACAACCCTCGAAGATGCGGGACTGAATTATATCGACAAGCGCAGTGTCGGAGGGAGTCTCTGGATTATCGGGGGTCGGGAGTTAGTCAAAACGATTGACGCCCTCCAGAAACGAGGCGCGCATTTCAAGTACCGCAAGGGCGGCGGCAAAGCTACTGGAGGCAAGGACGCTTGGTGGGTGAAGTAGAACACCAGACGCAAGCTTCAAAGCCGCGATAACTTGCTCCTAGTAGCACCCAGGAAAGATCTGCTGCCAAGTTAGAGCTTAGGCCAGCCGGCAATTGATCCATTCCAGAATGAACCCGTAGACTTCTTCCCTGCCTATCTCGTTGAGGATTTCGTGGCGCATGCCGGGGAACAGGCGGAGGGTGAGATCCTCGGCGCCGGCGGCTTCCATGGATTCGGCGGCATCCGCGACGGCGCGGCCGCATTTGCCGACCGGGTCGGCGTCGCCGGACACGAAGAGGAGCGGCAGATCATGCGGCGTATCGCGGTAGGTGGCGGGGTCGTTGGCGCGGTGGGCCAGCTCGGTTAGGGTGGCGTAGGCGCCGGCGCCGAACATGAAGCCGCAGGCCTCGTCAGCCATGAAGGCGTCGGCCACGGCCGGGTCGCGGGAGAGCCAGTCGAAGGGGGTGCGCGCGTCCTTGATGGCGCGGCTGTAGGCGCCATCGGCAAGCGCGTGCAGAAGATTGCTGCGGTAGTCGTCGCCGCGCACGCGGGCGATGGCCCGGGCGGCCAGGTTGCCGGCGCGGGAGACGGCAACAGGCTCGTTGGCCGTGCCACAGATGATGGCGCCGGCAAGGCCCGACCCGTAGCGCGGCAGATAGCTGCGCAGCACGAGCGAGCCCATGGAATGCCCGAAGATGAAGTACGGCGTGCCGGACGCCACCTGCTGGGAGACGAGCAGGCGCAGCATCTGCGCGTCCTCGATCATGGCGTCGGCGCCGCCCTCGGCATCGATCACGCCGCGGCGCTCGGGCGCGCCGGCCGTATCGCCGTGGCCGATGTGGTCGTGGCCGGCCACGAGGTAGCCCGTGTCGGCGAGGAAGCGGGCGAAGTCGTCGTAGCGGTCGATGTGCTCGGCCATGCCGTGGATAAGCTGCACGACGCCGCGCGGCTTGAAGCAGCCGAGCTCCGGCTCGCCAAAGGCCGCATCGGCGCGTTCCATGGACAGCGGCACCCAGAGAACGGCGCGGACTTGGCTTCTCCCGTCAGCGGAGTCGAAGGTGAACTCGGTGCGACCGGCGGTCGCGGCGGCATCGCTCATGAGAGGCATCCTTTCAGGTCGTCGAGGGTAAGGGCGCCCGCGCGCAGGACGCGGGGGGCCTCGCCGGTGCAGTCGAGCACGGTGGAGGCGGTGCCAGAAGCGGGCGGTGGCACCAGTCGATCGCCCGCCGCGAAGCGAGCAGATACGGAAGGAGTGGCTTCGGCACAACCGGAGGCAATGCCAGCAGCCGCAACGCCACCGGGCAGATAGAGACCGGCGGTGCGGGCCACCAGCGCGCGATCGAGATCTTCGGCGCGGGCCGTGTCGGCGGCCCCGGAGAGGTTGGCCGAGGTGACGGCCAAAGGACAGCCGGCAGCGCGGATGAGCCCGAGAGCCGCCTCGCTGGCGGGCATGCGCAAGCCGATGGTGCCCGCGGGCGATTGGAAGGCGGCGGGGACGGCATCGGAGGCGCGCACCACGAGCGTGAGGCCGCCGGGCCAGAAGGTCTCGGCGAGGCGCCGCGCATAGGCGGGAACGCCCCTTCCGTAGACATCCAGCGCCTCGGGGCCTTCCACGAGCCACGCCACGGGCTTACCGGCGTCGCGGTGCTTCAGGTCGTAGAGGAGCTGGGGACCCGGAGCCGCGCTCACGGAGACGCCCAGGCCGAAGACGGTGTCGGTCGGGAAGATGACGGCATTGCCGACAGCCAGAGCACGGGTGGCCTCTTCCAGCGCGAGCGGACGGCGTGCGGCGACGATGGCCTCGGCGACGCGCAGGCCGTCCACGGCGGCGCTCGTGATGCCGCCGGCGTACCCGGCTCCTTCCCCGCAGGGGTACAAGCCCGCGATATTCGATTGGAAGCCATCGTCGCGAACGATGCGCACGGGGCTTGAGCTGCGGGCCTCCACGGCGGTCATGACGGCATCGTCGCTGGCGAATCCGTGCAGCTTGCGATCGAGGGCCGGCAGCGCCTCGGCGAGGGCATCGGTCACGAACGGCGGCAGGCAATCGCGCAGGTCGCGCCAAGCCACGCCGCGCGGGTAGGTGGGCGTCACCGCGGCGCTCGGGGTGCCGCTGGCGTGCACGAGGAAGTCACCGACCGTTTGGGCCGGGGCCGTGTACGGAGGACAAAGTGCGCTAGCATCTTCCCCGCCGCCAGCCGTCAAGCCGCGGCCGAGCTGATACGCATCCCGCTCCAACTGGCGCTGGAAGGCGACGCCGGCCAGCGGATCGTCGCCGGGCAGGTCGTCGGGGCGCACCTCCACGAGCAGCGCCGCGTTAGCATTGGCCCCGGCGCGGGCGTGGCGGCTCATGCCGTTCACGCAGAGCAGCCCCTCCTCGCTGGCGGCCGCCACCACCTCCCCGCCCGGACACATGCAGAAGCTGTAGACGCCCCGGCCGTCGTCGGTCTTCACCGCCAGCTTGTAGTCGGCCGCCCCGAGGGCCGCATGACCAGCGGCTGGCCCGTACTGGGCCTCGTTCACGAGAGCCTGGGGATGTTCAATGCGCACGCCCACGGCGAAGGGCTTGCGGGCCATGTCCGCCCCGGCCTCGCAAACCATTTGGAAGGTGTCACGCGCGGAGTGCCCGCAGGCCAGCACGACGCAATCGGTGGCGAAGACTTCCGCCGCTCCCGTGCGCTCATCGACGAGGCGCACGGCAGTGATACGCGGCGCTTCGTCACCTTCGCAGGCAGCCCCCTTCGCAGCATCGGCAAAGCTCGGGTCTACGGTGTTTCCCCCCTCAAGCACAAGGCCGTCGAGGCGCGTGAGGAACCGCACCTCTCCCCCGGCCTCCTCGATGGCCCGACGCAGGTTGCGCACGACATCGACGAGCAGGTCGGTGCCAATGTGCGGCTTGGCGTCTACGAGGATGTCCGCAGGCGCGCCGGCTTCCACGAAGGCCTCCAGCACGTGGCGGATATGGGGCGACTTGATGCCAGTGTTCAGCTTGCCGTCGGAGAACGTGCCCGCCCCGCCCTCGCCGAACTGGATGTTCGTGCGCTCATCGAGCGGCGCGCCGGCGTTGAAGGTCTCAACTATTTCCACACGCTCGTCTACAGAAGCGCCCCGTTCCACCACCAGCGGACGCAACCCAGCCCGCGCCAGATACAGCGCGCAGAACAGCCCCGCCGGCCCCGCCCCGACCACGACGGGCCGCAGCCCAGTCGGTTCCACGTGCGGTATCGAAAGAGGCTCAGGGGGCTCGTAGGCCTTGACCGCCACGCCCTTCACCGGCCGCGGATCAGCGCCTTCCGCAAGCTCGACCGCCACGGTCACGACGCCATGCACGTTCGACTTCTTCCGCGCATCGATCGACCGCTTCAGCAGCTTCACCTCAGTGATAGCGCTCGTCTTAACCCCGAGCGTCCGCGCGATTTCTCGGCGGAAGAGCGATTCGTTTTCTGGCAGGAGAGCATCAAGAGAAACCGGAACATTGGAAGCCTGAATCATGCACGTAACCTTTCAGCCGCCGACCAGCCCGCGAGCAGCCCCGAAGCCCAGGCCCAGTGCAGGTTGAACCCGCCGCACGCCGCATCCACGTCCAGCGCCTCGCCGACGACGTAGAGCCCCGGCACGCGCCGCACCTCGCACGTGCGGTCGTCCACCGCCCGGACGCTCACGCCCCCGCGGTGCACCTGGCACTGCCGCACATCGCCGAGGCCCGTCACAGGAAGCCGCAGCCCCTTGAGCACCGGCGCTATGACGGCCGTCTCGCCCTTCGCCACCGAACGCGCACCGTCCAGCTCCGCCGCCTCCAGCAGCACGTCTGCCACGGGCGCGAGCACCATGCCGCGCAGCATATCGTCCCAGGTCACATCGCGCCCGAGCGAGGCGCGCAGCAGCTTGCGGCGACGGTTGAGGAACGCCTCCATGTCGCAAAGGCGCACCCAGGGCACGAAGTCCACGGCGAGCACGTCGCCGCGCTCGACCAGGCGGCTCAGGTTGAATGCAGCGATCCCCGAAACGCCGTACTTGCGGAACATCACCTCGCCCACCTCGCGGGACACCAGCCGCTCGCCTTCGTGGGTGCCCATCGGGAAGCCGTGGCGGTTGAGCTCTTGGGGCGTCATCTTCTCGCCGGGGCGCCACAGCTCGAGCGCCCCACGCACACGGATGTTGTCGAGGCGACGCGGCCAGCGCGGATCGGTGGCCAACGGCCCCAGCGTCGGCTCCAGCTCGCGGAAGGAAAGGCCCTTGGGCAAAAGCTCGCGCGCGACGGTGCCTCCCACGGCCACGATAACCACACCGGCCCGCTCGAAGCGCCCGTCGGCCAGGCGCAGCGTGAACGGGGCGCCCTCGGCGCGCGGCGGCTCCACGGCTGCGACCTCGCATTCCACGCGCTCTTCCACCCCCGCCGCAGCGCAGGCCGCTCTCAGGCAATCGAGCACTGATGCGGCCTTGTTAGCCAAGGGGTACAGCCGCCCCTCCCCTTCCTCGCGCCACATCAGCCCGTGATCGGAGAAGAAGCCGAGCACACCGTTCGGATACGCGGTGCTCGTCTTTGCCTGGGACGGCACGCGACGATGCGCCCGGCATTCGAACTCGAAAAGCGCGCGCCTGACGAACGCGGCGTTGCGATAATCACCCTCGTCGGGCCGCGCGTTCGAGAAGTTGCAGCGTCCGTTGCCCGTGGCCAGAATAGAGCGTCCCACACGGTCGGAGGCCTCGTACACGACGACCCGCGCCGCGCCCGCGTCACCTTCTACGACCTCACCGGCCGCACCTCCGGCACCTTCCGAATCCCGCAAAGCCTCCCCGGCCGCCACCGCCGCAGCCAGCCCCGAGGCCCCGCCGCCTATGATCGCAATCGTCTTCGCTTCGCCCACGCCGCTTCCATCCGTTCGCTTCCCAATGCAATATATGCTAGAATACGACCAACGGACCAGCCTGAGGTGGATGCAGGCGGCACCGTCGTTTAGTTGGGACCGCTAGCGCGAACTAGCGGTCCTTCCTATTCCGGCCCCTCCTGAGCGTCTCGGAGAACGCAACCGCCTCCCTCAGCAACCCGACGACCGCAGTCGCCAGGCGCACGACGAAAACGAAGACGTCCAAGCGATTCACCTCCTTTCGCAAAAGAAGGCACCGCCTGGCGCTCAGGACTTACGGCCCGTCGGCCATCTGGTCATTCTAACACGAGCGCCCCGCATTGCAGGGCGCTCGCTCATGACACACTATGTCGCTAGAACCTACTTGCTGTCCAGCTGCGGGATGGGGGCCTCGTCGCGCTCGTCGAGGTTGCCCTCGTAGACGTAATGCTTCGTCTCCTTCGCGATGAGCCCGGAGAGCAGCAGCACCATGATGATGTTCGGGATGGCCATAAGGGCGTTGGTGATGTCGGAGACCGTCCAGACCACCTCGCCCACGCCGATGGCGCCGAGGAAAGCCACCACCACGTAGAGCACCTGATAGGGGCGGATGGCGCGCTTGCCGAACAGGTAGGTGACGCAGCGGTTGCCGTAGTAGGACCAACCCAGGATGGTGGAGTAGGCGAACAGAATCATGCCGAAGATGAGAATGGGCGTGCCGATGTAGGGAATGCTCGCGAAGGCCGCGGAGGACAGCGCCGCGCCGGCGGTGATGTTGCCGGCCATGATCTCGGACTGCAAATCGGCGTTGCCGAGCATCGTGGACACGAGCACCAGACCGGTGAGCAGGCAGATGATGACCGTGTCCCAGAAGGTGCCGGTCATGGAGACGAGCGCCTGACGGGCTGGGTTGCGGGTCGCGGCCGCAGAGGCCACGATGGGCGCGGAGCCGAGGCCCGACTCGTTGGAGAACAGGCCGCGCGCGCAGCCGAACTGCAGGGCCAGCATGAGGCCGGACCCCAGCGCGCCGCCGAAGGCCGCCTTGGCGGTGAAGGCGCTCTCCACGATGAGGCAGAACGCGGGCCAGACGAGCTCCCAGTTCATGCCGAGGATGACAACGCAGCCCCAGATGTAGGCGATGGCCATGAAGGGCACGAGCTTCTCGCACACGTTCGAGATGACCTTCACGCCGCCGAAGATGACGACCGACACCATGATGACGATGGCAAGTCCGATGCCCCAGGCAGGCACGCCGGGCAGGTTCGTGGAGATGACCTCGGTCATGGCGGAGGACTGCACGGCCGAGCCGATGCCGAAGGACGCGATGGCCGCGAACAGAGCAAAAGCCCCGGCGCCGAGCAGCGCCCACCACGGCGTCTTGCCGTCCTTGTCGGTAAAGCCGCGCTTCCACGCGTACATGGCGCCGCCGAGCATGTCGCCGTTGTGATCCTTCACGCGGTACTTAACGGCAGCGAAGGTCTCGGAGTACTTCGTGGCGATGCCGAACACGCCGGTGATCCACATCCAGAACACCGCGCCCGGACCACCCGCGATGATGGCGGTGCCCACGCCGACGATGTTGCCGGTGCCGATGGTGGCCGACAACGCCGTGCACAGCGCGCCGAACTGGCTGATGTCGCCGGGAGCGTCGGGGTCCTTGGTCACCGACAGCTTGATGGCCGTGGGCAGCTTGCGCTGGATGAAGCCGGTACGGAAGGTCAGAAAGATGTGCGAGCCTAGCAGCAGCACGAGCATCGGCGGCCCCCAAACGAAGGCGTCGATGCTGTTGATAACGTCAACAATCATGTCCATGTGGCGGTTCTCCTCTCAGTGAGCGCAGTGCGGCGGGACTTCAAAGCCAGCGGCTCGGCGCGGCGGTCCCGGCGAGGCAAGGCGCGCTCATCGGGCCTTCGCACTTTAACGTGCTAAAGTAGCCGCATTATAGAGGGAGAAGTTGAGCGTCTTTGTTAACAATGGAAGAATTCCCCGTAAGCGGCGGCGGGGCCTTCTAAAGCTGTGCCTTGTCCACGCGGGGCACGGGCTCGGCATACTCCTCGTCGAGGTGCCCGTCGTAGACGTAGTGCTTGGTCTCCCGGGCGATCATGCCCGAAAGCAGCAGAATAACGATGATGTTGGGGATGGCCATCAACGCGTTGCCGATGTCGGAGATGGTCCACACCACGTCCCCCACCCCGATGGCGCCGAAGAAGGCCACGGCCACGTAGATCACCTGGTACGGCTTGATGCCCTTGGGGCCGAACAGATAGGCCACGCAGCGATTGCCGTAATAGGACCAGCCGAGGATGGTGGAGTAGGCGAACGCGCACATGCCGAGCACGAGCACCGGCGTGCCGAACACGGGGATCTCGGCGAAGGCGGCACTGGCCAAGGCCGCCCCGGTGAAGATGGAGGGGTTGGCCAGGATGTCCGCGCCGATCTCCGGGTGCACGATCATGGTGGACACGAGTACGAGCCCCGTGAGCAGGCAGATGACGCCCGTGGACCAAAACGCGCCGGTCATGGAGATGAGCGCCTGGTCGGCGGGGTTCTTCGTCTTGGCCGCCGCCGCCACAATGGGGGCGGTGCCCAGTCCCGACTCGTTGGAGAACAGGCCGCGCGCGCAGCCGAACTGCAGAGCCATCACCATGCCGGAACCCACCGCGCCGCCGAAAGCCGCCTTCGGCGTGAAGGCGCATTCCAGAATAAGCCCGACGGCCTCGCCGAGCACCGGGGCGTTCATGCCCATGATGACCAGGCAACCGAGCGCGTAAGCGCCGGCCATGATGGGCACGAGCCACTCGCACACCCGCGCGATGGAGTTCACGCCGCCGAAGATAACGGCCGCCACGGCCACGACGATCACAACGCCCACGGCCACGGCCGGAATGGCGGGCACCGACGAGGTGACGATGCCGGAGATGGCCGCCGCCTGCACCGCCGAGCCAGTCCCGATGGTGGCGATGACGGCGAAAGTGGCGAAGGACACGGCACCCAGCGTCGCCCACCACGGCACGCTGCCGTCCGGCCGCGCGAAGGCGCGCTTCCACACGAACATGGCGCCGCCCAGCATGGCGCCAGTTTTGTCGCGAACGCGGTACTTCACGGCCGCGTAGGTCTCGACGTACTTGGTGGCGATGCCGAACAGTCCCGCGATCCACATCCAGAAGATGGCGCCGGGGCCGCCGGCGAGGAGCGCCGTGGCCACGCCGACGATGGAGCCGGTGCCGATGGTGGCGGCCAGCGCCGTGGCCAGCGCCCCGAAGCTGGAGATGTCGCCCTTGCCCGAAGGATCGCGGCGCACCGACATGCGGATAGCCTGGGGCAGCTTGCGCTGGATGAACCCCGTGCGGAACGTCAGGTAGATGTGCGTGCCCAGCAAAAGGGCGATCATCGCCGGGCCCCACACGACAGAATCGATAGTTGTGAGAAGTTCAATCATGGGTGCGATTGTACTGCATCGAGGGGCCTTCCGCGCACAATGCGCCGAATGTCAACAAAGTGATGGGCGGAACCTCTACAGCTCGATGGGGTTCCAGGAGCCGTCGATGTCGCACAGCCACGCCTCGGCGTCGTCGATGGTGAAGAAGGTGAGGCGTGGATCGTTGGCATCATCCCAGTCCTCGCCGAGGACGACCATGTGCTTGAAACCCTCCTCGCGGACCTCCGCGCTGGCGCGGTCTTCCAAGTTCGCGCGGCCCCGCAGGATGACCCAGCCGCGGCCGGGCTTCCAGGCGGTCAGCTCCACGCGGGGATTGGCCTGCATTTCGCGGTAGCAGTCCTTGGTGGTGGCGGTGCAGAACTGGATCTCGCCGTCCTGCAGCGCGGCGAAGCTGAAGGGGCGCACGTGGGGCTGGGCGCCCTCCGGGGTATCCTCCACCGTGGCGAGGTACCAGGCGGGGACGCTGGTGAGGTAGTCGACGATGAGCTCGTTTCCGGTCATTTCGGGGTCCTTTCTCGGGAATGTGGCTTGTCCGCGTGGGGCTGGAGGCGGTGGTGCCGTGCTCAAACAGCATTCAATGGCATTGCTCGATGAGGGCCATATCGTTCTCCTCTTGCCATTGAATGAACTGCGCGCGGCACCACCGCCTCCAGCCCCACGCTACTCAACTCAAAACGAAAGCGGAATGTAGTTGGTGGCGATGACGGCGGCGATCATCAGGAGGAGGGCGGCGGTGCCCACGGCGTCGCGCCAAGTGAGGCGCAGAGGTTCCAGGCGGGTGGTGCCGACGCCGCCATGGTAGCAGCGGGCCTCCATGGCGGCGCTCAGCGTTTCGGCATGGCGGAAAGCGCTCGTGAACAGCGGGATGAGCAGAGCCGTGAGCGACTGGATGCCGCCGCGGAAGGGATTCGCGTTGAAGTGGGCGCCGCGACTTTTCTGGGCGCGGTAGATGATGCCGAGCTCGGTCATGAACTGAGGCAGGAAGCGCAGCGCGATGCCGAGGATCATGCCCAGCTCGTGGGCGGGAACGCCGATGCGCGAAAGCGGCGCCATCAGACGCTCGAAGGCCGCCGTGATGTCGAGGGTGGTGGTCGTCAGGGTGAGCAGGCTCATCCCCATGAGCAGAAGCAGCAGGCGGCAGCCGATGAAGACGGCCGACTGCAGGCCCTTCTCGCTGATGCAGATGATGCCGAACTCGAGGTACACGTGACCGCCCTGGACGAAGAGCACGTTCAGGAGCGCCGTCAGCACCACGAGCACGAGCAAGGGGCCGATGGCGCAGATGGCCTGGAGCAGCGGGATGCGGCTCGCCGCGTAGAAGCCCACGATGAACAGAGCCGCCACCGCGAGCGAGAGGGGCGTCGCCGCGCAGAACACCGCCGCCATGAGCACGAAGGACAGGATGAACTTCACCCGGGGATCCATAGCGTGGACGAGCGAGTCCTCGGGCCAGTACTGGCCGATGATGGCGCGATCAGGCATCGCCATCACCGCCTCTCAGCTGGGCGGCAATGTCGGCGGCCAGGGTGCGCTCGTCGTAGAGGTCACGCCCCAGCGTGAAGCCGGCCTCGCGCAGGGAAGCGGCGAAGGCCTCGGGCGCCGGCGCCCCCAGGCCCACGGCCTTCAGCGCTGCCGCATCGGCGAACACCTCGGCCGGCGTGCCCAGGCGGAACAGGCGCCCCTCGGACAGCACGAGGATGCGGTCGCATAAGGCCGCCAAGTCCTCCATGGAGTGGGACACCATGACGATGGTGCGGCCGCCGGCGTGCAGCTCGCGGATGAGCCCCAGGAACTCCTCGCGGGAGAGCGGGTCCAGGCCGGCCACCGGCTCGTCGAGCACGAGCACCTCCGGCTCCATGGCGAGCACGCCGGCGAAGGCCACGCGGCGCTGCTGGCCGCCGGACAGGTCGAAGGGGCTGCGCTCGGAAAGCTCGTCGAAGGACAGCCCCACCAAGGCCAGGCCCTCCCGCACGCGGCGGTCGACCTCCTCGGTGCCAAGCCCCATGTTGCGCGGCCCGAAGGCCACGTCGTCGTAGACGGTGTTGGCGAACAGCTGGTTCTCGGGATACTGGAACACGAGCCCCACCTGGCGGCGCACTTCGGTGGCGACGCCCTTCTCGGCGAGATCGCGCCCATCGGCCAGCACCCGGCCGCACGTGGGATGCACGAGTCCGTTCATATGCTGGATGAGCGTGGACTTGCCGCTCCCGGTGTGCCCGGCGATGCCGAAGAACTCCCCTTGCTCCACCGTGAAGGTCACATCGCGCAGGGCCCACACGGCATCGGGCGCGTTGCCCCAATCGGCCTGGCGGGCGGCGTCTTTCTTGCGACGGCCGCGCTTCTTTTTCGCCTCGCCGCCCTCGTAGGAGTAGCTCGCATCTACGAACGCAAGGCGCATAGCTCCTCCTTCAGGGCGTCGTCGGTGATGCAGGTGGAAACGGGAACGCCCGCGGCCTGCAGCTCGAGCGAGAGCCGGCAGGCGAAGGGCACTTCCAGGGAAAGCGCGCGCAGCTCGTCGGCGCGCACGAGCACCTCTTCCGGGGCGCCGTCCATGCGAACCTCGCCGCCGTCGAGCACCACCACGCGGTCGGCTGCGGCCGCCTCCTCCATGAAGTGGGTGATCATCACGACGGTCATGCCGCGCTCGTGCAGCTCGCGCACGACGCGCATGAGCCCGGCGCGCCCGCGCGGGTCGAGCATGGCCGTGGCCTCGTCCAGAATGAGGATGGCCGGATCCATGGCGAGCACCCCGGCGATGGCCACGCGCTGCTTCTGGCCGCCGGAAAGCGCATTGGTCTCGTGAGCCTCGAAGCCCTGCAGGCCCACTTCGGCGAGCGCCCGGGTCACGCGCTCGCGCAGCTCGGGGTTCGGGATGCCGAGGTTCTCCGGACCGAAGGCGACGTCGTTCTCGATGAGGCTCGCCACCAGCTGGTCGTCGGGGTTCTGAAAGACCAGCCCCGCGTTGGAACGGATGAAGTAGGTCTGCTCCGCGTCGCGGGTGTCGCAGCCGAACACGACCACCTCGCCCTCGTCGGGCAGAAGCAGCGCGTTGATGTGCTTGGCCAGAGTGGACTTCCCCGAGCCGTTGCCGCCGAGCAGGCACAAAAACTGCCCCTGGGGCACCGTCAGGTTCAGGTGCCGGAAGACGAAGGCCTCCCCATCGTAGGTGAAGGCGGCATCGCGGAAGTCGACGAAGACATCGGTGCTCATTAGCGGCCCTTAACCTGGTCTTTCTTCGGGGTGATGAGGTTCGAGATGGCCTTGTAGACGATAAGCGTCAGAATGGCGTTCAAAAGGCCCTTCAGCAGGTTGAACGGGATGAGGATAGGCACGATCATGGCCACGACGGCATCGAGCGGCACGCCGAGCCAGGCCGGGGTGACCACAAGGTTGCCGAGCACGGCCATAATGACGGCGAACACGATGCCGAGCGCAAGACCGATGATGGCGCCCTTCAGGGTGTGGATCTTCTTGTACACGAGCGCCGAGGGCAGGATAAAGCCAATGACCACGAGCAGGTTCATGAGCGCGCCGGTGAAGTCGGCGAAGAGGATGCCGTGGGCCACCACCGAGATGATGCCGCAGGCGAGACCCGCCGCCGGGCCGTAGGCGAAGCCGCAGACCGCCGCGGGCATGATAGAGGCATCGTAGGAAAGCCACGCCACGCCAGGAAGCAGCGGGAACTCAACGAAGGACAAGAGCACCGAGATGGCGCACAGAAGCGCGATGGTCACGAGCACGCGGGTAGACCAACGGTTCGTGTTCGCCATGGTCTTCTGGGCCGTGGGCGCCTTGGCGGGGCGCACGGTGGAGGAACCGACAGCGGGGTGAGTCGTGGGTTTGTTGGCCATGATGGACCTTCTTTCTCTTCGCGAGGCGTATCTTCCGGAGCCGCTTCCCCTCGCAAAAAGAAAACGAGCCCGTATGAATTCCTTTCATACAGGCTTCCATGATGTCGCGCTTCCGTTTGCGTTGGCCCCATCGGCCGGGGCGCCGGAAGCGCGAACGTCTGCCTCTTCCATCCGGACTGTAACCGTTGGCCCCGGAATTTCACCGGGTCAGCCTGCGCTCTCGCACAGGGTCGCGGGCTTGCCGGCGCGCAGAGGCGCCGCCGTGCTTACCGCCAGTGAGGATTTCCACCTCGCCCTGAAACAGAATTCACGGGGCACATTGTAGGCGACGCGAGCCGCGCGCGCAACCCCCAGGACCATCGGATGCGCGCAGCGGCTCATAGCCGTCGCCGATGCTTCGGGACGCCGGGGCGCCTTTTAGCGGCTGCGGGGGTACAGGACGTAGCCGCGCTCGGCTTCGCGGACAGCTTCAGCGCCCGCATTGCTCTCCGTATACGAAATCGTTCCGACACCTTCGCCGGGCACGGACGGATGCGGGCGGTCGTGGGGGCAGATGTCCATTTGGAAGGCGTCGCCGACGGCGCCCGAGGCGAGCACCTCGTCGGTCGGGCCCTGGGCGGCGACCCTCCCCTTCTGCATCACCACGAGGTAATCGGAGTAGCGAAGCGCCAGGTCCAGATCGTGGATGACCATGGCGACGGTCTTGCCCTCGCGTCGGTTCAGGTCGCGCACGAGGGCCATGAGGTCGTGGCAGGCGCTGATATCCAGATAGGTGGTGGGCTCGTCCAGCACGATGAGGCCGGTGTCCTGGGCGAGCGTTCGGGCCAGATGCACTCGCTGGCGCTCGCCGCCGGAAAGCTGGCGCAGGTCGTGATTGCGGAAGGCCTCGACGCCGGCCCGCTCCATGGCGGCTTCCACGACCCCGCGGTCGTCGGGGCCGAGGCGGCCGCCCCAGCCCACGTACGGCTGCCGCCCGCAGGCCACCAGGGCCTCCACAGTCATGGGAGGCACGCGCGAACTCTGAGCCAACACCGCCATCAGCCGCGCCCGCTCGCGGGGAGCAAGTGCGCCCGTGTCGCGGCCGGCCACGTCAACGCGTCCCGCCGTCGGGCGCAGAAGGCCCGAGGCCAGCTTCACCAACGTCGATTTCCCGCAGCCGTTGGGGCCGACAATGCTCGTCACCGCGCCCGCGGGGATGACCGCGGAAAGCCCCTCCATGAAGGGAACGCCCGGCTTGTAGGAGAACGAGACGTCCTCGTAGCGGATGGCGCACTCCGGAGAGCGCGTCTCGACGGCGGCAGGGGGCGCGCACGACGTCCTCTCGCCCTGAATGGCACGCTCAGTCAAGGCCGCCTCCTTTGTTCTTCAGGATGAGGTAGATGAAGAAGGGGCCGCCGATGAAGGCCAGCAGAATACCTACGGGCAGCTCGTAGGGGGCGAACAGCACCCGGGCCAGAAGGTCGCAGCCCACAACGAAGGCAGCTCCCGCGAGCGCCGAGACCGGCACCACCCAGCGGTTGTCGTGGCCGACGAAAAAGCGCATGAGGTGCGGAACCACGAGTCCCACGAAACCGACGAGTCCCGCGAAGCTCACGGCCGCGCCGGCGAGCACGGCGGCCACGGCGAGCATCCCCAGGCGCACGGCGCGCACGTTCACGCCCAGGCTGTGGGCCGCCTCGTCGCCGAGCGAGAGGATGTTCAGCTTCGCCGCGCCCGTCAGCGCCGCCGCCAGGCCCACGGCGATGTAGGCGGCCGGCCATGCCAGATCGCGCATAAGGACCCCGGACAGGCCGCCCACGAGGAAGGTGGACGAGCCGATGTAGGCGTCCGGGTCAACAATGAGGATGGTGTTCATGCCGGCGCCGAACACGGTGGTGATGGCGATGCCGGCGAGCACCACGGTAAGGCGGCTGAGTCCCGTGCCCAGCGACAGCGCGAAGATGATGAGCGCCGTCGCGAGCGCCCCGGCGAAGGCCGCCAGCGGCGTGAGCCACAGCGCCCCGGGAACGAGCGAGGCAGCCAGCAGCACGGCAAGCCCCGCACCGGAGTTCACGCCGATGACGTTGGGACTCGCCAGCGGATTGTCCAGGCAGGCCTGGATAAGCGCGCCGGAGGTGGCCAGGGCCGCCCCGGCCAGAAGCGCCGCCAGCACCCGCGGCACGCGGACGTTCTCCAAGATGTTGCGGGCCGTGGCGGAGACGTCGCCGCCGAAAAGCCACGTCGCCAGCTCCGGCAGGCTCACCGAGGAGGCGCCGAGCATGAGCGCCGCCGCCGTGACCGCCGCAAGAAAGACGGCGGTCGCGGCAACGACGACGATGTTGCGGGAGACAGAACCCATGGCGCGAGACATCCCCCGTCGCTAGTTCTGCCCGTAGAGGTTATCGAAGAGCCCCTGGTAGGCCGCGTCCCACTGGGCGTTGGGCTTGGAAAGGTACAGTATCGGGTCCAGGGTGATGTAGCGACCGTTCTGCACGGCGGACAGCGAGCCCCACGCCGGATTGGCCGCCGTGGCCTCCTCGAGGTTGCGCATGGCCGCCTCGGTGTCGTTGCCCATGGGGATGACGAAGATGAAGTCGGGATCCATCTCGATGACCGCTTCCAGGCTGAAATCTTTCAGGAGGCTTTTGTTCTCGTCGGCGAGGTTGTTCACGCCGAGGTCGGCCAGCATGGCCCCGGTCTGGGTGCCGGAGCTCTGCACGCGGGTGCCGCCGGAGAAGGTGGTGAGCAAAAGCGCCGTCGGCGGGTTCTCGGCCGGCACCGCGCCCACAACGGCGTCGATGGCTGCGGCCACCTTCGCCACGTTCTGATCGTAAAGATCCGCACGCCCGGTGATGTCGGTGAAGGTGCGCATGAGGCGCTCGTAGTCGTCGAAGGTGGTCACCTCGAAGTAGGCCACGGGAATGCCCGCGCCCACAAGCGCGTCGCGCAGGTCGATCTGGCTGGAGTCGCCGCCGCGGCCGCCGGTACCGCTCGTCATGATGACGAAATCGGGGTTAAGCGCCATGATGGCCTCGAGATTCACCGCCGTGAAGTCCCCCACCGTGGCCACATCCGGGCTTTGGATGGTCCAGCCGGCCGCCGTTAGCGCATCGTCGGAGACGCCCACGAGCGTGCCCCCGGCCAGTTCCCAGGCGTTCGCGAAACTGCCCATGCAGGCCACGACGCGCTGGGGGTTGTCCACGGTGACCTCGTTGCCCATATCGTCGGTGAAGGTGACAGGGCCGGGCGCCGTTGCTTCCGCTGCGGGAGCCTCGGGGGCCTGCTGCTCCTGCTGGGGCGCATCGGCCGCCGAGGCCTCGCCTTCCTGCTGGCCGCATCCGGCCAGCGCCAACGCCAACACCGCCGCAGCAGCGCAAAGGACGATCTTCTTCATTCTAGTTCTCCTCAGTATCGTTGAGTTTCTGACCATGGGCGCAGTAGTCGTCTTGGGCCAGGATGTCGCCGTCGTGGTAGTAGGCGGCGCGGGCGCGGCAGCCGCCGCAGCCGTCCTTGTAGTCGCAGGTTCCGCAGGCGCCGGAGTAGGCCTGGGTGCGTAGGCGCTCGAACACCGAGCTCGTCTTCCAAATCTCGTCGAAGGGCTGCACACGCACGTCGCCGGCCTCCTCGGTCATGTAGGCGCAGGGACGAACGATCCCCTCGCTGCCCACGACGCAGTAAGTGAGCCCCGCCAAGCAGCCGCGGGTGAATCGGGTTTCCACGCCCAGCTGCTTGGCCACACGAGTGAACTGCGGCGCGCAGGTGGGCTTCACGTCGATGGACACCTCCGCCGACTTCTTCATGATCTCGCGCAAAAGCGCCTCGTTCTCCAGCACCTCCAAGCTCGTCTCCTGGATGTACTCGCCGCGGCCGACGGGAATCAGGAAGAAGATGTAGTGGGCCACGGCGCCGATCTCTTCGGCGAAGTCGGTGATGGCGCACACCTCGTCGCGGTTCCAATCGACCACGGTGGTGTGCAGCTGGAAGGGCAGGCCGGCGCGCTTGCAGGCCTCGATGCCGGCCAGGGTGAGGGCGTGGGCGTTCGGGAGGCCGCGGAACTTGTCGTGCTTGGTGGCATCCAGGCTGTCCACGGAGATGCCCATGGCGCAGGCGCCCGCCTCCTTCAAACGGCGCGCCACCTCATCGGTGATGAGCGTGCCGTTGCTGCCGAACACCGGGCGCAGGCCGCGGGAGGCCGCATGGGCCACCAGCTCGTAGATGTCGGGGCGCAAAAGCGGCTCGCCGCCGGAGAAGATCATGATCTTGAAGCCCGCGAGGGCAATCTCGTCGATCATCTTCTTCGCCTCGTCGGTGGAAAGCTCGCGCTCGGTGGCCTCCTCGGCGTCCTGGTAGCAGTGCACGCATTTCAGGTTGCATTGGTTCGTGGTCATCCACGATACGATCATGTCGGGGTCTCCTCTCCCTCGCATGGACGCGGCCGCAGGTTTGGCAGCAGGCTTGCCGCAGGGCCAACGGCGGGTTTGCCGCAGACTCGGCCGCAACGTGGCTCCAAGGATACCCAGAGCGCTTTTCGCGGGAATCGCCCGAACGGGTTAGGTTGGGAATGAGAGGGCCATCACGGCCAAAAGCGGGAAAATGCCGTGCAACCTATTCGCCCAACTCCAGGGCAAAAGCGCGAACCGCATCGGCGAAAAGGCGCTCGCGGGCGTCGTCGGCACCGAGACGCGCCCAGGGGGCGTCTCGCGTGATAGCGGCCAGGTCGGCGGCGGTATAGAGGAAGACGCCGTCGAGGGAGGCGATGCGGCGATCGACGAGCGAGCCGTCCGCACTGGCATCGACGAGCAGCATCGGACGGCCCCGACGCAGGCGGACGACGCCCTTCATGAGCCGACGATCGAGGGCGGCGCCTTCCACGGCGCTTTCCGCCAAGACGATGTCGGCATCGACGAGCAGTGCCGAAAGCAGCTGAGGATCGGCCATGGCCGCGTCGAACGCGCGGGCGGCGGCATCGCAGCCCCCATCGCCAAGCAGCTGGAAGCGTTCTACACCAGCACTGAGGAACGCACCGGCGAGGACCAGCGAGAAATCGTCCGGGCCGGCAACGAGCACGCATCGGCGCTCAAGGTGACCGAACACGCGCCGGGCCAGCTCCACGGCCGTCTCGGCCAGCGCCGCCGTCGAAGCGGAGGTGTCGGCCGCCGACAGAGCGCTCGACAGGCGGGAGACCGCCGCCGCGAGCCGGGTCAGGCCGTCGCCCAGCGCGCCCGCCCGCCGTGCCTCCGACAGGGCACGCGCCCAGCATGCGGACAGCGCGTCCGGCGAACCCGGCGCCCCGAGGACCCCGCGCCCTCCCGGCTGCGCCAGATCCCCCGCAGCAAGCGAGTCGCCTTCCCGAAGAAGCGACGCCCCCGCCTGGGGCTCCCGGGCGAATTCGTCCAAGCCGCACAAGGCGGCAAACAGGTGGGAGGCGGCGTCGATCCCCTCGGCGAAATAGAGCGCGCCGGCCACTTCCCCATCGGCCACGGCACCGAAAAGCCCGGCGGCGATATCGTAGGCGTCGCAGCCCTCCTCCGCCACCGCGTACAGCTCCACGCACGCGCCACTCGCCACAATGAGCCCCTCGGAGAGGCTCCGATGGGCCGACACCTCGGCCAGAAGCGCGCGCCGAGAAGCTCCGTCGGCGAGACGCTGGCTTATCGGCGAGAAGACGGCGCGACGCGGGTTCACGCCCGCAACGAACAGACCCATGGCCCTACCCCGCCGACACCGCGACGAGCAGCACCGCCGCCGCAAGGCCGGCGATGGCGAGGGCATCGCGAGCCCGCGCCGACGCAGCCCAGGGCGCGAGGAACGACAAGGCGCAGAACACCGACCAGACGGCCGTCGTCGCCAGGGAAAGCGCCACGCGCGGCACCAGATAGCCCAGGTTGCCCTCGGTGCCTATTTGGGCCATGGCCGCGTAGAGCGCCACCAGGTGCGTGAACCCGATGAGCATGGCGGCGATGAGCGCGGTCAGGCCCACCAGCCCCGCCAAGCGCGAGATGAGGGCGAGCGTGTCCAGCGCCGGCGTGTTCAGCTCGAGCACCTTGGCGCTGCGGGCCGCCATGAGACGGCGCTGGTACCAATCGAGCGCCGCCGATATAGCCGAGGTGGCGAAACAGGCCAGGGCGACGAACACGAGCACGATATGGGGCACGAGGAGCGGCCAGTGGTAGAAGGCCATGTTGTCCGCGCCCGCGGGATCGAGGATGCGCAGCCACTGGGACACGAGAATGAGCAGCGCCACCACCGGCGCGGCGACAGTGGAGAAGGCGAGCCCGCGACGGGTGACGAGCAGTCCCGCCGCCGTCACCACGGCAAGCACCCACGAGGCCAGCATGACGATGTTGGGGCCGGACAGAAGCGTGCCTTCCGTGCTCACCGATTCCATGCCGATGACCGCGGAATGCGCCGCCACGGCAACCAGGTAGACGCCCTTGGCCGCCCGCGCGGCCCGACGGTGATCGCGCCTGAGGCCGAACGCTCCCAAGGCGCTCGCCGCGCCGTAGAGCAGGATGCAGAGTATTTCGAAGACGAACAAGGTCACAAGCGCGCTTTCCTCCCCGCGAGAGAGTCCCAGTTTACCCGAGGCCGCCTCCCCCGCCATCCCCCGTTCGGGCTAATCAGCGGCGACGAAGCAGGCCAGTCTCAAAGCCGTAGGCGACGAGCGCCGCGCGGTTCGCGCGACCGCACTTCGTGGTCATATGGGACAGGTGCGCCTTCACCGTCTGCTCGGAGAGGGAGAGCCGCCCGGCGATCTCCTTGTTCGAGAGACCGCCGGCAATGTAGTAGAGGATCTGCTGCTCGCGCAAGGTGAACGCGGAGGCAGGGTCGGCGACGAAGATCATCGAGCGTCCTTCGAACCGCGCCCTTAGGCGAAGTCGTACAGGTCCTTGGCGGCTTCCTGGAAGTCCGCGTAGGCCTCGGCTGCGATGACCTCGTCGTCAACCAGCTCGAAAGAGCAGGGCTGACCGTCCTCGTCGACCTCGGTCACTTCCAGCACCACCACCTCGCCGGAAGACGTGGCCGGATGCTCGTCGTCCACCGGGAAGAAGAACCCGAACGAGCTCTCTCCCTTCAGCACGAGCCCGAGGAACTCCAGTTCCACCTGCTCGCCCTTCTCGTCGACGAGCGTAATGGTGATGCCCTCCTCGGTAGGCGGACAAAAGTTGGGAGCCGAACCTTCACGAACCATAATTACTGCGCCCTTCCGTGGCGGTGCTTCTTTTTCTTGTTGTTCACCGGCTTGGGCTTGGCGGCCGCCGCCACCGCTGCGGCATCGGGTGCCTCGCCGGTCGCTTCCTTCTGCTCAGCTACGTAGGCCTCGGCGCGCGCGTTGGCCTCAAGGCGCGCCAGCGGCACCTGGGCGATGCCCGTGGAAGCCGAGTGGTCGAACTCGAACAGGCCCACTTCCGTGCCGTACTTCTTCTGCAGCTTCGCGAACTTCGGCTCGCGCGTCTTCCACAGGCAGTAGAGCGGGCACGCGATGGCGATGGACGAATACGAGCCGGCGATAAGGCCGATGGCCATGGCGAAGGCGAAGTCCTTCAGCGTCTCGCCGCCGAACAGCAGCATGGCGAACACCGGGATGAACGAGGTGAGCGTCGTGTTGATGGTGCGGATGAACACCTGGTTCATGGAGTGGTTGGCCATGGTCATGAAGGTGCAGCGGATGTCCTCGCCCTTCATGTTGTCGTTGATGCGGTGGAACACGACCACGGTGTCGTAGAGCGAGTAGCCGAGGATCGTGAGCAGCGCGGCGATGGTGTTCGGGTTCACCTCGCGACCCACGAGCGCGTAGATGCCCACCACCAGGATGAGGTCGTGGAACAGCGCGACAATGGCCATGACGCCCATCTTGTACTCGAAGCGGATGGCGATGTAGACGATGATGAGCAGGATGGACACGAGGAAGGCGATGAGCGAGCTCTGGATGACGCTTGCGCCCCAGTCCGGGCCGATGGTGGTCACTTCGAAGTCGCTCGAGGTCATGCCGAGCGCCTCGGCCACCTGGTTGGCGTGGGCCGTGGCGTCCTCGGCCGAGGTGGTCGTGGTGCGCACGAGGAAGCCGGGCTCGCCGCCGGTCTCGGTGGTCTGGATGACGGCGTCGGGCTCGCCGGCGTCGTTGAAGGCCTCGCGCATCTGCTCGGTGGTGATGTCGCCGGTGCCGTGGAAGGCCACCGACGTGCCGCCAACGAACTCGATGCCGAAGTTCAGGCCGCGGAAGCCCACGATGGCAAGGCAGGCCACCATGGCCACGGCGGCCACGGTGAGGAACACCTTGCGGTAGCCGAGGAAGTTGATGTCGCGCTTGATGAAGCGGCCCTTGATCTTGCGCACGGCGGTGACGGCAACCGAGCCCGGCTCGCCCTCGCCCTCGGCGATGACGCGGGTCTCGGCGGCGTTCATCTGGGCGCCGGCCTCGGCCTCGGCCTCAGGCACGCCCTCGGCAGCGGCCAGTTCGGCGTAACCCTTCGACGCGTCGATGGAGTCCTTGATGCCCCAGAAGCCGGGGTGCCTCGCGATGACCTTCGGCGCCAGCAGACGGATGAGCGGTGCCTTGAAGATGAGCATCATGGCGATGTCGCAGATGATGCCCAAAGCCAGCGTCATGCCGAAGCCCTTGACGGAGGCGGCGGCCAGGAAGAACAGGCACAGCGCTGACACCATGGTCACGAGGTCGGCGTCGATGGAGGTGAAGATGGCGTGCTTCACGCCGGTGATGGAGGCCGCCTTCACCGAGCGGCCCATGCGGATCTCCTCGCGGAAGCGCTCCACCGTGAGGATGGAGGAGTCCGCCGCCATACCGATGGTCAGCACGATGCCGGCGATGCCCGCCAAAGAGAGGCTAAACAGGTGGAAGGCGGAAAGGGCCGCCAGGATGCCGAGGTAGAGCACGGCGAACACGCCCATGGCCGCGGCGGTGATGATGCCGAGCCCCTTGTAGAAGAACAGCAGGTACAGCATGACAAGCGCCAGGCCGATAAGGGCCACGATGACGCCGGAGACGAGCGCATCCTGGCCCAAGGTGGGGCCGACGACCTGGGACTGGGCGTACTCGAAGGACACCGGCAGCGAGCCGGACTCCAGGATGGTCTGCAGCGCCTTGGCGTCTTCCAAAGAGTACTGGCCGGTGATGGACACCTCGCCGTTGGGGATTTCGGACTGCACGGCCGGGGCGGACTGCACCTCGCCGTCCAAGATGATGACGATCTTGCCGTGGTCGGCCACCAGATCGCGCGAGGCGTCGGCAAAGGCCTTGGCGCCCTGGGAGTTCAACGTGATGTTCACGCTGTAGTAGGTGCTGCCCTCGCTCTCGCGGCCGATGGTGACGTTGGTGATGTCGGCGCCGGTGACGATGGGCGTGTAGGTGCCCGGCTCCACGGCCATGTGCTGCACCTGGCCAGAGGGGAAGGCGTTGCCGAACTCGTCGGTCACCGTGCCCTCGCCGGAGGTCTGGCCGGAGTCGATGGCGTTGCGGGTGTCCTCGTCGGTGAACGAGTCAAGCCGGGCGAACTCCAGCGAGCCGGTGCGCCCGATGGTGGCGAGCGCCTCCTCCGTGTCGGCCAGGCCGGGGATCTGCACGAGAATCTGGTCGGAGCCCTGCTCCTGCACCGTGGCCTCCGAGGCGCCCAGCGCGTTCACGCGGCTCTCGATGATGGCGCGGGACTTCTCCATGTCCTCGGGGGTGACCGGCGCACCGTCCGTGGACTTCGCCGTGAGCACCACCGACAGGCCGCCCTGGATATCCAGGCCCTGGTTGATCTTCTCGTTGGGCGGGGTGAACAGCACCACCGACACGACGATGAGCAGAGTGGTGAGGATGAGCAGCCACACGTTGCGGCGATCCGCCGTACGGGCCGGCTTCTTCTTGACGTTGCGTTCCAATGCCATGGGATGCGACCTTCTTCTTTCGCGTTCCTAGTTTCCCGCGCGTTCCTTAGTCCCGTGCGTTCCTTTTCTCTTGCGCGAAGAGCGCCCCAGCCTCCCCCGAAGCGGCGCTTTTGCGTTAACTTGCCTATTGTGCCATAAATGAACCGAAGGTCAAAGCCCTATTCCGACATCGCAACAACTTATGCGGCATAATCGGAAGCGCCTTGGAAGCCTCGAGGGGGCCTCAACGCCACAACGCTCCTCCAATCGGCGGCGAGCCTCCGCTGAGCGGGCGCGCCCTATCTCGCGCCCAAAAGCGCCACGAGCTCGCGGCGGTTCGCGACGCCGCACTTCTCGTAGATGTGGCTCATGTGGGCCTTGAAGGTGCCCTCGGCGATGAACAGCTCCTGCATGATGGCCGGGCCGTTCTTGCCCTGGGCCACCAGCGCCAGAATCTCGGTTTCCCGCGGGGTGAGGCGGGCATGCTCGGCCAGCTCGGCCGCCCGCTCGTCGCGCCGCAGCTCTTCCGGGGTCTTCTCCACGAGGCCGCCCGCATCCAGGATGCGCACGCCCCAGCGGCTCGCCAGCTCCTTCTCGGACAGCAGGATGAGCGTGGCCGCCAGCATCATGGCCACCACCGCAACCGCGATGACCGCGTCCTGGGCGCCGGCGTTCATGCCGGCCGCGGCCATGGCCTCGGCGACCCCCTTGCCCCAGATGACGAACACCTGCTCGGCGCCTTTGATGGCGGCGAAGATGACGACCGTGACCCCGAGGCGCTTCGAGATGTCGTACAGAAGCAGCGCCACGATAATGCCCACGAGCGAGTAGCTCATGGAGATGAGATAGCTGGACGCCGCCGTGCCGAAGACGCCCTCGACAGGCACAAGCAGAAAGCCGCACACGATGAGCACGAGCGGCGAGCGGTACAGCGTCCCGATGTTGAAGCGGTTCGAGAAGAAGTAGGCGCTCGCGAACAGCACCGCCATGACGATGGCCGTCGAGACCGACGAGTGCATGCCGGCGCCGGCGGCCAGCTGGTGCTGGCGCAGCCCGTAGGCGAAGGAGTACAGGGCCAGAAGCACGAAGATCTTCCACGGGTAGGTGAACTTCGGAATGACCGGCGAGGGGCGATCGGCGACGGGCAGCGCCGAGAAGGCCCGGCGCAGGCAGAGCAGCGCCACCGGCGGCAGGATCACCAAAGCGCAGGCCACGCGCAAATCGTCCAGGCCGTCGCAGAAGAACACGCAGACGACGGCCACCAGCTGGGAGGCCGTCGTGTACAGGAAAATGCGGATGAGCGAGATGCAGCTTAAGACCTCGGCCCAAAGAAGCAGGAAGAGGCCGAAGCCCGCACCTCCCGCCGCCGCGCCCGCGGCCACAAGGGCAATGGCCGCGGGCCCTCCGACCAGGCCAGTGCCGGCGGCGATGAGGCAGAGCGACGCCCCCGTCATCAACGCCGCCGACGCTGCGCGCATCCGCCCCGTGGCGTTCAAGGGCAGAAGGCGGCGCGCGGCGAGCGCCACCGCGATGGAGATCAGACAGAACGCGTAATCGAAGACATCGTGCAGATCGAAGGCGGCCGGCAGCGCGAGGGCCGGCGCCGCCACGGCCAGCGTCACCCAAGCGCGGGCGCAGCCGAGCGCGAACAGGTAGGGCAGTATGCCCCGCAGGTACAGGGAGCGATCCTCCCTCCCCTTCCGTATGTCCTTCAGCAGATTCCCCATGGCGGCCATTATAGCAGGTGACGGGGCCGGCTGGCGGGAAAGCCGGTGCGTTCCGGGCCTTGCGGCATCGAGGGCAACGGGCCGCAAAGGAACCCGAGAACCGCAAGGGGATGCAAACGCCCACGAACAAAAGGCCCGGCCGACGGGGAGGGAGCGTCGGCCGGGCACGGGAGGGTGAGACGGCGGGCGGCCTACAGGCTCGCCACCAAGCGGCCGGTGTAGTAGCCCGAGGTGATGGCGCGGCCGATGGAGAGCCCCTCGATGTCCATGGGGTAATCCACGCCGCCGAAGAACTGGCCCGAGGCGTTGCCCACGGCGTACAGGCCGCTGATGGGCTCGAACTCCCCGTTCAGGCACTGGTGGTTGCTATCGACCACGAGGCCTCCCAGAATGGCCGGCAGCTTGTTGGAGCCGCGGGGGATGGCGTAATAGGGGCCGCCCTCGATGGGCACGAGGTACTTGGCAGCCTTGCCGAAGTCCTCGTCGCGGCCGGCGGCGCACAGCTCGTTGTAGCGGGCCACGGTGTCGGCCAGGGCGGCGGCATCGATGTTCGTGAGCTTCCAATCGTTCTCCGCGGCGTAGGCGTTCATGGCCTCGGCCAGGCCCTCAATCGTATCGGCGGTAATCCACTTCTCGGGGTTCACCTTGTTGTCGCCGCTGTACCGGGAGATGTCGTAGGGGCTGGCGGCCTTCCACTCCTCGTAGTAGCTCTCCCAGTTCGCGGGCACCAGGCTGAAGAACTTCGCCGCCGTGGAGTCGGCGAAGCCGGCCTTCGCCAGGTACGGGCGGGCGAAGTTGTTCATGTAGCCCATGCGGCAGCAGGTCTCGTCCATGAAGCGGTTGCCCTCCTGGTCGACGAAGAGGAAGGGCATCTCCAGGCGCACGGCCGCCGGCTCGCCGTGGATCATCTTGGTGTGGGTGTGCGGCGTCATGATGGCCCCGACGTTCATGCCGGCCACAAGCGCGCTGCCGTCGCGGAAGTCGGTGAACAACGAGAAGCCCTTGGTGTCCGGCGCGTAGTAGTCGAGCATCTCCTGGTTGGAGGAGTAGTCGCCGCAGGCCAGAATGACGCCCTTGGTCGCCGTGAACAGGTGGTGCGCCCCGTCGGCGTCCTCGCAGATGGCGCCCGTGACCGCGCCGGACTCGTCAGTGGCCAGCTGCTTGCAGGGCATGTTGTAGAAGAACTCGGCGCCGGTGGCGGCCAGGTTCTCGGCGATCACCGTGGCGGCGGCGTTGTGGTTGCCCTCCACGTGGAAGTAGGTGTTGGCGTGCAGGTGGATGTCGTAGCCGTTGTAGGAGAGCACGGCGTCATGGGGCTTGCTTTCCACGCCGCCCTTCGCCGCCTCCTCGGCCCACCAGGCCAGGGCCTCCTGGGAGTTGTGGGCCCAGATGTTCACGAGGTCGCGGTTGGAGCGGTAGTCGCTCTTCCAATTGATGAAGCTCACGCAGGCCTGGACGGCGGCCTCGTCGGTCTGGGTGAGGTCGATGGAGGCGGCCATGTTGCCGGTGGTCTGGGCGGCGTTGATATTCTGCACGCAGGCCACGCGCGCCCCGGCCTCAAGCGCGGTGTGCACGGCGGACAGGCCCGACTCGCCGGCGCCGACCACGACGACGTCGTACTCGTGGGTCTCGGCGAAATCGGTGATGGGTTCCTGGGGCTCGAGGAACGCGGGGCCGGTAGCGGCACCCGTGTCGGCCAGGCCCTTCTCGGCAGCGGCCTCGGCGACGGTCTTGGGCTGCCCGCAGCCGGCGAGCGTGCTGGCGCCGGCCACGCCGAGCGCGGCCAGGCCGCCGAACTTGAACAGGTCGCGACGAGTAACAGTGGTGGTCATGGTGAACTCCCTCTCTTTCCGTTGTGCGGGCTTTTGCGCCCCGTGACGGCCCCCACTATGGCCGCTGCCGCGCCATCGCGCATCGGAAAGCGAGCGAGAAAAAGATTATTCTCGTAATCTTTTTCATAATCCTTCTATCTGAACTGGGAAAACTTCTTTTTGGGGAATTGCTCAGCAAGGTTGCTTTTCGCCGCAGTAATCTTCCAGCGACCAGCCCATGCGGAACAGACGAGCTTGCTGATTCGCGAATTCCTTGCTTTGAGGGCGAAATCTCTTGCGCCGCCGTCGATAGCACTGCTCGGCGATGCGCCGCATCTCGCCCGAATTGCCGATCTGCCCCGCCGTCACCGTGATGACCTTGTAGCCGTCCGCCTCCAGCGCCAGACGCTTCTGGGCATCCGCCGATGAGGGGCCGGCCCTCTACCGCAGGCCGTCCCTCTAGTGCAAAAACATGGCGTCGCCGAAGGAGAGGAGGCGGTAGCGCTCGTCGATGGCGTGCTGGTAGGCGGCCAGGATGTTCTCGCGGGTGCTGAAGGCGGAGACGAGCATCATGAGCGTGGAGCGCGGCACGTGGAAGTTGGTGATGAGGGCATCCACCGCGTGGAACTCGTAACCCGGCAGGATATAGAGGCTCGTGGCCTCGCGGTCGCGGGCGACAAGAGCACCCCGGCCGCCGTCAGCCTCGGGATCCCAGGCGCTTTCCAGGCTGCGGACGCTCGTCGTGCCCACGGCGACAACGCGGCCGCCCGCGGCATGGGTCGCGTTCACGGCATCCACCGTGGAGGGGGGCACCGTGTAGAACTCCGTGTGGATGTGGTGCTTCTCCGGATCGTCCTCGTCCACTACGCGGAAGGTGTCCAGGCCCACTTCCAGCTCTACCGTGGCCCAGCCGATGCCGCGGTCGCGCAAGCGCTCGATGAGCTCGGGCGTGAAGTGCAGCCCGGCCGTGGGCGCGGCCGCCGAGCTTTCCCGGCGCGAGTACACCGTCTGGTACAGCTCCTCGTCGCCGGCGTAGTCGCGGATATAGGGCGGCAAGGGCGTGCGTCCCACGGCATGTAGAGCCTCGTCAAGCGACAGCAAGGGCGTGGAAAGCCGCGCCACGCGCTCGCCGCGCTGCCCGTCGCGGGCCCAGTCGATGATCTCGGCGGAAAGCACCACGTCCCCGGCGGCGTTGGTGAAATCCACCACGGCCCCAGCGCCCGGCTTCAGGCGCTTGCCCGGCCGCACGAGCACCTCCCAGAAGGCCACGCGGTTCGTCCGCGGCTCGGGGCCTCCGCACTCGCGCAGCAGAAACACCTCGGCCGCGCCGCCCGTGCCCCTCTTGGCACCGAGCAGGCGCGCCGGCATGACCCGCGTCTCGTTGGCCACGAGCAAATCCCCCGGCCGCAAGTAGTCGATGATGTCCTTGAAGATGCGATCTTCCACTTCCCCGCTAGCACGATCCATCACGAGCAGCCGACACTCGTCGCGCACGGCCGCCGGCTCCTGAGCAATCAGCTCTTCGGGCAAGTTGTAGTCGAAATCATCGGTTCTCATGAAAAGCGCTCCTTAGAATGCATGCAGGCGCTATACTACCATGACCCAACTCAACCCGCGTCGTCCGGGTGCCGAGGGGGTGCTCGCAGCCCGCTGATCGCTTTGTCCCCCTCCGAACGCGATAACAGAATCAGCGAAGATGACGCACATCGGTCGGTACCATCCCGATATCGCTGCTGCTGAAGTGGAAGCTGATTCTTAACAATCGCGTTCTCCGCGGGGCGATCAGAGGTCTGCGAGCACCCCCTCGGCACCCGGACGCCCACAGATACGCTTGAATAGAAGGAACGATTTTGGCACTCTTCGATTGCACGTGCGACGCTACCAGCGGGCATGCCCGCGCGCTCACTTACACCACCGCCCACGGCGATTTCCGCACCCCCATGTTCATGCCCGTGGGCACCTCCGCCACGGTGAAGGGCATCACGACGAACCAGCTGGCCGAGCTGGGCAGCCAGGTGGTGCTCGCGAACACGTACCACTTGGCCATGCGCCCCGGGGCCGACCTGGTGGCCGAGGCCGGCGGCATCCACCGCTTCATGAACTACGACGGCCCCATGCTCACCGACTCCGGCGGCTTTCAGGTATTCAGCCTCGCCGACACCGTGAAGCTCTCTGACGACGGGGTCACGTTCCAGTCCATCTACGACGGCAGCAAGATTCACTGGACGCCCGAGGAGAACATGCGCATCCAGGAGCTCATCGGCGCCGACATCGCCATGCAGCTGGATCAGTGCGCTCCCTACCCCGCCACCCGCGAGTTCGTGGCGCGGGCCGTGGATTACTCCAGCGCTTGGGCGCGCCGCTGCCTGGCGGCCCATACGCGCCCCGATCAGACGCTCTTCGGCATCGTGCAGGGCGGCATGCACCTGGATTTGCGTTTGGAAAGCGTGCGGCGGCTGCGCGAGATCGAAGAGGAGTCGCTGGCCGCGGGCGGCCGGCGCTTCGGCGGCTACGGCATCGGCGGCTACTCCGTGGGCGAGGATCACGAGGTGATGTTCGAGACCTTGGGAGAAGTGGCCCGCGCCTGCCCGGAGAACCGGCCGCGCTACCTCATGGGCGTCGGCAACCCTACCACGCTCGTGCGCGCGGTGCGCGAGGGCGTCGACATGTTCGACTGCGTGCTGCCCACCCGTACGGCCCGCATGGGCACCGCGTTCTCCAGCGCCGGCCGCATGAACATGCGCAACGCCAAGTACGCCCGCGACTTCACGCCGCTCGACCCGACCTGCGACTGCCCCACCTGCAAAAACCACACGCGCGCCTACATCCGGCACTTGGTGAAGCAGAACGAGATGCTCGGCGCCATTCTGCTGTCGGTGCACAACCTGCACTTCCTGCTGGATCTCATGCGCCGCGCGCGGGAAGCCGTGCTCGCCGACGCCTACGAGGAGTTCTTCGAGCAGTGGATGGAAAGCGACGCGGCGGCGGACTACTAGGGCATCACGTACCTGACGTCGGGAATCGCTATTGACAGGCGCCAATATCGCGCATCATTCGCGCTTTGGCGATAATCCACCGAAACCAAGATTACAGTTTGCTGACAGCTGGCTACGAAACGTAAACGAGTAGCCTGGTACGCTGACAGCTTCGTGACGTGCGACTACACTGAGCAGCAGTTTTACTTAACGCGACTGCCGTCCAAAGAAGAGGAGAGAGGGCCGCGGGCGCCGGAATAGCACGGGAAAGGACCGATCATGACCGCTCAGCTCGCAGACAAGCTTCGCCCCTTCGGCATCGACTACGTGGACGCCATGGACCGCTTCGGCGACAACGCCGAGCTGTACGAGCGCCTGGCCCTGAAGTATCTGGACGACGGCCATTTGGTGGCGCTTCAGGCCGCCATGGAGGCCAAGGACTACTCGGAGGGCTACAGCCAGGCCCATGCGCTGAAGGGCGTGGCGGGAAATCTGTCGTTCAAGGATCTCTACGAGTGCGCGGCGCTCGTCTCCGACGCGCTGTACGCCGGCGAGTACGAGGCCGCCGCCAAGCACCTCCCCGAAGTGGAGCGCGCCCACGCGCTCGTCATCGAAGGTTTGGAAGACTGGCGCGACGGCACGCTGTAGGCGCCCGGCATAACCTCCTGTGAGCCAAAGCCCCGGTGATGGAAGTCGCCGGGGCTTTTCTAGTTTGGAGCATGGAGCGAGTGTAGCATCCTTCGCAGGGGGCGACCTCGGTCGGCCCCTGCGGTGGGCTTGCGGGATCGCTATAGTTCCACGCGCTCGAACATCTCGCGAGGAGCGCCGCAGATGGGGCACATGTAGCCCTCGGGCAGGCCGTCCGGGTAGCCTTCCTCGATGTAGCCGCAAATGGTGCAGCGCCAGGCGATCTTCTTGCCGGACTCGGGCGCGCCGGCAGCCGTCTCGGTGACCCCGGGGACCGCCGCCTCGTCGCCGTTGTTGTAGGTGGCGGCCTTGGGCGGGGTCTTGCCGCCCTTCACGGCGTGGTAGTAGGCGTAGGTGAGCGGGTCGCCGGCGGCGAGCATCTCGGCCTCTTCCACGACGCCCACGAACAGGTAGTGGCTGCCCACGTCGATGGTCTCGGTAACGGAGACGGAGAAGCGCGCCAGGCCGTGCTCGGTCACGTAGGGCACCTCCGCGCCGTCGACCGCGCTCGCGCAGGCGGCGAACTTGTCAGTGTCGGCAGAGGTGTGGAAGCCGAAGGTGCCGATGAGCTCCATGGGGGTGTCCTCGGCGAGCACCGTGGCAGCGAAGCGGCCCGACTCCAGGATGGCGACGGTGGTGGCGTTCTCTTTGTTCAGCGACACCGACAACGTGGCCGGCTCGCTCGCCACCTGCACGAGCGTGTTCACCACGCAGCCGCAGCGCGCATCGCCCGCCTTGGCCGTGATGAGGTAGAGCCCCGAAGACAGGGAGCGGAATGCCTTGCGATCAACCATGAAACGTCCTTTCTGCAAGCCCGTGGACTGAACCTGAAGGCCATCCCGCGGGCATTGGATACGATGACTCGCTCGATTATACTTCGTCTCGCCGACAAAACCGCCCAAGGAGACCCATGCGTAACTCAAACATCGAACTTCTGCGCATCGTGAGCATGGTACTCATCGCCATGTTCCATTTCAGCGTGCACGGCACGTGGCCGGAAGGTGGCCCACTTGCCTCCGACACCGCCGTAGAAATGCTGAGCTTCGGAGGGAAGATCGGCGTGAACTGCTTCGTGCTCATCACAGGGTATTTCATGGTGCACGGGCACCTGAAGGTGCAATCGCTGCTGCGCATCGCACTGCAGACTTGGTTCTACTCGTTCGCGATCCTCGCGATATTCGCCATCGCTCAGCCCGACCTTATCACGCCCGATCGCCTGCGCAAGGCCGTGACGCCCATCACCTCGGGAGAATACTGGTTCATCACGTGCTACCTGGCGCTTATGGTGACGAGCCCGTTCCTCAACGTTCTGTACCGGCATCTCACCGACGACGGTCGGCGGCGCCTCATGATCATCGGCTTCGTGGTGCTATCCGCCATCCCGACGATCACCATCTACAACCCCATCGGCAGCGATCTCGTGTGGTTCTTCTACCTGTACCTCATGGGCGGCTGGCTGCGCGACCGCCCGCTATGGACGCGTCGCGGCAATGCCTGCGCCCTCGCGGCCGGCGTGCTGTTCGTATGGGCTTCGATGGCCGCGATCGGCTGGGCGCAGCGCGCCTTCGGGTTCGACTACGTGCTGCCCGACTACTTCATCTGGCAGTACATGGTGCCGACCTTCGCCGCGTCGCTGGGTCTCTTTGGCCTGTTTGCCGAGTGGAAAATGCCGCCCATCCGCTGGGTGAACACCGCTGCGAAAGGAGCACTCGGCGTCTACCTCATCCACGACAACCCCATCATGCGCGCCTGGCTGTGGCCGCATCTGGTGTGGGTGTATGCCCTGGGCCCTGCGGCGATCCTCGCCATGGGCGTACTGTCGGGCATTGTGGTATACGCCGTGGGCACCGCCATTGACCTTGCAAGAATTCGGCTTTTGGAACGACCCATAATGGGATGGATCAGAGGACACTGGGGAGTTTTAATGCTCGAAGCGGATGCGATATCGAACTGCACTCAGCCGCCCAATTCGCACCCGCTATGCTGAAAACTAGCTTTTTAGCATCTTGAAATTTTAACCGCAGTTGCTACAAACACGTTTCTTGCCAGATTGAGCAATGGTGCCACTTTTTATGTTGGTAGAGCGTTTCAGGGACACGCAATCTCTTGTTGTATGATAAACCTCTCCGTTAGCCACCCAATAAACTGTTCTGCTCGCGCCCCCAGAACTCTGACCTTCAGGACCAGAGGTTTTATAAGTCGAGGGATCGAAATAGTATCGTTTTCCAGCAAGAGATTGCCATCCGGCCAATGCGCATCCGCTACTATTGAAATAGCTTTTCTTGCCGTCGCTCCAAGTAAGCCATCCCCTATGCATCTGGCTTGAGCTATTGAAGTAGTAGAAGTTGCCGCTAATTTTCTGTCCCCAGCGAAGACTTTTGCCAGTCGAAGAATCGAAGTAGTACTTCACTCCGCTGAAGCTGCGCCAGCCGGTGAGGGCCGCGGCGTGCCCCGAGGAGTCGGGGTGGAAGTAGCTCTTGGTGCCGTCGGACCAGGTGACCCAGCCGGCCTTCATGCGGGAGGAGGAGTCGAAGTAGTACCACTTGCCGTCGATCCTCTGGCTCCAGCGCTTCGAGATGCCCGTGGCCGGGTCGAAGTAGTACTTCACGCCGCTGAAGCTGCGCCAGCCGGATAGGGCGCGCCCGTCCCAGTCGAAGAAGCTCTTGGTGCCGTCCCTCCAGGTGATCCATCCCGTCTGCATGACGCCGGAACCGTTGAAGTAGTACCAGGAGCCGCCTATCTTCTGAGACCACTTCACCGGCTGCCCGTCGGCGCCGTAGTAGTAGGTCTTGCCTCCGACCGTCTTCCAAACATTGCGGTCGACTTTGACAATTGAGAAGCTGGCCGACTTCGTCCCCGCAAAGTTGCCCTTTCCGGTGATGACGAGCTTGGCTGCACCAGCGTTCACGTTGTTGGCATAGCTCACCGAGTAGTCATTTCCCGCCACTAGCGTCATGCCCTGCCACGTTACCTTGGGCTGAGGCGTTACCGCCTTACCTGTATAGTTCTGACTGCCGATAGCCTGAATCTGCGCCGATGAGATGTCGGCGGCATTCACCTTGAAGGATCCTCTGAGCGTGCCCCGGTAGGCCCCCACGCCCTCCACTGTCACGCTGTAGGTACCGACCGCTTTTACCGTCGCCGGAGAGATCGTCGCACGATAGTCGCGCCCCTGCACCAACGTGGCTCCGCCAAGCGTCACGGAAACGGCGGGCGTCTGAACCTTACCCGTGTAGGTCAGCGAGGGAATCGCCAGCTTCGCATTCGCCAAACTCGCAGGCGGCTCCTCTTCGGGAACATCAGGCTCCACGCCCGGCACCTCCGACTGGGAAGGGGGCAACGCGGCCTTCACCGCCGCCTCAGCATTCACCAAACCCCAGCCCGATTCGCCATCCTTGCCCGCTGTATGCAAATCGGCGGCGGTGCGGCACAGAACGTCCTTTACCTCGGCCGACGACAAATCGGGGTCGGCAGCCTGCACCATCGCTGCCGCTGCAGCCACCACCGGAGACGCCATTGAGGTGCCGCTCATAACCAGATAGCCGTTCTTTAACGTACCCTCGAGCACGCCCGTGCTGTAGATGTTCTCTCCGGGCGCCGCAATGTCGCACCGGTCTCCGTAGTTCGAGAACCACGAGCGCATGTAACCATCGGCCGATTCCCACGTCTTCATCGAATAAGTGCTGGAGTTGCTGGGAATGGCACCGCGCTTCGAAAGGCTGATGACGCTCAACGTCGCATCGCAGGCGGCCGGGTATGACTTCGCCGCCGTATGATCGTTACCCGCCGCGCAGACCTGGACAACGCCCTGTTCGTCCAGCTCGGACGTCTTCTCGTTGAGCGCCGCGATGCACGTCTCGTCGTCGGTGTAAAAACCCAGACTCATGTTCACGACGCTGCAGCCCAAGTCGCGCGCCTTCGCCAACCCGTAAAGGATATCAAGCACCGTCGCGGAGGAGAACTTAGTGCCGTCGTTGTTTTCACCAATGCAGGAGAAGATATCAATCGCCGCAATGGAAACGATCTTGTTGGCGAGCGCCGTGCTTCCCCCCGCTCGCCACGCCGAGCACGCCGCCGTTGCCGGCCTTGGCGGCTATGATGCCCGCCACATGGGTGCCGTGGGTGCTGTAGAAGGGCATTTCGTTGGTGCCGTTCAAATAGCCATCGCCTCGGAGCGGCTTGAAGGACACCTTGCCCGTCTTCATGTCGGCCCAAACGACCTCGCCGCTTCGGCTCATATCGAGGGGGCCCTGCAAATCGGAATGGCTGATAGAAGCGCCCGTATCGAGCACAGCCACTCTCACGGGCTCGACGCTGCGCCCCGAAGCCGCCAGCAGACTCCACGCCTCCGGGGCTTTCACGGCGCTCAGATACCATTGCTGGCTAGCCAGCTCATCGCCGGTTGCCAGCGGCGATGCCGCCGACGATTGGGCCGAGGCCGCCGGCTCGTCAAAACTTTTGGCCACGTAATTGGGGAAAGCATACTTCACGGCGTCTTCGGCAGCGGCCGCTTCCACGGCGGTGTCCACCGTGATCTCGTCGGCGATGTCGACCACTGCAGCATCGCCGCTATCGAAGGGCGCCGGTTCAGGCTCTCTCTCGGTGCCGATAGCCGCGGCAACATCGGCCCGCTCTAAAACCGAGGCGTCTTCCTCATAAATGACGACGATTTCGCCCGGAACGTAGCCAAGCTCATCGACGTCCGTCGCCCGCTCTTCGGCGGCGCGCTGAGCCTCGTCGGCATCGGCCTGCGCCAGCACGGCCTCTGCACCAGACGCAGGTTCCGCGGAAGACTCTTCAACCTCGGGCTCCACCCTTCCGGCATCGGCGGCAACTTGCTCGGAAGCACTCGCATCCGACGTGCCCGAAGTCCCCAACTCGGCCGCCGCATCTGAAACCGTCTCGCTAGCAGCTTGCTCATTCGCCGCCGCAGCCCTATCGCTCATGGGCACCGCATCGGCGGCGACAACCCCCAAGGCGGCCGCTTGGCCGAACCCACCACCCATCGGAGACGCCCAGGCAAGAGTAAACGCAAGCAAGACGGAAAGCGTCGCCCCGAGGGCCTTCTGCCACTTGCGGAAATCGGCGTTTTTCATAGGAGCCCGCTCTCTGTGCACGCCCCAGAAAAAGCAGCGGGGCGACTTCTCTCGTCGTCCCGCATTTTACTTTATTTACGCCTGATTGAGAATCGTCAATGCCCCCGCGCCCTCCACAAACCTGAAGCTACTTACCGAAGTACGCCCGTACCACCTCGATAACCCGAGCACGGTCCTCATCGCTCATTCCGTAGTAAAGCGGAAGACGAACCAGACGCTCGCTCACTTTTGTCGTGTACACGTCTTCGCCGTGGAACAATCCGAACCGCTCTCCTGCTGGCGCGCTGTGCAGAGGCACGTAATGAAAGCAGGCCTGCACGCCGCCCTCTTTGAGGAAACTGATGAAACTTGTCCGGTCTTCCAATGTCGGAAGCAGGAGATAGTACATGTGGGCATTCTGAACGCGATCGTCCGGGACGACCGGCAGCTCAACAAGACCTTCTGCCGCTAAGTCGGCAAAAGCATCGTTATAGGCATGCCAGGTAGCCATACGATCATCGTATATGGTTTGAGCCGCCTCAAGCTGGCCCCAAAGGTAAGCGGCATTCATGTCGCTGGGCAAATAGCTCGACCCCTTATCGACCCACGTGTACTTATCCACCTGACCACGCAGGAAGTTCGAGCGGTTCGTCCCCTTCTCGCGAATAATCTCGGCTCTCTCGCAATAGGCCGGATTATTGATGAGCACGGCGCCACCCTCACCCATGGAATAATTTTTCGTCTCGTGGAACGAATAGCACCCAAAGTCACCGATGGTGCCGAGCGCCTTCCCCTTGTAGGTGCTCATAACGCCTTGGGCGGCATCTTCCACTACCAGCAGGTCATGGGCCTTAGCAATGGCCATGATTTCGTCCATGTCGCAGGCAACACCCGCATAATGGACGGGCGCGATCACTCGAGTCTTTTCGGTGATGGCCGCCTCGATGGCGACAGGATCGATATTCTTCGTATCGGGTAGGATATCGACGAACACGAGCTTCGCCCCCATGAGAACAAAAGCCGTCGCCGTGCTCGAAAAGGTAAAGCTCGGCAAGATCACTTCGTCTCCCGGCTCAAGATCGCAAAGCATGGCGGCCATCTCGAGCGCCGTCGTTCCACTAGTGGTCAGCAAAACCTTATCGGCACAAAAACGTTCCTCGAGCCACGATTGGCAACGTTTTGTGAAAGGGCCATCGCCGCATATCTTATGGTTGTCTTCGGCAGACTGCCGCACATACTCCATTTCCGTACCGATATAGGGCGGAACATTGAAGTCAATCATCGGATAGGCTCCTTTTCAGATATCCCTCTTTGGTTCGCCATCGTCCGCCGGCGACGAACCCATCCCAACTCGAAGACGCTCAACAGCACGACAGCAATCCCCGTACACGCCAATCCCAAATCGAGTCCTGGCGTTACATAAGAAAACCGAAGCTCGTGGCTTTCGCCATCTACCTCGACAGCCATGAAGCCGACGTTCGCTTTCAGTATCTCGACCGGTTTCCCGTCCATCGTAGCACTCCAACCCCTCGAGTACGGGACAGATACGAATACGTAGCGTGATTTATCCCGATTCTCCCCAGCAACGGTCGAATCAGCAGCTTCCACGGAAACCGCCATGGCATTGCTTCCGAACGCCACTGTTGCATCATTTCCCTCTTGCAGATGCTCCACGTTCTCGCGAATGACTTCGACGGATTGAGTCGCGCCATAGAGCTCGGAAAACTCGTAAACACCCACACCGCCAAACGTCACCGTAATCGAAGTGACAGGATCATCGCCGACGCCGAGATTCACGGCCCAATCTTCCTTTCCTGCATATTTGGGACTAGCGCTTGTGGCTATTTCGAAAGAGCTTTCCCGAACCCCATCCGAAACCGTCACCCAACACGTCTTCGTCGGGGTGAAGGAGGGGTTCGTAGCATAAGCGAGTTGCGGCTCATCGGCAAGACGCTCTGCATCCGAGACAGGCATCGAGCGGAAGCGCAGCCCCTCGAAGCATAGGTAGGTCTCGCAACCAGCGCGTCCGTTGAGAGAAAACGTCACCGAAGCGTTCTTTTTCGTGACCACGATGCGACCATTCTGAACCGCAGCCCCCTCAGCCTCTACGACACCAAGTTGTTCCCGCTTCGTATCGAACTGCGGAGCCGTACCTTCGGCCTTGTCCACTGCCAAAACAAGCGCTCGAGTAAGAAGCTCCTGGCGTTGAACCAAATCGAGTTCCTCATAATCTTGCTGGGTAACAACCGAATCATATGTAAAAGCAAGGGGGAGAGCTCGGTCTGTCTCGTATAGCTCGTAGGACAATCCGTTATGGGCCTCCCCTAAGTCGGCTATCTTCACATAGCCGTCCGGGATCGAATCGGCGGCTTCGGTAGACGAGATATAGTATTTGGCCCCGAGCACATAATCGAGGGCAGCTCGCTGGCGCGTTCCGTCGAACATCGTGCTTTTCACATCGTCTGACAGCCCCATAGACTGGCGAAAATCATCGGCAGCCTGATTGTAAAAACTCGAATAAAAGTCAAAACCTTTATAACCATGCACAAAGCTGCCGTTGCGTCCGTAAGTAGTGTCCGTTCGATTTATGCGATAGGTATCGTCAAGTTGGTCAAGGACAGAAGAGAGATCCAGCTGCTCTCGCGTGCCCCACACATGTCCGGCGCGAATGAATTCCTTGTAATAGGAGCTACCGAGTGGACTCATGAAAAGACCGACGTGAACCGTGGCATTGGCAACGACGGCAAGAATAAGCAAAGCACGCAAGCAGCGTTCAGTCAAAACCCGAGGCAAAGACGGCGAGGAACCCGCAGCACGTCGACGGAAAAAGGCCCACAGGGCCAATGCTCCGTAAATGCCAGCAAACATGACCACTGTAGCAAACCCCAGCAGTGTCCCCTCTTTGAACGCGTAAGCCAAGGCCCAAACAGCCACTACGGCAACAAGCGCGGTAAGCCGCCTCCATTGAAGCGCCGAAAAGCGAGGAATTGCGGGCACCAAGAGCACAACCGCGTACGCTGCGCAAAAGCCAAAAATAACTTCCCATCGATCCGTGGGGTAACCAAAGCCGTTGAAAACCGAGCCAACCTTCGCAACAAGAGCACCGATGAGGCACAGGGCGATCCCGCACCCCCATGCCCGTCGCTCGCGTTCATCCATCGAGCCCCGTGCTACAAAAAGAGCCAAAATCGCAATAACCGGAACCGCTCCCAACACTGACGCGTTCTGGGCCTCATGGTTGCCCAAAAGCACACTGACAAAACTCTCGTAAAAATCCGCTGTCTGGAAGAAGGCGATATCGCGCACAATGCCAACGCGACCCATGGAGGTAAGAGTGATGAACATCGGTATCGTTGAGAAACCGACCAATGCAAATGCGGCGAGGAGGCAAAGGGCAAACTCGCCCGCCAATAAAGCGAAATCCCCCACAGATCGCTCGCGAGGGTAAGCAAAATAAGTTATAAGGCAGTATGCAAGCAAGAAAAGGCACGTCATGTAAGCGAAATAAATCGAGTACACGAAAATGCCCGCCATGGAGACAATAAGCAGAAGTGGGTTCTTCCCCACGAACAGCTTATCGGCGCCCATAAAAACGAGCGGAAGCAACATGGAGAAATCGATGAAATTCGGGTGACGCAAAACACCCCAGAACAGCACATACCCGCAGAGCACATAGCAGAGCGCGCCCACGAGCGTCGCCCCTTTGCCTCTGCCGCGGCTAAAACAATAGAAAGAGAACGTGAGGGCCGCTAGATAGAATCTCAAGAATACAAGAGTATCGTAGAGCCACTCGGATGCTTCTGGCGGACACAAAGCCGCGAGAAGGTTAATCGGCTCGTTGGAGTTTCCCGATGCAGTAATAAGCCAGTCTGCACCAAAACCGATGTCGAACGAATACAGCGGGATCGCCAGATCCCCTGCCAAGAGCGACGCAGCAATATCTCGTAACCACTCCCCTTCTGCAACCATAAAAGGGAAATACAGCAGACGCCCATCAGTATCCCAGACAAGCGAGCGCCCCGTCATGACAAGCGTTAGCGTCACGCCCGCAAAGGCTACCGCACAAATCCCTAAAAGAACGAGAGCATACCGCCCCTTGCGAGGCGTCTCTGCAAGGGGGTGGCCGAAATAGCTTTTTTCACCATGGCGATCTTCTGCCTCTCGCTTGATCATGGAACCATCCGTTCTTCGTCCTCGGGACGTCATGAAAAAGTCCGGGAGATCGACGTCGACCCCCCGGACCTTACCGATGCTCCCGCCCTCCTGAAGGAATGCTAATAGGATACCACTCGCGTGCCGCGAGGAATATTGTTATATATCCATCTCGCGCATTCGATGTCAAGACGCACACACCCATGAGAGGCAGAGATGCCCAGACGACCATCCTGAATGCGCGACATGCTCCCCGGTTGGTACAGCACTGAATGGAACAGGTAGTTGCCATAGAACTGTGTCCAGTACCAGCAGGTATAGCCGGAACCGAAAGACTTACCGCGCGACCCTACGGTAAAGGTTCCCTTAACAGTCGGGGAACCAGGAGCGCCCGTTGTGCAATCCCAATACCACACCGGCTCCCAGTTATAGCTACTTCCACGGAAGACACCAACTTTATGTGTACGGCTATTAACCAAGATGATGTAATTGGTATTGCTGTAATAGTTCTGAGCCTTGTTCCACATGGCCAGCTGACCGGCGGGTAGAGTGACAGGCTTCGCGCTTGTTTCCCCGTTGCTGTCGAAAACGTAGCGATAACCGCCGATGATCTGGGTTCCGAAAGCTTGCTGGCCATTGCTGTAGAAGTACGACCACTTCTGTACACCGCTCCATTTTAGCCAGCCCTTATGCATCTGGTAGTCCGAGTCGAAATAGTACCAATGGCCATCAATCTTTTGATGCCAGCGAACCGCTTTCCCGTCAGACCAATCGAAGTAATACCAAGCACCATCAGACTGGATCCAGTCCCCTGTCTCTCGACCTTGGGAATCGTAGTAGCTTTTCGTGCCATCTTTCCAGGTAACAATGCCCCTCGTCATTCGAGAAGCAGAGTCGAAGTAGTACCAGCGACCATCCAGCTTCTGGCTCCAGCGCAGGCTCATGGCCGTGGACGGGTCGAAGTAGTACTTCACCCCGTTGAAGCTGCGCCAGCCGGTGAGGGCGCGGCCGTCCCAGTCGAAGAAGCTCTTGGTGCCGTTCTTCCAGGTCACCCACCCTGTCTGCATGCGGCAACCATCGTCGAAGAAGTACCAGCAATCCTCGATCTTCTGACGACCGGCTACAGCCAAACCATCGGCACCGAAATAGTAGCGAACATCGTCCGCAACCACCCAGGTATCGACGGCGAAAGTTCCATCGGCATATTGATAGCGAAAAGAGGATCCTTCCGGGAAAAGACCGCTCTCTCGCTCGTCCGGAACGACATCGCCAGAGTCTTCGGCATTATCGGCGGCGTTCCCCGCGTCGGCATCCTCGGGCCGAATCTCCGGCTGGGCTGACACCGCAATACCGAATTCGGCAACATCGGCTTCCTCGGCGATGATGGCAAGGGCATCGTCGTCGGCCGGCTCGTTTTCCACGACAGCCTTAGCAGGCCGCGCCTCGGTTTGACCCTCCCCACTCATTTCCACAGCGTGAGCCATTGCGGGCATCGCAAAGCAGAGTAAGCCGGCAAAAAAAAGACTCGTCCCTTTACGCACCCGAAACGACAAAGCGCCCCACTCCCGTTTCTTCATGCTGGCACATCCTCCTACGCAAAACCATTAGACACAATATCAGTATACTCCAATGTATCACTCGAATGTCGAGCGGCTAACGATAGCTTGGCACCAGAAATATCAACCCCGTCTGGGTCTGGCCCACGCTGGCAGAGGCATAGATCGCATTCATAAGCGATCCAATTTTAGTCGCCCAATCACGGTCAGTCGCATACTGGTGACCCACCGAGCCATAACGCGCATACTCCACGTAATTCCATCGCATTTTATACAGAGTATTCTGGCTAAACGCATTGTTGAGATAGTTGGTGGCGATCCAACGAGCCGCTCCGTCGATTGCCTTCTCAGGAGTATCCCACCCATTCTTGATGGCCAAAGCTCGGCCTCCCGACAGCGGACTGGAATCGTAAGCGCCGATCCCATAAAAATTGTAATACGTTCCCTTCGGCCACGTTTTGCCATCTACCAGCGTCTTTCCGTCATAGGCGTAGCCCTTGGCCAAGGTAGACGTTCCCCATCCGCTCTCCAAGATTGCATGAGCCAAAAGATACACCTCGTTGACCCCATAGCGACGCGCAGCGCTCACGAACGCCTCTCCCTTGCCCGCAAGAGTACCGGTTCGCCCATTTGCAGTTGAGGCGATGTAGGCATCTAGCTGGGCCGCCGACACCATACCGGAATAGCCATGATTCAACTGGGCGAATTGGTAATATCCACTCGTGCCTGCTCCGTAGTTCGTCGGCGTCATAGATGCGACAATATCGGCTTGGGTATATTTCAGAGCAGATGGACATACACTCAGTTCTTTGGCGGCCAAAGTAGTCAACGAGACGCCCGTAGCCTCGGTCTTAGCCTCCGATTTGCCGCCCACCAATTCTGAACGCTCGTTGAAATAATAGGACTGACCATCGATGACGTGCATGCCTCGCAACGACTGGCCATTGGAAGGATTGAAATAGTAGGTTTTACCGCCGATGGTTTGCCATTCCATGAGCGCACGGCCATTTCCGTCGAAGTAGCTCTTCGAGCCATCAGCCCTCCACGTCACCCACCCTGTCACCACTTCGGAATCGGTGTTGAAATAGTACAGCGAGCCGTCAATCCACTGACTCCAGCGCAGGCTCTTGCCGTCGGCCCAATCGAAGTAGTAGCGCTTCCCGTTCACCGTCTGCCAGCCACCCTGCAGCTTCCCGTTGGAGTTATAGTAGCTCTTGCGGCCGTCGGCATGCCATGTGAGCAGCCCCGTGAACATAAAGCTGTCACTGGCGAAGTAATACCAAGCGCCGTCGATCTTCTGGCTATAACGGCGCGAAATGCCAGTATCGGGATCGAAATAGCACTTTCTCCCCTGAAAACTACGCCAACCGAGCAGCGCCTTGCCATCCCAATCGAAGAAGCTCTTCGTGCCGTCCTTCCAGGTGATCCAGCCGGTTTGCATAACGCTGTCACCATTGAAGTAGTACCACGATCCGTCGATCTTCTGGCTCCAGCGCTTTGAGATGCCGTTAGCGGGATTGAAGTAGTATTTCTTATTCCCAATAGTTTGCCACCCCAGCCACGCTCGACCAGAGCTGGGGTCGAAGTAGCTCTTCGCGCCGTCGGCACTCCAGACGACCCAGCCGGTCACCATCTCAGACTTGCCGTTGAAATAGAACCAGTTCCCGTTTATCTTCTGGCTCCAGCGCACGCTGATGCCGTTGGAGGGGTTGAAATAGAACCACTCCCCGTCGATCTCTTGCCAGCCGGTCAGCGCGGCGGCCTTGCCGTCCTCCCCGGGCTGGAAGTAGCTCTTCGTGCCATCCGCGCTCCACGTGACCCAGCCGGTTTTCATGCGGCACTGGCCGTCGAAGTAGTACCACTTCCCATCAATCTTCTGGCTCCATTTCACCGCTTTACCGTCGGAACCATAGTAGTAGGCGTATCCGTTCATCCATGCCCAAGTGTTAGGCGTGCCCGTGAGCACAACCTCTTGAGGCGTCGAAGAAAACGAGGTGAACGAGAAATTCACATCGCAGTATTTGCGATATTGGCCACTCACGGTACCGATAGAGGTGAACTGCCAGATATCGGTATTGGCCACACCGCTGGAGGATGACCCCCACGAATAGCGCGCCACCCATCGCGACCAATCATTGCGCTTCATCACTTCAGCGCTGAACACGTCGGCCGTCAATACATTGTTGAACCAGTCCTGATTCGCATAGATACCAACTTTGTATCCTGCAGAACGAATCGCATTGCAGTAAGAGGTGGCTATCTTGCCGAGCATATCTGCTCCCACCTTTTTCTGGGACGCGTCCTCCATATCAAGGTAGACCGGAAGCGCAAGATCCGACGGCGAGATGCCTGCAGCCTTTAGCTGAGCCAACGTGGCATCAACCTCGTTGGAAACCGAATACACGGCGCCCGTCAGATAGCGGGCGCGCGAATACACGTACACCCCTACCTTGATGCCACTTGCTCGCGCCCCCTGGATGTTGCGCTTAAACCAGGGGTCAACGAAAAACTTGCCGTTGGAGCCGCCATCACCAATTCGGATGATAGCGAACGTGATGCCGTCGGCCTTCATCTTTGCCCAGTCAATGGCCTTGTAGGTGCCGCCGCTCTCGTTATTGAAGTAGGAGATGTCGACACCCACCTCTTTGGCACCAGGAACCTTTATCTTCTGAAACGAATCGCTGGGGTTGGCCCGATAACTGTATTGCCCCACCCCATCGCTTTTCGACCAGGTGGATCTATAGCCATCCTCCACATCAGAATAGGCACCGAACGGGGTGATTCCAGCCGCCTCGTTCTGCTCGAGAAGCACGTTATTGGGCACCCCATCAGTAACGCGCCAACTTTGGGCCAGCTCCTCTTCTGCCTCCTCTGCGCTCGCAGGTGCCTCGGCGACTACCGAGGCACCTGCGACGGACCCAACGTAATCCTGCATTGGGGCCACAGCGTCGTCGGTCTCGTCCGTGGACAGCGGAGCGCCACTGGGGGCCCCCGAATCCTCGACACAACCAGAAGGGTCTTCGCTGACTGCCGAATCGGAGGGCAAAGGCTGATCTTCGGAGCCATTGAGAATCTCGGAAGACGTGTCCTCCGACAAGGACACAGAGTCAGCTGCATCGGTGCAGGACGGATCGGCCCTCTCGACATCTGCAGTTGAAACAGCTACGCTATCCTCATCGCCCATGGCAGGAGCGACAGGGACGAGACTGGCCGCCAGAACCATTGCAAGAACCGAAGACCCCGACTTCGCCCAATATCCCTTCCGCAAAGCGGGCTTGGCGTGCTTCGCGCGCTTGGCGACCGAACGATTGACCATAGTGCGACCTCCTGGGATGTCGTCCGTTTTCTGCTGTGTTTCCCAAATGAGATATTATATTTTATCAGGCGATTCACAACATACACACGTTTCCGACAACCTCCCGTAAAAAATCGGCGAAAACGCACGGAGCCCCTGTGAGCCACGGCTCCAGAAACCTTTTGCTGAAAAGGAATGTGCCTGTTTTCCCTGAAGCCGACGCAAAACCGTAATATCCTTTACACTATAGGAAAGCATCACCGCGGCCCGAAGGAGCAGCCCGACCATGGCAAGTCCATTCAACCACATCATCGTCACCGGAGGAGCTGGGTTCATCGGTTCCAATTTCGTGCATTGGGCGCTCGACAACCAGCCCGACGTCCATGTCACGGTGCTCGACGCCCTCACCTATGCGGGCAACCGCGAGAACCTCGCAGGCTGCGATCCAGAGCGCATGACCTTCGTGCACGGCGACATCTGCGATGCGGACTTGATCGATCGCCTCTTCGCCGAAGCCGACGCCTGCGTCCATTTCGCCGCCGAGAGCCACAACGACAACTCCATCGCCGATCCCACCCCCTTCCTTCGCACCAACGTCAAGGGCACCTTCACACTTCTCCAGGCGGCTCGCAACCATGGCGTGCGCTTCCACCACATCTCGACCGACGAAGTCTATGGCGATTTGGCCTTGGACGACCCGAATCGATTCACGGAGGAAACGCCCTATCGCCCATCAAGCCCCTACAGCTCCACCAAGGCGTCCTCCGATATGCTCGTCCGCGCCTGGCATCGCACCTACGGCGTGGAGGCCACTATCTCCAACTGCTCGAACAACTACGGGCCCTATCAGCATATCGAGAAGTTCATTCCTCGGCAGATCACCAACATTCTGTGCGGCATCCGCCCCAAGCTCTACGGGGATGGCAAAAATGTCCGCGACTGGATTCACACCGAGGACCACTCCTCCGCCGTTTGGGCCATCCTCACCCAAGGGCGCATCGGGGAAACCTACCTCATCGGGGCCGACGGCGAGCGCAGCAATATAGACGTCCTGCGCGCTATCCTCGCCGCCATGGGCAAGGACGCTGACGATTTCGATTGGGTGCGGGACCGGCCGGGCCACGACCGCCGCTACGCCATCGATTCCGCAAAGCTGCGCCGTGAGCTGGGCTGGGCGCCCAAGCATACGAACTTCGACGAGGGCCTGGTCAGCACTATTAAGTGGTACACCGACAATCCCGGCTGGTGGCGTGGCGCCAAAGAGGCCACCGAAGCCAAGTATCGCGCCCAGGGCCAATAGGGCCGGGCAACAATCAATCGCACTGAAACACGAGTCAGCAGCTAAGGAGTCTTTGCCATGAGCGCAGAAAACCACCGTCTGGTCATTCTCGGATCGATGGACGAGTTCGTAAATCTTGTCGAGCTTGCTAAGAAGAGGGGCATTTACACCATCGTTTGCGACGGCTACGAGGACGGTCCTGCCAAAGCTCATGCCGATAAGGCCTATTTGGAAGACGTCCGTCACACCGACGCCATCGCTGAAATCTGCAAGAAGGAGCAGGCCGACGGAATAATCGCGTCGTTCTCCGACCTTCTGGCCGAGTGCATGATCGATATCGCCGACGCCGCAGGGCTCCCTTCCTATCTCAAGCCCGAAGGGGAAAAGTTCCTGCGCGAGAAACCGCTCATGAAGCAGATGTTCCAGGAACTCGGCATCACATCGCCCCGCTACAAGAAGATTTATTTCGATACGCTTGACGACGATTTATCCGACATGGCGTTCCCTTGCGTTATCAAGCCGGTTAACGGCTACGGCTCCCATGGCGTGTTCGTTGCGAACTCCATCGACGATGTTCGAGCGCGCTTCCGGTCGACGGCCGGTCAATCCACCTTCGATTACCTGATGGCGGAGGAATACAACGACGGCCAGGAATTCAACATCATGACCTGGATCGTCGACGGCCAGGCCCACATCATAAGCATTGCCGATCGCGAGAAAAAGGCTTTCGAAGAAGGCGAGATCCCCCAGGTCGTCCGATGCGCCTATCCGAGCCCCCTTACGGCCGAGCTGCAGGACGAGGCTGCCTCCATCGCTACGAGAATCGCCGGATATGTCGGTCTCGAGAACGGCCCCCTTTGCATTCAGGCGTTCTACCGGGAAGGAGAGGGGCTTGCCGTATGCGAGGCGGCCGGCCGCATCTTCGGATACGAGCACGAGCTGGTCACCTTGGGAAGCGGGCTCTCGATTGAAGAGCTGCTGCTCGACTGCGTTTACGATAAGCCCGCCGCCAAAGCTCGCGTTCTGGCGCACTCGCCCCTGTTTGAGACCCATGCCGCCGGCCTCTACTTCCACGGACGCGATGGAGAGGTGGCCGACACTTCTGCCATCGAGGAGCTCGGGACGCTCCCGGGCGTTGTGGAGTATCTCCCATTCTACCGCCCCGGCGATGCCATCTCGCACGAGCGAGGCGCCAAGCCCTATGTCGCGCGCTACTACGTAACGGGGTCTTCGCGGGAAAGCGTTGATGTCCTGTCTCATGCCATCATGGATCAGGCTTCTGTGCTCGACCCGGACGGAAACGAACTCCTGCTTAGAACCACCGCGACGGCCTGCTAGCAATGAGCTCTCACAAGACAATCAACAGCAGGGCGAAGACGCTCATCGCCCTGCACCTGCTTCTGCTGGTTTACTCGCTCTCTGGCATATTCAGTAAGAACGCGGCCCACGAGCCGTTTCTGAGCCCGATGTTCATCCTCCTGTACGGAGGAATGCTCGCTATTCTTTTCATTTACGCCATCGGGTGGCAGCAAATACTCAAACGCCTATCGCTCTCCATGGCGTTCGCGAACAAAGCCGTCACGGTGATCTGGGGCATGGTGTGGGGATTCTTCATTTTCGGGGAGTCTGTTTCCGCCTTGAACATTTTGGGGGCGGCCATGGTCATCGTCGGCGTGGTGCTCTACGCGCGAGCGGATGGCAAGGAAGAGAAGCCAGGCGATCCGATCGATGGCGACCAGTGGACGACCGATGCGCCGGGGAATCTCCCGCCCTTAGGCGGTGAATAACGATGCTCGAACTTTATGTCGGCGTCTACCTGCTCGGCGTGCTCATCTCGTCAGTATCTCAGGTTCTTCTGAAGAAGGCTGCCATGCGACAGTACAAGACGCCGCTGAAAGAGTATCTCAATCCCTGGGTTATTACCGCTTACGCCCTTTTCTTCGGGGCAACACTCATGACCATCCTCGCCTACAAGGTAGTGCCGCTTTCCATGGGCGCTATATTGGAGGCCACCGCCTACCTGTACATCACGTTCTTCGGTGTGACGATTTTCAAAGAAAAGCTGGGTAAAGACAAAGCCATCGCGCTGCTACTCATAGTGGGCGGTATCATTGTGTACTCGTTAGGTATGTCGTAAGCTTACGAAGGAGCTTTATGCTTGTTTCGGTAGTTATCCCCTGTTACTACTCGGAGAAAATGATCGGTACTGTCGTCGATCAAACGCGAGCTGAACTCGTCAAAGCGGGATACGAATACGAATTCATCCTTGTAAACGACGGCTCGACGGACGGCACTTTCGCGGCCATCGAGCAGCTCTGCGCCGCGGACGACCATGTGGTCGGCATCAACTGCGCGAAGAACTCAGGCCAGCACAACGCTATCATGGCAGGTCTGAGAAAGACCGAAGGCGACCTCATCTTGCTGATGGACGACGATATGCAAACCCACCCCTCTCAATGTGTTAAGTTGCTGGACGCCATGGAGGACGGCAGCGACATCGTGTTCGCCTGCTGGGACGAGCACAAGGAAGCCTGGTGGCGCGAGCTCGGATCGAAGTTCACCATTTGGTCGATGCGCGTGCTCACCGATCGCCCCAAAGAGATCTACTCCAGCAACTTCGCTGTATTCCGTCGCCACATCCGCGACGAGGTGGTGCGGTACCAGGGGCCCTACGTCTACATTCAAGGTCTGCTGTTCCGAGCCACGGCGAACATCAAAAACGTGAAGGTAGAGCATTACGAGCGGGCCCAGGGGACATCGGGGTACAGCCTTAAGTCGCTCATTCGTCTCTGGTCCACCGTGCTGAACTTCTCGATGGTGCCTCTTCGCGTTGCCGCAGTGGTGGGCGCAGCACTCGGCGTTATAGGCCTGGTGTCCGCCCTCATTGTTTTCATCATGCGTCTCGCCGACCCCGGCATGCAGGCAGGCTGGCCCTCGCTCATGGCCACCATGCTCACTTGCTCGGGACTCATCATCTTGTTCCTGGGCATTATCGGGGAATACCTCGGACGCATGTTCATGACGATCAACAATGCACCGCAATACGTTCTCAAAGAGACTATCGACAACCGCTAGAAGCAGATCGGACATAACCATTCGAAAGGAAACCTCGTGAGAAAGAAAATCGTCATCTTCGGTGCCGGTGGCACGCTCGGCCTATACCTAGTTGACTACCTAGCCAACATCCTATCGGCCGACGAGTGGGAGGTGGTCGCCAGCGGGCGCTCGGATATCGCATTCTTCGACCGCTACGCCCCGCTCGTGCGCTATGTGCGCGCCGATATCACTGACGAGGAATCGCTAGCCGCCCTGCCCCAGGAGGACGTATATGCCGTCGTCCACTTCGCTGGAGCTCTGCCGGCCTACATGGAAGGCTACGATCCACGCCGTTACGTGGATGCCAATGTCATGGGCACGCTGAACGTACTTGAGTATGCGCGCACCGCAGGAGCCGATCGAGTGCTGTACACCCAGACCATCTCCGATTACACCGGTTATTTCGGAGAGATGATAGAGCTGGCCGACGATATGCCCCGCAAACCTGCCATGACCGGCGATCACGCCGTGTACGCCATCACGAAGATCGCCGCCGAGGAACTCTGCTGGCACTATCGGGCCACCTACGACATGGGCTTCTTCGCCTTCCGCCTGCCGAACATCTACTGCTTCATGCACGACAGCAAGACCCTCTACCACGATGGCAAGCCCGCCATAAGCTCCTATCGCCTGATGATCGACAAGGCGCGCGCCGGCGAGCCGCTGGAGATTTGGGGCGACCCCACCAAGGGCATGGATCTTATCTATGTGAAGGATTTCTGCCAGATGATAGAGAAGGCCCTGTTCGCTCCTAAGGAGGCCAGCGGCACCTACAACGTCGGCACCGGCGTGCTGACCTCCCTCGAGGATCAGGTGCACAACATCGTGGACGTGTTCTGCGAGCCCGGCGCCGTATCAGACATCAGCTACCGTCCCGAAAAGCATGACTGCGTGAACTACTACATGAACGTGGACAAGGCGCGGGCCAACTTGGGCTACGAACCGATTTACACACCTGTGAAGATGCTCGAAGATTACAAGGCCGAGATGGAGACCGATCGCTTCGCCGACTTCTTTACCGAGCGCTACGAGGGGCGGTAGACATGGCTCTTCCTTTCGACGTCGCCTCTCTCCAAACTCCATGCTTTGTGTTCGACGAAGCCGAGCTGCGTCAGAACTTCAGCGACTTTCGCCGCGCCCTGGCGGATCACTGGTCGCCCCACGCGAACGTGGCCTACTCCGTGAAGACCAACCCTTTCCCGTGGATCCTGGAAGTGGCCCGCGACGAGGGCTGCTATGCCGAAGTCGTTTCCAATGAAGAGTACGCCCGGGCCCTCCAATGCGGCTTCGTCCCCGAGAAAATCGTTTTCAACGGGCCAATCAAGGGCCGCGATTGGCTGTTTTATGCCTTGGATGCGGGTTCCTATGTGAACCTCGATTCGAAACGGGAGATAGAGTGGGTGCGCGAGTACGCCGAATCGGGCAAGAGCGCCCGCGTCGGTTTGCGTGCCAATATCCTGCTTGAAAAGCACTGCCCCGGGGAGACGCTCTCTGACGACCGCCACGGTCGCTTCGGCTTCTCCTTTGAAGGAGGAGAGCTCGCGCGCGCCATCGAAGAGCTGCGGAACGTTCCGGGCATCGAGCTGCGCGGACTGCACATGCATGTGACCACGTTGAGCCGCTCCCAGAAGGTGTATCGAACGCTGGCGGACTTCGCCGCTGAGATCATTCGCACGTTCAAGCTCGATTTGGACTGGTTCGATATCGGCGGGGGCTTCTACGGTGGAGGGCCGGCCAACATCGGCGCCTACGACGAGTATGTGAGCACCATCCGAGAGGCCATGGGCGATGCCTGCAACCCAGCTCGCACCGAGCTCCTCGTCGAACCGGGCGGGGCCGTGGTGTGCACGCCGGGCTACTACGTTGGCCGCGTCATAGACGTGAAGGACATCGTGGACGAGCATTACGTGGTCACCGAGCTGTCGCGCATCAATATCGATCACGAGATGAAGAAGACATCCTATGCCCACGAGATGGTGACCAGCGCCCAGGAGACGCTTCCCCGCCAGATCATCTGCGGATACACCTGCATGGATAGCGACCGTCTGTTCACGGCCCACGACGAACCGGCTCTCCGAACTGGAGACGCGGTGGTCATCCGCTATGCCGGCGCCTACTCCATGTCGTTCACCCCGCAGTTTTTCATCGAATACCCGCCGGCAGTGTACGCCGTGGCGCCCGACGGTCGACTGACGCTGCTGCGCGAACCGTGGAATGAGCAACCGCCGGAAAGCTAATTATGACCTTTCAGCATGGCGCAGGTCGATGAGATGCTAGAATCACCTCACTGACCTGCGCGGAGACTGCCATCCGCGTTTGCCAAACTCGGAGAAAGGTGGTCTATGGAATTCTCGGCCCTCGATTTGACGTTCGACGTGTGCATCATGTCGGCGCTGCTGGTTCTCGGAAAGATTATCCGAACCCGCGTTCCGCTGCTGCAGAACCTCTTTATCCCATCGGCTCTGATCGCTGGCTTCATCGGCATCATCCTCGGACCCTTCTGCTTGAACTGGGTGCCCCTGAGCTCCCAGGCCTCCAGCTATGCCGGCATCCTCATTGCCGTGCTGTTCGCCACCCTCTACCTGGGTCGGCGCAGCCAGGGCAGCTTCAAGGAGATGTTCCGCCAAGTGGGCGACACCTTCATGCTGAACGGCGCCGCCGAGGTTCTTCAGTATGGCATCGCGCTTGTCCTCGGCGGAATCCTCGTCACAACGGTATTCCAAGGTGTCACCGAATGGTTTCCCATCCTCATGCCCGGAGGCTTCGTCGGCGGGCACGGCACAGCGGCCGCCATTGGCTCGGTGTTCGAGGAAGGCGGCTGGGCCGAGGCTACCACGGTGGGTCAGACCTTCGCCACCTTCGGCCTCCTCGGCGGTATCATCAGCGGTATCATCGCTATCAATTATTGCGCCAATAAAGGCTGGACTACCGAGATTCGCAAGGTGAAGGACATGCCCGAGGAGGTTCGCGTCGGCTTGGTTCCCGAGAAGGACCGCACTCCTATGGGAGAGAACACCGTGAATCCGATGTCCATCGACCCCCTCGCGTGGCACGTGGCGCTCGTCATGGTCGCTGTGGGCGGTGCCTACCTCATCAACGCAGGACTCAAGATTTTATTCCCGCAGGTATCGGTTCCCGTTTACGGCATCGCCCTCCTCGTCGGCGTCGTGCTGTTCGCCTTCCTCAAGCTCATCAAACTCGACAGCTATGTTGACCAGCGCGTCGTGTCCCGCATCGGCAGCTGCGCCACCGACTACCTTGTTGCCTTCGGCGTGGCGACCATCAACATCAACGTGGTCATGCAGTACTGGGCGATCATCCTCGTGCTGTGCATCCTCGGCTTCGTGCTGGTGGCCATTTACTTCTTCTACATCTCGCGCCACCTCTTCTCCGATCATTGGGTCGAGCGCGGCATCTTCATCTGGGGCTGGTCCACGGGCGTCATGAGCATCGCCGTGCTGCTGCTGCGCGTCGTCGATCCCGAGTTCCGCACCACGGCGTTGGAGGACTCCGGCTTCGCCTGGATCTTCGTGTCATTCATCGATATCGCCCTGGTGACGTTCCTCCCCATGTTCGTCATGCAAGGAGCAGGAATTGCCGCCGGAGCCGTCTGCTGCCTCATCGCGGCGGCCATGCTCGTCGCTACCGCCTTCATCTACGGCTGGAGGGACAATCAGGGAGTCAAAGTTTTCCCCAAGAGGATCGTGTCCCCAACGTTGGTGTAAGCGTCGTTTCTCCCAATGCGCGAAGAACGGCCATCGCCTAGAATCTTCAAT